>Ga0105239_10005054_pt1 | contig 15583 bp, 5 predicted proteins | sample KBSC44metaG_FD_92761 | JGI IMG/M metagenome (GOLD analysis project Ga0105239, IMG submission 92761) | Corn rhizosphere microbial communities from Kellogg Biological Station, Michigan, USA - KBS C4-4 metaG | ecosystem: Host-associated > Plants > Roots > Rhizosphere > Soil | place: Michigan, USA...
AATCATTAAACATATCAGAATTACTGCCCACCAAACCAAACCTACCCGAGTTGATAACCTTATCACATTCTGCAGCGCATTCGGTATACTTTTCCATCCACAGGTATACATCGGCCAGTATGGCACTGGCGGTATACCGTGTTACACGGCCTTTGTCAAAAGCCCTGCTGCCATAGGTAATGGGCAACTCGGTTTCAGCCTGCTGCAGGTCGGCAACGATTTGGGTCAGTACACTGTCTGCCGGCGATTTGGCGATAGGACTAATATTTTCATCACTGAGCGTGGCATCTAGTTTTAAAGGCACGTCGCGGAATACACGTACCAGATAGAAATATAACAGCGCCCTGATGGTGCGTGCTTCGCCCAACGCATTCTTTAAATGATCTTCTGAAAATGTATTGTCTTTTTGTAAAACGCCGGGCGCCAGTTGAAGGACCGTATTACAGTAATTGATCGTTTGATACATGGAGCGCCAGTTGGCATATCTGTTTGTTGGTAAAACGTTCATGTTTACCATGTCGTACTCATCGGAGTTAGCAGCTACGCCGGGTGTAACCATATCCGTTCTTGCTTCGCCCCATATGAAGAAGTATTCTGCCAGTGAAAGATCTGCTCCGCCCAGCATAGAAGCATATACGCCCGAAACCGCTGCATCTACCTGCTCTTTCGTTTGCCAGAAGTCTTCGCGTACAATACCATTCTGCGGTTTTAATGAAAGCCATTTTTTGCATGATGCAGCACCAAACAAAGCCATCAGCAAAAACATGTACATTCTTAATTTATTCATTGCAATCGTTTATTTAAGAATCATGAATTGTGAAACATCAATCGTGAATCGTCAATCGTGAACCGTCAATGCCTTTTGGCTTTATATTGCCGATTGCCGACTGCCGATTGCCGTTTAAAATCCTGCTACCAGACCGATCGTAAAAATTTTTGCCGGTGGTGTCATTGAATAATCTATTGCAAGGCGGAAGGGATCTGAACCGGTAGCGGTTATTTCCGGGTCCTGCCCTGTGTATTTGGTTAGTGTAAACAGGTTTTCTGCAGTAGCATATGCGCTCAGGGTTTTCATTTTGAACTTTGCGATCTGTTTGGGTTCAAACATGTAGCGAACGGTAAGCGTACGGAAACGTAAAAAAGAAGCATCTTCAACATAGCGGTCGCTGCCCAACCAGTTATATCCACCACCCAATATAGCGCGCGGCATATCGGTTACATCTCCAGCCTTGCGCCAGCGGCGAAGGGTGGCCGTACTTTGATTATCGAAATAGTACATGTTGGTGGTGTTTATTTTAGTGCCGTTGATCACATCAAAACCATAGCGGAAGCTGAAGAAGGTAGACACCCTGATCTTATTCTTCCAGGTAAAAGACGGGCCAAAACCGCCGGTTAATTTCGGATTGCTGTTACCCAGATATACCACATCCATGTAGTTGATATTGCCATCGTGATTTACGTCTTCATACTTAGCATCACCGGGCTGGAAGATGTAATCGATATTGGGATAGTTGAAGCGCATGTAAACAGTTTGTCCGTTGGGCCCTGTGATTGTTTTGCCATTGGCGCCCTGTGCCAGCGTGGCGTTCTGATCTTTGTATACGCCTTTATATTTATAACCGTAAAAAGAACCAAACGGATGGTCGATCTGTATCAGGCGCAGGTATTGGCCTAATTGAGTTATATCGCCTGAGCTGTTGGGATAAAACTCAGAGACGGAACGAATGATGTTATCGTTGTGCGCAATGTTAAAGTCGAATGAAATGCTCCAGTTATTACTTTTAAATGGTGTGGTCCATGCGGCAATTTCCCAACCCTGATTATCCATGGTACCAACGTTCATGTTTACGCTGTTGTAACCGGTGAAAGAAGCAATTTTTAATCCGTTAAAGTATAGGTCCTTTGTACGGTTGCGGTATATTTCACCATCAAAACGAAGGCGGCCTTTGAACAATGATATATTGGCGCCTATGTTGGTACCATAAATGGTTTGCCAGCGCAGGTTCTTCAATTCCATAGAAGAAGGATACACACCGCTCTGGCCCAGATAACTCCAGGCGAAAGTAGAGTAGGTGTTGTAGAAAGAATAATCATACTTCGGAGCATCGCCACTCTGGCCATAGCTGGCCCTGAAGCTCAGATCATCTATCTGTTTTACCTTATTCAAAAAGTTCTCGCCCGAAACACGCCAGCGCACTGATACAGATGGGAACAAACCATATCTGTAATTGGGGCCGAAGCGGGAACTGCCATCGCCGCGTAATGCAGTATTGATGATGTATTTGTCTTTATAACCATATTGTGCATCGATAACGGCGCCTATGCTGCGTGTTTGCGTGGTGCCCGAAACCGACATTAGATCCTGGTTTTGTGTTCTGGAAGGAATGGATGGGTCGGTTAGTAGCGAAGATGCGGTGTTTGATGTTACCGACTCCTGGTTTACTACTTTCTGGTCTTCGGTAAAGGTGGTGAGTGAACTGATAAAGCTGTGATCGGCGTTTTTGAGTTGCGGCGTGTAAGCCAGTTGCATTTTTGTATTAACAATAAACTGGTCAATGTCGCCGTCGTATGCTCTGTTTACCAGTGATATTGTGCTGGGTAGGCCGGTGGCGATCTGCGGTAAAAAACTTTTATTCTTTGTATTGTTAATATCGAACTGAACATCGAAGCTGCTATGCAGTACTGATTTTATGATATCGTAATTAACCTGAAAGCGGGGCGTTACACGTTCACCCAGCACACTGTATTTTGCCTGTGTAGCCATGGCTACAGGGTTGTAAATTTTGCTGTATGATCCCTGTACGTTATAGGCGGGTGAAAAGTAGTTAGGTGTTAAATTGCCCTGCTCATCGTATTCGTATACGCTCATATTGGGCATCTTGATATAAGCCACACCTCTGATGCCGCTGGCAGCATCATCTGCTGTACTGCCCAGATAATTTCTGTCCTGATCAGTATGCGTATACGCGATACTGGTAAATATTTTTATTTTTTCTGAGATTACATAATCGAGGTTGATTCTTGAAGTCAAACGTTTTAATCCTGTACCCACCGTAGTACCGGTTTGATTGAAATAATCAAGCGATGCATAATAGCGGGCTTTTTCACCACCGCCCATCATGCTCAGGGCATGGTCCTGCAGATTACCTACGCGGGATATAGCATCTATCCAGTTGGTATTGTTGCTGTAATTATGATACCAGTAAGGATCGTTGGGATCGTAATTAAATTCGCGGTAGGAAGTAGGAAGCGGTGTACCAATGCGGTTCATAAATGCTTCCGGGATCAGGGTTGAGTACTGATCGCCGTTCAATAATGGGATCGCTTTTGGTAAATGAGAAACAGAACCTTTGAACGTATAATTGATGCTTGGCTTACCTACTGTACCTCTTTTAGTGGTGATCAGTAATACGCCATTAGCGGCACGGGAACCCCACATGGCAGTAGCGGCGGCATCTTTTAAAACAGTAATGTCTTTAATATCGGCAGGAGAAATATTTAACAACTGCGCATATCCCTGTTCATCGGCAGAGCCAAAGTTGAAGTCACTTGGTATTTCGGTTTCAATGGGCATACCGTCTACAACGATCAATGGATTGCCGGTACCGCTGATAGAAGAGATACCGCGTATGCGTATGTTCATGGCAGCACCGGGATCGCCGCTGCTGGCTGTAATATCCACACCGGCCAAACGGCCCTGCAGGGCCTGATCAATACTCGATGCCTGCATTTCTTCCATTTCCCTGGCGCTTATTTTCGAAGCGGCGAGGGTAGAGTTGCGTTCAGCCACACCCATGATACCGTTGTCGGTTTTACGACCGGCTACAACAATTACTTCGCCCATATCGCTCGCTTCGTCTTCCAGTTGAAAGTTTATGGTAGTGCGGCCACTGAAGTTTTGCGATATGGTTTTATATCCGATGTATGAAACGTTGATCTTGTTTTTGGGATTGGTGATCTTCAATACATAGTTTCCCTCGATATCGGTAGACGTGCCTTTGATCGTACGCCCGTCGGCATCCACTTCGGTAACAGAAACGCCGGCAATCGGTTCTTTTTTCTTTTTGTCGATAACCCTTCCTTTCAATACCGTTTTGGCGCCGCCCTCTGCATTCTGCGCTGCCACATAAAGCGTAGTGAACGTGATAAGAGCTATAGAACAAACAATCGTTTTTATAAAATTCAACATAGCAGTTGGTATTACAGAATGATTATTGGGGGTATTGTAAATAGTTATCAATAAGGTGGATCACACAACGGTTGCTCAGGTAATTGCTGCCCGACAAAATAATGTTCGCAGTGCGGTTCATTTTATCTGTAAGGACCATTGCATTAGGCGTATGGTTATCTATATAAATAGTGGCAGCCTCGCCGTTACCCAATTTGTACAGCGTTTCATACGTGCCGCCATCCATACCATTTGTTGCTACTGTTTTTTTATTCAGTATATGATAGTAGATGAAGTTGGAGATGAGGTCTTTGTCGGCGCCTGCTGTCGGAGTGTAATTAGGTGTTTTAGTAGGGCCTGTTCCGGTACCCGGCAACAACCCCGCATTTACTGCAGCCTGTATGGCATTGTTATTCGGAATGAAAACCGTGTAAAATACACCCGACGATACACCTACAATATCACCTGTGGCCGCGGTATAGTTGGTCCAGTTCTTTAAATAATTCCAGAAGTAACTGTACTGGGAGTTCGTCATGGTTCCCAGCTTTTCAATATGCTTGCCGATAGTGCTTTCACTGAAATTGAGAATGCGGTCGAGATAATATACAGTTCCATTCTTTGCAGTTTTCGATGCTGTTGAGTTGGTTATTTTATTGGAATCAACATTTCCGGCTGCAAAAACTGTATTGTTATTATATCGTACAAACTCTCCGCCGTACGACATCAGCACGCCGGAACCTGATAAATTCTGTACATCAACGCTGGGTATAACATGCAGGTTCAATACACGCAACAGTCGAACAAGCGCCGAAGAACCGGTAATGGGCGCGCTGCCATCTGAAGGTGTATATCGCCATTGATAATTGGGATTATTGTCAACTGTAGGATCGGCCTTATAACCGGCTGCATTCAATACACTGTTGCTGATAAGGAAGATCGTATACTTCTGCGACACATTCGAGATCTGGTATTTCAATTCCTGATTCAGCAAGCTCGTCATCATAGAGTATTGCGGGTCGAGATAGGCTTTGCCGTATACACTGCTGAATACGTTTGCTTCCTGCACTTTCGTGGTGCCATAAAAAAATCCATTGCTGAGAATTTTTTTATCGATCACATCAACAGCCGGATCAAACCGCGCTTCTTCTCCCTGTACATTAAAGGTAGTTTTGAATTTGCTGGGCCATACGGCAGATTGCCACATGTGGGCATTTATAAAGTCGTAAATAATATTGAGCGGAAGGTCATCCACTTTGGTATAGTGTTCCAGCAATACCGTATTGATATAATTCAGCAATGCAGCATTGGTAGGAATAAATAAGGTGTAGGTGCCTGACTGTCCGTCGTTATCCTGCAGTTTTAAAAAGTTTTCATTGTTTGGCGAAAAGCCCAGACCCGGGTAATACAGTTTGGTATATATAGATGTGCTGCCGCCATGCAGATTGCCGTAATTCTGTGTTACAGTGGCGTTTAATGCGTATGAAGTCAGGTATCTGTCGAACAGCTTTCTGAACTCGCTGTATTCGTCGTGGCCGGCCAGATATTCATCAAGGCTGGGCAAAGCGGTGATTACCTTATTAACTACATGGATCACACCGTTTTCGGCAGGAATATCTTTTTCGGTAACAACGGCGTCCACTACGTTGAAACCGGTATAGGGTGTAGCGGGATAGAAATAATTATAGTCGGCTGCCGTGAGCGTTTTGGCCGTCATGAAGTTGCTTACGAAATAGGGGATGTATTTATTATTATTATCACCATCAGCATAATAGCCATTGCGGTTGCTGGCAATTATTTTAATGGCATTGCCTGCATTGTCTTTTCCGTCGTATACGCCTGTGTAATTGGCTGTTCTGCGTTTGAAGGCGCTGTTGACTACCCATCCGGTGCTGGTTTGTGCATCACCCAGTCTTTCCAGTTTGAAAGCATTGTATACCAGGCAGTATGTAACGATCGTTCTGCAGGCGTTGCTGTCTAACTGATCAACACCGCTGATATTTTTCTCTTTGAAATAAACCTGAAAGGCAGAGTCGTGCGGGGCGAAGAAAGTCCAGTAACCGGCAGCACCCAGCGTGTTCTTATAGCCTGCTTTATCTATACAAGCCAGCAGGTTCTTAAAATTTCCTCTTGCTTCAAGTTGTTGGTAAATAGGTTGTTCAAGGCTGTCGGGGCGGCCATAATACTCATCCCACTGTTTTTTACGACAATTAACCAGCAGCGTGCAAATAGTAACAAATAAAAAAAATAGACGTAAGGGTTTACCCATGGCAAGTATTTGTTTTTTTCAAAAGATGAAAGCTGAAAATGCAAATAGAAATAACCGTTAATTCCCTAAGGACCAATAAGCTCCAATAAAAAAGATGGAATTTGTGAAGATGATGCCTTGTGTAGTGGCGTTAAAATATCAGGTGTAAATGATACACTTATTGTGCAGAACATGACAAGACAGTTTCGTTTTGGTTATTTTGTTAGCAGCTCGTTAATATAAAGTTAGAATAAGGCGTAGCTTAACTGTCCTGAGGCATCCCGTCTTAGAAATAGATTTACGCAATCGTTCCCGGAAGTGTTAAAGTGACATTTATATGATCCCATCTGTTCGGGGATCGACAGTGTGAAATGTGTGGAGAGGTGACGATGTACGTGCTTATAAAATTCCTTCCTGCATAATCAGAACTTCATTCAGGATAGAACAGGATGAACGTTTTTATTACTGAAGTTAATTTTAACCGCTTCAGGCGATTGTTAACTAAAAATATTGCCATTATGAGATGTCAGCAACAACTCCGAAAAGGTATTTGGCTATTTTCCTTGTATTTTCTATTCGCATTATTGCAGGTTAAGGCGCAAAATGGAAAAATAATTAGCGGAAAGGTTACCGATGATACGGGTAAACCTGTTCCCAGTGTAACTGTACAGGTAAAAGGAACAAATACCAGTACAAGTGCAAAAAATGATGGTACGTTTTCTATTCCCGTAACAACAGGTAATGAAACATTGGTTTTTTCTTCTGTTGGTTTTTCTGAAAAAGAAGTACCATTAAACGGTGAAACCTCTATTACTGTAAAATTAGATAACACAAAAAACACGCTGGAAGATGTAGTGGTGATTGGTTATGGTACGCAAAAGAAACGAAATGTATCGGCTGCGGTAGTTTCCTTTGATGCCAGCAAACTGGATGAGCGCCCGGTGAACAGGGTAGATCAGGCCCTGGTAGGACAAATGGCCGGTGTGGCCGTTAAACAAACCAGCGGTGCGCTTGGTAAAGGATTCAGCGTACAGGTGCGGGGAACCGGTTCAATCAGTGCAGGCAATGAACCATTATATGTTGTTGATGGTTTTCCGCTGGCCACTGCTGCTCCTAATACGGCAGGCAATTATGCCAATGGTAACCCCCTGGATAATATTAATCCAAATGATATTGAATCTATTCAGGTATTGAAAGATGCTGCTGCTGCTGCTATTTACGGTTCAAGGGCTGCTAATGGTGTAGTGATCATTACCACCAAACGTGGCCGTTCGGGCAAAGTGAAATTAGATGTAAACAGTTATGCAGGGTTTCTTGAACGCAGCAAAAAGCTCGATATGCTGAATGCCGACGAATGGATTGATCGCGCTACAGAAATGATCAATGCACAATGGGTAGCATCTGGTCCCGGTCGCACTGCTGATCAAACAAATGAACAGCGTCGTATAATACTTGGCCTTGCACCTGGTGCAGTGAATACTACTTACATGACCGATGATCGCTGGGCGCAGCCCGGCCACCCTGGTTTGCGTTTCATCGATTGGCAGAATGAAGCTTTTCGGAAAGGGTTAACACAAAATCACCAGGTATCTGCAAGTGGCGGCAATGAATATGTTCGCTATTATATGTCGGGAAATTTTAACCGCCAGGAAGGTATGGTTATTAATACCGACTACACCAGTTATTCTGCCCGTGCCAATGTAGAAGTGAATGCCAGCAAGAAGCTGCATTTCGGTATTAATATCTCGCCCACCTATTCAATTAGCAACGACCCCGGTGTAGAAGGAAAAGATAATATACTGCACCAGTTGTTAAGTATGACACCCGTGCAGGAGGATACGATGGGCCTGTATCCGAACATCGGGAATAACGGCCAGTATAAGTGGAGCAACTCAACCAACAGCCCTATTGGTAAATTGCAGAATATTATAGGTCTTACAAAAAGGTTCCGTACCATTACTTCTTTGTATGGTGAGTACCAGATCATTCCCGGTTTGAATTTTAAAACGACGGTGAACCTCGACAATACCGACAACAACAGCAAAAGTTTTGCACCATATATAGTAGCCAGCTCCCTTGCTACCAGGCAGGCCCAGTTAACAGCTCAGTCCAGCGGCTCTTACAGCAGCTATAAAAAACAAACTTTTGTGAACGAGAACACATTGTCGTATAATAAAATCATCAACGACGTTCACGACCTTTCGCTATTGGCCGGGTTTTCATATAACTCCGATAAACTGGATAATGTGACCCTGAAATCTAATGGTGGTTACAGCCAGAACAATATTTCTACTTTAAATGCAGCCACTGGTATTACAGGTAGTACTACCGAATCACGAAATGTGTTGCTGTCATATTTCGGCAGGGTGCAATATACCTACGATAATAAATACCTGTTAACAGCGAGTTTGCGTCGCGACGGGTCAAGCCGGTTTGGGCAAAATACCCGGTGGGGTATCTTCCCCAGTGCTTCGGTGGGCTGGAGAATATCTGAAGAGCAATTTATGAAAGATATACCGGTTATTAATGACCTGAAACTGAGAGGTAGCTGGGGCAGATCAGGTAACTACAATATCCCTGACTATGGAACTATCGCTACTGTTGGATTATACAATTACTCATTGAACGGTGCTTCTGTTGTTGGGCAGGCGCCTACCGGTATAATCAATCCCGACCTTACATGGGAAAAATCAGAAACCTATGATGTTGGTTTTGACGTAACCGTTTTAAAAAACCGTATCAGCGCATCTTTTGATTATTATACCAAAAACAATACTGCGTTACTGTTAAATGTGCCTGTTCCACTGGTTACAGGTACCGCAACGTGGCTCAGCAATGCCGGTGCTGTAAAGAACAAAGGTTGGGAAGTTGAAGTGACCTCACGTAACATAGTAAAGGGCGCCTTTCTGTGGACTACCACCGCTAACCTGAGCCATAACACCAACAGAGTTACTTCACTGTCGAACGATCAAAGCCAGATAATAATTCCATCGGCTTATGGCGCCAGCACACAGCATTCGATCTTACGCGTAGGCGACCCTATGTACAGCATTTATGTTGTGAAACAAATTGGTATTTTAACGCAGGAGGATATCAATAAAAATGCGGCATTATACGGATCCGAAACTGTTGGCGATCCCAAATACTTCGATGCTAATGGCGACGGTGTTATCGACCTGAACGACCGTGTGATCGTTGGTCATCCTACTCCCAATTATGTATGGGGCATAACCAATAATTTCCGTTTCAAAGGTTTTGATCTTACAGTATTGACGCAGGGACAATGGGGTGGTTCAATTTATTCCTTACTGGGTCGTGCATTAGGCAGAACCGGTCAGGGATTTACTGATAATCCTTTAGGCTTTTTCCGTGACCGCTGGCGTTCACCTGATGATCCCGGGGCCGGTAAAGTTGGTAAGGCTTATTCTACGTTCGGACAGATCGCCAATACCGACTGGTTATACTCATCAGATTATATTCGCGTACGTATGATAACGTTGGGTTACGACCTGGGCCGTGTAATAAAGACCAAAAAAATCGTTCAGGCTTCCCGTATATATATAACAGCCGAAAACTTTTTTGGCCACGACAAATACAAAGGTGGATTTAACCCTGATGCCACCAATACCGATTTAAGCGGTAACTCGCAATTCCCCGAGCCGGGCGATTATGGCGGATTGCCTTTGCCCAAATCGCTGATACTTGGTGTAAATGTTACTTTTTAATCACGGCTAATTTCATTGTATATGAAAAAAATAACTTTCTATATAGTAATCATTATCGCAGGCTTTTTAAGCGCCTGCGAAAAGAACCTTGACCAGTCTCCCATTTCAGCTTCACCCGAAGAAAACTTTTATGCGCAAACCAGCGATTTTATACAGGCAGTAAATGCGGTATATAGTGGTTTGGCCGCATATCCCGACAGGCAACTGAACCTTTCTGAAACAAGATCGGATAATTTATATGCGGTATCTGACGGCGGTGTGCGCGACTGGGAAGGTGTTAATGACTTTTATAAAACCCTTGCCGGAAATACGTACGTAACGGAAGCCTGGCAATCGAACTATAATGCTATTTTCAAAGCTAATACCGTATTGGAAAAATTAAGCGAAAAAGGTAGTGTTATTTCCGATGCAAATTTGAAAACAAGACTGGAAGCCGAAACACGTTTCCTGCGTGCCTTATTTTATTTTGATCTTGTAAGATGGTTTGGCAAAGTGCCTTTGATCGATCATACAGTTAGTGCAGCTGAAGCGTTGCAGATAGGAAGAAGTGCTGTAAGCGATGTATACAATCTCATTATTTCCGATTTGCAATTTGCCGTTGCTAATTTACCTGATGCGTATACAGGTGCCGATAAAGGACGTGCCACTAAATATTCTGCCAAAGGAATACTGGCACTCGTTTATATGACGCGTTCAGGACCCACTTATAATATCAACGGGCCCGGCCTGGGCCTGAGCGAATGGGATAAAGCGCTTGCGCAGCTTAATGATATAATCGCCAGCGGTAAATTTTCATTCATCACCAGCTACCCAACCATTTTCTCATACACGAATGAAAACAATTCCGAAGTACTATTTGATGTGGAATACAGTACCGGCTCAACACCTGTAGTTGGCGGCACTTTCCCATGGTTGCTCGTTCCCGATACATGGTTCCAAAGCCAGGGTAAAGCAACACAAGGCGGGCTTACCATCAGACCGGTATCCACAAACCTGCTGAATTCATATGAAGCCGGCGATACCCGTAAAGCCTTTTCAATACAAAGCGGATTTACTTATAATGGTGTTACCGAAACCCGTTCTTTCTTTAAAAAGTATGTTGACGTTAGTAAAACGCCAGCTAACCGCCTCGATTGGCCGATCAACTTTATTGTAATGCGATATACAGATGTACTGATGCTAAAAGCCGAATGTATACTGCATGGCGCCGCCGGTACACAGGCTGATGTAGACGCTATAGTAAACCAGGTAAGAGCAAGAGCTGGTTTGCTTCCGATCGCCAATGTATCCCTGGCCCGTTTGATGGAAGAAAGAAGAAAAGAATTTGCCGCTGAAGGATCACGCTGGCACGACCTTGTGCGCAGTGGTTTAGTAGAATCGGTAATGACTGCCTTTGAACAAACAGACGATGTACAGCATGCAATGCAACCATTTCAAAGAAATTATATTATTTACCCGGTTCCCCAATCAGAGATTGATGTTAAACAGGGATTGTATGATCAGAACCCTGGCTACTAATTAGATGAAAGTTGTTAAAGTCCGAAAGTCCGGAAGTCAGAAAGATGCATGCAACGTTGCGAAAATTCTTTCCGTCTTTCAGACTTTCGGACTTTTCTGACTTTATACAATCATTGCGTTATGAAAAAACATTTCATCCTTTCGCTCTTTATTTTACCCGCTATTGCCGCAACCGCTCAACCGGTAATGGAAACAGGATCACAGAAACCAATGCCCGAAACATGGATTGATGCTTCAACCCACCATAAAGTAGTACGACTAACCAACAAACCCGGTAATAATTCAAGCTTCTATTTTCATAACAATCCTTTTATCGGTAATAAGATGGTTTTTTACAGTACCGATAATAATGGCAGGCAGATTTATACAGTTGATCTCATCACCCATCAACTGGAACAGGTTACACATCAGGCATCCCCCATGAATGGTGAAATAGTGGCAGCCAAAGGACACAATGTTTACTACCAGATCAAAGACAGCGTGTTTGTTACCAATGTAGATTCGAAAAAGACTGAACTCGTTTTTGTTTTTCCCGCAGATTTTAAAGCCGGTATTACCACCGTAAACGCCAATGAAACTTTATTGGCCGGCGCATTCAGTACCGACGCTGAAAAAGAGATATTAAGAAAAAACCCTGAGAAGCACGACTATTTTAATAAAATTTATGAGGCCCGTTTACCCCGTACCTTGTTTGTGATAGATATTCATACCAAACAACTGAAAAAAATATTCAGCGACAGCGCCTGGCTGAACCATGTACAATTTTCAACTACTGATCCCAATCTGTTGATGTTTTGCCATGAAGGCCCCTGGCATAAAGTTGACCGCATCTGGACCATTGATGTAAACAAAGCCGGCGACAAACCGCGGCTCATGCACAAGCGCACGGTAGATGGGGAAATTGCTGGTCATGAGTTTTTCTCTCCCGATGGTAAAATGATCTGGTTCGATCTGCAACAGCCCCGAAGCGAAAACTTTTTCCTGGGTGGTGTAAATGTAAAAACATTGGAAGAAAAGAAATACCGTTTGGAGCGCAATGAGTGGAGCATTCACTTCACCATTTCGCCCGATGAAAAATTATTTGCCGGCGATGGCGGCGACCCCGGTCAGGTAGCCAAAGCACCCGATGGAGAGTGGATCTATCTGTTCCATCCCGCAGGTGATCATTTTATTGCTGAAAAGCTGGTGAATATGAAACACCACAATTATCACCTCGAACCCAATGTGCATTTTTCTCCCGATGGCAAATGGATTATATTCAGGGCTAATTTTGAAGGGCAGGAAGAATCGTATGCGGTAGAGCTGGCGCCCGGTAAATAAAACTACAATAACAACCGATGATAAAAAGGTTATCCCTCGCTACAATAGTATTTCTGACAATAATCAACGTTCAGGCGCAGATAAAATGGCCTGCCATAAATCCTGTTACAAAGCCCTGGACCCGCTGGTGGTGGATGGGCAGTGCCGTTAATACAAAAGACCTTACGGCTAATATGGAGAAATATGCTGCCGCAGGTTTGGGTGGCTTGGAAGTTACACCCATTTACGGCGTGGCAGGATATGAAAGCCAGTTTGTAGATTATTTGTCGCCCAAATGGATGCAATTGTTTTCGCACACATTGAGTGAAGCAAAGCGGTTAAACATGCGGATCGATATGGCTACCGGCAGCGGCTGGCCATTTGGTGGCGGCCCGCTGATAGGTGATGCTGATGCCTGTAAAGACTTTGTATATAAAACATGGTCATTAAAAGAAGGTGAATCACTTAAAGAGCCGGTAGTGTTTGTTCAGCAGGCTTATGTGTCATCTGAAGGAAATCACCTTGGCGATCTCAGTACCATCTATCATTCATCCGGTAGTGCTGATGGGGTTACACCTGCGCTGTTGAAAGAAGATGCGCATGTAACCAATACAGATAAACTCGTTGATCCTATATACGAGACTAAAAATTTACAGGCGCTTGCCCTTGATCAGGTTAAATTCAAAAAGAATTTACCGTTGCAGGTGGTAATGGCTTATAATGACAACGGACAGGCTGTTGAACTTACATCAAAAGTCGATGGCAATGGTAATTTAAACTGGAAGGCTCCTGCAGGTAACTGGACGTTGTATGCGCTGTTTATGGGCTGGCATGGTAAAATGGTTGAACGCGCCGCACCCGGCGCCGAAGGCAATGCCATCGATCATTTTTCAGAAGCTTCCTTAAAGAAATACCTTAGCCGTTTTGATAAAGCGTTTGCCGGTAATGACCTCAGTCAGCTGCGCGCTTTTTTTAATGATTCCTATGAAGTAGATGATGCCCGCGGACAAAGCAATTATACACCGGCTTTTTTTGATGAATTTAAACGCAGACGCGGTTACGATCTGAAACTGCATCTGAACGAACTGCTGAAAAAGCAGCCCGATGAAATCAGCTTGCGTGTATTGTACGATTACCGTCAAACAATAGCAGATCTGTTGCTGGAGAAATTCACTATTCCCTGGCACAACTGGGCGCAGGCAAAAGGAAAGATCGTTCGTAACCAAAGTCACGGTTCACCGGCGAACATCTTGGATTGCTATGGAGCTGTAGACATACCCGAAACAGAAGGCATTGAATTGTTGCGCTATAAATTTACCACCTCTGCCGCGCACGTCCTGGGCAAGCCTCTGGCATCGGCAGAAGCTGCTACATGGCTCAACGAACATTTCAAATCTACACTGGGCGATGTAAAAAAAGCGGTTGACAAATATTTTATCGGTGGTGTAAATCACATTGTATATCATGGTACCAATTACTCACCTGAAAGCGACCCGTGGCCGGGATGGCTGTTCTATGCAGCCGTGCATTTTCAACCAACCAATCCTTTCTGGAAAGACTTTGGTACATTAAATAGTTATGTAGCCCGCTGTCAGTCGTTTCTGCAAAGCGGCACAGCCGATAACGACGTCTTATTATATTTCCCGTTCAGTGACAAAAATTCAGAACCCGGCCGCGATCTGTTGTTTCATTATGATGGTATGAAAGGGTTTGAAAACACCGATTTCAATTCGGTGGCTGAAGATTTGTTAAAGAAAGGGTATGCGTTTGATCTTATATCCGACAAGCAACTGCAGCAGGCAACCAATAACGGATCATTTTTAAAAACGCCCGGTGGTCAATACAAAACCATTGTGCTGGCCAATACCAAATACCTGCCGCTGTCTACATTGCAAAAACTGATGGCGCTGGCTAAAAATGGAGCTACTATTATTGTTTATAAAAATCTGCCTGCTGATGTGCCCGGTTTTGCTGATCTGAAAACAAAACAACAACAGTTTGCCGCATTAATAGGTGCATTAAAATTTAATGCCGATGGGAAAGTAATGAAAGCGGTAACCGGCAAAGGCGCTTTTATAAAAGGAGATGATGTATCTGAATTATTGTCTCAAAACAACGTGTTGCGCGAAACTATGTTTGATAAAGGACTGCTATGCATTCGCCGGAATATCAGCGGTGGCAAATATTATTTCATTACCAATACTGGTGATAAAGCTATAGCTGAGTGGGTGCCGCTTACTACCAAAGCAGCCGGTGTAATATTGTTTGATCCCATGACACAGAGGAGCGGCGTTGCCAAAATACAACCGTCTAACGATGGCAATACTGCCGTATATCTGCAACTGCAACCCGGCGAAAGTTGCGTTTTGCAAACTGCTGCCACTGCAATAATAGGAGAGCCATTCCCTTATTATACAATAGGTGGTGAAGCAACTGCCATAAAAGGAACTTGGACCCTGCAATTCATCAGCGGCGGACCTTCTTTGCCAAAAACAACTACCGTTAATGAACTGGGTTCATGGACAGAATTACCTGATTCTTCAGCGAAAATATTTTCCGGCACCGCCCAATACAGTATTCATTTTGCCAAACCTGCTGCTGAAGCGCCTGCTTACCTCCTGGATTTGG
>Ga0105239_10005055_pt1 | contig 15583 bp, 14 predicted proteins | sample KBSC44metaG_FD_92761 | JGI IMG/M metagenome (GOLD analysis project Ga0105239, IMG submission 92761) | Corn rhizosphere microbial communities from Kellogg Biological Station, Michigan, USA - KBS C4-4 metaG | ecosystem: Host-associated > Plants > Roots > Rhizosphere > Soil | place: Michigan, USA...
ATCAAAATTCGTTTTTGCCGTTTCAAGATTTCGTTTTGCTTTTTCCATTTCCAGCATGACGGATTCGGCTTGAGAAAGAAAAGATAGATCCATGTCGTAAACTCCCTGTTGAGAGAGTCGTTATAATGGATTTTCCTTTCGCTGGTAAGTGCCTTATTCCAACGCTAACTTTTCGTCTGAAACCAAAACGCCATCTTGGTCGGCGTAGATGAATTGTCCGGTTTTGATTTTGGCACCAAGAAACTCAACCGGAGTCCTAATTTCGCCCACGCCGGCTTTTCTGCTGCGCTTTGGATGAGAGCCTAACGCCCGAACACCGAAATCGAAATTTTCCAATTCCTTTGTGTCACGAATGTAACCGTTGATGACAACTCCAGCCCAACCTTTTTCACTTGCCAGTTTCGCCATGCAAACGCCGATCAGTGCGCACTTCGGAGAACCTCCACCATCGACAACCAAAACTTTTCCGTGCCCATCTTCTGACAATGCTTTTCGAACCAACACGTTGTCTTCTAAGACTCGAACAGTGACGACTTCCCCCCAAAATGTTTTGGCGCCGCCGTAGACTTGCAAGCCGGGAGAAAGAATTGAAACCTGGTCGGGATGATTGTCGCTGAGATCCGCAGTTTTAAAGCTCATTGGAGCCTCCTTGTTTGTTCGCGCCTAATTTCGCACAGCAATATTGAATAGGAAATTGAATATGTGGAATACGATATAGTAGTATTTGGAATATGTTAGATGGCATCCGGGCCCTCATCGCGTTTGAAAAAACTGGCACAGTCAGTGAGGCGGCCACGCAGTTGCGTCTGACCCAGTCAGCCGTTTCAAAGAGAATTCAGTCACTTGAAAATGAGCTCTCCTATAAGCTCGTCGAAGCCGACGGTCGAAAACTGAAATTGACAGCAAAAGCCGTCCAATTCTTGGCGAAAGCAAAACCCCTTCTTCTTGAAATTGAAAATTTACGGTTCTCCGATGATGTTGCGGAGATGGGCGAGTTCTCAATTGGTATCGCCGACTCCATTGCCTCGTCCTGGGGCCCGACACTCATCAAACGGGGCTTGTCGCTAACGAAAAACCTCCGACTCGATCTCCACGTCCATCGAAGCACTCTGATTCTCGAAAAATTGCGCTTAGGTCATTATGAGCTGGCTTTAGTCACAGGTCGGCCATCCAGCCATGATTTGATTTGGACACGAATCGCAGAGGAACCGATGGTTCTCGCCGGCAAAAAAAACGAGGAACGCCAAATTCTCACCATCGAACCCGTTTCCGCGACATGGAAGGAGATCGGGCAAGCCTGTCTGCATCACTCACAAATGAAAAAAGATAATTTCGTTTTTGTTGAATCGTTCTTTGCGGCGGCGCAAATGGCAAAACAAGATTTTGGCCAAGCTCTCGTTCCGATCGGCATCGCAAGGATGGCAGGATTCAAAAAAACAGATCTGCATTCCCTTTCGCCTAAAGTGACTCGACAAATTTCATTTGTCACAAGAAAATCGGTTCATGATTTGCCTGCGGTGGAACGATTCCTCGCATCGATTCAATCGATCGCACCCTCTCTTATCACTTCACCACGAGACGCCAGCGGCAACGAGATCTTGCCATAATGTATCCGCGATAGCCTCTTGACCTAATTCATTCGGGTGAAAGCAATCAAAAGCCATCGACTCTGGTGCCACATCAGCTTTACTGAAACCGGGTGCAAACACCAAACGTAAGTTTGCAAGGTTCTTCGCCTGTGCAACCACCTGCGCGATCTTCTCATTGGTTAAATCCACGGCCTCTTTGTTGCTGGCGAAAAATTCTCCGGAGGACGATTTCGTAAACTTATCGCAAAATCTCAATCGCTGCTGTTGTACCGCTTCGCAAGTGAGTCCAGCCAAGGCGGTATGATTTGCAATCTTCGCCAAACCTAACTGATGAATGGGTGGAAGCCCGGCGATGAGCACGACGATCTTGCCGTTCGAAGGCAAACGATTGAGTCGATCCAAAGCACGCGAAATATTTCGCGTAATTTCCGATGGTTCAACCTCATCGCAAACGTCATTAGAGCCCATCAAAAGTGTCACATAAATCAACCGCATCTTTGGATTCACCGCGAGTTTTGCATCCAAACGCGAAATTTGTTTTAACAACTCATTTGTCTTGGCGCCGGCGCGAGCCACATTGAACACCTCTAGGTCATCCGAGCGCCCTAGTGTTTTAAGCTGATTTTTCAGGCGCACAAAATGCGAGCGAACCCTTTCTCCGCTCGACCATGATCGCTTCAACTGCTCCTCAGTAGAAGAGTGTCCCAGCAGCCAAAAGACATTGAGGTCATTTGGATTGACCTTGTACCGAGTGACATCGCTTAAGTTGGTATCAGCAAAAAATCCAACCGAAATCGAATCTCCTAGAGTCGCCATCAACTGACTCATTTCAACCGAAGGCGCCGGATGAGCCGTCCAACGATCCAAAAGATTTTTCGCGACATCCCGCAAAGCTCCACTTGATTGACTATGACTCACGGACGTCACAGCGGCCAGTGCTTCAGGTGAGCGAACATCGATTTGGCTCAACAGCGAAAAACGAATGTCATCCGTATCATGCTCGATCGCGTTCAATATTTGTCGTTGGAAAAAAGCGTCGCGCGGAGCCAGCACACTTGCCGCAAGCAAGCCGGCTTTGCGGGTGTCATCGTCGGTGCTTGCAATCGCTGCCGAAATCACGCGCCGTGCATCGGTCGTAAGAAGATGAAGATTCCCAATGGCTTCTAAAATCGCAGCTTTAAATTCGACAGAAGAATGTGGCGTGACAGCCGTCGTGAGCTGGCGCACAAGTGTCAATCGTTGAGCGGAACTCGGAATATAGCGAACCAATTCCTCTAGGAGTATTTGCAGTCGATCGATATCAAAGTTTAGATTTTTCTCTGCCTGCTGAAGAGTTTCGCTCAGCCAGCAGCGACCCAAAGAAAAATCATCCACCGCAATCTTATTCGAGTCGGTCGGCATCTCGACCGGGCAAGCTTGCGCAGAGTGAACATGAAAGACGACCGCCGCAAAAACAGCAAGACCTTTGAGCACCATGACTCCCCCCCCCGGGATATGAAGAGAATCAATCACGCTCAAAGGCCCAAAACCAACCCTTTTCCGCTTTTTCCTTTTTTACAGATGGGAGGCTGTGATACTGCTGCTTTGTGGGGCGGGGGATCATTCAATTGTTCATTTTGGTTTTGTTATTGTGCTCGACGATCACGTCGTTCGCATCGTCTTTGCAGGAGCAAGCGGCGCTCACCGTGCGGGCGGCCCTTGCGAGTGGCCTGATTCAAGATTCAGAAATTCGGGGAATTTTAGAAGAGATTCGAGATTCCGTTTTACCGCGGGAAGATCTGATTATTGCCGCAGACGATGAGCCAGGATGTATCGAGCGAGAATATCTAGCACGCGTTCCACCGGTTTTACCGATTCACGTTCACGCCTGCCCGTCTTTGTATCAAGAGAGTTCACCGCAAACTCTCATTCATGAAGCTGTTCATGTTGTGCAGGTGGGTCGCGTTCTCGCGGCAGTTGGCCGACCTGGCGAATGCCAAGCCGATCTTGCCGCCATGGAAGCGACGGCTGCCGCTGTCAAAACTGGTGCGGCGCCTGCGAGCTGGAATGTGCCGGGATTTTATTTTTCGCATCGACTCTGCCAAAAGAGTCTTAACAAATATCGATTTTTTTTAACGACGATCAATTCGCCAGTCGCATTGGCTCGTCATGTTCCAATTGCAACTGAGCTTTGAGCTGTTTCACGACTTCGGTCGACACTCTTGGATACGAAGGAAGATTTCGCCAAAGGCTGAGCAGATATTGCGATTGAAACACCACTAAACGCGTCCAGTATGGATCATTTGCCAATGCTTCTGAATATTTGTGCTCAACATTGACAATCGCCCATGGCGAGTAGCCCGCCCGGTGGAGCAAAACCGGAAGCGCTTGACGAATTTCAGCGTCGTGCTTTTCCTGTAGTTTTAAATCGATATGATCCAAAACCGGACTGGTGAGTGCCTCTGCGATAAGACCAGCTTGCTGAAGCATGCGATAAAGTCGGCCATTGGTTACTTGTAATCTCTCAAGCGAATGCGCCAACATTTGATCGAGCATTGCGCGACCAACAATTGCAGCCAGCTCATCGTCAGTGGTCGCGAGCTCCAGCATTTTGCGATCCACCGTCCAAACACCCGCTTCAACCGAGCTCTGAGGCGTGCTTGAGGAGATGTCGCCGACAACGCGGATATGAAACGGAACCGGGCTCGATAAGAGTAAGCTTAGACCCGATTGCTCAGCCAAAGTTTTAGCCATTTCGAAAAGGATTCCGGCTGAACCGGTCTCGCCCGTTGCGACGTCGACCGGATCTGGCGCCGCTCGCATTTCGTGTTGCTTCTCCAACTGTGCACGCGTCGCAAATGCAAAACCGGCACTTGAACGCCCCAGTCTGACTCCGTTAACAAGGTAATCGGAACAGACAGCCGCCAACGCCTGGCCCGAGAATGAGATCGCTGCACAAAATAACAAGAACCGTTTGTTTAGAAACATGAATTTCATTTATATCGAGCGCCGAAACCAGGCTCCATTCAAATCGGATTGGTACGGTAGTATGAACGCCCTCCCGATCGAATTCTCCAAATTTTCGTTCTTACAAAACGGACGTTCCGGCTTCCGGACGCAGTGGATGCATTCTGGGGGTGGTCCACGCTGGAATGGGGTCTGCAATTGAGTTTCGGCATAGGCCCACATGACAACAAAGGAGACAGGATTATGAAAACGACATTGCAGCAAACAATCAAAAATCTCGGTGCAACTATGATGACTCTCGGTCAGGAAATCGATGCCGTCGGTTACCCGAATGATTCGTGGACAGACGATGAATTGGCAGCCGATATCAAAATGGTCGGTCACTTCAAACGCCGCTGGAATAAGATTCAAGCGATCGTGATGGAACATTCTGAACAGTTCCCGAACGCCCGTGTGATTTCAAACATGGACGGTGTCATTCTCGGGTTAAATCAACGCAGTCAGGTTTCGTTCGACATTCTTCACGATCGGATGACGAGCTCCGCTTGCTAATACGGAGCTTTGGGCTAATATTGAAGAGTGCGGTTCGTTTTATACTTCGTGCTCTTCACCATTTTAATTTTGTTGTTCACGGGAACAGCAATCGGCTCCTTCTACCTTCCCGATTATCTCAAAGCGAAAATTGAATCTGAAGTTCCGAAGCTCTGTTCGAAGTGTCAGCTAAAAATTGGCGACCTCGATGTCCCGTTGTTTCAGCCTGGTGATATCACGTTTCACAATATTGATTTTTCGTATGGCGAAGAAGGGGCCACTCAAGTCTTTGCTAAGGCGGCACTTCTCGACTTCCATGTTTCGCTTCGTCCGCTGCTTGAGCATCATGTGCGCATCCAAAATCTTGTCGTGACCCATTTCGATGTCACGGTCGTGGATGGTGATAAGCATTCTCCACCGACACCGAAGAAAGAAGATCCCGCTGCATCTGAGTATGACATCACGGTGGGTCCGCTTCGTTACCTCAATGGCAGCTTTCAATACATCCGAAATCATGAAGGCACGACGGCCACTTTGCATGTGCAAGACATTAACGGCTCATTGACGAGCGTAGATCCCAATGCGAATCGAATCATCAAAGGACTTCTCTCCGCCCGCTACGAACGAAGTGGAAATGCCGAACTCGAAGTCCTGACCAATCCCTTCTTGAAACCATTGCAAGTCGACGTGAAGTTGACTGTGCATGATCAAGACCTCAGCGATCTGAGTTTGTTTTTTGAACCCAATGCCGGTGTACGCTTAAGTGGAAAAATCGATGAGGGCGAAGGCGTCGTTTCAACGGTGGGCGATTCGTTAAAAGCGACGGATTGGATTATCTACGAAGATCTCGATGCGAAGCTCTTACGCGGGAAAGAACATAGCGGCTTCGTCGCATTTTTTGAAAATTTAGGTCTTGGACTTGCGATGCAGGAAACGAACACAGAACTTGAGAAACCACTGCAGACAAAATCGGTTGAACTAAAACAAGAAGCTAATGAATCACTCATTAGCTTCATCTTACGTGGACTCAAAGAGGCCGCCATGAAAGTGGCGACCCGATCGAATAAATAATTTCTTAGAAAGTAATACGGATCGGAACGTTAAGTTCCCACGTCGAAACGGAATCGGTGTTTGTCGAATCAAACGCGGCCGCTTGACCATATGCAATCGATGGCAAGATGGTGGCTCGCGATGACAAACGTACTGGCGCGTAGCCTTTGATTCGCCAAGAGCTTTGTGAGAGTGAGTCCGTAACAGAACCATCACTCATCTCCGAGCGCGCAGATGCTTGGTTGGTCAACTCAAACGCACCACCGATAATCACGCGTGTAAGATGATATTCGTAAAAGAGAGCGCTGGTGAAAACTTCTCCGCCTTTTTCGGTTCCGCTCAATCCTTGGAGATCCAACTTATTATTCATCAAACTAAAGTCGTAGATAAAGCGCGCACCAAAAATATTGCGATTGATTTCGACCTCGTAACCAACAAACGGAGACATATGAATCCCACCGCTCGATTGGTTGCTATTGCCATCGGAATACAAATGCTTTTTCTCGAGAGCAACAGTCAAATGCGTGCCGAAGCGAAAGCTTCCTGGTCCTAGTTGGAGACGTCCGTTGACGAAAAGATCTGGATCCAAAAAGCCGGTGCTATGGGTATTTCGAACGCCCGAAGTTCCATTGTCGTCACCCTCCGCCGCCGCTGCCAAGATTAAACCGACCGAGAACATGTCGTTCAAACCGTATTCGCCCATTGCATCGATAGTGACAGTTGTTTGTTTCAACGACGAAGTCGAACCACCTTTGAATTTTGTATTTACGCCTTGGAACTCAAGCGCTGGCGTTAAATCAAACTGGTTGGCAGGCGCTTGATACTGGTATTGCGATCCATTGCCGTCTTGTGCAAATGCGGCCGACGTGAAAATTAAAGATAAACTAAATAAAGCGATCCACTGTTTCATGACAACTCCTTCAAGTGCGTTTTAGATCACTTAATTTGCTGGCCATGGCAATCAAAAACGGACGAAACCTTGGTCAAATACAGAAGAATGAGGCATAGACGCCCCGCCAAAAACTCAACTCCTTTCTCTAAAAGGTGGTAACCACCCTTTAGAGACTTTTTTCGGACATTGGTCGGACTATCTGGTTTTTAACAGGTTCAGTTGGAAGGAGGTTTCGGCGAGTGAGAAGAGCAAGTTCACGCGCTGAATTTCCATCGCGAGCAATTCCGAATAGGCGTCGCGGACGTCGATGAGCGGGCCTTCTAAGCGTTGATAGCGCTTGGACGCGATCTTCATCGTATCGCGGACCTGATCCAAATTGGTGTCAAGATCGCTGAGCGTTTCTTGCGCAATTTGACGCTGATCCATTAATTTTTTGAGCTTGGTTTTGAATTCAAGCTCACTGTTCTTAAGAATCTGCTTTTGATATTCGACTTGCGCTTTGTAGGCACGAGCACGATGCAAATCTTCGCCGCCATTCCAGACCGGAACAATTAAGCCAACACCCGCGCTGTAATCCTGTTTGTCGACCAAGCGAGCTTCTTTCATATAGCCCGCCGATCCCATCACATCGAGTGTCGGAAGCTCAGAGGCTTCGGCGCCTTTTCGACCGGCCTCCGAAATTTCGATCTGCGCTTTTGCCAGCAACAACGACGGTTCTTCTACCTTCAACTCTGTTGGCATTGTTTCTGCCAACGTTTGAGACAAGCGTTTGCAACCGTCGATATTCACAAAGTGTCGCATCTGTTCAACGTAGCTATTTTCAACTTTCTTGTATTCTTTTTGCTGAAGAACCAAGTCGTTCACTTTGGATTTCACCAGGGCGTTATCGATGATGGATCGCTGACCTGTTTTGGTGAAGCGTACCGTTTCTTTCAATAACAATTGCGCCCATCCCATCATTCGCTCAGTCTTGTCGAGCAACGATCGTGCGCGCGCGCAACCCATATAGAGATCACCCAGCGAAGAAAGATAACGATATTTTTCTTCGGCAAGTTTTGCTTCATTGAGGCTTTTACCAGCCTTAGCCGATTCCATCGCAGAAGAAATGCGACCGAAATCATAAATCGTCTGTTGAACAATTACGCCACCCGCTGGACCTGAACGAAATGCCGATCCCATGAGCCCACCGACGCCGAGTTGGCCGGTCGATGATGGAAAACCAGTCGAATCAATTCCCGCCAGAGAAACGTGCGGAAAGTATTTGCCCCGAGCCGAGCTTACGAACTGCTCACTCTCTTCGGCTTTATCACTTTCACTTGCTGAGATCGCGCCCTGCTGCCAAGCGGATTTTAAATAATCCGAAAGGGCCGTCTCGGCCGATGCATGTGCGCCCATCAAGAGAAAGAAAAGTAAAAATTTAGTGCGCATCTTTGAACTCCTTCGGCGCGAGAATCGAAAACAACACCGGCACTAAAATCAACATCAGCGGAACACCTATCAGTTGTCCCCCCACCACCGCTCGACCGAGCGGAATGTTGGCTTCTGAACCCTTACCCAAGCCAATCGCCATCGGCACAAGTCCCATGACGGCAGCCAACGCTGTCATCATGATCGGACGAAGCCTTGCTTGCGCTCCCTCAATGATCGCTTGCTCAAATTCTGCACCGTCATGCAGTCGTTGCAAAATGAACTCAACCAGAAGCACCGAGTTCGCAACCGCAATACCAATCAAGAAGATCGCCCCGATCGCTGCTTGGATACTAAAATAAGTATTCGTGAGCCAGAAGAGTAAGACAAGTCCCGTCATACCGAGCGGCACCGCGGAAATGATAATAAGTGGGATCGCATAGCTGCGGAACTGCACAACGAGTAGAAGATAAACGAGCAAGATCGCCAAAACGAATCCACCCCCCACCAATTTGAGCGTATCGATCATCTGTGAGTACTCACCTTTGATGCGAATCTCATAGCCAGGATCCAATTTCATGCTGTTGATCACTTTATTAATGTCTTTTGAAAGCCCCGCAATGTCACGGTCTTGATTATTAACAAAAACCTGAGTGACCGGCTCCAAATTCAAATGTGTGATCTCGGTGGCACCTTTTTTCTTTTCTAAATGCACGAGACGATTGAGCATCACACTTCGACTTTGCGTACGACCGGTGATCGGAATCTTTAAGATATCGTCGAGAGTCGCAAAATCCTTTTGCGGAAATTGCACGCCCAAAAAGTAATCGATACCTGATTTCGGATCGACCCAAATCGCCGAGTTAAAGCTCGAACTATTGCTCACGGCGCTCACGACGTTTTTCATCACCTCATCGGTTGTGATACCAAGATCGCCTGCCACCCTACGATCCACATCAATTTCAACCTGTGGCGCATCCACGCGCTCCTCGATCCGAGCGTCGCGCGCACCTTTGATATCTTTGATTCGCGCAAGTAGGTCATGCGCGATAACGTCGCGTTTTTCGCCATTCTCACCGAGCACGGTAATTTGAATCGGCGCTTTCACTCCACCATTAAGAGCGGAGCTCAACAAACCACCCAATTGAAATCCGATTTCGATATCGGGAAATTCTTTGCCGAGCGATTTTCTTAAATTCTCCGCGTATTCTTGGCTGGTTTTATGACGATCATCCGTCAGCTGAACGTTGAGGAACATATCTTGCGTTCCACTATTGGGCGTATAAGCAGCCGGGAACCCATAGTAAACGCCGACATTCACTAAGATCTTATCCAAATCATGCGCATCGATGTGCGATCGCACGTGATCTTCGAGTTTCTTGGAAAATTCAGTCGCATTTTCAATTCGAGTGCCGGATTTCATTCGCGCTTCTAAAATAAAATTCCCGGCATCCGCTTTAGGAAAGAGCTCCGAGCCCACTCCAGTGGCCATGAACCCAATCACAACAAACCAGAGCAAGAAGACACCCAACACCCAACTCTTATGTTTCAATGTTGCTCGCACGGCCTGACCATACAAATGCGTCAGCGCATGTAGGCCACGATGAACGATCAGAAAAAATCCTCGTGGTTCGTCAAATTGTTTGATGAATCGTGACGAGTACAGCGGCACCACCATCATCGCAATGAAATACGATGCGATCATCGCGAGAATTACCGAGAGCGCCAACGCCGCGAAAAGATACTTGACCAGGCCTTGCAAGAACAAAACGGGCGTAAAAACAATCAGTGTACAAAGTGTCGAAACCAAAACCGGTAACGCGACTTCAGACGCTCCCGCCAATGCCGCTTCCACCGCCGGTTGCTTATGTTCAAGACGTTTAAAAATATTTTCGATCACGACGATCGAGTTGTCGACGAGCACACCGACAGAGAGTGCGAGTCCACCGAGCGTCATCGCGTTCAATGTCTGTCCAACGGCACGCAAGCCAATAAAGGCAAACATAAAAGCAAGTGGGATCGAAAGTGCAATCGCGCCGGTCGCACGATAACTTCCGAGAAACAAGAGCACTAAGAGCGCCGCCATTCCCCCACCCATCAATGCTTCTTCACTGATCGATTCGATCGCCTTACGAACGAAACCCGATTGATCACCAACGACCGACAATTTGAAATCTGGCTTCTTGATATTCATGCGCTTCACAGCTTCGCGAATATTATCGACGATCTGAATCGTGTTCGCACCGGGTTGACGATACACCGGCACATAGACTTGCGGTTTTTTATCGATCAACACCACATTGGTCTGAATTTTATGCGAATCTTTTGCTTCACCAACTTCACGTAAATAAACGTTTTGTCCCAGGCCTGCGCGCAGTGGAAAATCATTCATCTCCGCAATCCTGTCGACCAAGCCATTGCTCGTGAGCTGATAATCAAGATCGCCGGCTTTCAAATCACCCGAAGGAATAAAAGTATTCAGTTGAGTCACGCGATTCAAAACTTCAAGCGGTGAGAAATTCAGTCGCGCGAGCTTATTGCGATCCAGGTAAATTACGACTTGTCTCTCGGCTCCACCCATCACAGTCGGCGCCATCGCACCCTGAGTGGCTTGCACCGATGGAATCACAGAATAGCGGGCGTAATCGTAAAGATCTTTTTCCGCTTTATCACCAGACACCGCCACCATCGCAATCGGCACAGTTGCCGTTGGATCAAACGGCAAAAGCAATGGCGGTTGCGTTCCCGGCGGCAACCGTCGAAGGACCGACATCACCAACGACGCCGTTTGCGACATCGCCGCGTTTAAGTCGGTGTCCTCTGAGAAATAGTTGCGCACAACACTCACGCTGTTCAATGAGCGTGACTCCTGCCGAATAATCCCCGTGGCTTGTCCCGTGTAGAGTTCAAAGCGTGAGGACAAGTTCGCCGCGACGTCATCCACTGGCATACCGGGATAAAAAGACAAAATCTGCACGGCCGGTGATTTCACCGCCGGCAACAAATCTTTGGGAAGCATAACGTAACTGAGCACACCCAGGATGGCGACCAGCAAACAACCCACGACGATAAAATGTGAATTGCGAAGCGCAAATGCCGCAAGACCGCGCTGTTCTTTAAGTTCAGACATACAAATCCTTTAAAAAAAATTGAATAAAGATGGACGAAGAAAAATTCTGACTTAGGCGATCGGCGGACGAAGCAGTGGCGGACCGTTCAAAAGAGAAAGCAGAGGGTTTTCTTGAATTTCACATTGTAACGGTAAGATTTCGATACATGAGGGCTGCCAGATCCAAGCATTTTTATGAAAATGCCCATCTTTTTGGGTTCGAAATGAGATCGCGTTAGAACTTTTTTGCACAATGCTGCCAACGCGCGATTTAACCAACTTGGAAGTGGCGGAAACTTGCTTCAGTACTTGAGTCAAATACTCTCGGCGGCGGAGGCGAAAAGAACGTACGGAGTTGTTCGTAAAACGAAAAGAAAGTGCGTTTCCACACGAGAGAAAAAATAAAATCGCTGCGATAACGACGGTGGCGACAAGCTCTTTCATCAGTGAAAGGCAGTCTAATTCATTCCTCGGTTCAGGTCCAACGTTTGCCGCGCCATGAGATTGAGGGTTCGTTTGACTCCCATTTGCTCGGTGGTAGCATCTCCGCCCATGCCTAAACTGATCTTATTCATTGCGCTGCTGTTCGCCTTACCTGTGGAAGCAAAAATCCACACGGAAGCCATTACCTACAAAGACGGCAAACGCACTCTCGAAGGTTTCTTAGCCTATGATGATCAGATTGTGAAAGCGCGCCCAGGCGTTCTCGTTGTGCACGAATGGATGGGACTTGATGACTTTGTGAAAAAGCGGACCGAACAGTTGGCCGAGCTTGGTTACGTTGGATTTGCCGTCGACATGTATGGCAAAGGCATTCGTCCAAAAACCAAGCAAGAAGCCAGTCAGCTCGCCACCTACTACAAAGACAATCGCAACATGATGCGCTCGCGGATTCGTGCGGCGTTCGATACGCTTAACAAAAACTCACATGTTGACCCTGGGAAACTCGCGGTCATGGGATATTGTTTTGGTGGAACTGTTGCTTTGGAACTTGCGCGAAGTGGTGCGCCGCTCGAAGGAACCGTTTCGTTTCACGGTGAGCTTTCCACTCCAGAACCCAAAGATGCAAAAAACATTAAAGGCAAAGTTTTGATTCTTCATGGCGGCTCGGATCCTTTTGTTGGACCCGCCGAAGTGAATGGCTTTGTCGACGAGATGAATGCCGCCAATGTGAACTGGACTATGGTCAGTTATGGTCCCGCGCTCCACGCTTTTTCCAATCCCGAATCGGGCAACGACAAGAAATCCGGGAGCGCCTACAACGCCGAGGCAGATCACGCCGCTTGGGATACAATGAAACGCTTTTTCACCGAGATCTTCGGCGAGGCTCATCGCTCAATATAATTAGCTGACTTGCGCGCCTTTTTCTCTGCACGTAGCATTGAAGAGTCACATCATGAAGGAGCGTACCCATGTCGCGATATATGTCACAAACAATTCTTGTTTTAGCTGTAGTGGGTCTGTCAGCCTGCTCACTTTTTTCTCGCCATACCGATCAAGCGGCGAATGAAGAAGGCAAAGTTTCAAGCCCACTCGACACGCCAGCAAAATCGGCTGACGCGGCTCCAGCGAGTGAAGCGACTGCTGACTCCAACGGTCCAACGGTCACTTTGATGAAAAAAGACGGCACTGTGATTGAGAACGGTAAACCGGCTGACAAAGAAGGCACTGCTGGTGCGACTCCGGTGACGAATGCAATGGTGACCGACGGCAAAGCGCAAGCAACGGAAGCGACTGCGACCGATGCGACGGCACACACTGAACACGCCGATATCGTAAAAACTGAAGCGCCTGAAAACAAAACCTGGGGTTACACAGGCGAAACAGGTCCTGAACACTGGGCCGGCATGAACACCGACTACACCACTTGCCAATCGGGTCAGATGCAATCACCGGTGGACTTAAAGTGGCATAAACCAGTCAAAGGCGGCTCGGTCGCCGTCGCGTACAAACCAGCAAAAACTTTCGTTTCTGACAACGGTCACGCGATCCAAGTTGGTTTTGATTCTGCAGGACACGTGAAATTCAAAGGCAAAACATACGAACTCACACAAGCGCATTTCCACAGCCCAAGTGAGCACACTTTGTCAGGCAAGCAGTTCCCTCTCGAAGTGCATTTCCTGAACAAAGACGCCGAAGGAAAAATTCTTGTGCTCGCCGCGTTTTACAACGAGGGAAAAGAAAATCCGATCTTAGGCAAAATCTGGAATGCGATTCCAAATCCACCAGCGCCAGCTAGCTCAAACGATTTGCAACTCAATACGCACGAGATGCTTCCAACGATGAAAACCTACTACGAATACAAAGGTTCGCTGACGGTTCCACCATGCACTGAAGATGTTCAATGGGTTGTTTTCAATACGCCGATGACGGTTTCAAAAGCGCAGATCGAAGCGCTTCACCATTTCCATGATGGCAACGCACGGCCGACGCAATCGCTGAACGGCCGTAAAGTGATCAATCACTAATTGGATGCTGCTGCTGCAGCAGTCTGAATGACCTCAGGCTGCGGACTTGTCTGATTGGCCTGAGGTTTAACTTTCCCCTTCGCTTCTTTTTCTTTCAGCTGTTTATCATGCTGTTTTTTCTGACTCGCCGGAGCTCCGGGCTTCGGCTTTGAATCCAACCAATCGGCACGAGTCTCGAGGGAATACGGCAATTCTCGCAAATTAAACGGCCTGTCGTACTCCAAGAACGTTGGCTTCTGTGTCGACAAAACTTTGTGCAATTCCGAAAAATTCGAGGCCGGAATATAAACTCCACCCACTTGCTTCGTAAATGGCGTCACGACGTTGACATCGTGAAGCGGAATTCCCAGACGACTCAATCGCATGGCGGTCGCCAATTCCACCATCCGCGCCAAATCTGGATCCAACATTTGGCCCGTATCAGGATCATCGAAAAAGACGGTGTCGCCCGAAACCATATTGCCGATTCGGAAGAAAATTCCTCCGGCCAACATTTTTCCGTCTTTGTCGTAAGCTTCAGCCGAAAATGCTTCACCACGAGCATACATCTCGAGCGCAACCGGAACCTGATGCGGATCTTCGTAGTAACGAGAGTTCTTTACTTTGTTACCATTGCCGTCGTCGCGCTCCATGTTCTTTGCGCGATCCAACGCCTTATTGAAATTCCAATTCCATACGATTTTTCCGCCCGCCTCTTCGAAGGCGATCATCTTGCCGATGATTCGACGGATATCGTCGTTGGCAATTCGGCCATTCACGTTGAGTTTGAAAATCTGATCGTGAAACGAAACGCCACGATATTCCGGAAACGTCCATCCCCAGAATTTAAATCGCGAACCGTGTTTGTCTTTCGAATAAGCGACATCGTTCAGGTCAACGATTTCCGAAAACTTAGCTTTGTCCACGAATTCAATTTCGTAACGGTTGCCCGGCAATTTTACTTTCTTGCCCTGGTCATTGTAATTGTCTCGGAACTCAATCAACGGAACTTTGGAATTAGAAAACGCATCGGTAAACGCTTTCACCAACCACTGACGAGGTGTGTTCGCATCGAACTGCGATACATCCATGTCAGTGATGAGGTAGGCCATTTTGTAGGCGTGATCGTGTTTTTCATCGTCCGCTCGCGCGGCCTCGATGGAAGGGGCAAATGCGATGGAATAATCCCACCACATAGCTCCGTTTTGAAATGCTTGAATCGTAGAAGCGACGGATTCGCCAGGGTATTGACCCTTGTAACGGCGATAACCGAACCCATGGGAGACATCTAATCTGTAGGAGTTTTCGCTGTTGTACCATTCGAAGGTACGATCGCCGGGAACGCCTTTTTCCAATAATCCCTGACACTTGAAGTGCTGGTTGAACGCTTTTTCGACAGACCCGTCGTGAGCGAAAGCCGCACAAGAACCGACAAGCAAAACCGCGGCTAATAACCGAAAAAGCATTCTGGGATTCTCCAGGTTGTTGGGTTGCGCTAAGTTACCCGAGGATCCGTCATTCGCAAGGGGATATGTAGCTTAACTGCAAAATATCCCTGAAGATTCCCTTCGATTTTGCCAAATCGAAAAGAACCTGTAATTGCTGCCATTCA
>Ga0105239_10005056_pt1 | contig 15581 bp, 17 predicted proteins | sample KBSC44metaG_FD_92761 | JGI IMG/M metagenome (GOLD analysis project Ga0105239, IMG submission 92761) | Corn rhizosphere microbial communities from Kellogg Biological Station, Michigan, USA - KBS C4-4 metaG | ecosystem: Host-associated > Plants > Roots > Rhizosphere > Soil | place: Michigan, USA...
AAGAACAGTCTCCCCAGCTCAACCGGAGAATCTGTCCGCTGGATGGCCGCAGTCAGACCGAACGCTGTTTCCTCTGGTGCCGAATTGATTGTCGGTCTGAGGTAAATCGGGTCGTAAAGTCTGCCCCCGGGTACACCGACAAACACTTGAGACTGGCCGGTTAGTAAGCGGTTGTAGAGCTCGCGGCCCCGCGTGGAACGAAATATCACCTCGTCCGCTGGTGGTACCGATACCTGAGCGTACAGGACACCTCCAAGGCTCTGCGTCGCCGTGACTAGGTCCTGCTCGCCTATGGTTCTCTCTTCTCCACTGAGTACCCGACCGGCGGCGACTAGTTCCAAGTAACGCCGGAGGAGGACCCTGGACGAGATCAAGCGCAACGACTCAAACGTGGCCTGAAGGTACTGAGATAGTTGAGCCTCCCGCACATTGGCGATTGTGTCTATTCGATTGCGAATCTCATCGGTGAGAGCTGCGGAACTGGTGAACCAAGCGACAAGTGCCATTATACCGACCGACGCGAGAGTCAGAGCGCCGACGGAGAACGCCATCCTCGTCCCAAAGGTAATCCGCCAAGGCCTTTGATAGGATGGCATACGGACTTTGGCTTGCTTCCGAACTCTTCCCAACCGAGACAGGGGGATGTCTACCGTGTGCGAGGCTTCCTCCCCGCCGCGTTCAGACATGATGCTGACTTGTGCGGCGAAAGAAAAAATCCGCGCGGAGATTACCACGCCGAGCCGCAAAGATATGCTTGAAACCTCTGGAAGCGTTCCTCAGAATCGGAGAGCCACTGGTGGAAACCACGGTCATTGCGCAGGAGGTGACCAAACAAGACCCCGCCACCCTCCTCCATTGCGCGAGCATAGACACCTCGACCAGGGGGAAGAACGCCGAGACGAAGGAACCGAATCAGGGAGTCTGCCTTCTCCAGCGAAACGTCTAGGGTCCGCGCCCAGGCCGCAAGGATCTCTTTATCGGCAGGGTAAAGCGTCACTCCCGCTTGAATCATGGCCTCCGCACAGCTACTTGCGCGACTGAAGATGGCCAACTTCAAGTGCTCCGTCCCGAGGGATAGGTTGCACTTGCTCACCAAATCGCACAAGTGGTGGACGCGGTTGTGCACGATGACCTGGGTTAGACAATGAACCTTCATGTCTGCTGGAATAGGGTGCTGGTTGATCAGAAGCCGGAAAAACCCCGCGTGCGCCTTCGTGATCGCGTAGTCGTACTGAGCTGGGCTTGGGCACTCGCCGCGCTGGAGTAAGCGGGGTAAAATGGCTTGACAGGAAAACGCAGTGTAGGACTCGCAGGCGATATCGAAGCGGCAAGGGTCCCTGTCGTTCGCAGGGCACCTCCGTGAAGCGGCGTAGTCGAAAATGTGTGGCCGCCCGTAGTAAACAGTGAGCTCCAGAGTCAGGTCGTCGTTACATTCTGCTCCAAAGCACCCGCGGCGGAAGATGTCGAGCAACCCCTAGCCGACGCTTGGCCACACGGCAATTGCTTCCGTGTGACGGATCACCTGCGCAACGTTGATTTTGACATCCATCGATTCGCATGTTCTGAAACCGGCAAGCGCACCGGAGGCGATATGCTGCATTTTCCACAGGACGAGGAGATCACGAAGTTCCGCAACAGCTCCCGGGAATCGTGTCGACAGGACTTCCAAAAGAAGGCGGGCGTACCCTAGACGACCGTTTGCAACAGCCCCGCGGAGTATGTTGACGGACGTGGAGAAGTGCAGACGCCATTTACAAGACACCAACCAAGCCCTCAGAACGGTGCCGTACCCCTGGAACGCGACAAACCTCTGGCGGGCGTACGCTGTCTTTGCCACTTTCCGGAGGAGCGACTTAATGACGTGTGAGGTTGCTATGGTGTGAGATAGACGCTTTGAACACGAGAGAAATACGGCAAGGGGCCGGAGATCGACATCGGTGCGAGTGCCGCGACAGCACTGTTCGACGATGTAGAATAAAATATCTTCGTGAAGGGTTTCTAGCATGTCTTGCTGCCGACTGCCGGCAGCGGCAGAGCAACGGCCGAGGATATATCACAGCCATTACCGTTGATCGATTGGCCTCCCGCGGCGGCCGGCGAGTAGGTTTTATTGTGCCGGGGTTTCAGGCAAGATGATAACCCTGGAAAAGCACTGGGATTGGAAGGTCATTGCCCTCAGCTACTTGGTCGGACTCCTGGGAAGTTTCACCACCACGACCCTCCTCCTGATGCTTGCCCGCTCGACATCAACCTCTGAGCGGAGCTTTTGGCTTGTGGCATCCTGCATGATGTACGGAGGGTCCATATGGGCGCTCCATTTCACGGCCATGCTCGCTGTGGACCTGGGAGTTCCGGTCGGATACGACCCACTCATCACATTTGTCTCTCTGCTGGTGGCGGTGATGGGGGCAATTTCCGGGTTCTACGTGAAATATCGCGACGCATTCAGGCCGGTACGTATCGACCTCGAGTCCGCCGACGGCGTGCCCCTTCTCTTCGCTGATGCTCCTCTGACCGGAGGCGTTAGAAAACCCAGCATAGTCTGGGGCGGACTGCTCCTTGCCCTCACGATCGCCGCCATGCACTTTTGCGGTCTTGCGGCGATGCGGTCACCCGGTTTGGAGAAGGACTACCGCATTCTCCTCGTCCTACTGGCGCTAATCGCTGGCTGGGTCTTGTCGTCGTGGGCCATAGCCGCCATGCCGAGCGCACTATTATTTCGACAGCAGGCTATATTCTCCGTTGCCAGCTCCCTGGCGGTGTTCTCCCTTCACTACGCTTCGATGCTAGGGACAACCTTCCACTACATTGGTGACGGGCTTCCGCCTGGCCCGCGACCTGGGATCAATTGGACAATCGTGTTTGTGCTGTGCGTATTCGTAGCATTGATGTGCTTCACGGCGGTGTCTGTGGTAGCGCAGAGTGTGTCACGGCAGCGTGATGATCTGGCGGAGGCAATACGAGCTCGGATCCAGTTGGAGAGCGAGAGACGGAACCTGGTCGAGGAGTCACGGCGAAAAACCGAGTTTATGGCCATTGTTTCGCACGAGCTGAGGACGCCGCTGCACGGCCTGAGCGGGTTTGTCAGCCTCTTAGCACAAAGCCGGCTGGACCCGGACCAGTCTGAAAACTTGCGCCTTGCGAGACTTTCCCTGACGGCGATGGAAGGCATAGTTGACAACGTACTGAACCTGTCCAGGCTCGAAAACGACACGATGCCAGTCCAGCCGGCGTGGGTATGTCTTTCAAAAGCCACGTACGAAACGATTGAAGCCCTGTACGGTATGGCGAGCGACAATGTCTGCGTCCTGTTTCTTGACGAAAACATTCCAAGACGAGAGGAGTTTACCGACGTGAATCTATACTTGCAACTCGCCAGGAACCTGATTTCCAATGCCTTGAAGTTCACGGACTGCGGGTACGTGATGGTTTCCTATTGCGTTCGCGAAGGGCACACGCGTTTGACAGTTGAAGACACGGGGACCGGGATCCCGCAACATAGTATGGGGGACCTCTTCCAACCTTTCACCCAAGCCGACAAAGCGCTGACCCGGCGGCACGGGGGCACCGGCGTGGGACTGGCAATATGTAAGAGCGTAGTAGAGCGATTGGAAGGTACTATCCGCGTCACGAGCACGCCACAAGGAACGACATTTCACGTAGACCTCCCGCTGGACACGAGGCCCTCGTCCGAGTCGCCTCAAGCGCTTGCGCCCGTACCCTTTGAGGTCCATTCGGGCAACCCACACGTCGACAGGATGATAACCGTGGCGATGACGTCCGGTTCCCGTGACCTGCCACGGACGAACGGAAGCTTTGTGGTGTGGTCGAGGAGCGGGCCCGACCGGCTCACCGCAGCTTATCGAGGAAGTGAGTATACGTTCCGGGGTGTGATTGACCTGCGAGCTGCGGTCCTTGATGTACTGCGAGGACCAAGCCAGGCCAACCAAGAGCGTGCCGCTGCTGCTACAAATTTTGAAGCAGCGACGGCATATACTGAAGAAGACACCACGAGCGAACCTGCACAAATCCCCAAGCTGTTGGTAGCGGAAGACAACCAGGTTAACCAGAAGCTTATTTCGAAGATGCTGGCGCGCCTGCACTGGGCTTGCGACGTCGCGGAGAACGGGATGGCCGCAGTGGAGAAAGTTGAAAGAGACACGGAAGGGAATTACCGGGCGGTCCTCATGGACTGTCAGATGCCGGTCATGGACGGTTACGAAGCGGCGAGGCGCCTCCGAGCGATGAACTTCACCAAACCCATCTTTGCCCTGACGGCAAACGTCTCCGAAGCGAGCAAGGCCGAAGCCCTCAGTGCCGGGATGGACGCGTTCCTCAGCAAGCCGGTGCAGTTGCCCCAGCTGAAACAAGTACTAGACAGCGTACTGGACGGCACCGTGCCCATACGGAAAGACTTCCAACCCATGGGCTGAAGAAAGTGGATGGGGAAATGATATCTGCACCATATAAGAAGTAATGCGGGTCATCGGTCTCCTGATCAACCTTGACAAGGACAAGGCTCGCTTATCAAAGGCCGGTGCAGAGGTAAGCAAATTCCAAATACCTTTCGGCAGGGTCCCGGGAGTGGACGGCCCCCGGCTAACAGACGAGGAGATGGCCGACATAGCCGCCCCACTGTGCAAAAAAATATGTACCAGATCGATGATTGGCTGTGCCGCTAGTCACATACGGGCCTGGGAGACGCTACTCCAGAGCCAGGCCGACGCCGCACTCGTCTGCGAGGACGACATCTTGGTGTCAGCAGACGCTCCAAGGACCTTGAGAACTGCGCTCAGACATGTTCCCCCAGATTTCCACATCCTGTACGGGGGTTGTTTTCACTGTCACCCAGACGGAAAACGCACGTTATTCGGCAGCCTTTTCCAGCTCCTCACTGCGGGCCGGGTGGGGCTACCCCGCACCGAAGTCGTCACTGACGACCTGTACGTACCGCACCTCGCGATCGGTACCCACTGCTACGTGGTTTCTCGGTCAGGGGCAATAGAGTTACTCCGGAGGTTCAAAGGCAATGTGCAGTACCACCTCGATGTGCAAATCAATCTCCATTTCAAAGACTTGAAGGTGTTTGCCATACGTGAACCCGTTGCTCACCAGAGTCACGAATTGTCTTCGAATACCGTGCAGTCCCACCCGGTTCTATTGAACAGCATCGCAACACATTTCAAAGAAGGAGGGGTCCCCGGTAATCACATCATGACGGCCCCGGCCGGTCAGGTGGGCGGTTGCGTCCTGAACAACTGGCTGCTCTTCTGCGTAATTACATCGTTCTTTGCACCAACTATGGTCGTGATTGTGTTCGCGCTCGCTGTCACAGTACCGGACCTCTATCTGCGAACCTTCTCTGGTCAGTGGCATTTCCCCGTTACCATGTGTTTCAGCCACCTCATGGGAAGGTACCTCCGGAAGTAAGGTATACCAGGGCGAAAAGAAGCGGCACCACGGGCGACGATAGAGTACCAGATGCCACATCAGGGATCGTGACACTAGAGAACATTACCGCGGCAAAGACTTTGGCGGCTGGGTGCCTCTGGCTCACCGCACCCGCCACAAGGAAGGTGACCATCAGAACAGTAACCCATCCGTTTACCGTGAGGTCGAACCAGGGTACCCTGAACCATGGCACAGACATGATGTAGTCACCCGTGTGCCCGCCGGACGTGATTAACCGAGCCGGGCGGTTCAAGAGAACCGGGTACAAACCGCTAGCCAACGTATGTGAGTCGGCAATGTCTCGCTGCACAGCAATCTGAGGAGTGATAGCGAGAACCTTCAAGGCGGCAAATTCTCTGTTTATTTCATAATCCAAGTGGTACGGGATACGGCCCAACAGTCGGGAAACCAATTTCCGCGCCCCCTTCCTGGACACGAGATAGCAATGCAGCCCCAGCGCAAGGTGGGGAACGTAGAGGTGTTCGGAGGCCCTTCTCGGCTCAGGTAGGCCGAAGCCGCTCAGGTTAGAGACTTGCAAAAGCCAGCTGATCCAGGTGCGACCATCCTTGTCCGCTGCACAGTGGAAACATCCCCCATACACAATGTCAAAATCAGCGGGAAGCTCGTTTAGAGCGGCAGCGAGGATCTCTGGAGCCCCGTCCGTAAAGACAACGTCGTCCTCGCATATCATCGCCACGTCTTCGTTCGTTTCAAGGAATGTAACGCATGCTTTCAAATGACTTGCGGCGCACCCTATCATCTGCGGGGTGCAGAAGGTCTGGCAAGCCGGTGTGGCCAACTTGCCGCGTTCACCAGGTGTGAGACCCTTTCCATACACAGCGTCGACACGGTAAAAGGGGAAGGACCACTTCCGCAATTCAGGCGCCAGACGACGTATGCGATCAGAGTCCTTCTGTAAGTTAATGACCAAGCCTATCATGCTTCTTAGCAGTAACCAATGATTTCGTCGAGAAAGATACCGGTCCCGTCACGTAAAGTACGGCTGCTTCGAGGATGTCCCGCAGGCTTGATTTCTTCCCGACGTGTGCGTGAAAGACCCGAGCCTCCGTTCTGTACTTTTCCCCGTACGCTCTGGACAGGAAGTCATGAGGGTCGCGTGGTACCGGCAAGGTCATTGACTCGAAGGAAGCTGTGACAAGCGGGAAAGTACTCCGTCCCCGGTACCATTCCTTCGGCCAAGCCTCCATGGCCCGTCGGTTGGGGACAATGTCTCCTCCGGGGGTTCTGTAAAAATAGAATATGTCAACCTCGCAATCGCGCGAGAGGACTATCTTTACCCCGAACGGCATGTCTCGAACCGACCACGGAACTCCTTCACTCTGTCGTAAATATTCGACGGCCTGACGCAAATCCGACCCGTCCAGGGCCGCGAGGTCCACGTCGTCGTCCCATGGTATGAAACCACCGTGTCGCTGCGCCCCGAGAAGGCTCCCCGCATGCAACCAGAAAACGACGCGGTGACGGGTGAGTATGTCTTGCACACCCCGGAGCGCTAAAAGAAGACAGGCGTGCTTTGCAGCGAACTTGCCCGTCCAGTACGACGGGCGTCCCATGACCGTTCTGAACTGAGATACCGCCGCGATGATGCAAACGATAACGATGATGAACATACTTTCCCCTTGCTTTCCTTACATTATGCAAGCAAGTTTACGGGCGGGGTGCACGTGAGTACCCATTTCATTTCGTGTGCAGGGTACACTGTAAATGAAACACCACAGACTATCAAACGGGTAGCGGGCTACATATAAGGCCACGATGCGCCGTCCAGATCGTGTTCTCACACCGGCACGTATACATATACTCACGTCCTGGCAGCTGCCTCTACAAACACCACATCGACACCTAACCAACCATGACACGCGTCCGACAACACTCCGCCCGCCGTCTCCACGCCCCTCGCACTGACTATGTCGTGAAAAACAAGCTCTCCCGCAGGAATGAAAAACGCGAAAAAAGCGGGCAGGCAAAGGTGCACCCACACTCCACCGTCCGGATCACCACCACTGCCGACGCCCTCCCACGCGGTACCGATCACGACAGGGCCATCCTTGCCTTGATCGGGGCCCTGAAATGGCAGGCCAGCAAGCGCATGGGGGCGGCCGCGCGGGTGGGTCGGGATCCTGACGACAAAGCGAAGGAATGTCAAAGACTCCTCGGACCGCTGGTGACATCAGTCCTGGCTGATCGGGATGTGAAGATGCCTATCGGTAGCTTCCTGAAGCACAAGGTAGTCGATGTCATCACCACCCAGGACGAATCAGATCGCTGGAGGTCGTTGATCGAGGGTCTTGTGTCTGTTTCCCGTGTGTCTGAAGGCGTCGGGTCGCGCGCCCGCCGTGCTTTGGAATTCTAGTGCAATCGTTTTGTGGTGATGTAACCTGTAATAAAGCTGTTCTACAAAATAGTCGGAAGTCTTTACTTGATATTCAAGGGCTTAATCCAACAAATTCGAGGCGCAGTGACTACCCAAGTATTTGGCACATTCATATAACATACTTAAATCCATCAAATTTGAGGCGCAGTGACTACGCAAGTATTCGCACACATACAAGCTAAAACAGCTTCGACCAGCTTCACCCTGACTAATCTTGCTTGTGGAGCGCGATCCTGTTCTGGTCGTCCACATGAACGTTCGCGATGTGAAGTACCTCCTCCCAGCCAAACCCCTTCAAGCCTTTACGGTAATTCGCCGTCTTCAGATCACCGACGTATGGGGCGAAGCGTACCTTCCTCCTGATGTTACGGCCGAAAAAGCGGGTGATTTTATCAGGGTGAGACACCGTCTCGGCATTGACTCCGGGGTAACCCCGCCTTCGCAGGTACACCGGTAGGTACTGTTTGAATGGCAGGAACTCTTGGTTGAAGTCAACCGCCTCGTTGACAATCAGATCGCAGCGTTTCTACGGGGAAAAAAAGGTGAGCAACTGGGGTAGGGTGGCCAAGTACCGACGACGTGCCCTACCGTGTGTGCGCGACGTGAAACCGTCGCCGAAACTGCAGCTGCCTCGCGGGCTGTCTGGATGTTGTTTGCGGGGACAATGGTCGCATTCGCGGCATTGGGAGCAGTAACGACACCGGGTGCAGATGCAGGGAATGATGGGACGGCGGCCGATGAAGAACCCACAGGAGCCGCGGAAACAGCGGAAACAACGGGAACAGCAACGGGGAGGGCGCTGGTAGCCGCTACCGGGACGTGCGTGGCGTCGGGGGCGGTAGGGATGTTGCTACCGCCGGGTTGCTGTGGCAGCTGAGGAATCGTCACCCCGTGTACGTTCAGCTGGTGCATGGCGAGCGCTTGCACCATACGGTTGATGCCGCTGATGGTCTCTCCAGTGGCGAGCTTGTAATTGATTTCAATTTTCTGTGTTTTAATTACCGCATCTTGCAGCACGAAGAGCGATGTCTCAAGCTTGTCGACGCGGGGAACGAGGGACGAGACCTGACCCTCCAACGAGCCGACCTGCTTCCGGAGTTGAACGGCCCAGGGTGGTAAGTCCATGACCTTAATTTCTATCGCTGCTGGTTGGAGAGGAGATCTGTGCTGGGGTGGAAGGCTGTCGTGGGTGCGGCGGCTGTTCTGCGATTGCGATGCGCGAGTCACGTCACGTACACTGTTCAGCCTTAGTGACTCCCTATGACTCACATGCAAAACAGCGGCCACTCTCATCTGTCGAAGCGGACATCTCTCCCCATCCTTCCCCAATACCATTATGTCATCTCGCAAGACTCGCAGCGTTAAGCGGGCAAGGGTTGGTCGTCAGGCGAATCAAGGCGCTGCAGAAGGGGAAAGCACTTCTCTGGTTCCTTCTCCTACCACCGACGCGCCACCGTCCATCACTACCATTCCGAACGAACTCGCTACCAGGATTGCTATCTTCGCCGTCTGCGGCAAGGAGCGAAAACTCCGCTCGAGTCTTGTGCAGTGCTGTAAATTTCTCAGAGACGTCACCACGTCTGCTCCTGTCGCCCGCGCCTTCGTCATCACCCACTGGAAGGATCCAATTTCAGCTATCCTTGACCTAGAACTGAAACGGAGGGCCATGAAACCGGAGCGGGGGAAGTACGTACTCGATGTGATGGAACACGCCGCCAGCTTGATAAATTACCAAAATGAGAGGCACCGTGACCTTCTGGACACACACACCACCGATTATTTCGAGGGCTTATGCAGTCTAGCGTCTCTCGATCCTGGAAATCAAAGGCTCAATCTAAGCTTGCTGGTCCTGATGGTAAACATCCGACTGCAATACCACAGTAGCTTTTCGCGGGAGCTGAAGGCTTATGTCGGTACGTTGAAGAAGCTTCGCGGTACTCCAGTCTACAGCAGGTACGAAAAGAGTTGTCCAATCTCTCCCACCGTACCTTTTATTCAATAATTTTATACGCTTGGAATTTAGACATGTAGATGCTCTCATCATCGCCTTTGCCACCCGCGCGGGTCAGGAGAAGTGGTTTGTGGACGGGCTCCTGCAAGATGTCATGACACTGGAGGACGAAGCTCTGACCGCTTCCGTCGCTGTGAATTATACCGAAATGGAGGTGAAGATGATTGCTAAGAAGGCAAAGGAGATTTCGGAAAAGCCTCCGGCCAGCTTTGTTGAGGAAGTGGCGATTAATGCGGTACGTTATGCCTGGTCTTACCCCATCGTCATATTTTGATTTTGATCAAAGGGTGTGATGTGATTAGGCCGCGAAGCTGAAGGACATGTCGGTATGTGGTCGACGTGTCAAATCAGTCCACCAATCTTGTCGTGACACAATCTAATCATTTATATTTGCTTTTCCCAGAACCCTGAAATCGAACAATTGAAGAAGGATTACAGTGATCTGCGAAAGGATCATGAAAATCTACGTGCAACTGTTGATCAACAGGGGGCTACGCTGGTAAGCTTATACGCATGCAGCGTTTGTCCGCGTGATGCTCACAGTGACCTTCCCTTAGGCACTTGTCACCAGGACGATGAACAACAGGCAGTCCGCGTTGTCCACCGATTTTTCCGTCGGTTTTCATCCCGTCCAGGAATACCTCGTGGAATACCTGATTCAAAACGGCTTCGGCGAAGTCCACGTCGACTGCATACCGGATAAAACCTTGACCGCCTATTTGACCAGCCACGTTACCAAGAAGTGGCTTGATGAGAGGCGTGCTCATTGGACCAAGATCCGCAAAATGATATCATTGGATATTCAAGGCTGGATGGAACTTCTGCGGATTTCCCGGGTAGAAGTAGTCAATGACGTCGTCAAGCTGCATAAGAGGCGAAAATTGTAGTAAAACGTGAAATATCAGACATGCGGAAACCAATCAGCTTGGAGATCTTTCAGGTTGGATATCAACAAAACAATCAATTACAGGTGGTACAGATTGGTCATGGTTACGTAATCTTTTTGACAGTGCCACAGGAGATTAGTACGACGCGAGATATTAGACATGCGGAAACCAATCAGCTTGGGGATCTTTCAGGTTAGATATCATCAAACAATCAATTACAGTGTTACAGATTGGTCATGGTTGTAGACCTAAGCCTCGTACTTTTCCTCTCTTTACACATTCCTTCTTTTACATAGTTTTACCCGGTCATTGTGAACTCTTACGCGAGAAATCCTCATCAATGCATCCCAGCCCTCGCTATTCAAAGAAACCATTTTACGACTTTTCGTCCAATTCAGACGTCTCTCGTCTTTCTCCCACTTTTTGGTGACGTGATGTGTCAGATAGGTCGACAGTGTTTTATCTGGCGTGCACTTCGTGTGGACCCCAGCGAATCCCCGTTGGATAAGATACTCAATCAAATATTCCTGCACGGGCAGAAAGCCTTTGGAAAAGTCTGTTGATAGCAGCGACTGGCGGTTTGTAAGTGTCTGCTGAGGAATTATCAATCTGACTTCTAGGCGCGTAAGCTGTACCAATTTGAACCAACCTGTGCTGGAGTGATATCCTTTTCCATATGTGGTTGGTCTCCGGGATCTGGTGTAGTGTTGGGGAGCTACACGTTGTCGTTGTTAGCGTGTTTATCATAATGTTCGTCAAGAACCTCACCATTTCTGTAGTGACCTCGTCTCCGATAACCTCCTCGTCTTCGATAATGGTGATGATCCGGCCTTCTGCTCTGTCCTCTCCAAATTCTTCTTCTTTAATCTCGTATAATAGTTCCAAGTCGATGTATGTGGTTTTTGATCTGGCGGCACGGACGCTTTAGTAAGGGACGTCGCAAGTCAAATATTGAGCCAGCTTACCTGTCCTTGACTTGGACTTGATTGTTGTTGTAAACCTTCCAGTGTTCACTCAACGCCGGTGCCTCATCCGTCGGGATCTTCCAGAGGGTAACGCACATGAACATCATCCACGATGGGCTTTTTGGTCGGCGATACATGGATTCAAAGTGGAGATTCCACAGAGGTAGGTAACCGCAACGCATAGCCCTTTCGGCGAGGTTCTCACACACGAAGACCTTTTCCTCCTCGTACAAGTTGTCGGTCCCCCTGAGCCATTCCTGTTCCCTAGCGTCTTTTTCCTTCTCGAAGGTTTTACGGTCAGTGGTTGCTTCCTCAGGAGTTTCTCCTCCAGTAGGTTCTTCCTCTGTTTCTTTCGGTCTCATGTTCTTTCCCCTCATGTTGAACGTTTGCGCTAAGACTACATAGGGATGGTCCGACCGTCGAAAGAGGTCTTCAAGAGCGACTTGGGGGCTTTTCTCCTTGTTGTTGCCCGGTGCCGTGCAAGTCCAGTCAAAGAAAACGACGTTATATCCTCCACGCCGAAAATCCTGGCTGTTGACGAACTTTTGCATGGTGGTTTCGAAAATTGTGGAGTCGGGAAGAAGTCGCCGCAGCCGGGCCGCCGTTTGCCTGTTTTTCTCGACGAGGGTGACGTTTTTCTTCAAGACGCCTGCCCTCTGGTGGAGGGTCATCGTCGTCCTGGCCTGTTCCCCGTCGAGTGCAAGGAGGTACCATGTGGGAATGCGTCCGCCACAGCGTTCGATTTCTTTGCTGAGGTGGTTGACTGCGGTGGCGATAAGTTCGTTGTTAGCAGACTTGACGGGACATTTGTAGTCCCGATAGGCCATGTTGATGGTGGTGGTGATTCTGGCTTCGTTCGTTGTCAATTGGTGGCCGTTATGTTGCTGGAAATGCATGTACAGTTGAGATTAAAGGAAGAAAAAGGAAAAGCGAACCAAACAAACGGGCGCTGAACGCAAATAAACGCTTTGGCGTATGGCGTGTGGCTTGTTGTAACGTGGCACTGCTGAATAATTTGGTAAGCTCATAGCCAAGGCCCTCGCGTCTGCTGGACGCACAACCGTCCACCCATTCTTTTTCACTTCCCCGTCTTTGTTCATGCGCGTCAAAAAGAGCATAATCATTCCGGGCAGCCGTTCTGTAGAACAACGCATCGTGTTTGTCGCTGGTGCGGCAGCTAAAATTCTTGGAAATGAACCATGCGTGACTTACAGATGCGCAAAAAGGCGTGTATAAAATCGCTTATGGTTTTACTTGGATGTATTTGGGGGTTACAGTGTGACGAACAATTATGAGAGTTCGTTCCATCATATTTTCTTGACTAAGCTCAGATATGGCGACCACGCAGGCAGCAGGTGATTGGCCGCGCGCTTTCGGAAAGTATGCTCTGAATTACAAGGCAGATGCCAGGGATCCGCGCGAGAAGGTATTCCGAGCAACCCCGCACTTTGCAAGAAACGTCAAGCTTCCTCCGCGCGTGGACCTGCGGGAGAATCTGCCCGGCCCGCTGGATATTTACGACCAGGGGTCGCACGGGACCTGCGTGGCGCATTCTGTGGCGAACTCATTGAAATTCGTGGTGAACAACCAGTTGAAAGACGCCGACCCCAACAACGACGTGCCTTCTACTTTTCGACCCAGCAGGATGTTTTTGTACTGGAACGCGCGAAAGAAGGGCAAGCTCCCCCCTGACGAGGACACCGGCGTAGGGATCCGCGACGCCTTTCACGGTGTATCGGAATACTCTGCGTGCCGTGAAGAGCTTTGGCCGTACGACGAGGATCACATCTTCAAGGAGCCGCCGCCGGAGGCGTACAAAGACGCCGACACCCACCAGCACTTTGTGTCCCTGCGCCTTTCCCAGGATGCGTATGCGCTAAAGTTGTGTCTGCACCAGGGGTATCCAATCTCATTCGGGTTGCAACTCTATGACAGCTTCCTGTCTGAAGAAGTGGCAAAAACCGGGAACGTTCCCATGCCAGATGTGGAAAAAGAAAATTGTGCTGGGGGTCACGCCATGACGATTATTGGCTATGAGGACAACTCTCTTGACAGCACCGCAGACGACGTGTTCCTCGTTTTGAACAGTTGGGGTCCGGACTGGGGTGACCGCGGCGTGTGCCGTATCCCAATCCAGTACATATTAAATCCAAATTTTGCGGACGACCTTCATTCTCTCCGTGAGTTCTGGTGAGCATCTCCCCCACGTTTCGAAACCCCATCTACCGCCCCACACGACCAGTACCCCCAGTAGGAATCTCAGCCGCTTGCTCCTTACGCTCCGGGACCGTCACCCGCTTGACATTTGTCTCCCTCCGGGCGTCTTTGGTAGTCGTGACGATGCCAGCTACCCGGTCGCTTTGATAGCCCAGACCCTTGCAAACCGAGTCGAACCTTCCCTCTCTGAAGTCACCATGGAAAACAATGTTTGCGTGGCGTCTTCCGACCAGCATGTCTCCTCACACGCTTCTTACCATCCCAGATGGAGACTCTTATATGCCCTGTGACCGTGCGACCCTGTGGGAGCGCTTACGTCAGCGGACACGCGTGACGAGGGCTTGCTCCCGCCAAGCAAGTCTATAAATATCTCGGAGCCTTCCCAAGCTCGCCAATAGTTGTGTTTCTGCGCCATGACCTTCGAGTCCATATTTCCCAATGAGGTGGTTCAGACTATACGTGCGTTTTCAGACATAAGACACCAGGATGCAACTGCAAAGGCTGTACCAGCTCCAGAGCTGCAAGGTTCGGACGACTCTCAGACTTGCGCAGAGGTGGTACGCTTTCAACCACGGAAACATTGTCTTTCGAAGAGTGCTCCTCAACTGCGGAAGGGAGTATGAAATCTACCTGAGATTCCAAATGTCAGGAAGGAAGCACGTGAGGACCCTGCGCAGTTACGTTGTCAATGCAAGTATCGGTCGGTGGTTCAACTTGTCGAGTGTATTGGTGTGGCCCCAACCGCGGCCGGAGCACACAAAGAGTCTGAGCACAGGCCTGTGCCGCACTCAACCACATGTCTTCAGGACCGGCGGCCAGTGTAAATATATGCACCAGTGATTCTGGAGTAGTCTTCGTCGAACTCCAGAGCTATCTTGACCGTGGACGGAACAGCGCTTCACGTGACTTCACCTCAACGCCAAGCGAAAGGCCTCGTTACGCCACCGTTTCCAAGATGCGTTGTCCGTCCTTGAAGATACTTCGTCCAGTTCTTCAGGTCTTCCTCTCCTGGCGTTTTGTGCTTTTTACAATGCGTCCATTTCTGGTTCCCACCTGTGAGAGAGCTCCACCCATAGCACGTCCTTCGCCAGCATCCCTTCTCGATGCAAAAGAACCTGTCTTTTCCGCAAAAGAACGACATCACAAGAGATACAAGATCACTCAACACATTGCCCTTATTTTCTTCAGACGCCGTGCCCCACGTATGTCACCCGCCAGTGATGACGCACCACTCCCCGGCTTCCTCCATCATGATTATCTGTAGATTTGACTCCCGTTCACAGGGGCGCACAAAACGGTGCAGGATCCTGCCGCCGCGGTACAGAATGTCGCCGCTGCGATAAATTATTCGCCCGCTGCGGTATACACGGATGAACGTACTGACCGGGTTTATTGCGCCGAGCGCCCACAACACGATAGCAGTGGACATACATTAACCTTAGGAAATTGACCGGGTTCAAAAACCTGCATCCGCCGAGCATATCACCCTCAGAGATAATGAGAGCCAACTCCGTCCTTCAACTCTGTCGGACCTCGGCTCCGGACAGCGAGGACATAGATGGCTCGACGGACGGCAGGATATTCACCGGTGAAATAGCCTTGTTGCCGTCACTTCGCTTAACGTGGCCGTATGCATCTGGCACGATAGTAGCATT
>Ga0105239_10005057_pt1 | contig 15581 bp, 10 predicted proteins | sample KBSC44metaG_FD_92761 | JGI IMG/M metagenome (GOLD analysis project Ga0105239, IMG submission 92761) | Corn rhizosphere microbial communities from Kellogg Biological Station, Michigan, USA - KBS C4-4 metaG | ecosystem: Host-associated > Plants > Roots > Rhizosphere > Soil | place: Michigan, USA...
TCGGCGCGCTGTTCGCCTCGGTGCAGGGCAATGGCCGCGGCTATGGTGGCGGTGGCGCCAATATGGAAGACATTTTCAGCCAGTTCGGGGATATTTTCGGCGATGATATATTCGGCAGTTTCTTTGGTGGTGGCGGTGGAAGACGTGGCGGTGGCGGTGGCCGTGCAAGAGGTGTGCGCGGCAGTAACCTTAGGGTTAAGCTAAAGCTCACTTACGAAGAGATTGCCAAAGGTGTTACCAAGAGCATTAAAGTAAAAAAGTATGTGGGCTGTAACACTTGTGGTGGAAGTGGTGCAAAAGATAAAGGTAGCGTTCAGACATGCAGCACCTGTGGTGGAAGTGGCCAGGTAAGAAAGGTTACCAGCACATTTCTTGGACAGATGCAAACTGTAACCACCTGCCCTACCTGTAACGGTGAAGGAACTACCATTACGGCTAAATGCTCTGCATGTAAGGGAGAAGGCAGGGTTTACGGAGAAGAAACGGTGAATATTGATATACCTGCCGGCGTTCAGGAAGGCATGCAGTTAAGCATGAGCGGCAAAGGCAATGCAGGTGAACGTGGTGGAGCACCCGGTGATTTAATTATATTGATTGAAGAAGAAGCGCACAAAGAATTACAGCGTGAAGGATTGAATGTAGCTTTTGAACTGCATCTCTCCTTTACAGACGCCGTTTTTGGAACGCAGGTTGAAGTACCTACGATTGACGGAAGAGCAAAGATTAAAATTCCCGCAGGAACGCAAAGCGGTAAAATCTTCCGTTTAAAAGGGAAAGGTTTTCCTGAAGTAAACAGTTATTCACGTGGTGACCAATTAATACATGTAAATATCTGGACGCCACAAAACCTTACAAGCGAAGAAAAAGAAATGCTTGAGAAATTAGGCAATAGTCCCAATTTTCAGCCTCAACCTGGCAAAACGGAAAAAAGCTTTTTCGATAAGGTAAAAGAAGCATTTAGCTAAGACATTATCTCACTAAATAACTAATAACATATGCAGGCCTCTTTGGGGCCTGTCTTATTTTATCCGGCTTCTGAATTCAAAGAGCATAATGCGATTCGTTTATATTAATCCAAAAATTGCACAGCTAATTTGCTCAATAATTTTTCACGACATTTGTAACTATGAGCAGGTATGATATTTTAATTGTTGGCGGAGGGCCAATAGGAATGGCATGTGGTATTGCAGCAAAAAAAGCTGGGTTAAAGTATGTGATTATTGAAAAAGGCGCATTGGTAAACAGCCTCTTTAACTATCCGCTATACATGACTTTTTTTTCTACATCTGAAAGACTGGAAATTGGTGGCGTTCCGTTTATGAGCCTCAATGCAAAACCTAACAGGCTTGAGGCAATTGAATATTACAGAAGGGTAAAACAAACCTATGATTTAAACATCCATCTTTTTGAAGAGGTAAAAGATGCAAGACGGTTAAACGAAAGTACAGATGGAGATCATCTCTTTGAAATCACTACTACCAAAGCAAAATACCTGGCGACTAATATTATCATAGCAACGGGCTTTTATGATATTCCAATTTACATGAATGTTCCCGGGGAACAACTGGAAAAAGTAAAACATTATTACAAGGATCCTCATTATTACGCTTTTCAAAAAGTGCTGGTGGTTGGCGCCAACAACTCATCTGTAGATGTTGCGCTTGAAACCTGGCGTAAAGGCGCAGATGTAACAATGGTAATACGTGGCAATGAAATAGGGCATCGTGTAAAATACTGGGTAAAGCCTGACATAGAAAACAGGATTAAAGAAGGAAGCATTAAAGCGTATTTTAATTCATCTATTAAAGAAATAAGGGAGCATGAGGTGGATATTAAAACACCTGACGGAATGGTTACCATTGCCAATGATTTTGTAATGGCCATGACAGGCTATCGACCCAATTTCGATTTATTGGCTAAGTTTGGTATAGAGGCTTCAGACGATGATATAAAATGCCCTGTGTACCATGAAGAAACAATGGAAACCAATAACCCGGGCATTTATCTTGCTGGTGTTGTATGTGGCGGCATGAATACGCATAAATGGTTTATAGAAAATTCACGGGAGCATGCGGATAAGATTATTGCCCACATAAAATCGCAGAAAGAAGTTGCAGCTGATTAATCTTTGCTAAAAAATACATTTTATTCAAGCTGCGCCACAGCAATCGGTTCCGGCAGTATATCATTTTGAATAACTACGAAACTGAAGGAGTCATTGATTGAGTCCGGCAACTGGTAATATGTTTTTGTATTGATACTTTTTGCGCTAAATAACTTTACAGCGCCTGCAGCTGATGATGAAGGAGAAAAATAAACTTCAAAATCCCTGCTGCTGGAAAAATTCATGTCCTCTACACCAAGCACAAATTTTCCATCTTTCTGCTGATAAATTTTAGCAACGCCGTTATTTGTTTTGCCTGCTGTAAACACAAAAGCGCCCTGTTTTATTACAACAGCGTTATCTACCGAAATTTTATTGGTTGTTGTATTACAATCACCCATACTTTTTTTGCAGGAAGCGGCGCTTAAGATGGCAAGCACATACAACAGAAAATACTTTTTCATAAAAAGAATTTTGGTTGCGACAGCAATAAAACATTACTGTTTCCTTTAAAGTTACGAAATAACAAAATCATTTAATTGTTATTCCGCTATATTGCGCAGCCATGTTTTTCTTTCGGCAAATAACAGCAACACAGTTTAGAAATTATTCTTTTACATCATTCAGCTTTAGTGAAAGAATAACAGGCCTTTATGGCCCTAACGGCAGCGGCAAAACCAATTTGCTGGATGCTATTCATTACCTGTGTTTCACCAAAAGTTATTTTTCCCGCCCTGATGGAACAAGCGTACAACAAGGAACTCAAGGCTTTAGAATTGAAGGAAAAGCAGTACTTGAAGATGATAACCATACGCTTCTATGCATTTTGAGAGAAACGGGCCGAAAAGAGTTTTATTTGGATGATGAAGCTTATAAAAAATTTTCACTTCACATCGGAAAATTTCCATGTGTGATGATTGCACCGGATGACATCGCTTTAATTGCCGGCGCAAGCGAAGGGAGGCGCTCTTTTATAGACAGCATTCTTTCCCAGCTTTATCCATCTTATCTTGAAGAATTAATAAGTTATACGAAAGTATTGCAGCAAAGAAACAGCTTGTTAAAAGCTGCTGCAGAATACAATCGCCTCGACGAATCGCTGCTGGATGTTATGGATGAACAACTAATAAAACATGGCAGCAAACTTTACAGTTCAAGAAAAGAATTTCTGTCTGGCTTTATACCGCTTGTTTACGAACAATACCTCTCCATAGCTGGTAAAGATGATATGCTTGAATTAACTTATGACAGCCAGTTGTCGAATCAATCATTCGAAAGTCTTTTACAACAAAACAGGCAAAGGGATATTTACCTGCAACGGACAGGCACCGGCGTACACAGAGATGATGTTAACATTCAAATGCAGCAGCAACCTTTTAAATCCATCGCCTCGCAAGGGCAAAGGAAAAGCCTTCTGTTTGCATTAAAACTGGCAGAATTTATTATCATCAAAAAAATAAAAGGCTTTGCCCCGGTTCTGTTACTGGATGATGTTTTTGAAAAACTGGATGAAGCAAGAATGAATAACCTTTTACATAAAGTGTGCAATGAAGAAGACGGGCAGGTTTTAATTACAGATACCCATAAAGAAAGGCTGGAGCATGCATTTAAACAACTAAACGTACGCTACCAGCTAATTGATTTGAAAGAAAAGATCTGATAATTATAAGGTCTTACTATTTATGCCATTCAAAAAAGAAAGTGCTCCCCTCTCCTTGTGTTGACTCTACCCATATTTTACCGCCCTGCTCTTCGACAATCATCTTTAAAATATTCAAACCAATACCGGTAGATGAATCCCTTGAAGATACATTTTCTGTAACATGAAAAAGTTTGAAGATATTTTTTTGTTCTTCCTCAGGAATGCCGGGACCATTATCTTTCACAAAAAACTCGTAGCTATCTTTTTTATTGTTTACACCAATTTCAATAATGCCGTTTTCTTTATTGTTATACTTAATGGCATTGGTTAAAAGGTTTTGAAATACCTGTTGCAGCTTTAGTCTTTTTGTTTTAATAACAGGCAACTCTTCGCTAACTACTATACTTATATTCTTTGGAGGAAATAACAGGTATGAAATCTGCATTACAAGCTCCTGCACATCTACCTCTTCAACGGTCTGTTGCGAAATGCTTTTTCTTGAATAGTCAAGAATGGAACCTATCATAGACGAAAGGTGATTGGATGCCTGCGCAAGCATTTCAATTTTTGACTGAAGTTCTGAATCATTCACTACCCTCTCATCTTCTTCCAGCAGGGATAACATGGTAATGATAGAGGAAAGCGGCGATTTAATATCATGCGAAACGATATAAACAAATCTTTCCAGTTGTTTATTGATCCGTTCTGTTTCAGACAACGAAAATTTCAAATCTTTCTGGTAAAAATATAGTCGTTCAAATACGTTTACTTTTGCTTTCGTCACGCTTATGTCCAGCGGTTTTTGCAGGTAATCAACTGCGCCGTATTCAAATCCTTTTAAAACGTATTGTTCCTCTTTATTAATAGCAGTTACAAATATGATGGAAATGTCTCTTGTTTTAGAATTTGTTCTAAGCAGCTTGGCAACTTCAAAGCCATCCATATCCGGCATTTGTACATCCAGCATAATAAGGCCAATATCTTCATGCTTAAGAACCTGTTTTAAGGCTTCATTACCAGAACGGGCTTTATAAAATACACGGTTTTCCTGTGAGAGTATTTCTTCCAGTGATATCAGATTTTCTTCCCTGTCGTCAACCAAAAGCACAGAAAAAGTTTTATTATCTTTTTCAGTTAGCAACATATTGTTTTAAAGATGGTTTTTTAAAAAATCAGCTATACCCTCAGGTGACAACACCATTGCTTCTTTATTCATTTCAATTGCTGCATGGGTCATTGCTGCGTATTCACAGGTTGAGGGCTGCTGCACAATACCTGTGCCGCCGTTTTGAATGATTGACTGAAGACCGGAAGCGCCGTCGCTATTGGCACCACATAGAACAATACCTGTTACGTGCTTTCCATACACAGCGGAAATGCTTTGCATTGTAACATTTATTGAGGGTCTGCTGTAATCAACTAGTTCAGAATAATCAAGGCTGAAGGTTTTATCTTCTTCAACCAGCAAATGATAATTCCTGGGTGCAAGATAAATGTAACCGGGCTTAATTTCATCTTTATCTTCAGGCTCTCTCACCTTAGTTCTGTTAAGCGCAGAAGATATAAGCCTGTCTATATCACTGTCTACATTCTTTAGCCTGTGTAAAATTATGATAACAGGATGCAGAAAGCTTTCAGGCAGCAGTTTTAAAATTTTTAATAATGGTGTAAAACTTCCTGCCGAACCACCTATAGCGATAACAGACAATTGTTTACTCATATTACCATTAGTTTTTTCTCCTAAAAATTTTTGTTGCCATTTCATTTACCTCAAAATTGTTCCTGATATCTGAAAAAAGTAATGATTCCTTAATTCCAAGTGCAAGAAACCCGTAGGGAGCAAGGCTATCATAAAACAAGCGAATAACCCTGTTTTGAAGAGCCTTATCAAAATAAATTAAAACATTGCGGCACAGTATCAATTGAAATTCATTGAAGGCATGATCTGTAACAAGATTATGTTGTGAAAAAACAATGTGTTTTCTTAGTTCTTTTTTTATTAATACATTATCATACGACGCAGTATAGTAGGAAGAAAAATCATTTTTACCACCACTTGAATGATAATTCTGGGTATAGTCACGCATTACGTTTAATGGTACAATTCCCTGCCTGGCATGTTCAATATTTTTTGGATTAATATCTGTAGCGTAAATAATGGATCGCTTAAGCAGGTTTTCTTCGTGCAATAAAATGCACATAGAAAAAACTTCTTCACCGGTAGCACAGCCCGCATGCCATATTTTAATAACAGGATAGGTAGCTAACTGCGGCAATACTTTTTCCCTGATATTTTTATAAAACACAGGGTCTCTAAACATCTCTGTTACATTTACGGTAATGTTCTCCAGGAAAAAAGTAAAGAATTCTTTGTTGTTGATAAGATGGTACTTTAAATCGTAAAAAGATTCAAGACCGGTTATATTTAAAAACCTGGCAATGCGCCTTTCAAAAGATGCTTTTGAGTATTGGGTAAAATCATAGCCATATTGCTGCAATACTAACTGTTGCAGTGTTTTAATATTTTCAGCGGTAAAGTTATTGTCAATCATGTCAGGTAATCCAAACGCTCATTAATGAAAGCAGTTTATTTACATCTACCGGCTTGCTTATGTAGTCAGATGCGCCGGCTTCAAGACATTTTTCTCTGTCACCGGCCATAGCTTTTGCTGTAAGTGCAATTACCGGCAGCCCTGTTAACATAAGCTCGTTCCTTATTTTCCTGATGGCTTCATACCCATCCATTTCCGGCATCATTATATCCATCAGTACAATATCCAAATCGGGGTTTTGTTTTATCTGTTCAAGCGCTTCTCTTCCATCACTGGCAGTAAGCACATCCATCTTTTGCTCATCAAACACGCTGGTTAAAGCAAATACATTACGCATATCATCATCTACCAATAAGATCTTTTTATCTTTTAGCTTTACCCCATTGCCTACACTCGCATTTGTATTTACAGTAAAAATTTGTTTTTTCTGATGTTGAATTTTATACAAAAAGAGTTCCAGTTCATCCATCAGCCTTTCTTTGGATAAATCTGCGTTATGTATAATTACGTCTGACAGCTTTTTAAACTCAAGCTCATCCGACGGAGAAATAGATGCGTCTATATACAGTATAACCGGTATCTGAACTGCATTTATCTTAGCTTTCAGCAACCGTAATGTTTCATGCGCCGCGCTGATGTTTGTGCCCACATCTGCCACAATACAATCGTAAGTATTGTGTTCAAGATTGGCAACAGCATCGGCAACTTTTTGAACATATGTACAGGAAACATCGGTAAACCTCTCTTTTAATAAATCCCTGAACCTGTCATTTTTTAAATAATTATCAGATAGCACCAATATCTTTTTCACCTGGCCATTTAATGTGCGACCAAGATCAACAAATACATTATCGAGTTGTTGTTTTGTTACAGGCTTTTGTAAATACGCAAGTACATTGCCTGTTGTCTTGTTTATTTCTTCCGATGCTGAAATTACATGCACCGGTATTTTATTCAGCACCTCATCCTGCTTAAAAATGCGAAGCAAACTAAAGCCATCTATAACAGGCAAATGAAGATCAAGTATTATAGCAGATGGTTTATACTTACGGGCAAGTATTAATCCTTCATCGCCCTGCTGTGCAACAAGTACTTTAAATTTTTTATCCCTGGCAAATTCTGCAAGCACAGATGCAAACTGCGGGTCATCTTCAATAATTAAAATGGTTTTATCACTTTCATTTATCCGTTCCCGATCATCATTAAGAGTTATTGCAGCCGTCAAATTTTGGTTAACTGGATAAGAAATGTTTCCCGCCTCCTGATCGTCTTTATTATTATCCTGGGTCTGTTTTAACAATGCGAAGTTTCCAGATGTGGGCAAGTATACACAAAAGCTGCTGCCTTTACCTTCTTCACTGGTTAAGGTAAGTTCGCCTCCTAATAGTTTTATTAATTCCTTAGAGATTGAAAGCCCCAAACCTGTTCCGCCATATTTTCTACTGGTAGAACCATCAGCCTGCTGAAATGCGTCAAAAATGAGTTCCTGCTTTTCTTTTGGAATGCCGATACCATCGTCTGATACACTAACACACAGTAATTTCTTATTAAGCTTTAACTGTGCACTGGTAAGGCTGGCAGGTACATTAACATAGGAGATAACTAATTTTACCTCTCCATTAATGCTGGTAAATTTGAATGAATTTGATAAAAGATTTTTCAGGATCTGTTCCAGCTTCTGCTTATCTGTCATTATTGTTTCAGGAACACCATCATCAATGCGGGTGATAAAACCTATCTGCTTTTCTTTTGCTACTTCATTAAACAACTGCAAAATATCATATTCAATATCCTGTAGTTTTACCTCTTCAATTTGCAATTCTGTTTTGCCAGCTTCAATTTTGGAAAGGTCAAGAATATCGTTAATCAGTTCCAGCAAATCGGTTCCGGATTTATGAATGATTTTTGCATATTCAATCTGCTTATCTGTAAGATGACTGCCCTTGTTTTCTGCCAACAATTTTGCAAGGATTAAAATACTATTGAGAGGTGTTCTTAATTCATGCGACATGTTTGCCAAAAACTCAGACTTATACTTGCCTGCTGATTCAAGCTCTGCAACCTTTACGCTAATCGTTTCTTTGGCCATCTCAACAGCTTCATTCTTTTCTTCCAACTCGGCATTAATTTGCCTTAATTCTTCTTCCCTTACTCTTAATTCTTCCTCGGAACTTTGCAACACTTCTGTTTGCCTTGTAAGTTCCTCATTTGCCTGCCTCAATTCTTCCTGCTGGTTTACCAACACATCACTTTGTTCCTGAACCTGCGCAAGCAGGTTGTAAATTTTTTCATTCGCTAATGCCGAATTCAGCGATACGGCAATATTTGAAGACACCAACTCAAGCAGGCTTACGTGCTCCTGCATAAAACTATTGAATGAGCCAAGCTCTATTACAGCTTCAAGCTGATCGTTAAAAACAACAGGCACTAATGCTATTTCTCCAGGTTTGCTCTTACCCAATGCAGATTCAATAAACCAGTAGCTGGCTGGTATATCTTTTAAAATGGTTACCGTATTTTTATCAACCCTGTAAGCAAGATTTTCTTCTGCATTTAATGCTACATTTTTTGTATCGCTAACTCCCACAGAGCTCATCAACTTAAGCTTTAAAGTTTTTTCATCAACCACATACAAAGCGCCGGCAGGCAGTTGTAAATATTGTATAAGGCCCTTTAATACTTCTGTGGAAAGCAAACGTACATTGGTTAAACTTTGCATTGCATTGCCTAATTCTGATACACCGGTAAGCAGCCAGTTTCTTTCACTACTCTTTCTGTTACTTGCTTCCAGCTCAGCATAGTTCTCTCTCAGTCTTTCTTCTGCTTTTTGCCGCGTTTTAAATTCACTTACGATAAAATACATGAGAACACCGGCTATTAAAAGTGTAAGCAAAATGGCCACTACCATAATTATCTTGGTATTGTCTATATATGCCTGGTTTTTAACGTTCCTGGCAGCAAGCAAACCCTCTTCTTCATTGGTAAGTGTAAAAAAGTTACTTCTTATCGCCGCTAGTGTTGGTTCTTCCAGCTTCGCAAGGCTGTCCTGCATTTCATGCGTATAATTTTTAGACGATATATTTAAAGTATGCCAGTAATCTTCAAGTACAACCACATTGCCATGTAATGAATCTACCCGCGCCACTTGTTTTGGATTATCCCTAACCATTTGGTCAAGTTCTTTCATTTGACCAAACATTTTTTCAAGCGTGCCTTTGTAAGTAGCCAACGCATGAATATCGTCTGATGTAAAATAGTTGCGGCGGGCAAGACGCATTTCCCGGTACTGCTCTCTTATGTCGTTAATCTGCTGAATTACACCATAAGTATGTCGTACCCATTCCTGTTCACGTGATTCATTGGAAAGGTTTTTATAGGCATAAAATGCGATGGCAAATATGAGAATGATGGGTATTGCAAAACCTGCGTAAAGTTGCCTCGTAACTGATAATTTCATGGATAATTGAGATTAGCATGCGCAATAAAGTGTAAATTATTCAAATTTCCAGAAGGCAGTAAAATATTTGGCTTAAATTCTTAGTTTCATTTTATAGAATTCAGGAAAATATTAAAACCAACACGTTATATTAAAAGCTTTACGTATTCACGGTGATTTTTGTATTAAAATGCTAAAATATTGAGCAATTCTGTATTTTTGTTTTCTTAATTGCTTTCTATGGAAAACAAAGTTTCAGTAAACAATAAGGGTGTGGAATCTGCCGGGCTTGCAAAAGATTATAAAGATGCATTGGCTGAGTATTTATGGAATGGATTTGATGCTGCGGCTACTTCTGTTTCCATTGAATTTGCAACGAATGAAATTGACTCGCTTAATTTCATCAGCATTGTTGATAATGGCGATGGAATTAATTTCGAAACATTATCAACTACTTTTGGCAACTTTCTTGATTCAGTTAAAAGCAATTCTTATCAAAGGTCCTCTTATTCACACGGCAACAAAGGAAAAGGCAGGTTTTCATTCACCGCGTTTGCGAACAAGGCAACATGGAGCACGGTTTATAAAGATAAAACTTCTAAAAAGTTTTTAGAATATGATATAACCATCTCAAAAAACAAGAAAGAAATTTACAACGTTGATAATAAAAAAATCTCAACCAAAAAATCAACCGGTACACTTGTAACATTTACAGAGTTATTTAGCTTATCTGCTTACAGTCTTGAGAATAAAGAATTTTCAGATTTTCTTGCGCGACAGTTTTGCTGGTTTTTATTTTTAAATAAGGAAAGAAATTTTTCTCTTAATATCAATAATGCAAACATTGAATACACCCACCTGATTGCTGAAAGTGAAATCAAAAATTTAGAAATAAGAGCGGCAGATGGAACCATTCATCAGTTCAAAATAACCTACCTGCGATGGTCGGAGAAAATTGGTGATAAATTTTATTTCTACTTTCTGAATACACAGCAAAGAGAAGTAGCAAAAGAGCTTACATCATTCAACAACAATGCAATTGGGTTTTATCATAGTATTTATATAGAATCTGATTTTTTTAATGCTTTTAATCCACACAATAACGAACAAACTGCCAACCTTTTCGAAAAAACAAAAGCCAGCCCGGTTTATAAAACCTTAATGCAAAACCTGCAGGCCATTGTGAAAGAAAAACAGAAACTATTTCTTAAAGGTGACGCCGCAGAAAAATTAATTGGCAAGTATGAGCGTGAGGGCATATTTCCAACATTCAAAATGAACAGGTATGACCAGGAGCGCAGAAACGATTTGATTGACATAGTGAAAAGTATTTATTGCATTGAGCCCAAAATTTTTAAAGGTTTAAATAAAGAACAGCAAAAAGTAAGTGTAGGCTTAATTAACCTTTTGCTTGATACAGATGAGCGCAACAATGTAATTGAGCTTATCGGGCAAATCGTTAGTATGTCGGCAGAGGAAAGAGATGAATTATCTATGCTCTTAAAGAAAACAACCATCAGTAAAATCGTCAGGACAATTGGCCTTATCGAGAGCAGGTTTAAAATTGTCTCCCTGCTTAAGACATTGGTTTTTGATTTGAAAAAATTTGCAACAGAGCGTGACCATATTCAAAAAATAATGGAGGATAATTACTGGTTGCTTGGTGAGCAGTATCACCTGGTTGCGGCAAATGAAGGTTTCGATAAGTTACTGAACAATTACCTGGGTATATTGAATGGCAATCAAAATAAAACCAGCAGAAAAAAAATTACTGCGAAAGAAAAAAACAGGAGACCGGATATCTTTGTTTGCAGAAGGCATAGCGTTGCTGATGTATTTGATAACGAAGGTGAGATGGTTGAAAATGTTATTGTCGAATTGAAGAGACCTGGCGTTAATATAGGTAAAGAACAACTAAGGCAAATAGAAGATTATCTTGATATCATCATCAATGAAGATGAATTCAATTCTCAAAAAAGGTCTTGGAAGTTTTATGCCATCAGCAACAGAATAGATGAATTTACAAAAAATCAATACGAAGCTTTTAAAGACAAAGGCAAGCGATATCTTGAAAAAGCTATAGCCAATTATGAAATTTATGCGCTTACATGGGATGATATTTTTTTGAATTTTGAACTAAGACATAAATTTTTAATTGATAAGCTTGATTTTGATAAATCTGCCATCAGGGAGGAGCTAAAATCCAAAGGCATTGATTTTTCCAAAGACGCCGCAACGATGATTACCTCTGAAATTGTGGAGCTTTCGCTTGCGAATTAACAATTAATAATTAAGAATTAATAATTGAAGAGCTCACAATTCACCATTCACGTATTAGTACTTTCCTACTTGCCACTCACTACTAACCACTTGCCTATTCATCACTCACCATTCTTCAGTAACTTACACAGTCATTTCATCAAATTCAAAGTAACCAATGCAAACCGTAACAAAAGAATGGCTGCAATCAATAGAGGCACTTAAAGATGTTCCGCAGGAACAGTTGCAGTGGCTTATAGAACACAGCAGGCATTATGAGCTTAATGAAGAAGAATTTCTTTTCAAGATCGGAGAGCCTATAACGGGCACACATATCATCGTAAGTGGCCGCATTCGTTTGTTTATTCATCAAAGCAACGGCATAAGAAATATTGGCTTTTTTGAGCAGGGACATATTACCGGGTACCTTCCATTTTCGCGTGGGCTTATCTCAAATGTGAATGGCGTTGTAATAGAGCATTTGCAGGTAATGACTTACCCTGTTGAAAAAATGAAGGAACTCATTAACCAGCATTTCGAACTTACGCAGGCGCTTGTGCATGTAATGACATCACGCGTAAGAGACTTTACTGCACTGCAACAGCAAAATGAAAAAATGATGGCGCTCGGCAAGTTATCTGCAGGCCTTGCTCATGAATTAAATAACCCGGCTGCCGCCATTGTTCGTGGCTCTGCTTCTTTGCTTAAGCATTTGCAATTGGCACCTGAAACTTTTAAAAAAGTGATTTCCATAAAGATGACTAATGAGCAGGTTGATACAGTAAATGATAAAATGTTTGAAGTACTTGCCAGAAAAGAAAAACCAATACTTACACTAATGCAACGTACTTCGTTGGAGGATGATCTCGCTGATTGTTTTGAAGAACATGAAGTAGAAAATGCTACAGAAATGGCAGAGAATTTTATTGAGTTTGGCTTTACCTGTGCTGATGTAGATATGATTGCAGATACTGTTCCACCCCAGCATCTGTCACCTGTGCTTAACTGGATAAATAATAATCTTGTAACAGAAAAAATGGTGCAGGACATACAGGAAGCATCATCAAGAATTTCAGGATTGGTAGGTGCCGTAAAAAACTTTACGCACATGGACAGGGGAAGTGAAAAAGAATTTTCAGATATACATTCCGGTATTACCAATACGCTTACCATGCTTGCTTATAAATTAAAGAAAGGAAATATTGAACTTGTGGAGAATTATGATACCACTCTACCGCCGGTAAAAGTATATATAGGCGAGTTAAACCAGGTGTGGACCAACCTGATTGATAATGCCCTTGATGCGATGGAATCAAGTGGAAAGGGCAAGCTGGAAATAAAAACAAAACGGGATGGCGTGTTTGTTGAGGTAAGCATTACAGACAATGGGGCCGGTATTCCTGATGAGATTAAGAACCGCATTTTTGATCCTTTTTTTACAACAAAAGAAATTGGTAAAGGCACGGGGCTCGGGCTTGATGTGGTGTCAAGAATTATACGCCAGCACAACGGCACTATTAAAGTAAATTCTATTGCCGGTAGTACAACATTTACTATTTGTTTTCCGATTGATGCATAAATGTAGCGTACTATTCAACCTTTAAATTTTCACCCTTATCTTAGAAGCTGTTTATGTTAGCTTAGACAATTCACCTGCAGCCTAAAGATGCCATAAGTTATGCAGATGAATGTAATGCGACGCAATCCCGTACAGCTTGTCCCGAAAGCAGCAGCGATTCGGGATACGGGACCATAAAAACTATTGCTGGTATCTAAAATTATTTTTTAAAAGCCACGAAGAGCATTAAACTATTTGATAACGCTATGAATGAACCTATCATATTTGCAATTGACGATGATGCCCAGGTATTAAGATCTATCACACGGGATCTTAAAACACAATACAGGAAAGATTATAAAATCCTCAGTACAACTTCTGTAAAAGAAGCGCTGGAAAGCCTGCTGGATTTAAAAAATAAAGGAGAAGCTATTGCACTTTTTATTGCAGACCAGCGTATGCCTGAGATGGATGGCGTTTCTTTCTTAATGAAGGCAACTGAATTATTTCCAGATGCACAACGTGTTTTACTCACTGCATATTCAGACACGGAAGCAGCAATAAAAGCTATTAATGAAGTGAAGCTGGATTATTACCTGATGAAACCGTGGGATCCTCCTGAAGATAAATTATATCCTGTTCTTGACGATCTGCTGGACGAGTGGCATAATAGTTATCGCCCGGGTTTCAAAGGCATTAAAGTAATAGGCTACCAGTTTTCACCAAAGTCACACACTATTAAAGAATTTCTTGCAGGTAACCTTGTGCCCTATCAGTGGATGGATGTTGAAAAGAATAAAGACGCGATGCAATTGCTTGAAATAAATAATTACCAGTTAAAAGATTTGCCGGTGATTTTTTTTGAAGACGGAAGCTCATTGCAATGTCCCTCCTTAAAGGATCTCGCAACAAAAGCCGGGTTAAGCCCTTCATTAAAAAATGATATGTATGATGTAGTTATTATTGGTGCCGGCCCTGCAGGATTAGCTGCTTCAGTATACGGCGCATCAGAAGGTTTAAAGACACTGTTAATCGAACGTCACTCACCAGGTGGGCAGGCCGGAACAAGTTCAAGGATTGAAAATTATCTTGGCTTTCCATCAGGATTAAGTGGCGCGGAACTTACCCGCCGTGCTATTACACAGGCCATGCGTTTTGGTACAGAGTTTCTTTCCCCAAGGGATGTGAAAAGTATTTATGAGAAAGATGGATACAAGAAAATTGTGCTTGATGGAGACACAGAAATAAATACCCGTTCCGTTATTATTACAACAGGCGTTGATTATCGCAAACTGGAAACAAAGGGTATTGAAGACTTTACCGGCGCAGGCGTTTATTATGGCGCGGCAATGACAGAAGCTGCATCATGCAAAGACAAAGAAGTATATGTAGTGGGTGGTGGTAATTCTGCAGGACAGGCGGCCATGTACCTTTCTAAATTCGCGAAGAATGTTTATATCGTTATTCGCAAAGAAGACTTAAGCTCTTCCATGTCTGCTTATTTAATTGATCAAATTAACGGAACGCCAAACATTAAGGTGCTTGGCAAAACGGAAATAAAAGAAGCCAGGGGCAATGCACATCTTCAAGAAGTTGTAATTGGTTCTATTGATAGCAGTGAAGGCGAAACAAAGCCCGCCGATGCTTTATATATTTTCATTGGCTCAAGGCCATATACAGATTGGATAGGTAAAGAAATCATCAGGAATGAAAAAGGTTTTATCGAAACAGGAAGAGATGCGAAAGGCCATGAATCATTCAATAAAATATGGAAGCTTCAACGCGATCCATATCTTCTCGAAACAAGCTCTCATGGCATATTTGCCGCAGGAGATGTACGCGCCAATGCTATGAACCGTGTTGCATCAGCGGTAGGTGAAGGAAGCATGGCCATAAGTTTTGTTCATAAATACCTGGCCGAAGTTTGATGACAAAAAATGAATAAATAAAAAACCGGCAACCTGTTATTATTTCTAACCATTTAAACACTACTAAAATGTCACAGGAAATCTGTTCACATATTAAGTTAA
>Ga0105239_10005058_pt1 | contig 15580 bp, 16 predicted proteins | sample KBSC44metaG_FD_92761 | JGI IMG/M metagenome (GOLD analysis project Ga0105239, IMG submission 92761) | Corn rhizosphere microbial communities from Kellogg Biological Station, Michigan, USA - KBS C4-4 metaG | ecosystem: Host-associated > Plants > Roots > Rhizosphere > Soil | place: Michigan, USA...
ACGATCGTGACGTCGAGCGCGGCGCACCAGGCGACGCGCCTGGGCGATCTGGCGCCGCCCAGCCGGGCACGGATGGCGGTCATCGGCGCCGGCCGCCAGCCTGGTGGCGTCGGCCACCAGGTGCTGCGCAACCTCCTCGATGGCGGATTCACGGGCCCGGTGTACCCCGTGCACCCGACCGCCCTCCACGTCGCCAGCGTGCGGGCCTACCCGACGATCCTCGATGTGCCCGACGAGGTCGATCTGACTGTGGGCACGGTCGGCAGTTTCGATTTTCTGGTATCGGGCGCCAACGGCTATCTCTTCGCCAACCGGATCAACGACTTCCCCGCCGCGCCGGTGACCACGACCTTCTCCTCCCCTGCGACCAACGGATGGTTTCCTGTGGGCGGCAACAACTTGCGCCTGGATTTTTCCATCCCGGCGGTGGACGGCGTTCCTCATGCGACCACCCTCTTCTACACCCGTTCGGACCGAGAGGCCACACGCGGGAACCTCACGCTGCCCGATCCGGACAGCAACCGCCTCTTTACCGGAGGGATAGACGGCTTTCCGGAAGGGGTGACGCATGTCGCCTACTACTCCAAAAACCGGGACGGTATCGAGAGCGAACCGGCGACGGTGGATGTGCGGATCGACACCACGCCCCCGGTGTCGGAAGGTCAGCTTGTCGGCCATAACCTTCAGTTGATGGGCAGCGATGGCGGCTCCGGCGTGTGGAAATTCGTAGGCTGGTTCGATCAGGATGCACCCCAGGACTATACCCCGGTCCGGAATGCGCTCACCCTTCCTGTCACTTCGGCCTTTGTGCGGCAGTTCAGTTTCTACGCCGTAGACGTGGCGGGCAATCGCGAGACGAACACCCATGTGGTGGATCTGACCTCCCTGACCCCGCATCCGCATACGGCGCTGGTGCTGCTCAACACCGACGGCAACGCCGCCATCGCACACAACGGCTGGTACACCACGAACCGGGCGCGCTTTGTAGACACGCCGGTATTCCCGGCGGACTATGTACAGACTCACTACTTCCCGGACGACGCCACACGGTTGGCGGGGCCACTCTACCCACGCGCCTTTCTGGCGATCCCGCGCGACAGTTTCCATCCCGGAGACACGATCACTCTGCCTTCCGGAGCGCACACCCTCTATTTCCTGAGCGAGGAGGGCATCGAGGGGGAGGAAAGCCCCTCGTTTCGAGAGGCGCTTCAGTCGCAGCCCTTCCAGATCGATGTCACCCCTCCGACCACCACCGGTCAGGTCCAGGGAACCCTGGTCATGCTGAGCGCCACGGATGCCGATTCAGGCGTAGACAAGACGCTCTATGTCGTGGACGGCAGCGCGGAGACGTCCTACACCGGCCCCATCACCCTGCCCGCCGGACGTCATAGCGTGTTCTTCTACAGTCGTGACCGGGCAGGCAACCAGGAGGGCTTTCACTTCCTGAATGTCGAGACGCCGAGCGAAGTGACGACCGGACTCAGCGTGACCCTGGGCGGGATCACCCGTGTTCCCGGCTCCACGCTCTATACGCAACAGGTGACGATCACCTACACCGGCTCGCCGCTGACGGCGATGGCAGGCCCGCTCACCCTGGTGCTGACGGGTCTGAACGGCCTGATCACGCTCACGAACGCTGGTGGCTTCACAACTGTCTTCCCACCGGTCGGCAGCCCCTATGTCGCGCTCGGGGGCGGCCTGGGTGGCGGGAAGAGCGTGAAGGTGAACTTGAAGTTCAGCAACCCATCGCAACTGCCGATTCACTACACACCGCACATTCTCTCCGGCAGCGGCACGCTCTGATCCAAAACGAGCCGTCGGAGCCAGCCCTGGCTCCGACGCCGCTTCGTCTTACCTCCCTACGCTCTCAATGCGTTTTCGACGATAACAGGAGATATTTCCATGAAAACGACCTCTCTACTCGCGGTATTGCTCTTGTGTTTCTCTGCGGCTTCCCATTCTCAGGCTCAGGGGCGCGATTTTGGGGTGACACTCGATACGTCCGGCCTCTATAACACCTTTGTCGGCGACTATCTGCTCGACTTTCAACTCCACGGCAATCACGGCAGCATCGCGACTATCAGCGATCTTCAGTTTGGAGGCGGAAGTCTGATAGGAACGCCCGACCTCAATGGTGCGGTGGGGATCCCCTCCGTCTCGCGAATTGTTCTGGGAGCAACAGATGTCGGAAACGCCTTCAACGAGTTCACGCAGGTGTTCACACCCGGCAGTTCTATCCAGTTCCATCTGCATCTCGACCCCGCCGCTACCGATACGGGCGACCCGATACCGGATTCATTTACCTTCGGCATGGTCGAAATATCCGGCGATATCCAGAGTTCGAGTCTGGATTCCGGTCTGGGAGGCTTCGAGTACGCGACGCTCGACCTACCGCTCGGAACCACCGCCTTCCTGCCGACCGACTTCGCCACCTACAGCTACACCACTGTAGACAACGCCGGAAGCCCGACGACCTACATAGCCCAGGTAACAGCACAGGCCCCACCGACCCCTGAACCCGGCAGTATGCTCCTACTGTTAAGCGCCGGCCTGAGCGGAGCCACCTTGCTTAAGCGCAGACACCGTCGTCCTTAGCCTATCGCTGCTAAGATAACCTTGTTGCCAGTTTGCAAGGGGAGGATGTCTTGGGGACCCCACCCCAGCCCTCCATGCAAGGAAGCCCTTCGGGCACCCCAAATCCTTCGCTTCGCTTGAAGCCGCTACGCGGCGCCCCAAATTCAACGCTTCCGCGCATTGAATTTCGCAAAGGATTTCAAGCGAAGAGGGAGCAAATTCCCGGTTGGTTTTCAACGAGTCGAATGCCAGGAGTGAACATACTGCCTCGCAACGCGCGAAGGTTGACCGAACAGCACACGGAACTCTGGGCGAAAGACAGGCGTAGGAGCACAACATGGACAAAGCAGAACGCGATCAAAAACTGACGGAAGCTCTCAAGCAGTTCGATGTTCTGGCTGTGGAGCGGCTGCTGGCCGAGCGATCCTTCTTCGATAAGATGCTGCACGCAAGGGGCATCGTACTAAGACAGGAGTCGACCGTGGAGGATGCTGAAGCCAGGTATGAACAGTACCTTCGGCAACAGAAGCCTGAAGCAGAGAAACCCGAAGCGAGGTATGAGCAGTATCTTCTGATTCGAAGTCGGAACCGATTCTCTGCGACCTCCAGACCTTTTTTGCTTGCCTTTGTCGTCAAATCCTCAGATGTTACGGGAATAGAGCCCGTTCTCATCGAACTCGTTGCAGACTCCAAGAACATCACGCGCCTGCGAGTTTTATGGGCAGGCAATAAGAAGGATCGAATAACGTGGATGGAGGTGTTGGAGACCAACCACTCCTTCAAATACAACGGCATCTATCGTTCCGATAAAACTTCCGCGTACTACAAATGCCGCGAGTATTTTATATTCGGCGGAGGGAGAGGTGCGAAAAACCGGAAAAGGATGGAGGTAACTCCTCTGGATGGGGCGCCGAAGTTAACTGAGGGAGAGATCCTGATTCGGACGGAAATGCTGGACGATTGAGACTATCGCTGGAATTGTGTCTTTTCCATTACCTCTCTTGCGCATTCTTCCGGGGTGGGCTCTGGACCGCATCAGAATTCAAATTGGCGAGGGCTGCGCGGGTGAAATCTTGTAGTTGGGAGCGCATCGTGCGTTCGGTTGGAGGGTCGAGTCCCCAGGTGGAGATGTTGCGGGTAGGAGTTAAGGCGGCCCAGAGATCCCAGAAGGGGAGATCGGTGAGGTCGAGCCCTGGGAATATCGACTGATACTGTTGTGTAAAGTCTTGCATCGTGTCGTATCCCAGCGCCCAGAGAATTTCGAGGCGGGTGTTTGCCAGATCTGCCAGTGGATCACCGATGGCAGCATCTTCCCAGTCAATCACGGCGACCAACTCCCCTTCCTGCCAGAGTGTGTTGCCCGGCCAGTAGTCGCCATGTAGCAATACGGACGGATTATACTGGCGAACACATGGCCAGGTCTCTCTCAATGCCTCCAACACCTGCGTCCCATCCTCCGTTTGCGCTTCTGTTGTGTGCGTTATTTCCTCCAGCCTCCTGGTGACGATCTCGGCCTGGTGTGGCAGAAACGCGAGGTCCCGTCGTTCCTGCGGTACCCTGTGAATACGCAGGAGGTGTCCGGCAAAGGAGATCATCATATGGTGACTGGGATTGGAAGGGAAGCCGGGGGTGCCGTCGATATACTCTGTAACCAGGACGGGATCGGAGAAGATCTCCCGGGATTCGTCCAGGTAGAGGGGTTTTGGCGTTGGCAGTTGCTCGGCATGTAGCTGTTGGAGGAGAGTGAATTCGTGGAGGGCGATGTGTGAGTTTCGAGCGAGATCGGCCGACCCGTGCTGACGAACCACCCAGCGCTGCGGCCGACCTTCCGCCCCCACGATCTCCATCGCCGTCACTTGAGCCGAGACACCGCCCGTCAGCGGCCAGGATCGCAGGAGGGTGCTGTTCGGCTCTATGCGCTGCAAGAGGCGTTCAAATCGTTTGTCGTTGTCGGATGGCATCGATGGTTCCCTGGATCTTCGGCAGCGGATCGTCTGCTGTGAGGAGGGGGGAGGCGCTTCCCCGGTTCCTCGATCGTAACAGGCAGAACGGCGCTCGGCAACATCAAACGGGCGTGGACGGGCTTTTTGCTGCGGGAAGGCGCTGTTCGATCTGTCGGAGGTGCCGTTCGGTGTGCGCGGTGAGAATCGCAAAACAGTCCGCCAGATTCATGGGAACGATCTTTACCAGAGGATTCCAGACGCGCGTGCGCGAGAGATCGATGCCGGCGGCCTGGTTGAGGAGCGCCATCAACTCGGTTTGCTGCTGCTGCCAATCCTGGAGGATGGTGACCGGAATGGCGGTCGTGCGGGGATGCAGCGACTTCGGAGCAGGAGCGTTGCCGTCCGGTCCTGCCGCTTTGCAGAGGAGTCCTCCGAACACCGTGTAGCGAATCGGCGGATCTTCTGAAACGCGTGTCGCGGTTTGCAGGACGTCGGCAATCGCGCGGAGATAGGGCCTGTTGGTCAGGACCAGATGCTCGACGATCTGCGCCGGACTCCAGAGCGAGGCATCCGGCGTCGTATTCAATGCCTTTTCATCGCGATTGGCGGTGGCGACCAACATCCGCGCCAGCATCTCTTGATTGTGTTTTAACCACTCCTCAAGGCCCTCGGCACAGTGCATCGGCTTTCCCCTCGTGAAATTATTGTGGAACAACAAACGGCTTCCAAGAGTTTACCTTCAGAATCGGCCTTGAGAAAAGTGGGTAAAATCGTCTTCCGGTCTGGCGGATCGGTTGGGAGTAGACAGAGCAGAGGAAGAGAAGGGAGGACGGCTGCCAACAGAGACAGGGACGTCCGATCCGCCTGTAAAAATCGCTTCCACTACCCACTATCGAGGAGAAGAACATGATTTCGCACATTTACGCGACCACCATCGTAGTTTCGGATCAGGAGAAAGCGCTGGATTTCTACGTGAACGTTCTGGGCTGGGAAAAAGCGGATGATGCCCAGATGGGGCCGGAGATGCGCTGGCTGACCGTGGTTCCGCCCGGGGCGAAGACACAACTCGTTCTCGGACATCCGAGCTGGGTCGGCGACGGGAAAACTCCCGGAGGGACCGTTGGGATCTCGCTGGTATCGCCCGATCTCGAAGCCACGGTCGCGACGCTGACGGAGCGAGGTGTGAAGTTCAAGGGGCCGATCGAAGTCATGCCGTGGGGAGGCAGAGCGACCTGGTTCTCCGATATCGACGGCAACGAGTTTTTTCTGGCGTCGGAAGCGTAGAGCCTGAGAGACGCCGTCGTATCACCCTGTAGGAAAGGACCAATCACATGACAGCAACCATCACCGCGATGCCGAAAGTCGTATCGCGCGAAGAGTGGCTGGCGGCGCGTCTGCCGCTTCTTGAGAAGGAGAAGGAGTTCACCCGACAGAAGGATCGGATCAACGCCGAGCGGCGACGCCTGCCGATGGTGAAGGTGGACAAGAGCTATGAGTTCGACACGCCGACCGGCAAGAAGAGCCTGCTGGACCTGTTCGAAGGGCAGCGCCAACTGATCGTCTATCACTTTATGTTCGCCCCGGAGGACGAGACCGGGTGTCCGGGCTGTACCGGCTATGCGGACGCACTCGGCGATATTTCGACCCTGCCCGAGCGCGACACGACCTTTACGATGATCTCCCGCGCACCCCTGGCCAAACTCGAAGCCTACAAGAAACTGCATGGCTGGGATATGCCCTGGGTCTCCTCGAACGGCAGCGATTTCAACTACGACTTCCATGTCACCCTGGACCCGAAGGTCGCCCCACCGGAGTATAACTATCGTTCACAACCCGAGGAGACGGGAGAGCGGCCCGGCCTGAGCGTGTTCTTCCGCGACGGGAACACTATCTATCACACCTACTCGACCTTTGCGCGCGGCGGCGAAAACGTCACCGACGGCTATGCGCTCCTCGACCTGACTCCCTATGGACGTCAGGAAGATTTCGAGGACTCGCCTCCCGGATGGCCGCAGCACCCGACCTACGGATAGACCCTGCCGGTAATCCTGTAAATCCTGTCTAAATGCATTTTTGGGACAGGATTTACAGGATGAACAGGATTTTGATTCAGGTGTGCGGAAGTGTGAATCACGCTTTGATGAGGAGAGCAGGATGTGCCGAAACATTCGAACGTTGTTCAACTTCGCTCCCCCGGCGACGGAGGCGGAGATCGACGCAGCCGCGTTGCAGTTCGTGCGGAAGATCACCGGCTTCAACAAGCCTTCCCGCGGGAATGAGGCGGCGTTCCAGATCGCTGTCGATGAGATCGCCCGGATCTCCACGGAGCTTCTTGCCGCCCTGGAGTCCTCGGCCCCTCCGAAGGATCGTGCCGAAGAGGCCGCGAAAGCGAAGGCACGTTCGGCTGAACGATTCAGTCGAACTTAGGGTGTAGGGATGCCGACGTGGACCGAGAGGACGCGTGGTACGCTCTCTTGTGCCGTCGGTTCCTCTCCATCGCGCCATTCGCCCAGGTGGAGGAGGCGGAACCCGTGATCTATCGCGGTGTTCAGGTAGTCCGAAATGTCGTGCAGATGCGCCGATACGAGGACGATTTCGCCGGTCTCCGCATGTAGGAGCTGCGCCTGACGGCCCTGCATCTGGCGGAAGGGATGCAGTTCACACAGGAAGAATTCGCCGCCCTGGCGCAGAGCACGTCGAGCTTCCGTGAAGACAGGCTTCAGATCTTCGATATGCTCCAGAACCAGCGTGCAGACGATAAGATCGACCGTTCCGCTCGGCAGATCCCAGGGGAGTCGAATATCCTGTTGCGCAAAGCGTACGTTGTTTGCAGGCACATTGGCGCGGGCGTGCGCGAGCATACCGGGCGAAAAATCGAGCGCCTGCACACTGCGACTCTGCTCGGCCAGATAGCGTGTATTCACCCCGGTGCCACAACCGATCTCCAGAACATCCCGGCCCTGCAAATCGGGGAATCGACGGCGTAGAATCTGCGCCGCGAGATCACGCGTCGCGTTTTCGACCGTCTCGTAGGTTTCGGACCACTGATTGTACGCGGAAGCGACTTCGCTTCCCATCTCCGCATTACCGACCGGCAACCTGCTCTTCGACCTCAACACTTTCTGAACCTTTCTTACTGTTTTTACGCATCCCCATACTCTATTTCGCGTACGCAGGTATCGGCGATCTCACAGAGACTCCGGATCTTCTGAACGACAGTGTTGTAGTTACTTCCCTGGATTTCGTTCAGGATTTTGAGAGCGGCGTCGAACTCGGCGAGTTCGCGCAACGCTTCCGCTTTCATCAGGCGTTCGCTGAGGTGCTGCTCATTGAAGAGCGGCACGAGCGCGGTGAGATTGCTCCGGTACGCCTCGGGATATCCGGTCTCGATCCCTTCCTCCTCGTGGGTGATCTGCCGATCGGCATCGTTACCACGCCACCAGACGAAGGTCCGCAGCACTTTCTCCAGCGCCCGGTCTCGGGCGAGGGTCGCCTCCAACGCCTGGTAGTACCCCTCTTCGGGCGCCTCTTCAACATAGGGCGCCGCCTGCCAGGCAGGATCGACAGCCCGCTGTTCCGTCGGCATTCCGATCATGCCGATCTCTCTGGCGTCGGTAAGCCAGTAGGATTTCGCGCAGCGCCGACATTTCACGGCGAAGGGCGGGCGCGGGAGCATCGGCGAGATCTGCCTGCCATCGGTCCAGATACGAACGCCGAGGTTGTTCCCGGAACTGACCGTTCTATATTTCGCGAGTCCCTGACAGTGCGGACACGCCACTACCTGATCCGGTCCTGGTGTCATCGCCCTTCCTCTTTCCCTCTGTACTCGTGTTCCAGAATGCTCATGCGAAGGTCGCTCTGCCACTCTCCGCCGATCCAGGCGCCTTCCCGTTCGACGCCCTCCCGCACAAAACCGCACTTCTCGTAGCAGGCGATGGCGCGTTCATTGAAGGTGAGCACGCGCAGGTCCACGCGATGAAGCGCCAGAACGTCGAACGCATAGGCGAGGACAAGGCGCGTCGCGGCGGTCCCGAATCCCCGCCCTCGAAACTCAGGCCCGAAGATCCCCACCGCATAGGTTGCCCGCCGATTTTCCGGATCGATCCCATGCAGCCTCGCCACGCCGATACAGCGCCCTTCGGCTTCGATGATCCAGTAGTAAGGCTCCGCGCACACTTGAGGATACCACCGTTCGACCTCCTCTGCAGTGAGAGGCGGCAGGGTACGCGGATCACCGCCTACCATTTTGCGGAAATCCGCGTCGCGGCCATCGGCGAGACGGTCCTGCTTGTCGCTCTCCCGTGGAGCCCGCAGAATCACTCCTTCGCCTTGTAAAACGGGCTGGAAATCGGTTGCAGAGTTTGTCATGTAGGGTGTCTGTCTTTTTTGTGGAGCCGCACCAGTCTCCTAGAGTTAAAACATGAGACGCTGAGAATCCCAAGGCTGTTTCCGAAGAGTGTGCTTTGCAAATCCGACGCTCTGGAAATAATCCTGTAAATCTTGTCAATCCTGTCTAAAATGCATCTCTTTGGACAGGAGGGACAGGAGAGACGTGCAAGATTTGCGAAATACGGTTTAAGCCGAGACGGAGTCGGCCATTGTCAGGGTGCGGAAATGGGCGAAGCGGTGAAACGTCAGATAGTTGGCGTCATGGTAGTTGTGCGCGCCGCCCTGTCCATCCTCGTAAGCGGTGCGGCACGCGGCGATAATGTCGTCGCCCTCGAAGAGCCAATCGACATACTGGAAGCCGTGCCGGACGGTGTCGCCGTGGTGCAGCAGCAGGCAGTTTATGGTCCATTGGCGCAGATCCGGAGAGCTGGTGAGGGCCAGCGGGTTGCGCACCGTGCCGGGCTTCGGCCCACGAAACGGTTCGAGCACGACCGAAGCCAGCGACCAGTAGCACTTACTCCTCGCATCGTACCGGATCGTGAACTTCTTCGCGCCGCCGGGAAAGTCGATCAGCCCGCTCTGCGGATCGAACGTGGCGGTCTTGCCGTCCGCGCTGATCCGAATCATCGCCATCTTCTCTGCCGACCCCGCCATCGTATCGACGCGCAGCAGATCGACGATCTCGCCCTCCGGCGTCACCACCGCATTGCCTTCCAGCCAGCCTCCGAAATCGTTGCCGTTCCAGGCGGCATCGCGGGCAAGGGGATTGCTGCTCGTCCAACTCTCTGCACGCAGCAGGTCCGCCTCCACCGGCGCCGACATCATAAACGCCCGAAAATGATGCCCCCATCCGCCCGGCGAGCCCGCATCCTCCATCGCCCGCCATAATCGCCCGTTATGCTCCACCACCGGCACCGGCGCACAGTGAAATTTCCCATCCGTCCGCAGCAGCCCCGTCTGCGCATCCTCCGGCTCCGTCCAATGGATTCCCCCATCCGCCGAGCGCCGGATCACCACGCTCCCATAACCCCGATCCGTGCCCATCAGATAGAGCGCACCCCGCTGCACAAACAGCGACGACCAGAACGCCCCCTCCAGCGTCGCCACCCGTCTCCAACTCTCCCCCCGATCCCCAGACCGAAAAACATGCGACACCGCCCGCACGTTCTCTGTACTCTCCGGCCCAAACTCATCATGCGACGCCACATAGTCGCCCGACGGCAAAACCGCCAGTCCCGGCGACCCCACATAGATCCCCGACCGCTGCGGAAAGTAACTGATGACCGTTCCCGGAACGGTGGCTGCAATGCTGTCCAAGGGTTTCTCCGTTGATTCCTGGGCAATACGTTGAGATACTTAAAATTCGTGATGGCAGAGGTCTCTTCCTTTGTCTGAACCACGATTTTCAGGATGATACGATTAACACGATGGCCGGTCTGTGCATCGCTTCCTATGCTGAATCGAATAGATTGGTAGGATTGCATGCGTGACTATCGTCTTCTCTCTCTGACGGCTTTTTCGAAGGCAGAAACGAACAGAAGATCTGGACACTGGAACGACACAAAATCGTGTAAATCGTTTCATCGTGAAAATCGTGGTTCAGACGAGGAGAGACGAGGATGGGAAGCACACCCGCAGCACAGAGCAAACGAACTTTTGCGACACGATTGATGTTGTATATGTTTCGCAGGTGTACGCGCAGCGAATTTGATGGAATCGAAATCGGAGTGATGACAAATAAAAAATTGGACGCGGAGATGGCGCGGACGAAGGTCATCATTGCACTGGGGCTCATTCGTGAATTCGACCCGAGACGTTATCGCTATCTCCAACGCGACGTCAAGCGCATTATGGTGTGGGGACACCCGGGGCATCTAGGAACGTGGCATGACACCAGTGCGCTCTGTGAGCTCTCGCAGAAATATGTGCTGGATCCGGAAACGATGCCCGAGGTTCTGGCGGCGATTATCGTCCATGAAGCGATGCATGGACGGTTGTTTCGATGGGGTGTCGGGTATGAGGAAGAGAAGCGGGAGCGGATAGAGCATATCTGCTTTAAGGCTGAGATCGCCTTTGCACGGCGTCTGCCGCTCACCAAGAAGGCAGCGCGGAAGGCTATCATGAGCACTGCGCGCCGTCAACTGGTACGTGATCCGGCGATCTGGACAGATCGGGGCCAGTTCGAGAGCTGGACCCGCGCGATGCGCGAATCCACAAACCACCCCTGGTTCTTAAACCTTGTCGAAAAATGGGTGATGGCAAAAAGAGGCTGGACGGACAATCTACAGAAAGAGAAGGCAGCCTCTTGAGCCGTGGAGCAGGAAATTCCAATGGAAACCCTGCATGTTCAGGCTCCCGCGCTCAATATTGAATTCCGGCGTAATATAACTCTTTGTGCCATCACGTCCGGAAGCGAAAAGGATGGCCGTTCCATCCGGACTGAATACCGGCTTTCGATCCAGCACCGCGTTTTTGGTCATCGAGTTACCACACGTCCTAAGGCCATGCGCTCTCCATCCGGACTGAACGTCGCTCCCAGGCAGTGCCCCTGAAGGAAGGTCAATCGAGTTATCTCCGCAAAATGCATTCTATGTTCCTGGTTTCAGTGGAGTGGCGTACCGTCTCCCGTTCCAGAAAGCGATCTACGGTGATCATGGCCATTCCTTCGTTCAGCCACAGGGGAAGATGCAGGTGAGCGGTATAGGCGTGGGTCAACTCATGGCACACGATGTTGCGCAGGCGGAGCATGTCGGCCCCGAGAGGGTAGAAGATGCGTCTTCCGACCGAATCTTCCCGCATGTCCCAGAGGCGCGTCGGCTTCACGCCGACCGCCGGACCTCCGCGATAGCGCATGGTCAATCCGGCGACATAGACCCACATCTTGCGGACGCTGCGGTACCACAAAGGGAGTGTCAGCGTGTTCAGAACGCGCAAAGGCCAGGAAGCGGCGTGAAACGTCAGATGCGACCAGTGTGTTTTTGGAGGACGTAGCGCCGTGGCCTGCGAGGACGCTACTCCTTCGGGAGCGTCTCTGTAGAGTTATGGAGGCCGGAAGAGACGTCACGGATTACGGACTGCGCTTCGATGGTGATCTTATGGGACTTCGAGATGGAGATACGCTGGGAGCTGTAGATGCTGCGGTGGCCGGAGAGGATGTAGGCGAGGACACAGGAGGCAGCCAACGGAACGCCGATCTCTGCGCCGAAGAGTTCGATGCCCATGAAGATGCAGGCGAGTGGGGTGTTGGCGGCGCCTGCGAAGACGGAGACGAAGCCGAGCGCCGCGAAAAAGCCGACGGGCTGATGCGTGATCTGGGCGAGGGCGGCCCCCAGTGTTGCGCCGATGCAGAAGAGAGGCGTGACTTCGCCGCCTTTGAACCCGGTGCCGAGCGTGATGGCGGTAAAGAGGATCTTCAGAGCAAAGGCCCAGAGCACTACACCGCCCGGTGTAAAGGATCGGGCGATCAACGGTAAGGAGAGGCCCAGATAGGCGCGTGTGACGACGAGGTAGGTCAGCGCGATGATCACGAGACCGCCGAAGAAGGGGCGCAGAAGAGGACTGGGGATGCGCGCCTTCGCGAAGTGAGTGATGCGCTCGGTCAGTTCGGAGAAGAGAAAGGCGGCCAGGCCAAACAGGACGCCTGCCGTCAGAATCAGCAGCCAGACGGTAGGAGTGAGAGGTGGGAGCGGCACGCCTACATGATAGACCGCATGTTTCACGCCCAGGGCGCGACAGGTGACGTCACCGAGGTAGGAGGCGACGCAGCAGGGGATCAGGGCCTCGTAGCCCAGTGCGCCCACGGAGAGCACTTCCAGGCCGAAGACCGCGCCCGCCAGCGGTGTTCCGAAGACCGAGCCGAAGCCGCCGCTGATACCCGCCATGATCAGAAGTTTGTCAGCGCGGGTATCCAGGCGCAGCGGCTTCGTCAGGAGGTTCGCCAGGGTGCCTCCCATCTGTACTGCCGTGCCTTCCCGGCCCGCAGAGCCGCCGAAGAGATGCGTGATGACCGTTGCCAGCAGCACCAGGGGCGCGAGGCGGAAGGGGATCGTCACCGTCGTGTCTTCTGCGGCATGGATGCTGTCAAGCAGGAGATTGTTGCCGCCGGCAACGGACTTCCCGAAGCGATCGTAGGCCCAGCCGATGAGGATTCCTGCCAGGGGCAGCAGGAAGAGAAGCCAATCGTGATGCTCCCGAGTGGCGGTCGCCGCGTTCAGGCTATGCAGAAACAGCGCGGAGGCGGCCCCGGAGAGGACGCCGACAAGGCAGCCCAATACCCCCCAGAGCGCCAGCGATTTGATGAGAGCGGTATATTCCCGATGATAGAAGCGAAGTGACACGCGCAGGTTCCTTCTGGTTGTGCCGTAGGAGGAGTGCGAGATGCAAAAATTCCTACGGCGTGGCTACCGTAGGAGTCATCAGCTTCCAAACCAGGAAGCGGTTTCATACAAGAGGGCGAACTCCATGCCCGCCGTTATGATACCCCATTTGGATTGTTGCATTTTACTCTTTTCAGGTATAATAGTTTTGTAGATGAAGGAGATATTGTTTTCATGCAGCCATTTCATCTTCTCGCTTGAACGCTTACATGTGGAAAATGTGAAATTTTTTGCTTGTAACACGTTTCAAGTCCAAAGCATCACTCGACGATGGCTTCCACAAAGACGAGGGCGCCAGGCAACTCACTCACCCCCATTTTGAAGGAGCTATCTATGCGTTCGCAGAAAAAGGGTTTTACCCTCATCGAACTTCTTGTCGTCATCGCCATCATTGCCATCCTGGCGGCGATCCTCTTCCCCGTTTTTGCCCAGGCGCGCGCCAAAGCCCGCCAGATCTCCTGCTTGTCGAACACCAAGCAGATGGGCACCGCGACCATGATGTATGTCCAGGACTACGATGAGACCCTGCCCGGCTACCGTTTCAATGGACCGGCAGGCTCCAACCTCAACCCGTATGCCAGCGATGCGCGCGTCGGTTCCTCGGCAAAGGACGTGATCTTTATCAACCAGTTGCTCTTCCCCTACATCAAGAACAACGATGTCTGGAAGTGCCCGTCTGCGCTCCAGCAGTGGGTCAATGTCGATGACAAGACCGGCGCGACCGGGGCGTTCCAGAGCTATGGGGGTGAGAACTCCTATGCGATGAGCAACTACCTGTTCCGTTCCAATGCCGGCCTTTCCATCGCGGCGCTCGTCGCCCCGGCCGATACCGTCGGTATGGTCGATGCCACCTACTACAACACTTTGCCCCATGGTCCCCGCACGGGTTCCGGCCCCTGCAAGCTCAAGGGCGAAACGTACGGCACCGCCACCTCTCCCGTAGATCCTACCAGCAGCACCTATCCCTACTACTGGAAGAATATGGGCAACAGCACGTATGACTTCACGGCGGGAAGCAACAACCCGGACGACGCTTCCAATGCGCAGGTGCTCTCCAAAGGCAAAGCGCGCCACTCCAACATGCTCAACACGATGTTCATGGACGGGCACAGCAAGGCGATCCAGTACGACAACCTGGTCTTCGATGCGAACCTGGTCACCGGTGGCACCAACAGCGTCTGGGACCCCTACAAGACCGGCTGTCTGTAGACGCTCCCGTTTGCTGGAGGGGCGCAACCTTTCTGGCTCGTGCCTCCAGCCATCCAGCTTGCACAAAAACACAGCCCTCATTTCACGCATCCAAGTTACGTGAGGTGGGGGCTATGTTTTTGCTGCCCGAATAGCCCGAATAGCTTGATGCAGCCTAACCCTGTCGTAAACTTCCTCCGTCTTGCCGGCTACTCTCCTCCGGGCTGTTGCGATGATCGGCCGTGAAGGGCATGTGACTGTCGTGGAAAACTCCCAGGACCTTTTGGGCTTAGAGTAGACCCTTGCGAAAACGTAATAGTCTCAGGCCATTGAAGACGACGAGGAGACTCGTCCCAATGTCCGCAAATACTGCCATCCAGAGCGTGGCTTTTCCCATGAGAGCCAGCGCAAAGAAGATCGCTTTGATGCCGATCGCCAGGGCGATATTCTGTGTCAGAACTTGGGCTGTCTGGCGGCTTAGAGCCAGGAAGAGCGGGAGTTTGCGCAGGTCGTCCTGCATCAGCGCGACATCGGCGGTCTCGAGGGCGGTATCCGTTCCGGCCGCGCCCATGGCGAATCCGATCGACGCTTTCGCCAGCGCAGGCGCATCGTTGATTCCGTCGCCCACCATACCGACCGCGCCGTGTTCCGCCAACATCGCCGTCATCGCCGTCAGTTTGTCTTCGGGCAGCAGGTTGCCGCGCACATCGTCGATACCCACTTTATCGGCGATGGCCTGCGCCGTCGCGGCATTGTCTCCGGTGAGCATGACGGTTCGGATGCCGAGAGAGTGCAGCTCCTGGATGGCCGCGACGCTTGTTTCCCGCAGCGTATCCGCCACCCCCAGCACCGCAAGCGCTTCCCTGTCAGAGGTCAGCACCACCGTCGTTTTGCCTTCCTGCTCCAGGCGATTCAGCACGCTCTCGACGTGAGGGCCGCAGACGCCGTTCTCTTCCGTCAGGCGGTGATTGCCGACATAGTGGGTCTGCCCGTTGAATTTTCCCTGTACGCCGCGTCCGGCAATCGCCTCGAACTCCGTGACCGGCAGGAGGTTGCATCGTTCCGTGCCGTGCGCGCCGGCGCAGTGGGCGACGATCGCCGCCGCGACCG
>Ga0105239_10005059_pt1 | contig 15578 bp, 12 predicted proteins | sample KBSC44metaG_FD_92761 | JGI IMG/M metagenome (GOLD analysis project Ga0105239, IMG submission 92761) | Corn rhizosphere microbial communities from Kellogg Biological Station, Michigan, USA - KBS C4-4 metaG | ecosystem: Host-associated > Plants > Roots > Rhizosphere > Soil | place: Michigan, USA...
CCAGCCCGACTGGACGTACTTCGCGAGCCCGGTGCAGCGGGTCTACGACTACTGGTCGAACGGCTTCGCGATCAACGGTCGCTTCCACGACAGCCCCGGGTACCGAGAGGTCTACACGCGTGGGCTCCTGCTCTCCCGGGTCAAGGCGTGGTCGGGCGGCCAGCGGCCCTTCTTCCTGGTCGACAGCACGATCGCGCCCCACAAGCAGCGTGGGTCCGGAGGCGGTTGGCGCGGCCCCGGGGTGCAGGCGGCCTTCCGTCACGGGGCCCCGCCCAGGCTCCACATCTCCCCGTCGGTCGGGGAGACCGACCTGTCGGACAAGCCGCGCTGGCTGCAGCAGTACGCCGAGCGCCTGGATCCCCCGAAGGCCTACCCCGCCGGCCTCGAGACGAAGCGCATCCGGGCCCTGAAGAGCGTGGACAGGACCGTGGACCGCCTGGTCGAGACGCTCCGCAACCGGCACGAACTGCGACGCACCGTGCTGATCTTCACGTCGGACAACGGGTTCATGCTCCGCGAGCACGAGCTGACGGACAAGAACAAGGCCTACGAGGAGTCCGTGCACGTGCCGCTCGTCGTGCGCGGACCGGGGTTCGGCGGCGGCCGGCGGGCCGACCAGACGGTGAGCCTCGCCGACGTCACGGCGACGATCCGGCGACTGGCCGGCGTGAAGCCGTCGCACGGCGCGGACGGCGTCCCCCTCCAGGACGTGCTGGCGAACCCGGCCTCCTTCACCCGCCGCCCGGTCGAGATCGAGGGATCCGCGGCGCAGTACCCGGACTGGAGCTCACTGCACACGGACGCGATCGGCCGGTTCTACAGCGGCGCGGTGTGGGGTCCCTACTCGCTGGTGCACTACGAGACCGGCGACTGGGAGTTCTACGACCGCACCGTCGACCCGTGGCAGCTGGACAACTCCTACACCCCGCACCCGGAGGCGGGCAGCCCACAGGACCTGCTCCAGCAGTGGTACGCCGCCCACGTGGACTGCCTCCGGGCGGCCTGCAACGACCGCATCCCGCCGAGCCCCACGAGCTGAACCGTCACCGGTTCGAGACCGACGGGTCCTTGCTCTCCCCGGCCCGCCAGGGGAGATTTGGCGCGGCCGTCGTGCGACGGCGCTGACAGGGGGCAGGATGATCCACCACTTCGTGCCGGGACGTCGTCGTGCCGGCCTGGCCGTCGCCACGGTCGCGTCGCTGGCCGTCGCCGGCTTCGCCGCCGGTACGTCGTACGCCGGCGGGACCGGCCGCGGCGCGATCGGACCGGTCCACGGCTCGTCGCGCGCGTCGATCGGGGTGCGGGCCCGCAGCACCTACGTCGACGTGACCGACCAGGGTGGTCCGGCGGTGACCCGGGCGCTGCACACCGCGAGCCTGGTGTCACGCCGGCCCGCCAGCACGGCGTTCCGCGCCGGTCAGCCCGACGGCACCGTGCTCGACATCAGCGGCACCTCCGGCACGGTCCGGTTCCTGGCCAACCTGAACGGCTACCTCACCGGCCCGAGCCACGCGTCCCCACGGAGGATCGCCCTCCGGTACGTCCGCCGGCACCACGCGGTCCTCGGCCTCACGGTCCACGACCTCACCACGTTCCACCTGGCGCGTGACTACCGGGACATCACGGGCATCCATCACCTCTTCTTCACCCAGCAGATCGCCCATGGCAGGGTCGCCCGCAACGGCCTGACCGCCTCGGTCAACCGCGGCGGGCACCTGCTCACGGTCGGCGGCATGCCGATCAGCACGGCGGCCGCGCACAAGCTCCCGCCCGCCTCCGCGCTGACGATCACCACCGCCGCCGAGGCCCTGGCCCGCACGCGGGGTCCGGTCGCCCCCGGAGCCGACACCGGTGACGACACCGCCCAGCGCGTCGTCTTCGACACCGGCGACGGCCTCCGGCCCGCCTGGGAGACGGTCGTGACCTCGTCCGAGGCCCCGGCGACCACCGTGATCGACGCGGTCACCGGCCGGATCCTGCTCCGTACGCCGCTCACCCAGTACGAGGACAGCACCGGCCGCGCCTACCGGTTCTTCCCGGGCGCACGGCGCGGCGGACGCCAGGTCAAGGTGGACTTCACCCGGCACGGCTGGCTCGGCCCGCACGCGCACGAGCTGAGCGGCAACAACGCCCACGCGTACTCCGACGTCGACGACAACAACCGGGCGGGCAGATCGGAGGAGGTGCACCCGCTCCGGGGCCACTCGTGGGGCTACCGGCTCCAGCCGTTCCACCTCCGCTTCGCCAAGAGCTTCTGCAGCAACCCCTGGCCCTGCTCCTGGAACCCGAACAGGAGCTTCTCCTGGCGCGCCAACCGCGCGCAGAACGCCACCCAGGTCTTCTACTTCGTCAACAACTGGCACGACCACCTGGAGAAGGCCCCGATCGGCTTCACCGAGGCCGCCGGCAACTTCCAGCTTCGCAACCACGGCAGGCACGGCAAGGCGGGCGACCCGCTCTCGACCCAGACCGACGACGGCGCCAACACCGACACGAACCGGAGGGGCCGGCGCAACGGGCTCCCCGACGGGGGTCACATCGACAACGCCAACATGTCGACGCCGCCGGACGGTCATCGGCCGACCATGCAGATGTACCTCCAGCACGAGCCGCACACGTCGTACCCCGGCGGCGACCCGTTCTCGCCGACCAACGTCGGTGACGAGGCCGACACGGTCTACCACGAGTACACCCACGGCCTCTCCAACCGGCTGAACGTCGACGTGCACGGCCGGACGACGCTCGGCGGCGTCCAGGCCGGCGCGATGGGCGAGGCCTGGAGCGACTGGTACGCCATGGACTACCTGGTCAAGCAGCACCTCCAGCGCGACCGTCGGCACCGGGCCGACGTGCGGCTGTTCGTGTACGACGGGCAGGGCGTGAGATACGACCGGACCGAGCCCATGGACTGCAAGGTCGGGCAGCAGGCGACGCTCTGCCGCGGGGGCACGACGGGCCATCGTGGCGGATACACGTACGCCGACTACGCGAACGTCGCGGGTGGCGCCGAGGTGCACGCCGACGGCGAGATCTGGGCCCAGACCCTCTGGGACCTCCGCGACCGGCTCGGCTCGAAGAGGTCGGAGTCGCTGGTGACGCGGGCGATGGAGCTGGCGCCGTACAACCCCTCGTTCCTCGACATGCGCAACGCGATCCTGGTCGCCGACGACTCGGTGTTCCGCGGAGCCCACCGCACGGCCATCTGGCGGGTCTTCGCCCACCGCGGCATGGGTTTCTTCGCAGGCACGTTCGGGGCCAGCGACACCGAGCCGGCGGTCAGTTTCGCGATGCCGCCGGCCTCGTCCGACACCGGAACCATCCACGGGCTGGTCACGGACGGCGACACGCACGGCCCGCTCAAGGGGCTGGCGGTGAGCCTGGCGTTCCAGGGCTCGGGTGCGGTCAACCCGACCGCGTTCACGGACGCCAACGGCGAGTACACCTTGACCGGCATCCCGCAGGGTCACTACGGGAAGATCCAGGTGCAGGGCCACGGCTACCAGGCGAGCCGGGAGGTCACGGTCGGCTCCGGCACCACGGAGGTCGACTTCAGCCCCCACATCAACTGGGCCGGACCGGGCAGGGGCGCCGTGGCCATGCAGGTGACCGGCCACGCCTACCCGGGGTGTGGTCCCGCGCAGGCCATCGACGGCAGCCAGGGCAGCGGCTGGAGCTCGAACGCGGGTCGGAAGGGCCGCACGGACGGAACGCTGGGCTTCCAGCCCAAGACCATGACCGTCAGGCTGCAGAAGCACCTCGACGTCACCGGGTTCGCCGTCGACCCCTCGTCGACGTGCGGGGATGACGCGACCTCGTCCACGGCCGGCTACCGGATCCAGACGTCCAGCGGCGCGACCGGGCCGTGGACGACGGTGGCGAGCTCGACGTTCACCGCGGCCGACAACGGGCGGATGAACCAGGTCGACGCCGTGGCGACCGACGTGGAGTTCGTCAGGTTCACGATCCTGAGCGACCAGGTGCCGAGCTTCAGCGGCACCTGTGGGCAGGGCGGGGGCCCCAGCGGCTGCCACTACGCCGACATGACCGAGCTCCAGATCTTCGGCACCCTGACGCCCTGACGTCGGGACGTGGAGCTCGTGCTCAGTGCGGGTCCGCCAGCAGGGCGGTGAACGCGACCTCGCCGGCACCGACCAGGGCGGAGTCCGGGCCGAGCGCCGGTAGCGCCAGCAGCTCGCCGGGTCCGGCGCCCCCGAACGTGTAGCGGGTCATGGCCGCCTCGACCTCCGGGCGTGCGAGATCGAGGACCTCGCCCATCGACCCCCCGAGGATCACCCGCTCGGGGTTGAGCGTGTTGAGCAGGTTGGCGATGGTCCGGCCCAGCGTCTCGGCTGCCGCCTTGACCGCGCCCAGGGCCAGGGTGTCCCCCCCGTGGGCGTCGGCGAAGAGGGCTGCGACCTTGGCGTCCGTACGGGGCAGGCGCCGTCCGGCCAGCTCCAGGAGCGCGCTCTCGCCGAGGAACGTCTCGATGCAGCCGTGCTTGCCGCAATGGCACAGCGGTCCGGTCGGGTCGAGCACGTTGTGCCCGATCTCGCCCGCGTGGCCGTCTCGGCCGCGTACCGGGACCCCGTTGATGATGATGCCGGCACCGACACCGATGCGCCCGATCAGGAACACCACGTCGTCGCAGCCCCGCGCGTTGCCCCGCTGGTGCTCGGCGAGGACCGCCAGGTCCGCGTCGTTGCCGACGACCACCGGCACCCCCGGCGGCAGCACCTGTTGGAGCATCCCCCCCAGCGGCACGTCCTCCCAGCCCAGATTGGGCGCCACCCCGACGTGGTTGGAGGACGGGTCGACCGTGCCGGGGATGCTGACACCCACACCGCACATCCGCCCCGGAGAGGCGACCGCCGAGCTGAGGCCCGCGACGGCGTCGACGACCAGACGCACCAGGCCCTCGGGTTGCACCACCCCCTTGGTGGGGATCACCTCACGGGCGGCGATCGTGCCGCCGAGCGTGACCGCCGCCACCGTCACGTGCGCGATGTCGACGTCGACGCCGACGGCGTAGGGTCCGGCGGCGTGGGGTGCGACCACGTGCGACGGGCGACCCACCCGTTCACCGCCGCTGGGGACCACCTCCTTGACGAGCTCGAGCTGGGCGAGCTCCGCCACCAGGGCGCCGACCGTGGAGCGGCTCAGGTGGAGCCGTTGGGTCAGCTCGGCGCGGGTCAGCGCCCCGTCGCGGTGGACGTGACTGAGCACGAGCGACAGGTTGTGCTGCCTGATGTCGTCGGGGCGAACCGCTCCCGACGTACGCCGCTCCGTCACCGTTCGCTCAGGACCTCGAGGCTCGGCGACGCGAGACCGCGTCGATGGCCGCCGCCACCAGCAGCACGACACCGGTGATCACCGACTGCCACTGCGGGTTGATGCTGGGCTTGAGGCTCAGGCCGTTGGGGATGATCGCGATCACCAGGGCCCCGATCACGGCGTCTCGCGGTTTACCGCGACCCCCGAACAGCGACGTGCCGCCGATGACCGCGGCGGCGACCGAGAACAACAGCACGTTCCCGGATCCGAGGTCGAGGGACGCGGAGGACTGCGACGAGGCCAGCATGATGCCGCCGAGCGCGCCGAACGACGAGCACAGGACGAAGGCGGTCACCTTCATGTGGACCACGTCGATGCCGGCGCGGCGTGCGGCCTCGGCGTTGCCACCGGTCGCGTACAGATGCCTGCCCCACGTGGTCTTGGTGAGGGCGAAGGTGCACAGGATCATCAGCACGATCACGATCACCGCCGGGGTCGGGATGCCACGCCTCGGCGCGCTGGCGATCACTCCGCGGTTCTGCGTGAAGAACACCGTGAGCCCGATCGCCACGACGGCCAGCACGCCGCCACGCAGCAGCACCAGGTTGAGGCTGTCGTGCGCGAGGTTCCGGCGCTGTGCTCGCACCGAGGTGAGGATCGTGTACGCGAGATAGGCGCCGACCACGACGATCGTGAACACCCAGCTCATGGTGACGCTGAGGTTGCCGTTGGCCAGGTTGTACCAGAGGGAGTAGTTGGACGTGTTGATCGGCTGACCACTGAGCGCGAACTGGAGCACGCCCTGCCAGGCCAGGAACAGCGCCAGGGTCACCACGAAGCTCGGGATGCCGACCTTGGCCACCAGGTAGCCGTTGAGGACGCCGATGGCGGCTCCGATGCAGACAGCGGCCACCATGGCGAGGAACAGATGCTGGGTGAGGTTGGTGACCACGAGCACGAAGCCCACGGCCACGACGACCGCCGCGGACCAGGCCTTCAGCCAGACCGCGAGGCCGATCGCCACGAGCAGCCCGACCACCAGGGACCACCAGAGCAGGTTGGGGATCGCCCCGTGCAGCTTCCCGTTGAACACGGCGACGGCCGCCAGTGCCGCACAGGTACCGCCCGCCGTACCGGCCGACAGGTCGATCTCGCCCAGCAGCAGGACGAACACCAGTCCCAAGCCGATGATCGCGATGTACGCGCCCGCGCCGGGGATGTTGCCGATGTTGTACTGCGAGAGGAAGCGGTCGCTGACCTGGTCGAAGATGATCGCGAGCACCACCAGGCCGAGGACGGACGGCAGGGCGCCGGGGTCTCCGGTGCGGAGCCTGGTGACCCAGTCCCGGACGGCGCCGGCGATCGAGCGCTCCTCGACGTCGAGGGAGAACGCGCTGGCTCGGTCGCCGGGCAGGGTCTCGGCGGAGACGCTGGTCTCGGGAGTCTGTTCTGACATGGCGTCTCTCCCTCAGATGCTCTCGTCCGCGGTGGCCGCGGTCAGGCCGATGTTGCCGCTGCGGCCGGACGTGATGAGCTCGACGATCTGGGTGGTGTTCGTGTCGGACTTCTTGACCTCCGCCGCGACCCGGCCCAGGTAGAGGGCGACGACCCGGTCGGCCACCTCCATCACGTCGTTCATGTTGTGCGAGATCAGGACGACGCCGCGCCCCTGGTCGGCGAGCCGCCGGACCAGATCGAGCACCTGGCGGGTCTGGGCCACGCCGAGGGCCGCGGTCGGCTCGTCGAGGAACACCACCTTGCTGTTCCAGAGAACGGCCTTGGCGATCGCGACGGTCTGACGCTGACCGCCGGAGAGGTTCGAGACGAGCTGGCGCACGGACGAGACGGTGCGCACGGACAGGCTCTCGAGCGTCTTGCGCGCCTGTCGCTCCATCTCCCCGTCGGACAGGAGGGACCGCACGCTGGTGATCTCACGTCCCAGGAACATGTTCTGGGTGATGTCGAGATTGTCGGCGAGCGCGAGGTCCTGGTAGACGAACTCGATGCCCAGACCCGTCGCGTCCCGCGGGTCGTGCAGGGTCACCGGGCGGCCCTCGAAGACGATCTCGCCGCTGTCGATCGAGTTGATCCCGGCGAAGCACTTCACGACGGTGGACTTGCCCGCGCCGTTGTCGCCGACGAGCGCGGTGACCTCCCCCGGATAGACGTCGAGGTCGACGTCGTGCAGGACGTGGACGGGACCGAAGCTCTTGTTGAGCTTGCGGGCGGTCAGGATCGGGTCGGTCACACTCATCACCCCTGGACGGTCAGGTCGGGCGCCGTCGGGCGGCCGGGCCGGTTGGCCCGGCCGCCCCACGAGCTGACGGTTCTCCCGTTTCTACTGCAGCCCGAGCTTCGAGCAGTCGGACTCGATGCCCTTGCAGATCTCAGCAGTCGTGAGAGCACCAGCCTTGACGACATCGTCGACGTTCGCCTGAGTGATCACCTGCGCGGGCAGCAGCAGCGCCTGCAGGTTGTGGCTCGGCGACTGCGGGTCGTCGAACTTGCTGAGGGTCATCCCCGCGGCGGCCGGGTCCTTGCCGGCGATCAGGGCGATCGCGAGCTGGGCGGCCGCGTTGGCCTCGAGCTTGACGTTCTTGAAGATCGTCATGCTCTGCTGACCGGTCACGATGTTCTGCAGACCCTCGGTGCCGGAGTCCTGACCCGTGACGACGACCTTGCCGTTCAGGTTGTTGTTCTTCAGGACGCCGATCACGGCGTTGGCGATGTCGTCGTTCGCGGCGAGCACTCCGTCGACCTGGCCGCCCGCGGCGGTCAGCGCTCCGGTGAACGCCGGCGCGGCGTTCTGCACGAGCCAGCCCTTGACGACGGCCTCGCCCACGATGTCGGCGCTGCTGTTGTCGAGCACCTCGTGCGCACCCTTCTTGAACAGCACCGCGTTGTTGTCCACGTCGGTGCCGCCGTCCATCATGATGATCTTCGGGCTGTCGACGCCCTGCTCCTTGAGGCAGTCGAGCAGGGTCTGCGCCTGGAGCTTGCCGACGTCCTCGTTGTCGAACGACACGTAGTACGGAGCGGTGCCGCCGAGGTTGACGCGGTCGTAGTCGATCACCTTGACGCCGGCCTTGTCGGCCGCCTTCTCGACGCCGGCACCGGAGGCGGCGTCGATCGAGTCGATGATCAGCACCTTCACGCCCTCACCGATCATGCTCTGGGCGATCGAGGCGAACTTGTTCTTGTCGCCCTGGGCGTTCTGGACGTCGGGCGTGATGCCGGCGTCCTTGAGCGCCTTGGTGAGGAGCGGGGCGTCGTACTGCGTGTAGCGCGTCGACGACGTCGTGTCGGGCAGGATCACACCGACCTTGCCGCTGGTCTTGCCGAGGTCGACGGACTTGGGCAGCTCGGCGGCGCTCTGGGGCGGGTTGTCCAGGCTGCAGGCGGCGGTGACGCCGCCACTGCTGCTGGAGCCGCCTGCGCTGGGGCTGCTGCTGTTGCTCGAGCCGCACGCGGTGAGGCTGAGTGCCGCCGCGACTCCGAGGATTCCGATCGAAGCTGTGGTCCTGCGCATTCGCCTGCGCCCTCCCTCTCAGGCGGTACGACGGAGACGTCGCACCGGTTTATGTTTCGAGCGCGAACATATCGGTCGAAACCGCCGATGGCTAGAGACCTTCACCAATTTGTCACCTGTTGGTCATCGGACCCTGATAGCCGGCACGCCCCTCTCGGGCGGCGCGGTCACCCCGGCGAGGTCTCGGTCGAGGGCCGGTACGGCGTCAGCACGCAGAACTCGTTGCCCTCGGGGTCGGCCAGCACCACCCACCCGCGCTCGCCGTCGCGCAGGTCGTTGACCAGGGTCGCGCCGAGGCCGAGGATCCGCTCGATCTCCTGGTCGCGGCCGCGGTCGGTCGGACGCAGGCAGATGTGCATGCGGTTCTTGACGGTCTTCGGCTCGGGCACCTTGAGGAACAGCAGGTACCGGTCGTCCGGGCCGGTGAGCCCGCACTCGTCGTCCTCGGGCGTCATCGCCCAGGAGTCGTCGACCCGGAAGTCCTCGAGGACCTGGTCCCACCACATGGTCTGGGCATAGGGATCAGCCGCGTCGATGCAGAAGTTGGATGCGCGCGATGCCATGCGGGCAGCATAGAAGCGACCTCCCTCCCCCGCCCGCCCACAGCCCCGCGGCCGGTTACCGCTGGGTAGCATCCGAGGGTGTCCTTCCTCCGCCGCCGACTGGTCACCGCCGCCCTCACCGCCAACGCCGTTCGGCCACCGGCCTGGAACCTGCGCGGTGGCCTGATCTCGTTCGCCCTCGGATGGCCGACCGGAGAGCTCGCACCCCAGCTGCTCGTCCTGACCGCCGCCGACACCGCGGTCCACCTGACCCGCCGGGGTCGACGCAGTCGGCTCGGCCTGGTCCTCGCCGCAGGCACGGCGCTCGGACTGGTGCACCTGGTCCGCCAGAGCCGTCAGGTGCGGGTGCTGGCGGAGCAGTCCCTGGTCGACAGCCTCGGCGAGGAGTACGTCGAGCGGCCCGGGGACCGGCCGACCCGGGTCGACCTGCGCACCCCGTGGCGCAAGCTGGTCAACCCGTTCTCCCGCCGCAACCCGCGCGTCCGCGTCGACCGGAACATCGCCTACAGCGACGCCGGACGACGCGGCATGCTCGACGTCTACCGACCCGCCGACCGCGACCTCGTCGGCGCCCCGGTCCTGGTGCAGGTGCACGGTGGCGGCTGGACGATGGGCTCCAAGGACGAGCAGGGCATCCCGCTGATGCACCGGATGGCCGAGCGCGGCTGGGTCTGTGTCGCCATCAACTACCGGCTGGCCCCGCGTGACGCCTTTCCCGCCCAGATCGTCGACGTGAAACGGGCGATCGCGTGGGTCAAGGACCACATCGAGCAGTACGGCGGAGACCCGTCGTACGTCGTGCTCACCGGTGGGTCGGCCGGCGGTCACCTGACCGCGCTGGCCGCGCTGACCCCGAACGACCCGGCCTTCCAACCCGGCTTCGAGGGCAAGGACACCCGGGTCCAGGCGGCCGTGACGTTCTACGGCGTCTACGACCTCGCCGGTGCGACGGGGCTGAGGAACGCCCTGCTCATGCGCGACGGCTACCTCGCGCCTCGCGTCGTCCAGCGCACCTGGGACGAGGACCCGGAGGTCTTCGAGCAGGCGTCGCCGATCCTGCGGGTCACCGAGGACGCGCCCGACTTCTTCGTCCTCCACGGAGCGCGCGACTCGTTGGTCGCGGTCGAGCAGGCGCGACTCTTCGTCGCGGCGCTGCGCGAGACCTCGAAGAACAGCGTCGCGTACGCCGAGTTCCCCGGCACCCAGCACGCCTTCGACGTGTTTCCCTCGATCCGCTCCGAGCACGTCGTCCGCGCCGTCGAGCGCTACCTCGAGTGGCACCGCGCGCGCCGATGAGCCCCGCCCGCGATCCGGACCTGCTGGCCCTGGCCCGCGCCGCCCGCGGCTTCATGCCGCACGACGAGGGGCTGGCGCTGTACCGGCTTGCCGGCGAGCGGCTCCCCTACGGCCCGGTGCTCGAGATCGGCACCTACTGCGGCAAGTCGGCGGTCTACCTCGGCGCCGCGGCCCACGAGGTCGGCGGCGTCGTGTTCACCGTCGACCACCACCACGGCTCCGAGGAGAACCAGCCCGGGTGGGAGCACCACGACGCGTCGCTCGTCGACCTTCGCACCGGCCGGATGGACACGCTGCCGCTCTTCCGTCGCGTCGTCGAGGAGGCCGGCCTCGAGGACGTCGTGGTGGCCGTCGTCGGCGACTCCGCGACCGTCGCCGCACACTGGCGCACACCGCTGTCGCTGCTGTTCATCGACGGCGGGCACGGCGATGACCCCGCGCACGCCGACTACGACGGCTGGGCCCGGTGGGTGATGGCGGGTGGGCTGCTCGCCATCCACGACGTGTTCCCCGACCCCGCCGACGGCGGGCGCCCGCCGTACGAGGTGTACCTGCGGGCCATCGCGTCCGGCGCCTTCGAGGAGCGCGAGGCGGTGGGGTCGCTTCGGGTGCTGGCCCGGGTCTCAGGATCGCCCGGCGAGGGCGTCGGCTGAGGAGCAGCCGCACTCCAGCCCGAGCGGCTGGGGCTGGGCCACCAGCCCGGTGCCGCGGACGACGCCGGAGCCACCGGTGACCTCGGCCAGCGCGTCGTGCGCGAGCAGCGCGGCCGCGGTCGTGAACGTGGTGTGCTCGGCCGGCCAGTTGACCTCGTCGGCGTAGACGTAGCCGGTCCAGTACGAGCCGTCGGGCTGCCGCAGGTGCTGGGCGTTGGCGAACACCGCCACCGCCCGCGTCCGGTCGCCGAGCGCGTCGAGCGTCAGCGCCAGCTCGCAGGTCTCCGCCCCGGTGACCCACGGGTTGCTGTCGACGCAGCGCACGCCGAGGCCGGGGACGACGAAGTCGTGCCACCGGGACGCGATCAGGTCCCGGCCCGCGGGTCCGCGGACGGCACCACCGAGGACCGGGTAGTACCAGTCCATCGAGAACGTCGACTTGTCGAGGAACCGGTCGCGGTGCTCGCGCAGGGCATGCCCGAGCCGGCCCGCGGTCAGCTCCCACTCGGGCTGCGGGTCGTCGAGCAGCTCGGCCAGGGTGAGTCCGGCCCGGAGCGCGTGGTGGATGCTCGACGACCCGGCCAGCAGGGCGTCGGGGTTGACCGTCGCCGGCTCGCCGTCGTGCCACTCCTGCGACCAGGCGATGCCGCCGAACGGCAGCTGGAGGCGGCAGACCATGTCGAGGGCGCGACGTACGACGGGCCAGTGGGCCGCCACGAACCCGAGCTCGCGGCGCACCAGCCAGTGGTGCCACAGCCCCACCGCGACGTACGCCGTCATGTTCGACTCGCCGCTCGCGTCCTCGACGACACCGCCGACGACCTTCATCGGCCAGGACCCGTCGGCGCGTTGGGTGTGCCGGACCCACCACCAGGCGCGGTCGACCTCCTCGAGCCGGCCGGCGACCAGCAGGGCCATCGCCGCCTCCACATGGTTCCAGACGTCGGCATGGCCACCGACCGTCCACGGGATCGCCCCGTCGGGCTCCTGCACGGAGGCGATCGCCGCGCCCGACGCCGCCACCTCGGCGGGGGTGAGCAGCTCAGGATTCATCGGCGTCCTCCGGCCCGCCCGATGGCTTGTGCAGATACACCACGAGGCTCTTGCCCAGCACCGGGTTCAGCGCACGCTCGGCCCACCGGGTCACCCGCGGCCTCTTCATCAGGTCCCAGACCAGGAACCGGTGATACGTCGTCGCGAGCGGGTGGTCGTCGTTGCCGACTCCGACGGCGCACTTGATCCACCAGTACGGCGAGTGCAGGGCGTGGGCGTGGTGGCGCCCGTCGTACACCAGACCGGCGCGCTCCGCCTTGGCCACGAGCTCGGCGTCGGTGTAGATGCGGACGTGCCCGCCGGGGACGTCGTGGTACTCCCGCGACAGCTTCCAGCAGACCACCTCGGGGAACCAGCGCGGCACGGTCAGCGCGACGGTGCCGCCGGGCCGGAGGACCCGGACCAGCTCGGACAGGGCTTGGAGGTCGGCGGGGACGTGCTCGAGGATCTCCGCGGCCACGATCCGGTCGAACTCACCGTCTGCGAACGGCAGCGACAGCGCGTCGCCCTCCTTCACGTCCGCCTCGGCGCCGTCCGGCACCTCGCCGGCCGCCTTCATGGCAGCGAAGAGGTCGCGGACGGCCGCCAGCTCGTCGGCGTCCTGGTCGAAGGCGACGACGTCCGCCCCGCGGCGGTACATCTCGAACGCGTGTCGACCGGCGCCGCAGCCGAGGTCGAGCACCCGCTCACCCGGCCTCAGGCCCAGGCGGTCGAAGTCAACGGTGAGCACCGGTCCTCCTGAGGTCCGCGATCGCGTCGTCGTACGCCGCCGCGGTCGCGGCCGCGACGGCTCGCCAGCTGAACAGCTCCTGGGCACGCCGGCGACCGGCCGCGCCGTACCGGGCTCGACGGTCCGGGTCGTCGAGCAGCGCGCCCAGCGCGGCCGAGAGCTCGCCGACGTCACCGGGTGTCACGAGGTCGGCGCAGAGCCCGTCCGGCCCCACGACCTCGGGGATGGCGCCGGCCCGGGAGACGACCAGCGGGGTGGCCGTGGCCATCAGCTCGGCGGTCGGGAGCGAGAAGCCCTCGTAGAGGCTCGGCACGCAGGCGACCTCGGCCGAGCCCATCAGGTCCACCAGCTCCGCGTCGCTGACGTCGTGGACGAACCGGACGCGGTCGCGGATCGCCAGCGAGTCCAGCAGCTGCTCCGTGCGACCGCCGGGCACCGGCTTGGTGACCAGCAGCAGCTCGAGGTCACGGCGCTCGGTGCGCAGCTTCGCGAACGCCTCCAGCAGGCAGGCCACGCCCTTGAGCGGCGCGTCGGCGCTCGCCATCGCCAGGATCCGGCCCCGAACGCGGGGGACGGTGGGCGGGACGAAGCCCTCGTCGACGCCGAGCAGGACCACCCGCACCCGCGCCGGCTCGACGCCGAACTCGCGCACCACGTCCCGCTTCGCGGCCTCGGACGGAGCGAGGACCGAGCGAACCCCGCGGGCCACACGCGCCTGCATGCGCACGAAGCCGTACCAGCGGCGCACGGAGAGCCGCTTCTGCCAGGTCCGCGCCTGGGCCAGGTCGATCCGGCGGTCGATCGAGATCGGGTGGTGGATCGAGGCGACGAGCGGGAGCCCGGTCGCCGACTCCACCTCGAGCATGGCGGAGCCGAGCGTCTGGTTGTCGTGGACGACGTCGAAGTCACCGGCCCGCTCGCGCAGCACCGGGAGCACCCGGCGGCTGAAGGTGCGCGGCTCCGGGAAGCCGGCCGTCCACATCGTCGCGACCTCCTGCACGTCGACGAGGTCGCGGTACTCGTGCATGCGCGGGGTGCGGAAGGGATCGGGCTCGCGGTAGAGGTCGAGGCTGGGCACCCTGGTCAGCCGGACGCCCTCGTCGAGCGTCGGGTAGGGCTGACCCGAGAACACCTCGACCTCGTGCCCGAGCCGCACCAGCTCTCGGCTGAGGTGCCGGACGTAGACGCCCTGCCCGCCGCAGTGCGGCTTGCTCCGGTAGGACAACAGGGCGACGCGCACGGGTTGGCCCTTCCGGTCGGGGGACGCCTCGGTCGGCCGTCGCACGTTGCTACCAGCCGGTAGCCGACCCTAACCCGGATGGCTCAACGCACTCCCAACGGGCCTCCGGTCGGATCCCGGCATGTCACTGCAGACAGGTGCCCAGGAACCAGTCCCTGGCCGTGGCCGCCGGGCGGACCGAGCGGGGTTCGTGGCCGCGCTCCTCGCCGTGATCGTGCTGGGCGGTGCTGCCAGTGCGGCCGCCGGCGGCCTGATCACCGGAGCGCAGATCAAGGACGGCACGATCCGTTCGCGGGACCTGACGAACGGAGGCCTGACCGGCGCTGATGTGCGCGACGGGAGCCTGTCCGTGTCCCACTTCGACCAGGACTCGATCCGCGGCCCCCAGGGAGCAGATGGGCCCCAGGGCCTGCCCGGTCCGCGGGGTCTGGACGGGATCCCCGGCGTCGAGTTCGCCGAGAAGCCCTTCACCGCGGTCCACGAGAGCGGCACGGACTCCGGACTCACGGGAGTCACGCTGACCTGCCCGTCGGCAGCCAAGCGGGCGGTCGCCGGCGGCATCTCGAGCCTCGATCCCGACGGGCTCGAGGTGATCGAGAGCGCTCCGATCGAACCCGCGAACGGCCACAACGGGCAATGGGACGTGTTCGTGCACAACTTCGCGGCCGCGGACACCAGTGCCTTCGGCTGGGTCACGTGTGTGACTCCCTGACCTCGCTGGAGAGCTACCAACACAGAAGGGACAGTCCGATGCCGACTCGACCGAAGCGCCTGATCCTGGGACTGGGTAGGCGGGCGGTGGCACCCGCGGCGCTGGCCTGCGTCGTCGCCGTCGGGAGCTTCGCCGGCGCCCACGCGGCCGGTCTCATCACCGGCCGGCAGATCAAGGACGGGTCGGTCTCCGGCCGCGACGTCCGCAACGGCTCGCTCCGTGCCGCTCAGGTCGCCCTCGGCACTCTCCGGCCGGCGGACTTCAGCGGAGACCCCACCGGTCCTCCCGGGCCCGATGGCCCCCTCGGACCGCCCGGTACGGTCCGGGGACCCGCCGGCTTCCGTGGCGTCAGCTACGTGGTGGGCGACCCCAAGGACGTGACCGGGTTCGAGACGGTCATCGCCACCTGCCCGCAGGGCACGAAGGTGATCGGCGGCGGCACGTCCGTGTCGAACATCCTGACGGTGGGGACGGCGACCTCGGCTCCGACAGCGGACGGCGCGTCCTGGTTGTCCACCGTCTACCAGTGGG
>Ga0105239_10005060_pt1 | contig 15578 bp, 15 predicted proteins | sample KBSC44metaG_FD_92761 | JGI IMG/M metagenome (GOLD analysis project Ga0105239, IMG submission 92761) | Corn rhizosphere microbial communities from Kellogg Biological Station, Michigan, USA - KBS C4-4 metaG | ecosystem: Host-associated > Plants > Roots > Rhizosphere > Soil | place: Michigan, USA...
AGCGCTGATTTGACCTCCTTGTTAGACTTGACTCAAACTTGGTTAATGTCTATCTCAAAAGCAAAAAGAAAGGAGAAAGTATAATGTTTACTTTTGCCTGGCCCGGCGCATTTTTACTGTTACCCATATTCTGGATTGCTCTTAAATATTTTCGCAAACATCGTGTTAATGATGACATGTTAAAAGTCCCTTTTCTTTCACGAATACTCGCATTAAATCAGCATCAGCTATCAACCACTCATCATAAAATAAATATAAAATATCTATCGGCCTTATGTGGATGGAGTTTATTAATTCTGGCATGTACAAACCCGCAATGGCTTGGAAAACCATTACCCATCAAACAGGAAGGCCGCAACATCATGCTGGCCGTTGATTTATCTCCAAGCATGGATATTCCGGATTTACAACGGAACAATACGACTATTAACCGCTTACAAACTGTCAAAGAAGTAGCAAGAGGTTTTATAGATAAACGTCAGGGAGATAAATTAGGATTAATTTTATTTGGCAGTAAAGCATATTTACAAACGCCTTTAACTTTTGATCATGATACGGTGAGGAATATGCTGGATGATGCAACTATTGGACTGGCTGGCGACCGTACTGCAATAGGTGAAGCCATTGGGCTGGCTGTTAAAAAATTCAGTACAGAACAAGCAAAGAGTCGCATCTTGATTTTATTAACTGATGGCGGCAATAACAGTGGTTTGGTTGATCCCATTGAAGCAACTGAACTCGCAAAAGACAATCATATCAAGATATATACCGTAGGAATTGGCGCATCCAAAATGCTGGTCAGAGGTTTTTTTGGCAGCAAATTTATAAATCCGTCTGCTGACCTGGATGAATCACTTTTACAAAAAATTGCGAGCTCTACACAAGGACAATATTTTAGAGCACAAGATGAGAAAACCCTGATAAATATATTGGAAGCCATCAATCAACTGGAACCTGTCAGCACTGACAATAAAACAGCGCGCCCTGTTATTCCATTATTTTATTGGCCTTTGGCAGCAGCCATTGTATTTTTTTCATTGATCATTTTTCCATTCACCAGGGAAGTAATACAATCATGATTCATTTCATACGTCCTTATTGGTTGCTTGCATTGATACCTGCACTATTTTATGTTTTATGGATATTCTACGCGTATAGACAATCCAATCCGTGGAAAAAAGTCTGCGATCCTCATTTATTGCCAGCGCTTATCCAAAGACAAAATCATGTATCACAATTATTTCCCCTCGTGATTATATTTTTATTTTACTTATTAAGCATATTCGCATTAGCTGGACCAGCCTGGAAAAAAACCTCTCTGCCCGTTTATAAAGAAGTCAGCTCACTTTTGCTGGTGCTCGATTTATCCAGCACGATGTTATCTAATGATTTACAACCTGATCGTTTATCACGTGCCAAATTTAAAATTCGTGACCTGATACATTTGTCTCAAAATACACAAATGGGCATGGTGGTATTTACAGGAGAGGCTTTTACAGCATCGCCATTATCTCAAGATGCAAATACCTTAAGCGCCATGTTAGAAGAATTATTTCCGGAAATGATGCCCGTAGCAGGCTCCAATATTGCACAAGGTTTATCACAAGGCTTAACTTTATTGAAGCAGGCAAGCGTAAATCAAAGTCATATAGTGCTAATTACCGCAAGTCAACCTAATGCTGATAGCTGGGCAATAGCAAAAAATATTGCTGAAACAGGCCATCGTCTGGATATTTATGCCATGCTGGATTCCAATCAACAAACATCACAAACTATTTCTGATTTGCGAGATTTGGCAAGAACAGGCGGAGGTACATTATTTACCTTTACCTCTGATAATCAGGATATACAAAGCATTTTATCTCAAAACAACACAAAACAAGTTTATAAAAATACACATACAGAAAATGCTTATTCATGGCAAGATGCAGGCCCCTGGTTTTGTTTGTTTTTAATCCCTCTTGCGCTCATCATCATACGAGAGAAAATTCGCCATGCGTAAATATATTAAATTATCTCTGTATATTAGTTGTTTTTTAATATTACCTTCGATTGCATATGCATGGGATTGGAGTGATTTGTGGCAAACTTCGGATCAGCAAGCTGCGAAACTATTACAGCAAGGAAAAGCGGCGGAAGCAGCCCGGTTATTTAAAAATAATGATTGGCATGCTGTCGCATTATATCGATCAGGCAATTACAAACGAGCCTTTCAACAATTCAAGCAAACACAAAGTAGTGATGCGCAATATAATGCGGGCAATGCTGCAGCATTCACGGGGGATTATCAGAAAGCGATTAATGCATACAATAAAGCTCTCGCTATAAATCCGGATAATCAGGATGCAATAACGAATAGAGATATTATCAAAAAATTAATGGACAAAAAAAAGAAGCAGGAAAATGATACTGCTTCAAATAATAAAAAGAATAAGAATCAAAAGAATAATGACAATACTAATAAAAATGAAAATTCTGATGCTAATTCATCACCACAAAATCTTGCACAAAATAATACACAACAACAAGCTACAGATAAAAACTCTAATGGCAAAAATACTAAAGAAAAAAATGCAAACAACCAACAAGCGCAAAATCAGCCAACTCAAGGTGAAGAGAAAAATTCCAAAAAATTAGCTGGAAATCAAAAAAGCCAGAACAGATCGCAAGATAATGCTTCAGACTATGATAGTAATTTACAAAATCAGGATGAAAACAAAAAACAGATATTACGGCGTTTAGCGGAAGATCCAGGTGGATTATTACGGCAAAAGTTTATGCGTGATTACTTACGACGTCATGCAGTTGAACAAGAACCAAATCAAGGAGATTTATAAATGTTTACAGCCAAATTAAAATCCTTGCTTTCCCACATCATATTATTCAGCATGTTAATCACGAATTTATGTTATGCTGATTCATTAGATACGCAGCTATCGCGCGATAGAATTGATAGCGGTGACACATTCACTGTTTCATTCATCTTAAAAAGCACTTCCAATCGTACTACGCCTGATTTTTCTCCCTTTGAAAAAGATTTTCAGATATTAAGCAATAATTATGGCAATAGCATAAGCATTATAAATGGCACTATGACAACACAGTCATACTGGCAATTAACATTACTACCCAAACGAACGGGCGAATTACTCATTCCTGAAATTGATTTTGGTAATGTCAAATCTGCTGCACGCAAACTAACGGTATCGGATATCAGCAATAGTGTTGTGAGCAACCAGCAAGAATCGTCTGTTTTTGTTGAAGCTGACGTGAATAATACCTCTCCTTATACGCAAAGTCAGGTTGTTTATACATTTAAATTATTTTATCAGTCACAATTAGAAAATCCTGTTGTAGAAGTACCTCAAACCAAAGATGCGACATTTATTCAATTGGGCGATGGAACGCAATATGAAACCACCATCAAAGGTAAGCCCTATGTTGTGATTGAAAAAAAGTTTGCATTATTCCCACATAATGCAGGCAAATTGGTTATTCCACCTGCTCGCTTCAGAGCATTATCTTATGATATGAATTCAAATATATCATATGGCCCATTTTCCATTAACGAACCAAAACGTTTATTATTATCTACTAAAGCCTTTAAATTAAATGTTAAAAGTATTCCTGAACAATTTCAGGGTACCACCTGGTTACCAGCGAAAAATATTGCACTTACTGAAAAATGGTCAGATGATTCTCGCGTCTGGGAAGCTGGAAATCCAGTGACTCGCACTATTGCCGTGCAAGCAACGGGGTTGCGCGCTGATCAAATTCCGGATTTAAAAATAGATAAAGTTGATGGCATGAATGTTTATGTTGATCCGCCAAAACGAAGTAATAACATACAAGGTGATTCATTGACAGGCGTACTCGAGCAACAAATTACTTATATACCAAATACGTCATCATCATTCACTATACCACCGATAAAATTGCAATGGTGGGATACTAGAAAAAATATTGCTACAAGCACACAATTAAATGCAATGACCATACAAATCAAAGGGAAAAATACCAACACAGGATCGCCATCTCATTCTCAAACTATAAAAGCAATTTCAAATACAACACCTCATCAAGCACCCGATACAAGCGCATCTGAAAAACAAACGAATGCAGAAATAGTATCACTCCCATTTTATTATTCCATCTGGTTTTGGGTAGCCATGCTTTCATTTTTAATATGGTTCATTACAATCATCTTATTACGCATCAAAAAACCAACAACAAAACAAGCCAAATTTAACCCCCTTAAAAACGATGATATAAAACTCTCTTATTCCCATCCTGAATTTAGTGATGCCAATTTCAAAAAGGCTTGCAAAAATGGCGACGCCGCATCAGCAAAACAATTATTATTATCCTGGGCAAAAAAAATATGGTCAGATGAAGTATTGAATTTGGAGAAATTAAGTCAAATAATAAATGATCATAGCTTTTCAATCATTATTAATGATTTGGAACAAGCTGTGTACGCCAATCATGGCAATGTGTGGAATGGGCAGGATTTATTATCATCTTATGAAAAATTAAAAAAACAGCATAAATTCAAAACTTCTCATTTTACAAAAAACAAAATGACAAGTGCAGCTCAGCAAGAACCGCTGCCGCCGCTCAATCCATAATATTATCATGCTTATCATGAAAAATATTCGACTGGTGATGAGGCAAAGAAATCTGTTTTGGCGGAGGATTAGGATATAAATTTTGAACTTTAGGGCCTCGCATTATGCATTCTTTAGAAATGCCAATTCTGCCTCTGTAGATTCGCGACCCAAAACTTTATTGCGCTGAGGAAAACGTCCAAATTCTTTTATGACTCGAAAGTGGGCATAAGCATAAGCAAGAAATAATTGGTAAATTTGCGTTGTTTCACTCATGGATAGTGAAACCAGATCCTGATATAAACGTATCGATTGCTCCTGAGTCTTGGCATCTTCTGAATGCACTAGCGGCATATAAAAAAATACTCGCTCAATGAGTGTTAATGACTTATCCATTTTATCTCTTAATCCATCAACACAGAGTTTTAAAGCAGTATCATCGCATGCAAACGCTTCTGATGAACGTCTATGTATATAGCGTGGGAATTGATCCAGAAGAATAATTAATGCAAGCCTGCCGCGTGGTGTTTTTTCCCAGTCAGCTAATGAGCCTTCTGATGCAGCTTCAAATTCACCTCGAAATAAATTTAATAATTTTTGTTTTACTGCTTCATTTTCGCCAAACCATAAATTCGTGCGATCACTGGTTGGCAAATCAGCAGAGCCAGGACTACCAAACCAGAAATCCAAGAGCTCATGAATTTTATCTGTCATGAATTCCTCTGACTGTGTTATAAAAAGTCATACTACATAGTTAATTTTATCATACTTTGCATTAAAGCATTGCTGTTAAAAGCAGGAAATAAATCAAACACTAATCATTGTTTTTTATCAATATTCGTGTTCCGACTGGAACCAGGTTGAAAAGCTCAATAATATCATTATTATGCATGCGTATACATCCGCGCGAGCCAGGTGTGCCTAGCAAAACATCATCAGGTGTGCCATGTATATAAATAAATCTTCTCATGGTATCAACATTACCCAAGCGATTTTTTGACACTTCTAAACCACTCAGCCAAAAAATGCGCGTCAATATCCAGTCACGATCCGGAAATTTTTCTCGTAATTCTGGTGAAAATATTTCGCCAGTTGGTCTGCGGCCAACAAATACCGTATTAGCCGGACAGTTCGCACCTATTTTTGCGCGTATGACATGTAAGCCACGCGGTGTTTTTTCACTACCGAATAATTCTCCCACTCCATTTTTACCGGTAGAAATGAGGTATTCTTTTACAACAACATCATCGCTGCATACCATCATTTTTTGAGATGGAATATCTACATTCAATGTCATTAAACTCATTATGAATTCACCTCTTTATTATCACCTGGATGCCAGCCTTCGCTGGCATGACATATTATTTTCCATGTATGGCTTCCAGTAATGATGCAACAATATTTTCTGTCATTTTATTTTTATCTCTTGATGGATCAAATTCAACTATCTCCGTTGCAATCAATTTGGTATCTGCCGCAATTTCCGTCAATCCCTGGATTAAATCAGCTGCATGTATTCCATCTGGCTCTGGCACATCCACACCAGGTGCTTCAGCAGGATCAATTGCGTCAAGATCTATAGACAAACCATAACCTATCGTATGCGCACTAACCTGCTTCACTGCCTCTTTTAATACAGTCACCAAACCGCGCTTTTTTACTTCATCCATAAAATAAATACGCACATTCAATTTTGCCAGAAATTCAGCCTCACCTTTTTCATAACTTCTCACACCGATGAAACAAATATTTTCAGGTTTGATTTTTGGAGCTTGCTGAAGAATGGAGGTTAATGAAGAATTTCCATATCCCAACAAACACGCTACCGGCATACCATGAATTCTTCCCGACTCTGACGTTTCAGGTGTATGACTATCCATATGCGCATCTATCCAGATTAATCCAATATCACCTTGCTCATGCATGGCGTGATAGACACCACTCCAGGTTCCTATGGCTGCGGTATGATCTCCACCTATGACAGTAAAAGGCGCTTGTTGTGTTGTTAATGTTGAAACTGCAGTAGCAAGATCACTGCAGACTTGTGTTATTACATCAGTAAGCGCATCTGATGGTTGCAGATTTGATTGTTCCTTAGGATGTATCATTGCACCCCATTGAAAGGAATATCCATGATTTTGTAATGCTTGCAATGCCAGTGATTTTTGCATGACTAATGGTCCATCTCCGGCATGCGAATCTACACCAGCAACACCAGATGCATAACCTATGAGATGAATTTTTTTTTGCTGCATACACAACCCCATTTATTATTTATATCAAAATTGGCAGAAACCACTGATACCCGCTTTGAGCAAGCTCTTACATGCTAACAATCCTTGCGCAACTACAGTAGAATCATGCATTCATAAGAATAGCTTAGGATAACCCCAATGAAACAGCAAAATATAGATTACATTAATCAGCTTTGGGACAGTAGTATTACCCCCACCCTCATGGAATATATAAAAATTCCAAATAAATCCCCGCAGTTTGACAAAGATTGGCAAGCCCATGGTTTTATGGATCAGGCTGTTAATTTGATCTCTCAATGGTGCAAAGATAATGCTGTCGATGGCATGAAACTGGAAGTTGTAAAATTAGAAAACAGAACACCGGTTATTTTCATGGAAATCCCGGGTAATAGTGACGATACCATATTGCTATATGGGCATCTTGATAAACAACCGGAAATGACAGGCTGGGACAGTGACCTGCATCCCTGGAAACCGGTATTAAAAGGTGATCGATTATACGGCCGGGGAGCTGCAGATGATGGTTATGCTGCATTCGCCTCTCTGACTGCTATCAAATCCTTACATAATCAGAATATTCCTCATGCGCGCTGCGTTATAATCATTGAAGCCAGTGAAGAAAGTGGAAGCTCCGATCTTCCCTTTTATATCGACGCACTTGAAGATCGTATAGGCAAGCCTGGTTTGATTATCTGTCTTGATTCCGGCTGCGGAAATTATGATCAACTATGGGTCACTACTTCATTACGTGGTATAGCCGGCGGAACATTAAATATTAATGTATTAAAACAAGGCGTGCATTCAGGATCTGGAAGCGGCATTGTTCCCTCCTGCTTTAGAGTATTGCGTCAAATTATGAGTCGTATCGAAAATGAAACCAATGGTGATGTTGTATTATCAGATTTACACGTTGAAATTCCTTCCCAGCGCATACGTCAGGCTGAGCAAGCTGCTGCTGTTCTAAACGAATCTGTATATAAATCTTTACCCTTTGTTACAGGCGTGACACCTGAATCAACTTCCATTTCGGAACTAATCTTACGACGAACATGGAAACCTGCTTTGTCAGTCATCGGTTGCGATGGCATGCCTGCCATCGAAAATGCAGGTAATGTCACTTTGCCTATGTTATCTGTAAAATTCTCTATGCGATTGCCACCAACTTGTGATACTGAAACTGCTACACAGGCATTAAAAAATATTATAGAAAAAAACCCGCCACATCATGCTGAAGTCAGCTTTGAATTAGATGATGTTGGACCAGGCTGGAATGCGCCGGTAGAAGAACCCTGGTTAATAGAATCAGCAAAGCAGGCTTCACTATCCTACTTTGGCAAGGAAGCGGTATACATGGGTGAAGGTGGATCTATACCTTTCATGGGCATGTTAGGAAAAAAATTTCCGCAAGCACAATTTTTAATTACTGGGGTATTAGGGCCAGAATCCAATGCGCATGGACCTAATGAATTTTTGCATATTCCAACAGGAAAAAAATTGACAGCTTGTGTGTCGCAAGTCATTGCAGATCACTACAACCGTAAGAAATAAATCTACGGCGTCGCCGGTCAACTACTCAGAAGCGGCGTGTCACTTGTAGGCACGCCGCTTGCTATTCTATCCTTAGCACCTTTTTGTATGCTAGTGATCCTTCGCTGCGCTCAGGATGACAATCTGTTTTTATGCCTGCACTTTTTCCGGAATACTGACTGACACCCAACGATAAGATTGATTCACTATCCAGACACCGGAAATTGCTAATAATCCGCCGATGACAGACATTAAAATAGGCACTTCATCCAGACACAACCATCCCAGCAAAGTTGCAACAAAAGGCATAAAATAAAGAAAACTTACAGCGCGTGATGCTGGTATCTGTGCCAACACATAACTCCAGGCTAAATAGGCTATTGCTGCGGGAAAAATACCGAGATACACGACAGTTAATGTTGTATTCAATGTGGCATGCATCAAATCATATTGTAATTGTTTAGTGTAAATTGATAAAAATAAAGTGGCGCCCCAAATAATATAAGTAGTAACTTCAATTGCGTGATAACGTTTGAGAAATGGTTTTTGTAATACTGAATACAAACCCGCCGCAAGTGTTGCAATGAGAATATATAAAATACTTGTGTCCAATGTCAGACCGCCATTTTCACCCATCGCAATCAATGCAACACCTGCAATACTGATGAGAAATCCTAATATACGAAATTTATTTGCGCGTTCACCAAGAAAAATAATTGCAAGAATAGTAGTAATGATTGGCGCTTGGCTGGTAATAAAACTTGCCATGCCTGAAGACACTGTAAGCTCACCATAATTCAATGTGATATTGTAAACCCCGATTCCAATTGCGCCTACTCCCATTAATGCCAGGGCATCCACCGTTCGAACGGTATTCCGTGACGGCATGCGATAATAAATAATTGCCATGCAAACGGAAGCTATGAGATATCGGAATAATGCAAGCCCCTCAGGCGAATAACCTTGCAATCCTGCACGTATTCCAACAAATCCTGAAGCCCATAAAAAAATGGTTATCGCAATTGCAATTTTAGTTTTATATGTCATTTGATATTCATCTCACGCTCGATTTGCTTTAAGAAACTTTTCCACTTGTTTTGCCGGAAGAGGTTCCGAATAATAATAACCTTGTATCTCTGTACATTGATGCGTTAACAACATTTGTAATTGAACTAATGTTTCAACGCCTTCTGCTACCAATTGTAAATTCAATTCTGCAGCCAATTGAATCAGCGATTTTACCGCTTCTTCATTAAGATGATTATGATGAATATCTCTTATGTAAGATTTATCAATTTTAATCCTGTCAACTGGTATTCTTTTCAAATAATCATAGCTTGAGTTACCTGCACCAAAATCATCAAGCGCGATAAGTATACCAAGTTTATTAAGCTTATGTAGCATTTGAATAGTCATATAATCATCATCACTGATAATCATATTTTCACTTAATTCCAATTCCAGACAATTGGGAGATAAATTGATTTCATTTAACGTATTAACAACAAAGTCTGCAAAGGTTTGCTGCTTGAGTTGTCTATCAGAAACATTGACCGCTATCCGTATCGGAGATAATCCTTGATCTTGCCATATTTTAAATTGCAAACATGCCGTTCTTAACACCCATTCTCCAATATCTACAATAAGATCGCTTTTTTCGGCGATACCAATAAATTCATCAGGTAAAATCAAGCCTCGCTCAGGATGCTGCCATCTTATCAGCGCTTCTATTCCTTCAAAGGTAGAGGTAACGAGATTAAATTGCGGTTGATAAAATAATATGAACTCATTGTCTTTAATCGCGTTAAGTAATTCTTTTTCAGGTGAAAACGGCTGCATATTCATTACCCTTTTCTTCATTTTTCGCTTCGATCCAAGGTTTAGGGACAGAACCTAGTATAGTTGATAAAAAAAACCCGGCTAATGCCGGGTTTTAGGTAAAAGCTTAGCGTGAAGTGCTAATTAATAATCATCATCGCCTGTTGCAGTATCCGCACTACCCTGGTCTATGCTGTTGGCACTTCCTGCATCAGAATTGGAATTATCATTACTTGGAGCCATGCTGCTTCCCATCCCACTACCCATGCCACTTCCTGTTGAACTATTGTCTGCCAGGGCAAATTGCTGCATACCGTCAGCGCCATTCATATCTTCAGCCATAGCAGGTGCGACGTAGGCTAAGGATGCGGCAAGCAATCCTGGCACAACTAACATCGCAAATGACTTCTTCATCATGTTACTCTCCTGTTAAGAATTGGATCTATAAGCTTGATAATTTAATACTAAATGACAGGTTTTTCTATTATTATTTATCAACAACCTAAGTATTGTAATATCGCCCTGTTTGGGATTATAGTTTAGTTTATTCATTTTATTACGTTTCAATTTACTAACTTAGCATTGATCAATTCTTGACCGATTTGACTTTGTACAACTTGTTTTGTTATAAAGCACTACCTTAAGTTATACAAAGTTATACAGATAACAATTCAAAAGGATTTAGGGTTATCTCAGATATTTAACGGATTAAACATTAATTACTCTGATACTAACAACCTTTTAGGTCTAACATAATAGAATTTAAGGAAACCATTTCATGATGGCAAATAACCGTGCTATGTCGTTTCCATTTTTAAAATCCAGCTATCCCTGGATCATAGTAAGCTGCGGCATGCTTTTTTACTGTTATAACTATTTTCTCCGCGTTTCCCCCAGCGTTATGCAGCATGAGCTGACTGATGCATTCCATATTACTGCTACACAGTTTGGCACCCTTGCCGGTTTTTATTATTGGGCCTATACCCCAATGCAAGTTCCGGCAGGCATGATATATGACAAGTTTGGGGTAAGGTTCGTACTTTGCCTTGCCTGCTTGATTGCAGTCTTTGGTTTAAGCATATTTATCGCTGCAGATAGTTATGCAACTGCTGGTGCAGGCCGTTTACTGATAGGCCTTGGCTCTGCATTCGCTTATATAGGCACACTTAAACTTGCTTCTGTCTGGCTGCCACCCAATCGCTTTGCCACTGTTGCTGGCTTAACTACTGCCGTGGGCATGGCCTCAGGTGCTTTGGCGCAAAAATATTTAACAAAAATCGTAGAAACCATAGGCTATCAAGAGTCCTTACGATCGGCGCTCATTGCTGGTGTGATTTTAAGTGCCATCATAATCATGATAGTAAGAAGCACGCCCAAAGATCAGTCTAACCTGTCTGCCAATGAAATGCAGACACCTATTGACATGAAACAACTCGTCAATGCATTACGCGTTATCTTCACTAACCGGCAAATGTGGTTAATTGGTATCATAGGCTGTTTATTATATTTACCTTCTTCTGTATTTCTTGATCTTTGGGGCATACCTTATCTTAAAGCTGTTTATGAGTTAACACCTGAACAGGCGGTCAACATTTCAAGTTATACATTTTATGGCTGGATTATTTCTGGCCCTATCATAGGTGCGTTTTCTGACAAAATCAGACGTCGCTGTTTGCCTTTGACTGTAACAGGATTTTTTGCGGCTGCATTATTATGTGCTGTATTTTATGTCCCGGGCTTAACACTCTCAGAACTCTATATCATCTTCTTCATGATAGGTTTTTGTTGCGGTGGACATCCTTTATGCTTTGCCTTGGGTAAAGAAAGCAACCCTATACAAATCTCCGGCACCGCTGTAGCCGTTACCAATATGCTTATCATGGCTGGCGGAGCAATTTTCCAGCCTGTTGTTGGTTTGATGCTGGATATGCATACGTCTGGTTCTATCGCTGCAGATAGCCTGAAACAATACTCATCAGGAGATTATACGTTTGCATTGAGCATTATCCCTATCGGTGTTGCGCTAGGAATATTTTTATCTATCTTCCTCAAAGAAACTTATTGCGAATCACAGCCGGATGCTCAAGAAAGCGTAGGCAATCTTGTGCCTGAAGCTGAAGCTGCGAAATAAAACTTCACTATCATGCCAGCCTGCGCTGGCATGATAACCTGTTGATTGTTCATTATCATTCCGTTATCTTAAACTCATTCTCTGTGCAGCAATGTTCCTGAGCGCGACTCTTGTCATCCTGAGCGCAGCGAAGGATCAATCTGAGCAATCTTAAGTGCTTAGTGATCCTTCGCTGCGCTCAGGATGACAAGAACCGCGCTCAGGAACATTGCTGCGACCAAATAATCATGTTGTTTATTGTTTACGTTCTCAATAAAAAGGATTTTTTAATGAAACACATCATTGCTATGCCATCACTTTTTGTAAGCAGCCTGCTCGTTTCATCATTGGCTTTTGCACAAATATCACTTAAAGGCGAAGTGATGCCAAAACCTGCTTTCAACTGGACAGGTTTTTATGCGGGTCTCAATATTGGCGCCGTTAACCACACAATGAAAATTACTGATACACAAGCAACTTCATTTCTCGCCACCATAGAACAAGTTTCAAACCCCAGATTAACAGGCGGTCTACAATTGGGATATCGCCGACAACTTGATTTGTCCAGTGTTTCAGGTGTTTATGGCCTGGAAGTCAGCGCCAACTTTTCGAATGCCAAATTCCAAAAAGAATATGGCTCACCTTATGCACTCTACCAATTGGATTCCAAAAATGAATTAAAAACTGTAGGCATATTAGAAGCCATAGGCGGTATTGCTGCTGATAAAACATTATTATTCGTAGGTGCGGGATTAGCGTGGGTAAGCATTTCAGGAACCACAACAAATCTGGATAGCATTGCATTTTTTAATGAATTTAATGTCAGCAAAAAAGAATTCGGAACTGCATTAAGCGGCGGCATAGAATATGCATTCAATGAAACACTTTCTGCACGCGTTAAAATAGATGTTATTACACCAAATACTTATTCCACTCATGATAACGTAGGAGATAAATTCGATATCTCAAACAATATCGTACAAGGTACCGTAGGTATTAATTATAAATTTGCATAAAGCTGTTCCGTATAGTGGCTACAAAAAATATGCTCATATTAACCTCTAATATGAACATATTTTTTGTAGCCACTATAAAACCAGAATGAAATCGAAAAAGGAATTTTATGAAACGTTTACTCACACTATTGCCCTGCTTTTTGATTATCACTGCAGGATTAGATTGTTCTTATGCACATTCTCATGCTAAAAAACTTTCAACTCTTAAGCCTAATGACAATCAGACAGCGACACTGAGTCCAGTGTTGCCAGGATCACAACTACCTTTTCAGGTTCTCATTGAAACAGCCAACTTCCAGCTTCCTGTTGGATTTCATTCTGGTGTAGTCGGTGTGTATAAAGGTTTATGGGTATTTATCGCGGGACGAATAAATGGTTTACACGGATTTGATCCAACCAACAATTTTCCTGCTGACAAACAAAACACCAGCATTTATGTTGTCAATCCAGGCACAGGACAAGTTTTTTCTCGCTCACTATCAGATCCGGGTTCTGGTTTATCCCAGAAACAAATTGATAGTTTAACTGTCACCAGTCCGCAATTCTATCAGGAAGATAATACACTTATTATGTCAGGCGGTTATGGTGTTGATACTGCTACAGGCACCTTTGGAACCAAGCTCGCTTTAACAGCTATCTATCTTCCTGGTATTGTTGACTGGGTCACACAACCGGCCAGCAAAGATAATTCCGTCATAAAAAATATAAAACAAGTTTATCACCCTACTTTTCAGGTAACTGGTGGCAGCATGTATAAACTTGGTAACGTCACTCAACTCGTGTTTGGGCAAAATTTTACAGGTGAATATACAGATGGCAGCAATGGTGATTATAGTGAACAAGTGCGACGATTTCAGATACATAATACGCCGGGACAATTTTCTGTTGATGTTTTGAATTCCATGCCAAGCAATCGAAATCCCAACTATAGGCGCCGCGATCTTAATATCCTCCCCACTTTGTTGAATAAAAATGGCCGCCTTGAATATGGGTTGGTTGCTTATGCTGGTGTATTCACTGAAACCGATGGTGTATGGACGGTACCAGTAATCATTAATGGCAATGATGATCCCATAATGGCTGACCCTGATTCACCTAACACTTTCAAACAAGCCATGAATCAATATGTTTGCGCTTCTGCAAGTTTCTATTCCAGAAGAAATACGAGCATGTATCACATCTTTTTTGGCGGTATTTCATATGGCTATTTTTCGGGAGGAACATTTCAAACTGATTCTGAAATTCCCTTTATCAATCAGGTAACCACCATCAAAATGGATACGAATAGAAATTTCAGTCAGTATTTAATGGATAATCAATATCCTGTCATTGCATCTACAGGTTCAAATCCAGGAAATACATTGATATTTGGTGCCGGTGCGTATTTTATGGCAAATAATATTTCTCAATATGCAAATGGCGTGATTAATTTGGATAATATACGAAAGCCAACTGTTATTGGATATATCGTGGGTGGAATTCAAAGCACTTTACCAAATACAAATACCAAATCAGATTCATCCGCATCTCCTTATGTATTTAAAGTAACTTTAATTCCAATGAGCCATGTTACTCGCGGGACTGCGGCAAAATCGACAAAATCACTTTCTGTTGATCACGCTGGACAATCAACGCAACTGGCTTCCCTGCATGTAGCGCATTCATCGCATAAGTATAATCATAAATATCACGTATCTTCTTCCCGGCCAGCTCGACAATCACATCACCCTGCCTGAGCCCGGCCTTCTCTGCTGGAGAATATTTTGATACGCCAGAAAGCTTGACCCCAACAAGGTCAGCACTGGCGTAATCAGGAATCGTTCCAAGGTAAATTCTAAAACCACGACCTGTCTGAATATCAGTATTTTTTACTTTCTGATAAGCCATCCTGTTTTTTTTATTTTCAAGCTTCAGTATCACATCAACTAAAAACTGCGATATATCTTTGATACCTTCGTAGTTTAAAATATCAGGCTTGTCACGCGGTGTATGATATTCGTCATGTGACCCGGTAAAAATATTGATTGTTGGCACACCATGCAAATAAAATGAAGTTGCATCGGTTGGCAAATACGGATCATTTTGAAAAATGAATGACAATTTTTTTTGTTTATTCGCTTGCAGGATCAGTGTTGACCAATTCGGACTGGAACCTATGCCTTGCAAGATAAGATTTTTTCTTAATCGACCTATCATATCCAGATTAACATAAGTATCAATTGCAGTATGTGCACTTTCCATATAT
>Ga0105239_10005065_pt1 | contig 15562 bp, 20 predicted proteins | sample KBSC44metaG_FD_92761 | JGI IMG/M metagenome (GOLD analysis project Ga0105239, IMG submission 92761) | Corn rhizosphere microbial communities from Kellogg Biological Station, Michigan, USA - KBS C4-4 metaG | ecosystem: Host-associated > Plants > Roots > Rhizosphere > Soil | place: Michigan, USA...
AGGAATTTGTGCTCAAGCTACCGCCGCGGGGTGGTGCCATGAGTTCGGTCAATGAGGTCGAAACTCTGTCGCTGCCAGACGGCCATCCTGTTCCAGAGGCGGGGTTAGATCTGCAATCGACGTCTGAACTCGGTGTATCGAACATCGATGTATTACCTATTCAGGACCAAAGAGACTATGGAGAGCCTTTGTATGGAATGAATGAAAATGCAGCATTCGGTCAGCTCCCCCTCGCCCTTGAAGGTACAGGATACCACGCAGACGGCACACAATTTAGCCCAGAAAACGAGGCGATGGGTTTCTTTGGAAATTTACTGGATCAGACGTATAATTCCTTGTATGGTGTCGATGTTGGCTGGCAATAACATACTCCGTTGGAATGTGACATTAAGCCCTATCAGTGTGTCCTATTCACCGTCTCGACCAGATACTCTCTGCGAATGAATACATACTTCTCAACCTGGCACCTATGACTTTAAGAGAAGTGTAAGAGGTTAAAATAAATATATTAATAAACACTAGTAAAAAGAGAGAGAATACTAAAAATAAAGTATTCTAATATATTAATTAATATAAGTAATCTAGAAAAGGTACTATAGACAGTCACTCTGCGCCGTTGTCAGCTTCGTCATTTAATGAATGTATTATGTTGATAACTCCACTGCCCCCTCTGGTAGCACTGCGGTTGCAAGTAGAGCCTTCCGGCAACGAAGATCTTCGCTAACACGAGTATACAGCAACTGATGGCCAAACTGACATTTCAGGAGACATAACGCCAAAAACTGTATCTATTTTTGGTACTGCCTGTGCTTGAAGGAAGCAGTCGATCACAAAGCTTCGGGCTTAATGCAGCTACTGCAGAGAATCGTAGAGAGCGTGAGTACATTGGATATCCAACAAAATGGCACCCTACAAGCACGAGGTCAAGGCGAAGGTCTTCAGCACTTCAATAGTCGTGCCGAAGTGCAGTCGTCCTATCCTCCTAAACCGTGAAGAACCGATTCACCGCACTGGGTCGCCGCTCACTCCAGCTGGCACGACGCTCCTGGAGATTCTTGGCGTCGTTCGCCGCGATGATTTCTTCGCCCGTCTCCGGGTGGTCCATCTTGGAGTCGTTGTGTGGGAAGAAGCGATTGAAACCCCAGTAGAAGACGCCGGCAGCGAAGAAGGAGTAGGCGTAGCCGATGTTAAAACTGTACAAATTGGAGTATTAGCGTATCTACAGCATTGTGGGACTAGATGTTGACAAGGGGCAAGCTCTTTGAGAGCAGACTACTTGCGGAGAGACGGCGGGGAAGAAGGCTTACAGGTGTAGACCGCCAATGGACACGCTGGTCTTGCCACCGCCTGCTCTAACGATATTGTCGACGAAGCCAGGAAGAGGTGGAGTACAGCCAATGAAGAAGGCAGCGACAGCGCGCCAGTTGGTACCCCATTTTGCCGAGTAGCGGTAGATGCCGTGGAAGTCGTACATGTCGGGGACAGACACATTACCACGTCGAACAATGTAGTAGCTGCAGCGTAGCATGATCGGGTTAGCGGATGTAAATGTAGTTGGTTGGGGGGTACGTGGGAGTATAGGGGACGAACTCAGTCATGAGAATGGATGTCATGGGCCCTAGGAAAATGGTGTAGCCGCCGAGGAAAGCAAGGAATTTTGCAGCTGATGCGAGAATTTTCCACTATGGATGTCGTTAGTGGGGGAATGGTAGCTTTGTAAAAGAGCTAGCCAACTTACTGGAACAAAAGCCCAACTTCCAATGACGGCAGCAAGCAATTGACCGCGGCGGATGTTGATATATCGAGGGCAGAAAGCCATGAGGTCGTTGGCCGCACTTATGGAGTTTGCTGAGATGTTGATACCGAGTGTGACGATAATCAAACCGATGGCACCAAATGCAGCAGCAGCGCGTCCACCATGGGACCCGGATTCCATCCAGAGACCGATGATCTCAATGGGGTTCCAGATGATTCTCCCATATGCTGTCTGAGCGGCGGCAGCGGTGAAGATGCCAAGCAGGCCAACAACAGCTGTGAATCCCAACGATTAGGAGGATTGAAATGAGAACATGGGCGGAGAACTCACTAAAGATGAAGGGTATGACGATGGCCTGGACGTTTTGCGCGCTGGTTTTGTTGGCATATCTTGAAAAGTCGGCGATATTTAGGCCCAAGGTGGCGTAGTTGCCCAAGACTCCGTTGAGATCTTCAGGAGGACTCTGGTTAGAGACGAACAAAGGGCGATGCGGTTTCAGAGCAACACTTACTAGCGAAAAATGCCCAACCAAGGGCAGAGCCGTGCAGCTTGGTGGGATCGGTGATGACAGTGCTATTGCTGATGGTGCCGCCGGCCCTGCGTAGCGTGTCGCCGAAAATGGCGAAGAAAATGATAGGTGCAATAACACTTTTGAAAGCGAAGAAGTGTTGGACCTTGGTGTAAGGTATGCATAGGAAAGGAAGCTGAAGCAGGAAGTAGAGCAAAAAGGCAATCATTCCTGACGTCGTAATCCCTTCGCCCTCGGGTATGTGATTGGGAATTTTGGCAAAGCTTGGCCAGATAGCTGTGAGCAAGACGGCCATGCATTGACCGCCAGTCGTGGTTTGGACACTATGTACCGTGAGCGTGCTAAAGCGACAAGTGATCGGTCGGAAAACTAACCCGAGCCAAACAACGGCGAGGACACAGCGGGACAGGACGACGAAATAACTGAAAAAGTAGCCAAATGGCATCCGTGCGAGGACGGGGAAGGGAGTGTGAAGCTGTTCCAAGTAAGTGTGGTTCAGCTCTTTGCAGGACACAACCAACCCTGGCACCCATTCTACCATTTACGGTAATAACCATACCCATAATAGCATTACCCAGGACACAGGCACCGATTGCCATTCTCCAGCTGAGGCCGACAGCGATGATGGACGAGGCTACGCCACAGATGTTTCAGAACCGGCTCTCTCTGATTCAACAGACGGATCATATCCTGACAAACTTACCCACTTCCCAATTCGAGACAGCCCAGGCATCGGCCATCCAGTAGGCGACATACGCGCCCCAGTTCCACGTGCGCTTTGATGGAGGGATCGGGTCGAAATCAGCGTTCGAGGCATTCTTTGTGCGGGCAAAGCTGCTCTCCTCCCGACGGACCTCAAGGCTGAAGCGGAGACGTCTTTTGGGGCCAAACACTTGACCAGCGCTGACAGGTTCTGGGCTGGAAGAGGTAGCATGCGAACCCTTCTCCTCGTAGGAGATGCTTTTCTCGTCGGTTGCCATCGTGGATGAGTGGGGATGATGCGATACAGCGGTGTTGAGTCAACACGGACAAGGCGTGGAAGAGAGACACGACAGAGAAGTGATACTTATTCTCGTGTTCTGAAGGCAAATGAAGGGGACGGCGAGCTGAGATTTAACCTTGTGGTTTACGCTCACCGTGGCCACTAAGAGGGAGAGTAGCATCCGAGAATCCATGCCATGCCAATAACATTCTAGCAGTGCGGAACGAGGCTTGTTCAACCTTGGTTAAGATAAGCAGCCTTGAGAGGGGAGATAAGGCGAAGGCTGCCCATAGGTAAATTCTGCCACATCAACGCGTACCATCGAAGGCAATGGCAATACTCGCATGAACTGTTCCTGCTAGGTAGCGATAAGCGACCGTAAAACTTTCATCAGATTGCCGAGGGGGTAATCTGATGAAAGCGCTCTCCCGCATCGTTAAATAGGCCTTTGAGTTCTTTCAAGACCGCTGCGACAGCGAGCATAAAATCAATCGCAGTTCGTCTTGGTCGAGTTCACAAGGGAAGCAGTACAAAGAGCCAAAACATCCAGCATGACAGCGGGTGACTCCCAAGCAACCCTGGTGCCGTTGCACCCGGCTTTGCACGAGCTGGGGGTACTTGGGGGTAAGCATGGGGTGGAGCCTCGGGGCAGGTCTTTACTCTTATTAGCGACTCCAGCCGAATGAAGCGATCAAGGACGTCGATTATAAGAACATGCTCTTCCAAGCATGCCCTCGTTCTCCTAAATTCAGGCTACCTCTGCAGGCTTATCTTAGGACCGCATATAAACTTCGCTTACGACCTTTGTTCTAGGTTCCTCTACCGCGTACGGAGTACATCCTTTGAGGACAGCCTGGACTGCTTTCTCCTTGGCCGCCTCTGTTGTTGGCGCTTTTCTCCTTGGCCGCTTATCTTTTTTGGCCGCTTTTCTCATTGGCCGCTCCTATCGTTGGCCGCCTCATCTACCATGCCATGTGCACTTGATATGTGTCACCAATCCACTCGAGCGAGAAGCTATCCCACGCTTACTCTCCCGAAAGCATTATCTTCGATGTTATCTTTTCCTAGGACCCTCTCCCGAGATCAACGTTCTAAGACCGCCAAAGCTGAAAGTGGGGGCGTGGCCGCGTGCGTCGACACCCAAGCTGGCCGTGCGGCCTAGACGTCCCGTGAATTTCTCAGCAACGAGGGCTTTATCTCTTGAGTTGTACCATGGCTAGCTTGTCATTTCTCATTAAGGTAGGTGTATGTGCCATGCAGCTCAACTCCTGTGCGGAAACTCCTCGCAAACTATGACCAGACCATTCGCGTTCAAGCCCTAAGTGTGGCAATCTCCCTTCCCACCTCCCAATAAAACCCTTGCTGAGACCGTGCATCATCAATCTCTACATTTGCCAATTTACCACTGAGACAGCTTTGCACGGCTTCCATATAGATCTCACCGACCTTGGCTCCTAGATTCGGCACATAAAAGTGGCAAAGATCATCATGCAATTCCGTGAGTCTGATGTTCCGTCCAGAATTCAGAAATCGGTCGCCAGAATCCGATCTCAACAAGAATAATGCCTAGGGAATATATATCGAATGCCCTAGAGAATCGATCCCGCATGGATCCTACTGTGCGAGGGTGGCGATAAAGGTTCTGATACTCCTCCGCTGATATAACTGCGTCCGTATTGGCAAATGCAGCGCCTGGACGAGAATACTCAAAGCCGAGGAGAAGAAGATGCTGAAGGTGCTGCCTACCATCATCCTCATTTGTGTGCCCAGCGAACAATGCGTTGTCAGATCGTATACTTGTGTGAAGCCAGCCCGACGAATGAAGAAGGCACAAGGACAGACAAAGTTCGTAAGACAAACGAAAACGATCTCCCAGAAAAGGTACAGTTTCTCCTGTCAGTAGATGGTGTAGGGATTGTGGAGTGGAATTGCTGGAATTTCCGCCCGAATATTCAAGCATTAGGCCAATCCTTGGATGCCAGTCATCAATAAAGAAACCTATGCGGCTTGGCACCCGCATATCCTTGGGTTTGGCTGAGGTATGAAGGAGGCGAGCTACTTAGGCCGTCAATTTTATCCAACTGGGACCGCCTCGCAGTCGGTTTGGCATCTCGGTCAAAGCTTTTCCATTCAACCAGAACCAGTTTGTCGGCCCTTCTCAGAGGTATGAAAAGCAAGCTCTCGGTTCAGACTGCTCCCCTCCCCAGGTTTTGTCTGGTAAAACGTGATACCTCGACCAGAAAGTTGCAGATGCACTGGTTGCGCTGACGAGGAGGCCATGATTTGATGTCTCCGCATTGCACTAACTTGTAGGAGCTCTCCGTATCCCGACGAGGCTGCCTCAAGATCAAGAAAGTTGGAAACATTGTTGGTAGTTTCCAGTACCGCGCTCAGGCCATGTCGAAGACTACGACGTTCAGCAGCTGCTAACGGATGGTACAGACCATCGTTATATTCCTTGAGGTCTTTGATGATCGATTCGAACTTTCCTTTATCGGCGGCAACCCATCGGAATTTCTTCATGAACTTATTCGCCCGTGCTCGATCTCGTCTAAGTGCCTGGTCACTTTGATGATAGTCCGTAAACTCTTTCGCAGTCACGTCTTCAACAGATCCTTCAATGCGCTGCCGGTCAATCATCCCCCGAACGACATAAGACAAACATTCTCACCTGAGATGTGTAGCCTGTGTCTTCTGTGACGAAAGATAATCCATACCGGGTTCCAATCGCTGTGTAATTGGTCACAAGGTCCGAGACTCGAAAAAGAGTCTCTGGGATAATTCGATAATCCTCTGGATCTCTCGATGTGCGATTGTGCGATTGCCTTTCTGATGAAACCAGCACTTGAAAACTGGAGTTCATGCCGACGATGCCCTCGTGGTCATTCCTGATCGAGCATCCTTCCGGGCACAAGGCCGTATTTGATCTGGGCAAACAGTGCAATTTGGAGGTGAGCAGCTTTTATCCCTGTTTCCTAAGTCGATATTTTCATAACTGTTGACAAGTCATCGCCTCTAGCCATTGGCATTGGGATCATATCGGAGACCTTTCGCGTTTCCCCTCAACAACGAATGTGATACTAGGTCCAGGTTTTATGGAGAATTTTTACCCTGGTTATCCGGCTAAGGTGGACTCGCCGGTGCAGGAGAGTGACTTCCAGTTCGTCGCCTTCTACAACGACGTTTCACTGAGCTTGTGTCGCTAAAATCATCTAGGGGACGCAAGGTAACTGAAATCAGTTTCCAAGACTCCCGCCATGCCACCAAGGTCGGAGCCTTCCGAGCCCATGATTTCTTTGGAGACGGCTCATTCTATCTATTGGATACACCTGGACATGCAATATGGCACTTGGGCGGTCTAGCGCGCACGACCACGAATCCGGACACTTTCATATTCATGGGCGGCGACCTCTGCAATCACAGTGGGCAGATCCGACCTTCTCGCTTTCTGCGGACTCCCGTTCAGCCCTCGGGGTCCCCTTTTGGGGTGCAAACATCACAAGCGGGAGGTAGCTTTGAAGAAATGTTGCTCTCGAAGACTGGATCCACAAAGATACCGTTCTTCGTGCCCGCAGCCTCCCAGTGTGTGAGTGAGGAAGACTCAGCAAACACGCGATGGAAGGCACAGGAAGTTGACGCCCAGGAGAACGTCTGGCTGATCTATGCACGCGATCCAAGCCTGTCAGGAGTGGTGGACTTCTTCCCTTCCTCTGCAAATGCCTGGAAGGAGAAGAATTGGCGGGACAAAACCATGTGGTCGTTCCTTGCCGATTTCCAGTGTGCTATTAAAGATACAGCAGAGAGCCCTGGGAATATTTAATAAACCTCACTATGCATTGCCAGAACTCATTCTGTTAGCAGGGGAGTCACTGCAGTGACCTATCTAATTTACATCTGAAAAATTTGACGCACTAACATATTCTATGATCGAAACAATCACATCAGGAGATCACAGTGTGGCGTAATGCAAAATCCCGGTGATTTTCGCGATGGAACTCGAATCCCCTTTACCCTTTTCTCCCCCTCTTCTTTCACTGTTCCATCTCTCCAGGACACTAAGGGGAAAGTGAGGAGATTTTCTTCATCCCCGTCTCCATGCAGTATTGAGGACAGTTCAAAAGATTCCACCTACACCTTATTGAATGGATCATCCAGGTACAGATTGGGTCCGTGTCATCACTAATCTCACAATATGTATAGCCATTTCCCAGAAACTGAAATCTGTTCTTGGACTGATACGTAATATCGTAGTCCTCCCATCTCACCTGTTTCAGGAGTTCGAAGAAGTGGAGCCGACTCCTGGGGTAGATGGCAGTGACTAGACCGTGGACTTTGCCGTTCTTGAACCAAGATCTACATACTAGAACACATCACGTCAGCAATCTCGAGAATTCGTCTCATGATCAAGTGGATGTCGTACCCGATGACCAAACCATGCGCTTCATGAACTCGTGAGTGTAGTTATAATGGTCTTTGATCACACTTTTTGTCGGTTCGAAGGTTTTGAGCCCTTCAGTCTGGAATTTCTCGATCATCTGAAATGCATATCGTGTATACCACTCCAGCACTTGGAGAAGGGAGCCATGACTCGTTGGGCCATTAGGCCCCCAATCAAGACTTTGTTTTGGCAAGTTAGTTGTATTCCCCATTATGACTGCAGAGTATGGTCGTTGGGAACTTACGGAAAATTTTGGAAAGTTGTCGACAGTAATCCCCAAGTATCCGATTGGGAACTCACCGAATTAATACTCCTTGACGTTGGCCCCCCCCGTGGCCAGTTGACTGGAAATGCGGCGGGAAGGAAGTGTCGAACCCCGTACCACAAATGACCACCTCTACTTCGTGCTCCGTGCTGGACTCATCCACGATGCCAGTTTCGGTGAGTCTTACCACTGATTTGTGGACAGTCTCCACGTTCTCTTTGGTCAGAGATTGTATATAGATACCCACTTCCAGGCGTCATCCGCCGACAGCCCAGCGCGAAGTTGGGAATCATTCGCTTCGTCAACACGGGATCTCCACCCAGTTGGTCCGACATCATATCAGCAGTGGAAGATCGTGAATCCAATTGGTCTTTATCTTGAGCATGCATCAAAGAAAACCTTTTGTTGAGTTCTCCTTCGACATCACGACAGTACTGAATGTAGCTATCAGGATCTTTTTCAAAGTTTGCTTTCTGCTCTTCCGAGTATTCAAAGCTGGTACCATCCTTTGCAGCAAATCCCTTTTGACCTAATGAATTCATATGCCTTCTTTGGAAGGAATGTAGTCTCGACATAGTAGGGACTGATCATGTTGACTCGGCTACCATAGGAATGAGCCGTTCGCCGAAGGCCGTGCATGATTCCACGCACCGCCCACTTCGAAGCACAATATTCTGGCATGCGTATGCAATCGTAGATTCCGGCCCTGGAACTAATGACCACGAGACTAGTGTCTTCTTGCGATGGCGACGGCGCGGTCCCATTTTGTTTGATAAAGTAGTGCATTACAAGTTTAGTTGTATAAAAGGTTCCCTTAATGTTGACATCGGTCGTGCTTAGATTGGGCTCTAATGGCTGCGGAGAGTACGAGTAGACCTCATCATCCCGAAATATACCGGCATTCGCGACGACGTGTTCGATCTTGCCCGTCGGCGAAAGCTCTGCAGCCTTCGCAAAGAGACGGACCTGGTCTTCCCAGATACTCACCTTGCATGAAACAAATGAAGCTGGTTAGGGTGTTATGTCACAAAAGCCTCTCCAGCCGACTCGTCCAGGTCGGCAATGATAACCGTGGAGCCGGCGTCGAGGAGACCAAGGGCGTAAGCTTGGCCAAGGCCTTTCGCTCCCCCAGTTACGATTGCTGTCTTGCCCTTAAGTGTGCTAGGATTGATATATCAACATTGCAGTCCAGTTGTCCGGTATAGTTATAAGCCCCCATCTTTCAGGGTCGTGCAGCTGTTCTGTTCAAGTCTGATGGATACTGGAAAAACTGATGAGACATGGAACAGAGTGGACTGTCCCTGTTCCAATTACTTTATGCTGCGATAAGCATCAACGCTATTAGGACCAACCTAGGATTCCACTGCCGAGGAATAGTACGCTCGGCTATGCACTGGACGAGTACATGGAATGGCAACAGGGAAAACGGTTGCCTATGGTGATGCCGAATCCAGGTTTTACAGTCATGAATACATAAAATCAGGAGGAACCCGAGAAACTTCGGCCCAAATGTTACACTCTACGACTTCGGTCTTTCAGTGCATGACATATCCTTGCAGCCTGCAGGGAGATGTCTCGGCCTTCGGATGCTCGACTCCATCTCACATCCCCCTTTCTGCAATACGACGGACGAAGAAGTCAAATTTCGTAGTTTCTGTTCCATTCGCGTAGTCTGTACTCCCAGAAATTTAAGAGACTGCTTTAGATCACCCTTACAAAATTAGTTTGTGCGAGGCTCAACTTCTAGAGTTGACATTGTAAAGTATTGCCATAAAAAATTAATTCAGGATTAGCCTAGCCAAAGAACGTAATACAGGATGGTATGGGTATACTGCAAATGTAGACATGTTAGATAGCGAGGACTGGGAATCTCCTGGCATCGTTTTTCGACTCTGCCTTCCATGTTGATAACTCCTATGCCAAATTCTTAACGTTTCGAACCTCGTTGGAGGGATTCAGAAATGAAAACAAAGGCTAATTTACTTGTTAAGGAGGCCTATGCGCTGCATCCTGTCCATTTCTTTAGATTAAGCGGAAAGGAAGGACCAAACAAGGATCACCCTAGGCATCTCGCACAACCTTGATCAGAGCAACGCAGCACCCGGTCAGCAACCAGCCTATACACAAATACCTCCATCAAATGTCGAACCCAGTACTCTAGGCTCGGCATCCCAGTATTCTGAACGCATGACAACGTTGGAGACATTTTCAGCAGCAAACATACTGCCCACACCTGTTGCTACAAACCACACCACACACACAGGCCCGAGGACAGGCGCCAAAGCTGCCGTAGACAACATGGAAGCTCCTCCCATGACAGCAAACGTTCCTAGGGAGGAAACTCCAGCTGCAGTTTCTTTCCAACTTTCAGGGTCTCTCACTTGACCGACATTTTCTAGCACCAAGTCTTTGTAACGTCGAGCGATGTTCAACCAAACATACGGGCAGCCCATGGCCGTTGTATTCAGCTCCCCTTTGATGACCAACTTGCCAATATCATTGGGAAACACAACCGGCTCTGCCAAGACAAATGGACCAAGTGAAGGAATAAGGAGGTGAAATACAGGCTGAGGTCCAACAGCGGGCCGAGTGACTCTTCGGAGTATACCACAAAGAACCTCAAGGTTGTTGTAATATCCACAGAAGCCTTCCGGAAGAGGATCCTCTCTTCTGAGGGCATCGAATCTTGGATGCCATTCCGTGCCGGGATTGAAAACGAAGAAGAGATGCTTGATGTCGGAACCCGAAACCTCTGACTTGGACATCTCTGCCTTCACAAAATTGAAAATGTGCTGTGGGAATGGCTCGCCGAAGGATAGTTTTGACTCCATTGCCGTCGCTATGCGCTGAAGATAGCCGCCTATCCGCCTCAGTTCTCGAACAGCATCCCGGCCCATATATAATGTCAACGACGTTGCAACAGCGTTCGCGATAAGACCCTGCGCATGAAACCTTGCGAGAAGCCCCATTGCCGTCACAAGACTGCCGTCGATACCGCTCAAGGCTTCGATCAGGGGGTTGAGATTGACATTGGAGATTGCTCGTGCTTGCGCGTAGGCAGCAGCTGTGGTACCCACATGTCTGGGTACAACGGCTTGTTGGCGACTGAGGATCGAACTCAAAATGGCAGGACCGAACGCGACGATTAAGCTGAGGATAGTCCCCCCTACCCCAACGCCTGCAAGAAGTGGAAGCATTTCGAAAATGAGAAGTCAAAAGTTTGTCTTATTTGGCAAGTATTGGGAAGTGTACGTAGACGAGAACATTAGGAAAGCGCTGAGTATTTATCCGTCAGGAAGGTCTGGTTAGAGCTCCTCATTTCACAGCCTTGCCAACCCTCCCATATCACCCAAACTCAGCCATACACAGCTCGCTGCCGATCTTCCCTTCTCTCTTCTTCTCAATACCTCCAGTGGCCAACCTTCCACTGCCACTGCCACTGCCACTGCGAAGGATGTCCTCGAAGAGTAGCACTGCCTCTAATTTTTCTCCCTCCGACCACTTCAAAGACCCTTTCTCGAAAACGCAGGACTTTCAGCAAATCATTTTCTTCGCCTACCAGGCCGCCCCCACGGTCACCCAGACGTACTTGCCCAGTAGCCTTCTGCGACCGTAGATGATGAGACGTTTGAAAACGTAGCAATACTCAAACATTCATTCATTCATGACGACCTCGACTGACGGTTTTGTCTGGATTTTCCGGGGTTTGGATAATGTGAACCATTTGTGGCTGAGGCTTTGTGATGAGCACCTGCCTCGCATCCAGAACGGCGGGCAGAGTTGGTTTTTCTGTGCTGGCTTCGCATTTGGGTCAACCTACAGCCCCCCAGTTTTTCGTAGATTGTGGTAAATAAGCGCCAGAGGCTACTTAGAGGGCGGATTTGGGCTGATCCTTCGGACCCACCATATCCCCAAGGCTCACGAACCGTCCCCGTTCGCAAACACTAAGGGAAAGGAGAATTCGTTCTGAGAACTTGTCTGCCATCAAGCTAGGCTGCTAGGCCAACCTTTCCACGTTTCACAACTCAAAGCCTACGTGCCCTGCAGATCTTTTGGCATGGCACCCGCGGTCAGAATATGTGGGCAGGTATCAATTCCTCTATACTACGTGGGTGATCTCGTGGGTGAATTCGGATTTTCACTGCTCGGCCGTTGGCCGTGCTGTGGTGTTTTCGAACGACTTCGTATAATGAACGCGAACGATGATAATAATACCAAGTTTTCATTTCATCTTCTCTCATCGGTGGCTCTCGTGGAAGCATTGATGTCTATCTGTGTAGATGGATGGGAAGATGCTCACTCTAGATATCTCGACATCTTCTTATGTTTTCTTGCAGACATCTCGACTGGGCTCTTCCATGCTAGGGAAGTCTTCTGCTTCTTCCTATTCGTTGATCTCATTCTCGTTCCATGCTTCCATCAACAGAGAGTATTTCAAGCATGCTGGACGTTTTTGACAGCTGCTGGCATTAGACACAGCAATGCAGGACATCACCAGATGCATAAATTTCAAAACCCCACACACACCCCCCTTTCCCTCGAAATTTCTCTCCTGGTATTAAGTCCCATCAATAATGCCATCAGGCAGGGTCCAGATTCTAACATCGCCCTCATCACCGGTGGAGACGACGACCTCCTCGTCATCGTATGTCCGACCCTTGTCCCTGCGCACCGCCCAGCAGACATGATTGATCTCAAACTCGTCGTGAGCGGCCTCCATAATGGCAACGACAACCCACTGCATCTTGTGCAGCTTATACGGCTCCGGGGCGTCCACGGCGCTGGGGTGCTGTGGCGTCATGCCGTTCATGGAGACATCTTCTTCAATTCCAGCCGTTTCGATGACAGGGACCTCTTTGTAGACGGCAATGGTACCATCGCCGCCGCAGCTCACGACCAAGCCCGTGTTACGCGACCAGTCGATGGCGTAGACGCTGCGAACGTGCACTTCCGGCAGGATGGCCTCCTGCGTCCAGCGCTCCATGCTACTCATTGGCCGGATAACGCTGGGGAGGCGAGAGCTTGCGAAACCCATAGGGGCGCCGCCGTCGAGAGAAGACGCTTGCGCCTGCATACGGTTCTGCTGCCTTTTCGCTTTCTCCGTGTCGCTGAGCTCGCGCCGGAAGACGCGTACCGTGAGGTCATCGGAGCAGGACATCAGGCGCGGTTGCCAGTCATTTTGGAATTCTTGGATCATTGCATTTTGATTTGTGGTTGGTGATGCGGTGGCGGCGAGAGTGTCTTCAGTCTGAGTCTGAGTCTGTAGTTCAGAGAGATTGAGGGAAGAATAGTTGATATGTGGTTCCCATTTGACGTCCCAGACGGTGCCTTTGTGATCGGTGATGACGCCGACGCAGATCCAGTCGCCTTCCTCCTCAACATCTCGCCAAAGTCGGATTGTGTCGTCGTAGGAGCCACTTGCGAGAATGTCACGTGACCCGATATTGATATCGTCATCGTTGCCATTGTCTGTCGCTTGGTGATGTCCAGGATAGCCTTGATCAGAGGTTATGGTGCCACTTGCGTGTAAATCACCTTCGGCCATATTGGTATCTCCGTCATTAGCATCTCCATTAACCAGTTTCCGGCGCTTCGGTTTCCTCCCGCTGTTTCCAGTAGGGTCGCCTTTTCTTGCGCCAGAACACCAACTGACGCATTTGACGTCGCCGGTGTGCTCGCTCAAGACGGCGATCGTTTCCCACTCTTCGGGCTCGACTTCCTCCCAGATCCAGACAGATTTGTCTCGGGAACTGGTGGCCAGCCAGTTTGCAGGGTAATGAGGAGGTGCAAAGGCGATGGATTTGATCTCGGAGTCTGGACCTGTTAGGAGGGTGGAGAAGTGCCACTCCTCGTCGTCGTCTTCCTGTTCTGGGTCGTCATTTGTGAGATCTGTTGCCAGGTCGTCTGACATTGCGCTGTCGTCACCTATTGCAGGGTTGGCGCTATCCTTGGCCGTATCATAACCATCTTGCGCTTGTGATTCATTGTTCTGCTTAGCCAGGCCAGATTCTTCTTCGCCTGCCTCCTCCTCCTCAACGTCCTTAAATCGCGCCCAGCGGCGGTCATCGTTCCATACCCATACCCCGACGTTGGCGTCAAAGCTCCCGGTACCCAGCACGACTGGGCTTCTCTCAGACCGAGGGCCTCTTGCGGCGTGGCCAAAATCCTTCCAGTCAACAGTGCGGACACTGCGCTTATGGCCGCCGCTAATTGTAGACACGAGAGAGAAATCCCGCAGACTCCAGACGTTGACTGTCTTGTCTGCCGAGGCTGTGGCCAGCAGCGGTGTAGACGGGTCAGGATGTGAAGTGGATTGCCATGCTCTTGTCGGCCCTGAAGTGGATGGGTGTAGGGTTTTGAGGAGGGACAATGAAGGTACTGGTGAATCTGGTGGGGGTGTCATCGTGATTTGGCGGAGGACCCAGCTGGAGGGATTTTCGACGCCGCGGGGGAGCTGCAGGTTTTTGCAAGTCAAGGCGGCTGCGGCTGGGAAGGTCTTAGGAGACAGTGAAAAGTCATCCAGAATCCATGAGAGAGAAACCAAGATCGTAGAGGTCAATCAAGAATCATGGAGAGGGAATGTTTGTCCCGGGTAAATTAGTTTCATAAGCGGAAACTTTTCTCTGATCTCAAGATTAAGCGAAAGCTTAGATTATTTTTTGAAATACACTTAATAGAGATACTATTATATTATAATATAATTTAAATTAGTTCTAAATAAAAGCTTCTTAAATAGATTAGATATAAAGATAATACTATATCAGACTTTTACGACCTCTAATTCATCGAATCTAAAATAGCCGCACGTGACCTCACGTGACCTCACCTAAAGTGTAGTTAGTAGTTTGAGCTCGACTTCGTAGGTCCCCTCAGTGAGTTCAGAGTAACGTAAAACCTTTGCTCCCTACAAACTATTTTACTATTATAGAAATTGCCTGTGTTATCTATCGAGGCAATAGTATTTATCGCGAAGTGTCAAGCTCACGGTCTCTGCTACAAACAGAGGTGCTGAGAATGGTTGAAAAGTAGTGCGAACTAGCTAATATTTACTGCATACTTAAGTAGCTACCGATAAAGACTCCATGTGTGCAGAACGCAAGAGGTTCGTGCCCGTTCAGCAACTATTAATTATGCTACATAACCCGGAGCAGCGGAGCCCACATCAATAAAGAGCCCAACTTATTGCGTCAGATCACGTCTATCCCACACAACCTCTGTTCTCCCACAGTCCACCACGAGCCGACTGACTGGTTCTGTGTGCTGTCTCGGCGTTACCCCTGGAGCATGATACATACAGTCATGCAACGTCGGCTTTTCAAGCTTTTCGAAGCTATAGGATGGCCCAAGGACATGAACACAGGAAAGGCCACCAAGCAGAATACTATATCAAATATTCCTTTGCTTTTGGATGAATGATTTTGGCGCGGCCTGCTCTTTAGAATGTAGATTCAGCCCAGTTTCCGATCCATTCAGGCTTGGTGTCGTGGCGTATAGGCTTCGTTCAATCGTGGCTTGGTCTTTTCCAGCTCTGTCAGCGTTGTACAGAGAACCCAGATCATGCTCTTCGTGCGCAGCCACATTCTTCGATCTGG
>Ga0105239_10005067_pt1 | contig 15560 bp, 10 predicted proteins | sample KBSC44metaG_FD_92761 | JGI IMG/M metagenome (GOLD analysis project Ga0105239, IMG submission 92761) | Corn rhizosphere microbial communities from Kellogg Biological Station, Michigan, USA - KBS C4-4 metaG | ecosystem: Host-associated > Plants > Roots > Rhizosphere > Soil | place: Michigan, USA...
CAATCTGTAAAATTCCTCCATATATTTGTTCCACCAAAATTGATAATATGAAAAAGATCGCTACCCAATTCCTGGCTTTGATGTTGATGGTATCTGTTTCGGTATCTACATCACGGGCGGCTTCTGTACCGGTTTCTGTACCTTCTTCTCAACCGGCAACTGAGCCTTCTCAGCCGGCTACCGAACCTGCACCGGCTTCGGTAAGCTCTACCAAATCTGAACCCAGTTCAGAGGAAGTAAAGTCGGCCCTTGATGAGTTCAAAAACCTGTCACATAAAGAACGGAAAAGTCGTATTAAAGATGCCAAAAAGCTCTTCAAAGAGTACCGTGCTACCAAAAAATTGCGCTCTGATGATGATGCTAAACTTATCTTATTAGCTATCCTTGCAATATTATTGCCACCGCTGGCTGTATATTTGAAAGAAGAAGCATTTGATGTTAAGTTCTGGATCTCTCTGGTACTTATGCTGCTGGTATTCTTTACGTTTGTATTATGGCTTGTACCGGCAATATATGCTTTGCTGGTTGTTTTCGATGTACTTTAATTAACTTTATTGTTCATAACAAAAGCGTCCCGCCTGAGGCGGGACGCTTTTTTATTATAAAGAGCTGAACGCTGAATGCTAAATGCTTAACGCCAGGTTTTACATTCAGCATTCAGCGTTTTGCATTAAGCCTTCCGCATTAAGCGTTCCGCGTTTTGCTAAATAAGTATCTTTAGAGAACTATAATTTTACCATGCAAAAGATACTTTTTGTACTATTCATTGCCCATACATCCTTCTGTTGGGGTCAGCAGAAACCGGCAGAAATGGCCAGTCGTTTTTTACATAGCTTAACCTCATTACAGCAAAAAAGAGCACAGTATATTTTTACCGATGATGAACGTTTTCACTGGCATTTCATTCCTAAAAACGATCGCAAAGGCATTCCGCTTGCTGAACTGAATGATCAGCAAAAGAAGACTGCCTTTGATCTGCTATCCGTATGTTTAAGCGAACAGGGCGTGCGGAAAGTAAAAGATATTATTCAACTCGAAAGTGTATTAAAACAACTGGAAGGCCGGGCTGAAGTCGATCATTTTCGCGATGGTACCAAATATTACTTTACCCTGTTTGGCAATCCGGCCCCTGATAGTATCTGGGGCTGGCGACTTGAAGGGCATCATATTTCATTTAATTTTTCAGCTGAAAATAACCGGCTGATATCAGGTACGCCGGGTTTCATGGGCGCCAATCCAGCCATAGTACCTGATGGTCCTTACAAAGGAAAAGAAACATTTAAAGAAGAAACCGACGGAGGCTTTGCATTGCTGCACACGCTTGACAAAGATCAGTTGAACAAAACCGTTATCAATGTCAAAGCACCGTCTGAGATCATAACTTCTGCCAGCCGCAAAGCCATGATCGATCATCCGCAGGGCATTTACTACAGTGAATTAAATAAAGATCAACAAAACCTGTTTTGGCAACTGGTAGAATTATATGTGCACCGGTATACAAAATTATTTGCCGATGATATGATCAGGGAATTACGGTCTGCCGGTATCGATAAACTGCAATTCGCCTGGGCCGGAGCACAACAAAAAGGTTCAACGGAAGGATATTATTACCGCATACAGGGGCCTACTATTATCATTGAATACGATAATACGCAAAACAATGCAAACCACGTCCATACCGTGTTGCGCGATCTTAAAAACGACTTTGGAGGAGATGAACTGGAAGAACATTATCGTACATCTCATTCGGCAGCAAGCAAACAGTAGCATCACAAGACGCATCCGGCTTTAAATTAATTGCTTTTTAATAATAGCCCTTCCAGTCACCGGGAAGGCTTTCTGTTCAGGCAAATTTCCCTTCAGCATTCTGCATTTATCATTCAATATTCGATATTTGTACTATGATAGTTGATTTACGTTCCGATACAGTGACCCAACCAACGCCCGCCATGCTCGACGCCATGATGAGAACATCTGTGGGCGATGATGTGTTTGGTGAAGATCCAACAGTGAACCTGCTCGAATCGATGGCTGCAGAATTATTTGGAATGGAAGCGGCCTTGTATTGCCCTACCGGCACTATGAGCAATCAGATCGCCATTAAAGTGCATACGCAACCGGGCGATGAAGTGATCTGCGATCAAACTGCCCACGTGTATCAGTACGAAGGTGGCGGTATGGCTTTTAACTCAGGCGCACAATCAAAACTATTACCGGGCAATCGCGGACGTATTACTGCCGAACAGGTACTCTCGGCCATTAATCCCGATGACGTTCATAAAGCACACACTTCACTCGTTTGTCTTGAAAATACTTCCAACCGTGGCGGCGGCAGTTGTTATGATCTCACAGAAATACAACGCATTCGTGAAGTGTGCGATAATAACCAGCTTTCCCTTCACCTCGACGGGGCCCGGTTATTCAATGCCATTGTTGCCCGCAATGAATCGCCCAAACAATATGGATCGCTGTTCCACAGCATATCCGTTTGTTTAAATAAAGGACTGGGCTGCCCCATAGGAAGCATTTTAATCGGCACACAGGCATTTATTAAAAAAGCAAAAAGAATACGTAAAGTATTCGGCGGTAGTATGCGGCAGGCCGGTTATATGGCGGCAAGCGGCGTATATGCCCTGAAGAATAATATCATCAGACTGGCGCAGGACCATGAACATGCACAGGAAATTGCCTCTGCCCTGCTGAAAAAAGAATTTACCGCCAGCCTGTTACCGGTAGAAACCAACATCATCATATTTGAAATAAAACCACCTCATCAGCCGGCACAAATTGCAGCCGCTTTAAAAGAAAAGAATATACGGGTTATTCCTATCTCTCCCACCCAAATCAGAATGGTGCTGCATCTTGACATTACCCCTGAAATGGTAAAGTATACCGTAGATATTATAAATAACCTGTAAGGGCCAACCGGCCCTTGCACAAACCCGCGCAACCGATTGCCTGGTCAAACACCGGTCAGCATCAATATATTCGCAATGTAATATGACTGGCCCCATGAATAAGTTATCATTCGTTTTAATATTTATTCTGTTATCAGTAATCTCTTTTAAACAGCCTCCTGTTTCTATTTACCACAAGAACTGGATCGATCTTAACAAGAATGGCAAAAAAGATGTGTATGAAGATGTCACCGTTCCCATCCCCCTGCGGGTAAAAGACCTGCTGCATCAGATGAATACCGATGAAAAAACCATGCAGATGGTTACTCTGTATGGATGGAAGCGGGTATTGAAAGATTCATTGCCTACGCCCGATTGGAAGAACCAGTTATGGAAAGATGGCATTGCCAATATCGACGAGCATTTGAACGGTTTTATCAATTTCAATAAAACCAATGAGCATGAGCTGGTAAGTGATATTGATAAACATGTGTGGGCCATGAACGAAGCACAACGCTTTTTTATTGAACAGACCCGTTTGGGCATACCGGCCGATTTTACCAATGAAGGCACCAGAGGGGTTGAATGGCATCACTCAACGAATTTCCCTTCGCAGTTAAATATGGGCATGACCTGGAACCGCCAGCTTGTATATGAAATGGGCCGCATTACAGGACAGGAAGCACGCGCACTGGGATATACGAATGTATATGCTCCCATTCTCGATGTCGCCCGCGATCAGCGCTGGGGCCGGTTGGAAGAAGTATATGGCGAATCGCCTTTTCTGGTAGCCGAACTGGGTATCCAAATGACAAAAGGCATGCAGCTGAACCATCAGATAGCTGCTACCGCCAAACATTTTGCCGTATACAGCGCCAATAAAGCAGCCCGCGAAGGCATGGCTCGTACTGATCCACAGATTAGTCCGCGTGAAGTGGAAGATGAACTCATCTACCCTTTTCGCCGTGTTATTAAAGAAGCGGGTATACTGGGCGTAATGAGCTCATACAACGATTATGATGGCATTCCCATCTCGGGCAGCAATTACTGGCTTATTCAGAAATTAAGAAATGAACTGGGCTTTAAAGGCTATGTGGTTTCTGACAGCGATGCCCTGGAATATCTGTTTACCAAACACCGCACAGCAGGCAGCTTAAAGGAAGCCGTTTATCAGGCTTTTATAGCTGGTATGAATGTGCGCTGCACATTTACCGCCCCTGATAGTATCGTGATATATCTGCGTCAGCTGATCAAAGAAGGCCGCATACCCATGGACACTATTAACAAAAGAGTGGCCGACGTACTGACTGTAAAATTTACCACCGGTATTTTTGATCATCCCTATATTGAAAGCGCCGCACAAACCAAACAGATCGTAAACAGCGCTGCCCATCAGCAAACAGCTGAAACAGCTTCTTACGAAAGCATTGTACTGTTGAAAAATAATAATCACCTGTTGCCGCTTACGGGTAATTATAAGCAGGTGGCGGTGATTGGTCCGAATGCCAAAAACGACAATTACGCGCATACCCATTATGGGCCCTTACATACGCCATCCATTTCGGTATTTGATGGTATTAATGATAAATTAAAGAATAAAGCCGTTGTTCAGTATGCCGAAGGATGCGCCCTCACCGATAAACGGTGGCCTGAAAGTGAAATATTGCCTGAGGCGCCCGACAGTAGCGAGCAAAGAATGATCGATGAAGCAGTTGCTATAGCAAAGGCTTCAGATGTTGCTATTGTTGTATTAGGAGGTAATACAGCGACTGCCGGTGAAAACAAAAGCCGTACAACCCTTGAATTGCCGGGTCATCAGAATACGCTTATACGCGCTATAAAAGCAACGGGCAAACCGGTGGTGGTAATACTGATCGGTTCGCAGCCTATGAGCATTAACTGGATCGACCGCAATATCGATGGCATTATCTATGCCGGCTATCCCGGCTCTTTTGGCGGTAAAGCCATTGCCGATATATTGTTCGGCGATTATAATCCTGCGGGCAGGTTAACGCTTACATGGCCTAAAACGGTAGGACAATTACCCATGACCTTTCTTACGAAACCCAATGCCCAATCTGATAAAGGAGAATCGGCCCGCGTAAAAGGGCTTTTATATCCTTTCGGGTTTGGATTGAGCTATACCACCTTCCAGTATTCAAACCTGCAGATAACACCGCAACAGCCAGCTGGTAAAGACAGCATCAGCGTATCTTTTTCCGTAGCCAACACAGGTTCGCGTGAAGGTGATGAAGTTGTTCAGTTGTATCTGCGTGACGATGTAAGCAGTGTAACAACCTACGAAAAAAAGCTGGTGGGTTTTGAACGTATTCATCTGAAACCAGGTGAAACCAAACGGGTACAATTAACCATGGCGCCGGATGAACTAAAACTGTACGACCGCAACTGGCATCATATCATTGAACCCGGATTGTTTAAAGTATTTCCAGGAAGCTCTTCGGAGGATATTCGTCTCGAAGGCGCCTTCAATATTGACCATTGAATATTCAACGTTCAATATTGAAGTAAACCGACTATTCACAAATAATAAACAATGAAACACTATCTGTTCATCATTTTGCTGTTACCGGCTTTATCATCATTTGCGCAGAACGATTCGCTGACATTTATCAATACCAAATGGGAAACACAAACCATTGCACCGGGCATTACGTGGAAGCATTACCATTTCGATAAAAGCCTGTTTCATTCCAATCAGAACATTAATATACTCGACATACGGTTAAAAGGAAAGAGAGCTATTTCATTTGTGTGTGAGCCCAAAGCGCTGAGAACTGTAAGCGATTTTGGTAAAACGTCGCAGGCGCTGGCAGCCATCAACGGCAATTTTTTTGATACAAAGCATGGCGGTTCGGAAGACTATATAAAAGTGCACGATTCTGTAATAAGCACGAACAAACTATGGGGTACAGAAAGGGCCCGCCATCAGCGTGCCGGTCTTGTAATTCGTAAAGGAAAGCTGCGTATTGTAAAATGGGATGGATCTGCCAACTGGGAGGCGACGCTAAAAGAAAAAGACGTTATGCTAAACGGTCCGTTGTTATTATGGCAGGGCATCAGGCAGCCGCTCGATACCGGTGAATTTGTCTATGGCCGCAATCCCCGTTCAGCCATCGCTACGTTTGGTAAAAAACATGTAGTATTTATTACCATCGACGGGCGTAATGAAAATGCAGCCGGCATGAGCTTATATGAACTGGCAGATATTATGAAATGGTTAAAAGTAAAGAACGGCATCAACAACGATGGGGGTGGCTCAACCACACTCTGGATCAGCAATCAACCGGAGAATGGCGTGGTGAATTATCCGACTGACAATAAAAAGTGGGACCATGAAGGAGAACGAAAGGTAGCGAATGTAGTAATTGTGAAGTAAACGAGTTACAGGTTGCAGGTTTCACGATACCAGGTAGCGCGTACATGTAACCTGCAACTTGTAACTTGCCTCATCTTCCTTATTTTTGGTTCTAATTTGTTGAATTATGCTACCAAAGATTAAGCCGCATCATACCGATGCATGGGACAAGCTGGAACGTCATCATAAGAAGATTTCCGAAACTCACCTCCGCGAACTGTTTGCCGATGACCCGGACAGATTTGCCAATTTCTCCATCAGTTTTGAAGATATATTATTCGATTACTCAAAAAACAGGATCACCGGCAAAACACTTTCCCTGCTGATCGACCTGGCCAATGAATGCCGCGTACCGGAAGCCATTGAAGCGATGTTCTCAGGCGAAGCCATTAATGAAACAGAAGGCCGTTCGGTATTGCACACTGCACTGCGCAATACGGGCAATGAGCCGGTATTTTCACAGGGTAAAGACGTAATGCCCGAAGTACATCGTGTATTGCAACAGATGAAACAATTCTGCCACCGCGTTCATAGCGCCGAATGGACCGGCTACTCAGGCAGCAAAATAAAGTACATTGTTAACATCAGTATAGGTGGCAGCGACCTCGGGCCTTTTATGGTTACCGAAGCCCTGAAGCCTTACTGGAAAGAAGGTATTCAGCCTTATTTTGTATCGAACGTTGATGCAACGCATATTGCTGAAACGCTGAAGAAAGTAACTCCGCAGGAAACCCTTTTCCTTATTGCCTCCAAAACATTCACCACACAGGAAACCATGACCAATGCCCTTACAGCACGGCAATGGTTCCTTGAAACAGCAGGTGATGAGTCGTATGTTGCCAAACACTTCGTGGCCCTGAGCACAAATGAAAAAGAAGTGGTGAAGTTTGGTATTGATAAAGCAAATATGTTCGAGTTCTGGGATTGGGTTGGCGGCCGCTATTCATTATGGAGCGCCATCGGTTTGTCGATCGCCTTAACGGTAGGATACGATAATTTCGAATTACTGCTGAAAGGCGCGCATGCCACAGACGTTCATTTTCGCACTACGCCCTTCGGGAAAAATATTCCGGTGATCATGGCGCTTGTTGGTTTATGGTATACCAACTTCTTTGGAAGTCAAACGGAAGCCATTTTACCATACGATCAGTACATGCACCGCTTCCCTGCCTATTTTCAGCAGGGTAATATGGAAAGCAATGGTAAAAGCGTTGACAGCAAAGGCAAACCGGTTCGTTATAATACCGGTCCGGTAATTTGGGGCGAACCCGGCACTAATGGTCAGCATGCTTTTTATCAGCTTATCCATCAGGGGACGTTGTTAATTCCATGCGATTTTATTGCACCTGCCATCAGTCATAATCCTATCGGTGACCACCATGCTAAACTATTGTCGAATTTCTTTGCACAAACAGAAGCGTTGATGAATGGCAAAACCGAAGAAGAGGTGGAAGCCGAACTGACAAAGGCGGGTAAAACAAGTGAAGAAATAAAAGCGCTGACGCCTTTTAAAATTTTCAGCGGCAACAGACCCACCAATTCTTTCCTGATCAAAGAAATAACGCCCTATACATTAGGCCAGCTGATAGCGCTTTATGAACATAAAATATTTGTTCAGGGTGTTATCTGGAACATTTTTAGTTTTGACCAGTGGGGTGTAGAATTGGGTAAACAACTCGCCAATAACATTCTGCCCGAACTGCAGAACAATCGCCCTGCCACGACCCATGATTCTTCAACAAATGGACTAATTAATGCATATAAGAAGATGAAGCAATAGTCGGGAAAGTCAGTAAAGTCCGAAAGTCGGTGAGTTGGAAAGCCAAAAAGACATTTTCACACTTTGAGTATCTTTCGGACTTGCCGACTTTACTGACTTTCGGACTTTTTTATGCAATTTGAAAAGGCATTGCATCATGCGGTAAAACCGGTATATGCAAAGCCATTCGCTTCTTTTAGTACTGCTCATGTCAGCAGCAGGCGCCGCTTCGGGTCAATTAGTTATTCCTAAAAAGAAACTGGATTCAATACAGGCGAGGATCAGCCTTTCAGGCATCACCTTTTCGCATACCACTCCAAACGGAAAAGTTTACATTATGCCTTTCGACCATATGCGATGTCTGGTTCCGGATATGAGGAAAGTAGCGCCTATGACTGTTGTTAAACCCCGTATACCAGAGATAATGCCGAATGCGATTCAGGCTGCACCACCTAGGAAAGAAGAAAGAAAATCAGAACCTCAATGGTAGAAATAAGCCCAACGGGCCTTTGTGAATAATTCAGGGTGCCAATCACCGGAAAGCAAAAGCCCCTCCGCATTGCAAAGGGGCCTTTCTTTCTTTTTAAGTGATTCAGAAAAACGTTCACTAGATAATTCTAAAACCTAACCAAACCTGGAATCCCTGGTTCTTCCACTTATTCTTATCATCAATATCATTAATATTAGATAAACCGACTACATAGCGGCCACCAACTTTCAGACTGCCAAGATTTAACTGCACGCCACCAAGTAAGGAAAAATCTCCATTTTTAAACGCATCCTTACCATTTTGTACAAGTGTTTCACTTTTGTTCAGAAGGATGCCATATTGCGGACCAGCCTGCAGTGTGAAAAATTTTGCCAGATTGTAATTTAACAGGATAGGAATGCTTAAGTAGTTTAGTTTTCCTTTTACATCATTCGCGTTATTAATTTGATAAACGTTACTAAAATCAGTACCAGTACGATAGTTGGTTTGATTAAACAATAATTCGGGTTGAATACCTATTTTGTCGTTGAAATTCACTTCGGCAAAAGCGCCTGCATTATACCCAAAACGGAATTCATCCTTTATTGCAGCACCATCAACCTTAAAAATGTTAGCTCCGGCTTTAATACCCAGATGGAGCCCTTGTGCGAAAGTCATTGAGGTCAGGGCAAGAGACATTGTTAATAACGCCAGGGATTTTAGTTTCATACTTTGTTTTTTATGGTTCAGATTTAAAATTTCAACTTATATGCCAAGGTTCACTATATGCTGTTAATTTCCCTTAACAGCCGTGTGAAGATTTGCCTAAAAAATTAATTGATTGTCAAAAACTTATTCCTGCTGTGATGGAATATACCGTGTTCAGTCTGGAATCAGAATCCTGCGTATCCTGTAAAAAATAATCAAACAGAATTTGCGACTGCAACAGGAATCTTCCCTTTAAATAACTGCCGCGAAAAGCAAGGCTGGCTGACTGCATGGCGAACTGTGTGTTGTCGGATATGTCTTTATTACTGGGTAGTGAATTAGCGCGTACGGGTGAAAAGTCATATGAATAGGATGTATTAAAACCATAATTCTGTGTACCTGCTGTTAACATTAATATAGGCGTAAACGTTATATTATCCGATTTACCAAATACCCCATACCAGTCAAACTCCTTACGCAATGAAAGCGTTGATGCAAAATCTTTAACCGATTGTGTATTCTTAACGATCACATAATACCGGTTGGTCTGTGATAGTAAGCGCTCCAACCTTTCTACTTTCCGTTTCTGATATTGCTCACTGCTACCCCATCCATAGGTAAAACTAACGGAGGGCCGCAACCACCACTTCTTATATGAAAAATATGCGAATAGTTCGTTCTGAATAGGTGTGCTATAAAAATCGAGGGAATCTTTTGTAAGATATCGTGTATAGGAGATGCCGGCAGAAAAACTCTTTCTTATACAATCATACGAAGGACTAAAGGCGTACTGGTAAAAGCTTAGTCCGTCATTAAATAATCCCAGTGCAGTTGCTGAAAGGCCAAAACCTGACCTATGAAAATACCCTATGCCCGGTGAAAAGATCAATTTTTTCTTCGTATTCAGCAATACCGAGTTTTTATCATTAAAGCTAAAAAAACCGGTACCGACGCCCAGGTTCAGTGTAAAAAAGCTTTTGTGACCATTTAAACTATCGAGGTAAGTATCAAAATCTTTCAGTAGAGAATCCAGCACGGCGGTGGTATCGCCTTTGGCGAATAGAGAATCCAATTTTCCCCCGACCTGGGAAAATGAAGGCTTCATAGCGACCGTGAAAACAAGAAGAATGAGCAATTTCTTCATACGTTTGCTGATTTTCCCACCGTCAATACCCCCTGACTTCCGCGACGTGAACAACGAATATGAGATTAAAAAAATTGTTACCGGTTTAATCATTAAAATTTTATTATGTCGGTTTTGTTTTTTATATACTTCCTTAGTTTTCAGAGCAAGGGCGCCGGCGGCTCATGCCTTTTTTGATACTGACGCCGTATCTTTGACACTGACACCACCACTATGCTATGATAACTTGCTTGATCGTAGACGATAATGATATGTCCAGGCTCACCTTACACCAGTTAGCTTTGCAAACGGGCAGTTTGCAGGTAAACGGTGAATGTAAAGACGCGCTGGAAGCCCACCGCAATATTACGGCCAATCCGCCGGATCTCGTGTTTCTGGATATAGAAATGCCAGGAATGACTGGTATTGAATTGTTGAAAATATTGCCCAAAAAAACCCTCGTAATACTCACTACTTCCAAGAAACAATATGCAGCAGAAGCCTTTACACTAAATGTAGTAGACTATCTTGTAAAACCGGTTACACTCCCCCGCCTTATGCAGGCAGTAGAAAAAGTGCGGGATATTTTATTACGCAACGACTCAGTAGTAAAGACTGTAGAGGACAATTATCTTTTTATAAAAGATAATAATGTGTTGAAAAAAATTAAGGTGGAAGATATTTTATGGATAGAGGCCATGGGTGATTATATTAAGATCCGCACGCAAAATCAATGGCATATTGTACATACAACGCTTAAGGCAGTAGAAGAAAAGATCAATTCGGCACGGCTCATGCGTGTTCATCGCAGTTATATTATTTCTCTCGATAAAATCGACTCGATCGAAGAAGGCGTGGTAAATATCTTTAATACCCCTATTCCCGTCGCTGAAAGCTATCGCAGTAAGTTAATACAGAAAATTAAGTTATTGTAAGATATTGCTATATTGCAGTAGATTACGGCAATCGGCAGTCGGCAATCGGCAGTAAAGTTCACACGGTCTAATGAATAGAAACTTATTGCAAATTGACGATTCACGATTGCCGATTCACGATTTCCGTTCCCCCGGTTAAGGTTAGGTTACTGTGAGGTAGCACCAGTACCATGAAGCGAAACATTAGACCTAAGAGGCTTATTCTATACAGCATTGCCTTCTCGGTGGCTTTTATAGCAGCAGGCGTGATACTTCAACTCAACACCGAGCGGATCATTAGTAAGTCACGTGCATCCAGCCGTGAAGCAGTAGAGTCCTTTCATTTACACAGCAAGCTGCAAAACATCATTAAAAATGTTATTCTCACCGAAAGCAGGGTGAGAGGGTTTGTAATTACCGGCGACAGCAATTTTATTCGCGGTGTACAGGATACCCTCAACAATTTAAAACCTGAACTATATGCCCTGGAAAAAGCCGCGCAGGGCCAGTATAATCAGGCCTCTTTTTCAACACTTGCCACCCTTATTGAAAGAAGGATCAATATCACCAATGAAATAGCCGATGTATATAACCGGTTTGGCAAGACTGAGGCTGAAAAAAGGATCGCCAGCAAGGCAGGAATTATTCTTCGTACCAGCATTAATGATCTTTCCACACAACTTGAACAGGAACTGTACGATCGCCTTCAGGGCGGCATACAGCAAAACCGCAAACGCACAATTTATATCCTTAACATCAGCCGTATACTTACCATATTGGGTTTAACGGGTATTGTGGTTTTATCGCTGCTGGTTATTCGGCACATAATAAGCCAGCAGCATCTGATCAAAGAGCTGGAACAGGCAAACCAAAACGAAACAGAAGCCCGTCATAATATTGAAAAAATTTCAACCGAAATACAGGACCTGTATAACAACGCGCCCTGCGGATATCATTCCATCGATGCCAATGCACGCATCATTGCCATAAACGATACTGAACTGAAATGGCTGGAATATACCCGTGATGAAGTGATAGGCCAACTATCTATATACGATGTGCTGGATGAAGAAACGGCGAAAAGTGTGCGGGATAATTTTCCTGAATTTAAAAGAAGAGGATATGTAAGAGAACGGCGCCTTACCATGCGCACAAAAAGCGGTCGTACCTTTCCGGTGGTACTAAATTCAGTGGCCGTATACGATACCGAGGGCAATTATATTTCAAGCCGCAGTACGGTTTATGATATTACTGAACAGCAAAAAACAGAAAGGGCTTTAAAAGAAGCAAAACAGCAGGCCCTTGAATCGGCCCATGTAAAGGAACAATTTCTGGCCAATATGAGCCATGAAATACGCACCCCTATTAACTCTGTAATAGGCTTTACCAATCTGCTCCAGAAAACGGCTTTGTCAGAAGATCAGAAGCAGTTTGTAAATCTGATACAGTCGGCCAGTGAAAACCTGCTCACTATAATTAACGACATTCTGGATATTTCAAAGATTGAAGCCGGTATGCTGCGGATTGAAAAGAATCCATTCAGTCTGCGCGGTCTTTGCAACTCTATTGAAACGATGTTCTATCACAAAGCCCGTGAAAAAAGCCTTTCATTTTCGATCTATATACAGGAAAACATCCCCGATACACTTACCGGCGATGCGGTACGACTTACCCAAATACTGGTAAACCTGATCAGTAATGCGATAAAGTTTACCCAAAAGGGTGGCATTACAATTAATATAACTTCGATAAGTCAAACCGGCGAATCGGCACGACTGCGTTTTTCGGTAAAGGACAGCGGTATCGGTATTCCGCCCGATAAACTGGAGGCCGTTTTTGAACGCTTTCAGCAGGGCGAAACAGATACTACCCGCAAATACGGCGGAACGGGACTGGGACTTTCCATTGTAAAAAACCTGGTGCAGCTGCAGGGCGGCGATATATCGGTCAATAGTGATCCGGGCAAGGGAACCGAGTTTATTTTTGAAATAGAATATTCACTGGTCACGGTTACAGAGCCCATTCCATCTGTACTGCCCGATAAAATAGACATCGGCCCAGGCGCTTTTCCCGATGCCAAAATACTGGTAGTGGAAGATAACGCCATGAACCAGTTACTGATCAAGTACACCTTCCAGAGCTGGAAGATGAATTTCGAGCTGGCCGATAACGGAGCCAAAGCTATTGAATGGCTGCAGCGCGATAAATTCGATCTGGTTTTACTGGATATTCAGATGCCCCTGATGGATGGATACGCTACCTCGCAAACCATTCGAAAGGAACTGAAAAGCGATATACCCATCATTGCCATGACAGCGCATGCACTGGCGGGTGAACGGGAAAAATGTTTAAGCTATGGAATGAACGATTATATTTCAAAACCTATACATGAAAAGGAGTTGTATATGCTGTTAAAGAGATATCTGGATGATGGTAAAGACAGTATTGAGTCGCTAAAAAACAGTCTGCATTATATCGATCTGAACTTTCTGGAGGATATGGTGATGGGCAGCGGCGATTTTATGAAAACGATCCTCAAACAGTTCCTGAAACAATTCCCCGGAGAAATGGAAACGCTTAAAAAAGCAGTGGAAGATAAAGATACCCGGCAGGTAGCCACCCTTTCGCACCATATTCAATCTACCGTTTCGATATTGGGTAAGAACACGCCTTTTTTCCAGCAGCTTGAGAAAATGGAAAAAATGGCTAAGAAGAGTACTAATGCGGCTGCTCTTGTTACAGAATGTGAGAAGCTGAACGATTACAAACAATCCCTGCTGCAGGAAGTGAATATATTGCTGAACGCAAAAGGGTTTTAAGCGTGTAAACTTCCCCGGATAAATACTTCTATATAATTCCGGCATGGCTGCCCTATAGCTTCGGCATGGAAACAATATATCAATTTCCCGCCAAACACTTCCCACCTTCAATAAATTGTCTATCAATCCATTATTCAATATTCCCAATTACATCCTGCTCATTAAATCCCCGTTTAACGGCAAAATATCTTCATTCGGCTACGGATTTACCGTATTCACCGAATGTAATTGCAGGAGGGGGTTTTCACAACGTATTTTTGTGTGGTCAATACGAAATAACCCGAACCGTCCTGTGAAAATTAACCCGAACCAATTTATTATATATAGTTTTTTCCCTAAATCCTGATTAGTAGCATAATCCCTAACCCCTTTACCGTAGCAATACCTAAATAATTCATGGTTAAGGTCTGATTTAGATTAGTAAGGGACCGGCTAAAAATGAGCATTGCTTTTCATAACGCGACCCCTAACATAACGTACCCGCTTTTAGCCGGCTCCCTTTTTTAAAGCCATTCCCCTACTCCCTTAAAACAACCAGCAACCCCTAATCTCTACGTCGTTTCGATCCGTAGCCTGTATATAATCCGTTATGTACCTGCGGGAAGCCGTACCGATTCACATGGTTAAGGTCTGATAATTGGAAACCACAAACCCGTATTTCCACAACAGTGGACCCTTAAAAAACCTGCTCATCAGTAAGGGTTGTTAACGTATGTTGGCAGCCCTTTTTAATTACATGTACTATTATGCAACCTTATGCCAATTCAATTACCGTAATCTCAGGTAATATTCCCACTCTGCCAGGATAACCAATAAACCCAAAACCACGATTTATATATAATTTCTGTTTACCGGCTTCATATAAACCGGCCCATCGCTTGTACATATATTGTACGGGACTCCATTTGAAGCCGGGCAACTCTACACCAAACTGCATTCCGTGTGTGTGACCAGAAAGAGTGAGATCAATATCCGGATATTTGGTACGAACCTCCGCATCCCAGTGGCTGGGATCGTGGCTCATTAATATTTTAAATGGATATTTTTCTGAACCCGGATAGGCATCTTCCATTTTACCATGCTGGCCGAAGTTGCCTTTGGCGCTCCAATTCTCGATGCCCAGCAATGCTATCTGCTCATTACCTTTTTCCAATACCACGTGTTCATTCATTAATAAACGCCAGCCCATTTTCTTGTGCACCTGTTTTAACTGCTCCAGGTTTTCTTTTTTGGCTTCCATGCTATCCCAGCGAACATAATCGCCATAATCGTGGTTGCCAAGCGTTGAATACACGCCCAAAGGTGCATTCAGTTTGCTGAATACATCGATATATTCCGTCATTTCACTGGCGCGGTCGTTTACCAGATCACCGGTAAATAAAATAAGATCGGGCTTTTCTTTCAGGATCTTTTTAATGCCTTTTTCTACGGCTTCCTTATTGGTAAAGCTGCCTGAGTGGATATCGGAGATGTGTACAATACGCATTCCTTTAAA
>Ga0105239_10005069_pt1 | contig 15558 bp, 9 predicted proteins | sample KBSC44metaG_FD_92761 | JGI IMG/M metagenome (GOLD analysis project Ga0105239, IMG submission 92761) | Corn rhizosphere microbial communities from Kellogg Biological Station, Michigan, USA - KBS C4-4 metaG | ecosystem: Host-associated > Plants > Roots > Rhizosphere > Soil | place: Michigan, USA...
CGCCGATCGTATTGGTGATGAATTTGGCGTACAATTTATTATTAAAGGCGGCGGTAATGAATATCAGCGTATAAAAGAAATTGCCGCTACGAAAGCCACTTATATCTTATCCCTGAATTTCCCGCAGGCCATGGATGTTGAAGATCCTAACGAAGCGCGTTTTGTTAGTCTGGCCGATATGAAACATTGGGAACTTGCTCCCACCAACCCCGCCGCTTTTGAAAAAGCCAATATACCTTTCTGTTTAACTGCTGCAGAATTAAAAGATACCAAACAGTTCCTGACCAATCTTCGTAAAGCAATGGATAACGGATTAACGGAAGCCAAAGCTTTTGAAGCGCTTACCAAAACACCGGCCACCATACTAGGCGTGTATGATAAAGTGGGAAGTTTGGATGCCGGCAAAGTAGCTAACTTTCTAATCACCACAGGGCCCGTTTTTAATGAAAAGACCGTAATCCTTCAAAACTGGATCCAGGGCGATAAATACAATGTGAAAGAAGAGAACTGGTCGCCTGTTGCCGGACAGTATACTATCAATGTTAAATCACCCAAAGGCAGCAACAGCTATACGCTGGATGTAAAAAGCACTACAGATGCCAGCATCATTGCAAAAGATACCATCAAAGCCAAATTCGCTTACGACGGCAAGCTGGTAACCATCAGCTTTGCTACAGAAAAACGCCCGCGTGCCGCTACTATTCGTTTAGGCGGTAGCGTAAATGGCGATGTATGGAATGGTAATGGCTTAGACGCTGAAGGCAATAATGTATTATGGACTGCCAGTTTCTCAAAAGCCGGTTCACCTGCACCGGACACCACTAAAAAAAGACCGGCAGGTCAGTTGGGTAAAGTGATATATCCTTTTGATGGTTATGGATGGGATTCACTTCCTCAGCCTGAAACCCTTCTCATAAAAAATGGTACAGTTTGGACCAACGAAAAAGAAGGCAAACTCGAAAACACCGATGTGCTTGTAAAGAATGGTAAAATAGCACAGATCGGAAAAAATCTGTCGGATGCTTCAGCCAAAGTAATCGATGCTACCGGCAAATATGTAACACCCGGTATTATAGATGAACACTCACACATTGCCGCTGCTTCTATCAACGAAGGCGCGCAGTCTGTTACTTCAGAAGTACGCATCGGCGACAATCTGAATCCCGAAGACATAAATATCTATCGTCAGCTAAGTGGCGGCGTTACTACTTCTCACATTCTGCACGGATCTGCCAATACCATTGGCGGACAAACACAGCTGATCAAATTGCGCTGGGGTGTGAATGATGAAGAGCTGAAATTCAAAGGCGCTGATCCCTTTATTAAGTTTGCACTGGGTGAAAACGTAAAGCGTACAACTTCAACCAGTAACAATCGTTTTCCCGATACCCGTATGGGAGTTGAAGAAGTGATAATGGATGCATTTACCCGTGCCTGCGCTTATGAAAAAGAATGGAAAGATGCTGAATCTGCCGGTAGCGCTGCTAAGAAAAAAGGCGCTGCAACGGTAGCTACCACACAACCAAGAAGAGATCTTGAACTGGATGCACTGGTAGAGATCATGAATAAAAAACGCTTTATTACCTGCCACTCCTATGTTCAGAGTGAGATCACTTCTACCATGCGCGTAGCTGAAAAATTTGGCTTCAGGGTAAATACATTCACCCACATTCTGGAAGGCTATAAAGTAGCTGATAAAATGAAAGTGCATGGTTCAAACGCTTCTACCTTCAGCGACTGGTGGGCTTATAAACAGGAAGTACAGGATGCCATTCCGTATAATGCCACCATTATGCAACGCGTTGGCCTGAATGTATGTATCAATTCAGATGACGCTGAAATGGCTCGCCGTCTGAATCAGGAAGCTGCCAAGAGTGTAAAATACGGCGACATGTCAGAAGAAGACGCTTTTAAAATGGTTACGTTAAATCCCGCTAAAGCACTGCATGTAGACGATAAAGTAGGAAGTTTAAAAGTTGGTAAAGATGCCGACATCGTAGTTTGGAGCGATCATCCGCTGAGCATTTATGCAAAGGCTGAGCAGACAATTGTAGATGGCACCATCTATTATGATATCAACCGCGACATGGAAATGCGCAAAAAGATTGCATCTGAAAGAAACCGCCTTATACAGAAAATAATGGGCGAAAAAAGAATGGGCGGCCCGATGCAACCTGCAACACCAAGCTTCCAGGTTGTACTGAGCTGTGGCGATCACGACCATCATGATGGACTGATCACTGTTGATGTGGATGAAAATGATGGCAATACTAACTACTAAACAAAAAACAATGAAGAAATTAAGTCTTATTATATACGGTCTGGCTTTTTTTGCGGCGGCACAGGCGCAGGAAGATGTGTATCCCACGAAGCCATATGCCGGAAAAACATACATTACCAACGGCACCATACATGTTGGAAATGGTCAGGTAATTGAAAACGGTACCATAGAAATAAACAATGGCAAAATTGTTCAGGTAGGTACAAATGTTTCCGTATCGGGCAGCGACGCCAAAGTGATCGATGCAAAAGGAAAACAGGTTTACCCCGGACTTATATTACCTGTAACCGATTTGGGTTTGCATGAAATCGCTAATGGTGTAAGAGGTTCGAATGACTTTTCGGAAATAGGTGATTATAATAACAGCATCCGCTCAATCGTAGCGTATAATACCGATTCAAAAATCATCGGTACCCTGAAAGCAAATGGTATTCTGTTAGCGGGTGTTACACCGCAGGGTGGAACCATCAGCGGTTCTTCTTCTGTTGTGCAACTGGATGCATGGAACTATGAAGATGCGGCCTATAAAATGGATAATGGCATTCATCTGAATATGCCCACATTTATCAGCCGGCCCAACAGGTTTGCCCTGTTTTTGGGAATACCACAAACGCCAACCGATCCTACCAAAGAAGCGTTGAAAAAGATAGATGATATTTATACGCTGTTCCGTCAGGCGAAAGCTTATCTGCAGGAAACATCGCACAAAGAAACCAATCTGAAATTTGAAGCATTAAAAGGGTTGTTTAACAAAACGCAGAAGTTGTTTGTGCATGCCGACCAGATAAAACAAATGCTGATCGCTATCGACTTTGTAAAAGAGTTTGGATTTGATGTGGTGATTGTAGGCGGTAGTGAAAGCTTTCAGATCGCCGATCTGTTGAAGCAAAATAATATCGCAGTTATTCTGCAGGCTGAACATGCGTTACCTGCTACAGAAGATGATGATGTAGACCAGCCGTTTAAAACACCTGCTGAGTTACAGAAGGCCGGTGTATTATTTGCGCTGAATGATGAGCATGAAGAAAGCCGTTACCGCAATCTGCCATTTAATGCAGGTACAGCTGCTGCTTATGGGTTAACCAAAGAACAGGCTTTACAGGCTATTACACTCAACTCAGCTAAAATACTGGGTGTTGACGATAGAACAGGGTCCATTGAAGCCGGTAAAGATGCAAACATTGTAATAAGCGAAGGCGATATTCTCGATATGCGCACGAGCATTATTACCCATGCATTGATACAGGGCCGTGATGTAAACCTCGATAACAAACAGAAACAGTTGTACGAACGATATAAGTACAAGTACGATCTGAAGTAAGTCTATAAAGTATATCCATTTTCGTGAAAGGGTGATTCGCCGGCTGGCGGATCACCCTTTGTGTTTAAACACAGGTTGATATTGGTCAAAATAATAGAGATCATTGGTAATGAAACGTCATATGTATTAAATTGAATGATATAACCCTTTCACTTATAACCCTAAAACATCCCATATGAAGAAGATCACTGCGCTGGCAGTTATTACAACGATTGCAACTGTTTTACTTGTTTTCTGTAATCAACCGGTTAAGAAAGAAACACTGGTTGCCGGTGAAGCTATTACACATGATAGTCTTGTTAAGCGGGGCGCTTATCTCGTTACGCTTATGGGTTGCAACCATTGTCATTCTCCCAAGAAAATGGGGCCGGAGGGGCCGTATCCCGATCCTGACAGATTATTATCTGGTTACCCCGCTGAAATGCCGGTTGCAAAGTTTGATACCAGTACTGCCAAAAACTGGATATTGTTCGATAGAATGCTTACTTCATACGTAGGGCCGTGGGGGACTACCTATTCTGCAAATATTACTTCTGATTCAACAGGGATCGGTAGCTGGACGGAACAGCAATTTTTTAAAGCCATCCGTGAAGGCAAGTATAAAGGATTGGATAATAGCCGTCCTTTATTACCACCCATGCCATGGCAGGATTTTGCCAAAGCAAGCGATGATGATCTGCGGGCTATTTTCTTTTACTTAAAATCAACCAAACCGGTTAAGAATGTGGTGCCGGAAGCGATGATAAACAAGCATTAACTATGAGTTTATTAGTTTGTATGGCGTGAACCGTGGAAACCAGCGGGGAACATTCTTTTTATATTGAAGATAATCACTGCCGAAACGATGCAGGAGGCTGCGTTCTTCAACATAAATGAAGTAGACAGTATTGATGATAAAGAACAGTGCTCCCCAGGTGAGAATATTAACAGAATAAAGCATTAATCCTTCTCCCACGATCATAAAAAATACGCCTGAGATCATTGGGTTGCGGCAATAGCGATATGGCCCTTCTACAATTAATTTTTGTGTTGGTTCCCATGGCGCGAGTGTGCCCTGCCCAATGATCCTGAATAAAAAAACAGTATACACAAACAATGCAGAACCTGATACCGCTATCAGCCAGCCGATTATTTTAAGCATCGCGCTATGCGGAATAAGCAGGTCTTTGCTGTTGTAGATCAAATAGGGAACAACAAAGGTTACAGTAAAGGGCAATAGAATAATATCACGTAAGTGTTTTAAAATAGACGGCGACTCCATAATTTCAGTTCGTTTTAATTTCTTGCGGCATACGCCACATGGTAAAATTCATATCCTTCTTCGGCACGTTCAGGCAAGTATTTTTCACGATAATCAGATGCTCCGGAGTCTTCAAGTAGTACGAAATTATATTGTTGCAGGTAGGCGGATAATTCTTCAGGCCTGAACCCAAAGGTCCAGCGTTCTTCAATAGCGTCCAGGTCTTTTAATAGCTGAGAGGCGCCGAGAAATGTTTGTGGTGCTTCAAGCACCTGTTGATGCACATACGTAAAAATGATATAGGAACCGGTTGTGAATTGTTGGGCAAAGGCAAAGGTGCTGTTGATAGCGTCTGCATTGAGGTAATTGGTTACCCCTTCCCAAATGATAATGGTAGGAATGGAGAAATCAAGATTTTTCCTTACGGCAAGTTCGTTCAGACTTTCTTTATTAAAATCAATCTGCCAGAAATGAATATGCTCTGGCAATTGGCTCAGCGTTTTTTTAAGCGTATCCATTTTTTTGCGGGCCGTATTGGGATGGTCTATTTCTATAACAGGAACAGATGATAAAAAGTCAAGGCGCAATGCTCTGGTATCAAAACCGGCGCCCAGAATGATCACCTGTTTCACTCCGCGTTGAATAGTTTGTTTCAATAAATCATCAATGTATCTTGTACGGGCAATACCGGATGACATAGCCCCGGGAATTTTTCTGCGCATTACATTATGAACATACCTGCGGCCTAAAGAAAAGGGATAAAGATGAACAGCGAGTTTAAATTTTCCTTCGAGAAATGAGCTGGCATAGGGGTCAATAAATAATCTTTTATTCTCAGGAAGAGTTGTTTCAAGCGCCCTGTAAAGGGCCATAAACTGAGCTGTTTGACTTGCTTTATCTGCCTTCATACACCTCTATGCGGTTTGAAAATCTAATATACATAGTTTTGGTACATATTGATCGGCATCAATAAGAAAATTCCCACTAAGTAGTATGCCCTCTTTATTAAATATTCTACCAGATTACAGGGGAAGAAAAAAGCATAATAAAGAATGATTTGGAAACTAAGGATTTATGCAGCCTCTTCGGTCAGCGTGCAAAAAAACGCAAAATGGTTATTCCTCACCTGGCGTATAATCAATTATTTCTTTAACCGCATCCTGCGTATCGGTTTGATCATTGTTTAGCCAAACCACTTTTTGTTCAGGTATGTGAGGCTGACCAATAATATTGCGATACAGATCAGGACGTCTTGCTTTGATGTAGCGGTAACCGCCTGCCTGTGTTAGTTTTTCCGGCGTTAAAGTAGCAATAGCAAAATCATCGCCGAGTGTACGGCATTCAGCAATTACATCACCAAACGGATCGATGATCATTGAACAGCCATTCTTTAATTGATCGTCATCCATACCTATGGGATTGGAGAAAACAACATATACAGCGTTATCATAGGCACGTGCCGGAAGCCACTTCATTAACCAGTCGCGTCCTTTCATACCATCAAATTCAAGACGTAAAGAAGTAGGATCGCTTTCGCGGTTTGCCCATAATTCAGGATCAACAAATCCTGCACCCGGCCGGGTAGAAGGTGTGCACATCGTAACATGCGGCATAAAAATAATATCAGCGCCCAGCAGTTTTGTAGCTCTTACGTTTTCAATGATGTTGTTGTCGTAACAAATGAGTATACCACATTTCCATCCATTCAAATCAAAAACACAATACTCGCTTCCCGGTGTTAAATACGGATTTATAAAGGGGTGCAATTTTCTGTATTTCGCTACAAGTCCGTTTTTGTCAACGCACACATAAGGTTTGAATAAATTATCATTCGCATCTTTTTCGAACAGTCCGGCCAGTACAGCAATATTATATTTTGCTGCTATTTCGGTTAACCGTGCTATACTGTCGCCGCCTGGTACATATTCAGCCAGATCGAGCATTTGTTCTTTTGAAAGATGCCGTGCAAACGTATATCCTGTTACAGAACATTCGTGAAAGGCAATAGCGTGTGCACCTTTTGCGGCAGCTTCTTTCGCCATTTGTTCAATAACTGAAAGGTTGTATTCTTTATCGCCACTTTTATTTTCGAATTGGGCGGTGGCTATTTTTATGTTGTTCATGGTTATTGTTATTGAATAAAGGTACGCACAAAAAAAGCATCCACTTTCGTGAATGCTTTTGTATACATTATTTATTGAATCTTAATTATTCTTATACTGCATCTTTACCATGACAGTTCTTGAACTTCTTACCGCTGCCGCAAGGACAAGGATCGTTACGACCTACTTTGGGGCCTACACGAACGGGTTCTTGTTTAACATCCGAAGAAGGATTGTAATAGTCGTTCTCATTGGCGGCATAATCATCTCCACGGCTTTCAACTTCTTCCTTATTGGCACGCATACGGCTCATGTCGGTTTTTTGCTCACGGCCTTCACGGATCTGCTGCTGCTGACTGCCATTACCCTGTTGTTCAACAGGTATACCGGCATGGCACAGGAAGCTGATGATGTCTTTGTTTACATCAGCATCCATTTGCTTGAACTGATCGTAGGCACTGATCTTATAAATTACCAGTGGATCTTTTTGTTCAAGATAAGCCGTTTGCACACTTTGTTTCAGATCGTCCATGGCGCGTAAGTGTTCTTTCCATGCTTCATCAATAACAGCCAGAGTAATCTGGCGTTCAAGCGCACTGATCAGTTCACGGCCCTGGGTTTCGAGTGTTTTATTCAGATTGGCCAGCACCTGCATACCTTTCTTGTTATCGGTAAACGGTACAACCACATTTTCGATATGGCTGCCCTGTGTAGTACGGATATTCTGGAATACGGGCACTGCCTGTCTTTGCAGTTCAGTAGTTTTATTCTGATAACGGGTGATGGCTTCCTGATACAATTTTTCGGCGAGATCGGCAGCTTTGCTCTTTTCAAATTCTTCAGATGTAATGCTGCTGTCGATACCAAAGTTTACAATAGCCGCCAGTTTAAATCCTTCATAATCGTTTTGTTCCTGGAAGGAATTAACCAGTCCTTCAGCAACAATATAAAATGCGTTATCCAGATCAAGCGCCAGCCTGTCGCCAAACAAGGCGTGGTTACGTTTTTTGTACACCACGTTACGTTGTTTGTTCATTACGTCGTCGTATTCGAGCAGGCGTTTACGGATACCGAAGTTGTTTTCTTCTACTTTTTTCTGTGCTCTTTCAATACTCTTGGTGATCATGCTGTGCTGGATCACTTCACCTTCTTTGTAGCCAAAGCGGTCCATGATGCTGGCAATACGTTCGCTACCGAATAAACGCATCAGATCATCTTCGAGCGATACATAGAATTGCGTTGTACCGGGGTCACCCTGACGGCCTGCACGACCACGCAACTGGCGGTCAACACGACGGCTTTCGTGGCGTTCAGTACCAATGATGGCCAAACCACCCGCTTCTTTTACACCGGGCCCGAGTTTAATGTCGGTACCACGACCGGCCATGTTGGTGGCAATGGTAACGGCGCCTGCCAAACCGGCTTCCGCAACCACCTGTGCTTCACGGGCGTGCTGTTTGGCGTTTAATACGTTGTGAGGTATCTTTTTACCCTGCAGCATCTTGCTGAGCAATTCACTCACTTCCACTGACGTAGTACCAACCAGTACAGGACGGCCGGCATTACGCAGCTGTTCTATTTCATCAATAACTGCTTTATATTTTTCACGCTTTGTTTTATAAACAAGGTCTTCCTGGTCTTTACGTATTACCGATACATTGGTAGGAATGGTCACTACATCCAGTTTGTAAATATCCCAGAACTCGGCGGCTTCGGTTACGGCAGTACCCGTCATACCGGCGAGCTTGTGATACATACGGAAGTAGTTTTGCAGGGTGATGGTGGCATAGGTTTGTGTAGCAGCCTCGATCTTCACGTTTTCTTTGGCTTCAATGGCCTGATGCAAACCATCACTGTAGCGGCGGCCGTCGAGTATACGGCCGGTTTGTTCGTCAACAATTTTTACCTGACCGTCCATAACCACATACTCTACATCCTTGTCAAATAACGTATATGCTTTCAGTAATTGCTGTACAGTATGAATACGGTCGGCTTTAACAGTATATTCGTTGAGAACAGCTTCCTTGCGTTGTAGCTTTTCTTCAGCAGGAAGATCGCTTTTATCAATTTCTGCGAGGCTTATGCCAATGTCGGGCAGTACAAAGAACTCTGGGTCTTCGCCGCCTTTGGTTATAGCCTGAATACCTTTATCGGTTAAATCAACTGAGTTATTCTTTTCGTCGATATGGAAGAACAGCTCTTCATCCACCAGCGGCATTTGTTTTTGCTGATCGGCCAGATAATAGTTTTCGGCCTTCTGCAATTTTACTTTTATGCCGGGTTCGCTGGTGAATTTGATGAGGGCGCTGTGTTTGGGCAAACCACGAAAGGCGCGCATTAATGCGAGCCCGGCCGTTTTAGGATCATCATCTCCTTCGCCATATAATTTCTTAGCGTCATTCAGGTTTTTATTTACTACCTGCTTCTGCATTTCGAACAGATTGCGTACGCGGTCGCGTAAAATGTGGTATTGCTGGTCTTCGCCTCTGGGTACCGGACCTGAAATGATCAGTGGTGTACGGGCATCGTCGATCAACACACTGTCTACTTCATCCACCATTGCAAAATGGTGTTTACGTTGCACCATTTCATCAGGGGTATGCACCATGTTATCACGCAGATAGTCGAAACCAAATTCGTTATTGGTACCGTAGGTGATATCGGCCTGATAGGCTTTTCTTCTTTCGGCACTATTGGGCTGGTGCCTGTCGATACAATCAACGGTAAGACCAAGCCACTCAAAAATAGTTCCGTTCCATTCACTATCACGTTTCGCAAGATAGTCGTTCACGGTTACAATGTGTACGCCTTCACCAGCCAGCGCATTCAAATAAGCGGGTAGGGTACTTACCAGTGTTTTACCTTCACCGGTAGCCATTTCTGAAATTTTACCCGAATGCAGTACGCTACCACCAATTAACTGTACATCGTAGTGCACCATGTTCCAGGTAATGAGGTTACCGCCGGCGTTCCAGCTATTTTTGAAAATAGATTTATCGCCGTTTATAGTGACGTAATCTTTCTTTACGCTCAAATCGCGGTCGAGATCAGTTGCAGTGGCCACTACTTCAGCATTTTCTTTGAAACGGCGGGCAGTTTCTTTTACCACGGCAAAAGCTTCAGGATGAATTTCCTTCAGCACTTCTTCAATTTGTTTATCGCGGTCTTTTATAAGGGCGTCAACCTGCTGATAAATAGCATCTTTGCCTACAATGTCACTGAACGGCAACTCTTCGGCCTGTTTGTTCAGGCTGGCAATTTCATCATCGATCTTTTGCAGGTGCGCTTTTATGCGTTGTTTAAATTCCTGTGTTTTATTGCGAAGCTGATCGTTAGTGAGCGATTGGTAAGCAGTAAAGTGTTTATTAATCTGTTCTACAACCGGCAGAATAGTTTTAATATCCTTCTCCGATTTGCTTGCTCCGAACATTTTTGAAAAAAAACCTAGCATGATATAGCGATTAATTATTTTGAATTATTACTAAAAATTTAGTTGCTGATTTTAGTAACTAAATGATGTCGGTCAAAAAGGGTGCTACAGTTTGGTAACGAGCCAATTTGACATGGACGTCAAAGGTAAGAAAAAGCAGCCAGTGGGCAATCCCTAAAAGGCATTAGCGGCCCCGGCAGCGTCTAGTGAAAAGTGGTGGTAGTGAAGGTAATTTCCCGTTTAACAAAAAAGTAATGGAAATGCATTTATTAAAATGTTAATATAGTGTATTTCAGTGGATCAGCTGATACATTTTCCCGGGTAGGGACTGCACAATATTCTGCAATTCGAGATTCAGCAGAGCGGCGGCCATGGTACTGCTGCTAAGGCCGCTTCGAATATTCAGTTCGTCGATATGTACCGACAGTTTTTCGCCTAGAATAGCTACAATCGCTTTTTCGTTTTCGTTCAGTTCAACAAACAATTCCTTCTGGGGACCGCGCGCCGCATTTTTTTTAGCGGGAGCGCTCCACCCCATAATTTCTGTAAGTTCCTGCGCCTCGGTCAGTAAAATGGCCTTGTTGTTTTTGATGAGGTAATTGCACCCTGCGCTTTTGGTGTCGGTGGTTTTGCCGGGAAATGCAAATACGTCGCGGCTATATCCGTTGGCCAGGTCGGCAGTGATCATGCTGCCGCCCTTCAAACCGGTTTCAATCACAACCACGGCATCGCTCATGCCTGCCACGATACGATTGCGGTTAGGGAAATTATGCTTGTCGGCCACAGTATCGCTGAAAAATTCAGTAAGCAAACCGCCATCATGTTTCACCATGTCTTTTGCCAGATTGGTATGTTCGGGCGGATAAAGGGAATCGAGCCCATGGGCCAGTACGCCTACTGTGGGCAGGTTGTGCCTGATGGCCGATTTATGGGCAATGGCATCAATGCCAAACGCAAGACCGCTTACCACCAAAATATTGAGCGGCTCCAGTTCCTTAATAAATTTTTCAGTAAGATGCTTCCCGTATTCAGTATGGCTACGTGTACCAACAACAGCTACTATGCGGGAGGCATTCAAATTAGCCTGCCCCCGGTAAAACAGCAGGGTGGGGGAATCATAACAATGCAACAAGCGCTGTGGATAATCAGGATCATTCAAAAATAAGGGCCTGATCTTATATTTTTCCATGAAGGCGATTTCTTTTTCGGCCTTCTCAAACTGATTAAATGTTTTAATACATCTGGCGCGTACAGAGCCGATGCCTTCAGTTTTTTCAAGGTCAGTCATCCGGCTTTTGAAAATTGCTTCGGCTGAATGAAATTGTTGTATCAGTAATCTGGCATGTACACAGCCAATATTGGGTACCTGCGTTAAGGCAAGCTGATATAGCAGATCGTTAGTCATTTTTTCAATAGGCAATAGTGAACAGGCTGCAGGCAGTAGGGGTTTGGCAAGATACATGTTTCAGCGTTAAAAATGTGCAGCACATTATAGAAAAAACGTGGCACGATCCTTCAACATTATTCAGGACCGTGCCACGCTTTTTACTGTCAATTACCTATTGACTTATTACTTTCAGCTCTGTTCGTCTGTTTTTCGCTCTGCCCTCTTCGGTAGCATTATCGGCAACAGGTTGGGTGGCGCCAAATCCTTTGAAGGCGAGGCGTTGCGGTTCAATGCCCTTACCCACCAGATATTTTACTACTGCCTGCGCCCGGTTATTCGATAAAGTCATATTGTCGGTCGCTTTACCAATATTGTCGGTATGACCGCTGATTTGTATCCTGAGTGTCGGATTTTCTTTCAGTAATCCATATATATTATCCAGTTCGAATGTGGATTCGGGTTTCAGATCGTATTTATTGACATCGAAAAAGATATTTTTTAATACGATGCTGGCATTTGCTTCAATGGGTTGCAAAGGAATATCAATATTATAAGTTGAATCCGGCGCTTTTTGGCTTAGCGGAAAATTTTCTGAAAAGAACAGATATCCTTTTCGCTGTACATTAAAGGCGTAATCTTTTCCTATAGGTAAAGTGATCAGATAATTACCGGTTTCGTCAGTTTGTACTTTGCTCAGTACGGTTTGCGTGCTGAGATCGGTTAATTCAACGGCAGAGGGTAGGCCTTTCTGTGTGTTTTTATCAAACACTTTTCCTTTTACCCACAGTGTGCGGGCAGGTCGCACATCTTCGCGCAATTCAAAAGTGTAAAGGTCCAGGCCGCCTTTTGTATCGGCACGATCGCTGGCATAATAAGCAGTTTTGCCATCGGCTGCAATCACCAGGCTGCCTTCGTTTTCAATAGTATTGATGGGGTAACCGAGATTAATCGGTTTGCTCCAGCCTTTGCCTTGTTTTTTTACCATGAACAGATCGGTACCGCCATAACCTAAATGACCACTCGATGTAAAATAAAGGGTTTGATTATCGGCATGCATAAACGGAGCGCTTTCATCACCAATGGTATTTACTTCGGGCCCCAGGTTTTCGGGCTCACCCCAGCGCCCGTTGGGTAACAGGTGACTTACATAAATATCCTGATTTCCATAACCGCCCGGTCGTCCGCTGGCGAAATACAGATCCCGTTTATCCGGCGACAGGGAAGGGGCCGATTCCCATGACTCAGTATTAATGCGGTTGCCCATGTTCTCGGGTTTGCTCCAGCCATCGGGTGTTAAGTAGGAAATATACAGATCGCAACTGCCGCGCCCATCGGGAAAATTGCAACCGGTGAAAATCAGCCATTGACCATCCTGAGAAATGTTCTGTGCACCTTCGTTTTGACTGGTATTGATATTGCCGGCCAAAGGTTTAGCTTTTGTCCAGTGGCCGTTTTCGAACCGGGATTCATAAAAATCTTCCTGACCATTCCGGCGGGTAAATATTAGTTCTTTATCATCGATAGTGATTGCAGGAAAATATTCAAGGGCTGTTGTATTGATGCTGTCGCCCATGTTTTGCGGTTCAAAATGATAATTGCCCATTGGATGCTGACTGGTATACTCAACAGCAAACTGATATGTTTTCTGGCGATATAAACCTGCTTTCCGGCTCTGATCGTTCAAATTGGGGATAGACAGAAACTGATTTACTGCTGCCAGCGCTTTTTCAAATTCGCCCTTTCCGGCAAGGTTGATCGAATAGGGGAGATTATAATCTTTGAACCAGGAACTATCGATGGCTTTTGCTTTTTCATAATTGTCTATGGCAGCCTGGTAATTCTTTTCTTCACTATATATTCCGGCAATAGACAAGTAGGCTTCCAGAAAGCGCGGATCAATTTTAATAGCATCCTGTAATGTATTGATGCTTTCTTTAAAATTGTTGCTCATGGCGCTGTTGTACGCTTTTTCGTATAGCGCTTTTGCTTTCTTACTTACTTTATCAGGATCATATTGAGCTTTGGCAGAAACAATACATCCCGCTATGAGGGCTATGGTAACAAGTGCTTTAATCATCAGTACGTTATTTTCGCTCTTCGGCTACTCAAAACTGAATCACGAGGGTAGTCGAAGGCCGGTTTTATCCGGTAAAGATAAAAATTGCTTAAAATTATCAGGATAAAGGCATCAGGTGTTATGGAAGACGCTAAAATGCTGCCAACGGATGAGGTGGAAGTGTTAAATTATGGCACGTGGATATACTTGTGCAATTGCAGGGAAAATTCCCAACGGGGATTGTTTTTAATATAATCAATGATCAGCGGGGTTACAATGGCCGATTTGCTCCATTCAGGCTGCAGGTATAACTTACAAGTGGGAGAAACCTGCCGTGCATAGCTTTCAGCCCATTCAAAATCGCTTTTATTATAAATAATTACTTTCAGTTCGTTCGCCAGTGGAAGGATACCGGGCAGGGGCGCTTTAAATTTTTTGGGCGAAAGACAGATCCAGTCCCATGAGCCGCTTACCGGGTAAGCGCCAGACGTTTCGATATTGGTTGAAAAACCGCTCTCATGCAATGCGGCGGTTAAGGCATCCAGATTGTGCATCAGTGGTTCGCCGCCGGTAATTACTGCCATGCGGCCGGGATATGCACTGGCTGCCTGTACTATTTCTTCAATACTTTGAAGGGGATGCTTTGATGCATCCCAACTATCTTTTACATCGCACCATACACAACCTACATCACAGCCGCCCAGTCGTATAAAATAAGCAGCTTTTCCCTGATGGAAACCTTCTCCCTGAAGGGTATAAAAAGCCTCCATTACGGGAAATTGTATATCAGTTGATACGTTTGTCATTATATAATTAACCAATGCGCCGCAAATTAGTTCTTATCAATACAAGCCCTGTAGGTATTTTTCATAAGGGCTGCTATGGTCATGGGGCCAACACCTCCGGGAACGGGCGTTATATAGGAGCATTTGGGAGAAACGGTATCAAACTGTACATCGCCCTTTAATGCATAGCCTCTTTTTTTAGTAGCATCCGGTACACGGGTAATGCCTACATCTATTACAATGGCGCCGTCCTTTATCATGTCGGCGGTAACAAATTCAGGTTTGCCCAGAGCAGCTACAACAATATCGGCCTCCAGACACAGTTCTTTTATATTCCTGGTATGAGAATGACATATAGTAACTGTACAATTGCCGGGGTTGGTATTGGCGCTGAGTAAAATGCTCATAGGCCGGCCAACAATATTGCTGCGACCGATTACCACGGCATGCATGCCTTTGGTATTGATCTTATAATGTTCCAGCATCAGCATAATACCATGCGGCGTAGCAGGAACAAAAGTAGGAAGGTTCTGAACCATTTTTCCTACGCTAACAGGATGAAACCCATCTACGTCTTTTGAAGGCAAAATGGCATTGATCACCTTTTCATCTGAAATATGCTTTGGCAAAGGCAATTGAACCAGTATGCCATCTACATCGGGATCATTATTTAGTTGTTCAATAGTAGCCAGCAGCTTGTACTCGCTGATCGTTTCTTCGAGCCGTATGAGCGTTGAGTGAAAACCAATCTCTTCACAGGTTTTTACTTTTGAACCCACATATGTTTCGCTGGCGCCATTACTTCCTACCAGTACGGCTGCCAGATGCGGAACCTTTTTGCCTTCAGCTATTAACTGCGCAACTTTTAATTTCATTTCGTCTTTAATAGCCTGCGATACAAGCTGCCCGTCTAAAATTTTCATGGCGCAAAGGTAAAGGGCTGCGGCAAGTTGCCC
>Ga0105239_10005072_pt1 | contig 15550 bp, 12 predicted proteins | sample KBSC44metaG_FD_92761 | JGI IMG/M metagenome (GOLD analysis project Ga0105239, IMG submission 92761) | Corn rhizosphere microbial communities from Kellogg Biological Station, Michigan, USA - KBS C4-4 metaG | ecosystem: Host-associated > Plants > Roots > Rhizosphere > Soil | place: Michigan, USA...
CGGGTCGGCGACCCCTTCGCCGACACCTCTGACATGGGGCCGCTGGTGTCCGCCACCCAGCTCGAACGGGTGAACGGATACATCTCGCGCGCCATCGACGACGGCGCGAAGCTGGCGGCCGGTGGCGGGCGTCCGGCAGGTCTCGAACGCGGCTACTTCGTTGAGCCGACCGTGTTCGCCGACGTCGACAACGAGTCTGAGCTCGGTCAGATGGAGGTCTTCGGCCCCGTCCTCAGCGTCATACCGGTCGACAGCGAGGCCCAGGCGTTCGAAACCGCGAACAAGACGATCTATGGGCTCAACGCGGCGGTCTTCACCGACGACCCGGACAGAGCTCTTGCGGCCGCACGCCGGATTCGCAGTGGGATGGTCAGCCACAACAGCGCCCAGGGCGGTTGGGAGCTGGGCTTCGGCGGCATGAAGCAATCGGGCCTGGGCCGCGAAGGTACCGGACCGGAAGCACTGCTGCCCTATCTTGAGTCCAAGGCCATCGCCATGGACGCGCGTCCGTCGGGCTTCGACTCCTAGTCGAGACCGCGAAAGTCGCGGGAAAGCGTATTGCCCTCGGAGCTATGTGTGCCCCACTGTCACCTAGCTCCGAGGCCTGCGCACAGGTACGTATGGCCACGGAGGTCTGCGCCGCGTCCGCCGTGCGCGATTGACCCGGAAGGAAGCCCGGATGACTGAAACGCTCGATGATCGCTTGCAGAAGTACGGTCTAGTACGACAGACCGATTTGGACTTCGACGGCCTTCGTGCCGTGCTGCACGCGGAGCGCGATCGACGAGTCCGTCCGCGAGGGGTCGAGCAGTTCAGGTATGTGGAGGAAGACGCGTCGGTCTCGGCTTACGAGGACGACCCGTGGACCGCGTGGACCGCGCGGGAGCCAGTGGTCGAAACCGTCGACATCCTCATCATCGGCGCCGGTTTCGGCGGCCTCTCCGCCGCTATCGCCGCCAAAGAAGCCGGCCTGGAGTCGATTCGCATCTGCGACCGCGCGGGCGACTTCGGAGGCACCTGGTATTGGAACCGCTACCCGGGTCTTCGATGCGACGTCGACTCCCGGATTTACCTGCCGTTCCTTGAGGAGTCGGGGTTCGTCCCGACGGAACGCTATTCCCGTGGTGAGGAAATCCTCGGCTATTGCCAGCAACTCGCCAAGACCCACGACCTGGTCGACGCGGGGCTGTTCCACACCGGTGTCACGGAGATGCGCTGGGACGAGGAACGCGCCGTCTGGATCGTCTCGACGGATCGTGGGGACACGATCACCACGCGATTTGTGACGACTCAGAGCGGTCTGTTCGTGCGCCCCAAACTGCCAGGCATCGAGGGAATCGAACGATTTCGCGGTAAGGCGTTCCACTCGAGTCGCTGGGATTACTCCTATACGGGTGGCGATGCCCACGGTGGGCTGACGGGGCTCGAAGGCAAGAAGGTCGCGCTGATCGGCACAGGCGCCACGTCGGTCCAGGTACTTCCACACCTGGCGCAGGCTGCGGATCGAGTGGTCGTCTTTCAGCGGACGCCAACCTTGATCGCCCCCCGTCACAACGCTTCACTCGATCCCGACTGGTTCGCCGAGCAGGAGCCGGGTTGGCAGCGCCGGATGATGGCGAACTTCAACAAGATCATGCAGGGCCAGCCGGTGGAGCAGGATCTCGTCGATGACGGCTGGACGCTTTATTTCCGATTCGTTCTGGATTACTTCGCGAACTACGGAGGCGATCTGGGACCTGAGGAGATGTGGGACGCGTCCGAGAAGGCAGACCTGGAATGGTTTGAGATGCTGAACGCCAACGTGGACGCGCAGGTGAGCGACCCAGACAAGGCGGCGATCCTCAAGAGCCATTACCGCTACTTCTGCAAGAGGCCGGGTTTCAGCGACGACTATTTGGCTGCGTTCGACCGGTCGAACGTCGACATCGTCGACAGCGCGAAGTCCCCGATCGAGTCGATCACCGAAACCGGCATTCGCGTGCGCGGACTCGACTCCGAGATTGAGGTGGACTGTATCGTCTTCGCCACTGGATTCGAGATCGGCACCGGGTGGACCAAGCAGGCCGGTTATGACGCTATTGGCGTCGGGGGACAACGCCTGTCCGACAAGTGGCGTGGCGGCCCGCGCATATTCCAAGGGTTCCTCAGCTCTGGGTTTCCGAATCTGTTCTTCATGGGCGTTCTCAAGACCGGCGGCACGATCAACTACACCCACTTCCTGCGGAATCAGGCTGAACACATCTCTTACGTCATCAAGCAGGTACTCGAAAACGGCGCTGCCTATGTTGACGCTTCGAAAGAGGCCGAGGACGACTACACCGACAACTTCCCGGCCCTGGGCACGGTCAACAAGCGCTGGTACGACGAATGCACCCCGGGTTATCTCAACAACGAAGGCCATCCCACCGACCCAAGCAGCGCTCCCCAGTTGGTGTATGGCCCCGGCCCTGACGCTTTCTGGCAGATGATGGAGGACTGGCGCCAAGAAGGCTCGCTGACGGGGCTGAGTTTCGGGGATCGCCAAGACCGAGACGGAGTGGCGTCATGAGCGAAAACGAGAATGTGAGCACGGCCGACGTGGAGCGTCCCAACTGGGGTAGGTGGGGTCCGACCGACGAGCTGGGTTCGGCGAACCTGCTTGACGAAGGAGTTGCCCTGCGCGGGGCCGGAGCAGTCCGCACAGGCAAGGTCTATTCTCTGTCGCTCCCGGTCCAGCGCACCGGCGTGCCGCACGCCTTCTACCGTCCGCCGACGCAGAGGTACACCTCGCTCAACCAGACTGACCACCAGTTCCGCGACTCCATCGGTGCGCCAGACAGTTCCGCATGGAACGAGGACGTGCTGGTGACGAACACCCATTCGCAGACCCACATCGACGCGCTGTGTCACGTGACGGACAACGGCGTGATGTACAACGGGTTCCCGGGGGCGGAGGTTTCAGCCTTTGACGGCGCCCGCCGGCTCGGCGTCCAGAACATTCCTCCCATCGTGACCCGTGGCATCCTGCTGGACATCGCGAGGAACCAGGGCGTTGACCGTCTCGCTCCCGGTCACATCATCACCGAGGACGAGCTTCGGTCGGCGATCGACGCCGCGCAGGTGGACATCCAGCCCGGCGACGCGGTGCTGTTCCGCACCGGATGGCTCGAAGCGTTCAACGAAGGCGCGACCACGATGGACGATCCGCAGCCAGGCATCGGATCCGCGGCGGCGAAGTACCTCGCCGAGCGCGACGTCGTCGCCATCGGCGGCGACAACACCTCCCTGGAGGCGTACCCCTTCGAGAACGGGCGGTTCCTCGGAGTCCACCAGGATCTGCTCGTCGGATACGGCACCTACATCGTCGAGCACCTGAGTTTGGCGGACCTCGCCAAGGACGGGCATCACTCCTTCCTCTTCGTCGTGGCGCCGTTGCGGATCACGGGGGCGACGGGCAGTCCGGTGAATGTGGTCGCGGTGGCCTGACGTCGCGCCCCGCGTGGCCCCGGGCCCGGCGGCGTTGGGTCAACCCTCGACGAAGTCGCGGATGACGTCGATTCGGCTCGTCGCGTTGAGCTTGCGCAGAACGTTGGCCACGTGAGTCTTCACGGTGTTGCGGGTCAAACGCAGCTCGTGGGCGATATCAGCGTTGGAAAGACCGGCCGCCAAGAGTTCGCGCACGTGTGCCTCGCGCGGGGTCAGGTTCGCGGTCATCAAGCTGGCGGCCGCCGCTGCCCTGGGCTCCAGCTGAGCCGAGATGTCGACTCCCAGTTCGACAAGCGACTCTCGCAGGTAGTGGGTGTCGAGCAGCGCGTCGGCGTAGGCGGCCGCTATCCGTCTCGTCGCCTCGTCGGCGGTTGACGATCCATCCGATGCTTGTTCGAGGTCGTCAAGTCGCGAGCCGAAGGCAGTGAGCTCCGACCTGAGGCGTTCCAACTTCCGCGTGTCGGACAGGCGCCTCAGCATGGACAGCGTCTCGTCGAACTCCGGAGCCGACGCGACGCGTTCGCTTCGTCGCCGCTCGGCCGCGCGAAGCGCTCTCGCCACCTTCTCCCGCTGCGTGCCAGCGGTGGTGGCCCGGGTGGGATGGAGGCTGCGTTCGGTCGGGTCAGGCACGTCGGTCTCGAAGGAGAAGCGCGACCGCGGACGCCCGCGAGCGAACGCCGAGGGCTTTGAGAGCCGATGCCACGTGCGAGTTGACCGTGCTCGGTGACAGCTGGAGCCGAGCGGCGATCTCGGCGTTGCTGAGACCCAACGACGCAAGCCTCACCACGTCAGCTTCACGTCTCGTGAGTGCGCGGGAAGCGCTCGGTCGTGACCCGGTTCGCGGGTCGGATGGCCGTGGCGCGTCTGGGATTGTTGGCGCGGCCCGACCCCGCTGCGCCTCATCGGTGTCAGGTACCGCGGCAGTCCTGTCTCCGGACAGGACGTCCTCGACGCGTCGAAGCGCGCGCTCAAGCTGGTTGTGGTGATCGAGGGCGGCTGCGCGTAGGCGCGCACGCTCGTACGCGACGGCGAACAGCGATGAGAACGCCAGCATCGACAACCGGTCAGCTTCCTCCAGCCCGTAGGAGCCGTAACGGTCGCCGTGCAGCAGTCCGATCGTCCGGCCGCGCAGGAGGATCGGAGCGACGATGTACTCCGATGACTGAGAGATTCGGGCCATCTCCTTGAAGTTCCCGGCTGCGGTCATGGGCGATCGCACGCGTAGGCACACCTGCTTGCGAACCGCGTCGCGCTCGGGCCGCGACGCGGCGAGGGGAACCCGGGCCCGCGCGATGTAGTCGATGACCCCCTTCGACCTGGCGAGCAGCTCGCGATCGATGTGCAGGCCGATCGGGCGCATGATCGCGTTCTGGACCGAGGATGTCATCACGCGGGTGAACGCGAAGTGCTCGGCCACGACCTCCGCCACGCGCGCAAGCATCTGCTCTGGCGCGAGATCAGACAGTTGCGCCACCGCGTCCATGACGGCGTCCGCGTCGACTGCCGACGAGGTGCGACGTCGGTTGCGAGCGAAAGCGTCGAGGGTGTCGTCGAGGTCGGAGAGCGTGTCGATCAGCTCGTCCACGTCTAGGTAGCCGCTCGGCCGCGACAGCTCCTCGACCAGGCGGTGCCGAAAAAGTTCCAAGGTCTGCTCGAGGTCTAGAGCCAATCCGCCGCCCTCCCACCGGCCGAGGAGGGTGGCTGCCCGCAGGAGGCAGCGGTGAGCGTGATCGACCAGTTCGTGAGGCTGTGTCGCAACGCTCATACCGATGCCCCCTTCGCCCGCGCGTCCGTGGTGGCTCTCACCCATTCTGCCCACAAGAAAGGTCAGTTGGAGTGATGATCGCCGTCACTCTAACTGCAAAGCTGTGACTTCTTAGCGGAAGGAGCGAGGTAGCCACGATGGCAGGCGTTCACGCGGTCGCCGTTCGGCCTGACATCGCGAGCACCGTCGTCCTTCCGGCGGGCCACGCAGACGAGGATCGGCTCTTCGACGCCTACGCCTGGCTGCGGGCGAACAACCCGCTGGGTTTGGCGCAGGTCGCTGGCTACGACCCCCTGTGGCTTGTGTCCAAGCACGCCGACATCATGGAGATCGAGCGTCAGCCCGATGTCTTCACCAGCGGCGGCGCGGAGCTTCGCGGGTCTCACAACCCGATCTTGCAGAATCGCGCCGGCGATGACTTCATCCGGTCGGTCAACGGCGGCAGCCTTCGCATCGGGAACAGCATCATCTACATGGATCCCCCCGAGCACTCCGAGGTCAAGGACATCGCGGCGGCGTGGTTTCGGCTCCCGAGCGTCGCGAAGCTCGACACGTCCATGCGCGAGTTGGCGCAGACCTCACTCGACACGCGGCTGCGGCGTGGCGCCAACGACATCGACTTCGCCACGGACTTCGCCTCCCACTACCCGCTGCGGGTCGTCATGGCCCTGCTCGGCATCCCGGAGGAGGACGAGCCGCTGATGCGGTCCCTGACACGGGACGTGTTCGGCGCAGACGATCCTGAGGTCGCGGGTGGGGAGGCTGCGCACTCGTCCGCGGGGGAGCGGTTCGTCGAGGCGGTGCTCGCTTTCAACCGCTACTTCGACGCGGTCATCGACGACCGCCGCGCCTCGCCGCGTGAGGACCTGTCGAGCGCCATCAGCCTGGCCCGGGACCCGAGCGGCGAGTACTACAACCGTGAGTACGCCTACGGCTGGTTCAGCGCCATCGCCTCGGGCGGCCACGATTCCATCTCCAGCACGCTAGCCACGATCATCGAGCGGCTCGGGCTCGACCCGGCGCTGCTCGCCGAGACGAAGTCCGATCTCGACGGCACTGTCGACTCGCTCGTTGAGGAGGGGCTGCGCTGGGCTTCACCGGTCAAGCACGTCGTGCGGCGCGCCACCCGCGATTACGACCTTCGGGGGCGTTCGATCCGCAAGGACGACCGGCTGATGTTGCTCTATCAATCGGCCAACCGTGACGAGGCCGTGTTCGACTGCGCTGACGCATTCGACATCCGCCGCCGGCCAAATCCGCACATCGCGTTCGGCTTCGGTCCGCATATGTGCGTCGGGCAGCAGTTGGTACGGCGGGAGCTGCGGATCATGCTCGAGGTGCTCCTGCCCCGGGTGCGATCGATCGAGCTCAAGCCCGGGCGCCGAGCCATCCAGACCAACTTCGTCGGCGGGCTCAAGCGCCTGCCCCTCCGCCTGGTGATCGACTGACGCGCGGCCGACGCCGACAACACCCCGAGAAGAAAATGGTTACTACTGATGACGATTGACTATCCGCATCTTTACATCGGCGGCTCGTGGGTCACGCCGAGCACCGACGCGCGAATCGAGGTGCGCTCACCGACGACCACGCAGCTGATCGGGAGCACGCCGGAGGCGCTCGAGCGGGACGTCGACGCGGCGGTGGACGCTGCCCGCGCGGCCTTCGACGCGTCCGACGGGTGGTCGCGATGGAGCCCCGAACGTCGCCGGGAGGTCATCGAGCTCTTCGCGACCGAGGTGGAATCACGCAAGGATGAGGTCGCCCGGCGGGTGAGCATGCAGAACGGTATGCCGATTTGGCTGTCCGAGCAGTGGGAGGCGGCCGCCCCGCCCGGCCTCTTGCGCTACTACGCGGGCCTCGCTGTCGACACTCCCCAGGAAGAGCTGAGGCCGAGTGTCATCGGCCGGGGAGGAACGCGGATCGTCCGCCGGCCGATCGGCGTTGTCGCGGCGATCGTTCCCTGGAACTCGCCGCAGTCGTTGAGCGCCATGAAGCTCGCGCCGGCTCTCGCGGCAGGATGCACGGTCGTGCTCAAGCCAGCGCCCGAGACAGTGCTCGACGCGCAGTTGCTGGCTGAGTCGGCACTGGCCGCCGGCATGCCGCCCGGCGTCGTCAACATCGTCCCAGGCGGGCGGGAGGTCGGCGGCTACCTCGTGTCGCACCCCGGCGTGGACAAGGTCGCGTTCACCGGGTCCACGACGGCCGGTCGGGCGATCGCCGAAGCGTGCGGCCGGCTCTTTCGGCCGGTGACCCTGGAGATGGGCGGCAAGTCGGCGGCGATCCTTCTCGACGACGTCGACCTCGAGACTCACCTTGAATCACTGTTCGCCGCGACGTTGCTCAATAGCGGCCAGATCTGCTACCTGGGCACTCGAGTGCTCGCGCCGCGCTCGCGATACGACGAAGTCGTGGACGCCGTCACCGGCCTGGCGTCCTCGCTGACCGTGGGCGACCCGCTCGACAGCTCGACCCAGCTCGGGCCTCTCGTGTCCGCCCGTCAACGCGATCGAGTCGAGTCCTACATCGCGAAGGGGCTCTCCGACGGCGCGCGACTCACCACCGGAGGTGGCCGCCCGGCGGACGTCGGGCCGGGTTGGTTCGTCGAGCCGACGGTGTTCGCGGACGTCGACAACGCCCAGACAATCGCGCAGGAGGAGATCTTCGGCCCGGTTCTGAGCGTGATCCCGTACGCCGACGATGACGAGGCGGTGCGCATCGCCAATGCGAGCGACTACGGCCTGGGCGGCTCGGTGTGGACCGCCGATCCCGAACGCGGCGAGCGCGTGGCCCGTCGGATCGAGACGGGAACGATCGGGATCAACGGATACATCGTCGAGGTGAACGCGCCGTTCGGCGGTGTCAAGGCCAGCGGCATCGGCCGGGAACTGGGGCCGGAGTCGCTCGCCTCGTACCAGCAACTGCAGTCGATATATCTCGCCGGTCAAGACTAGTTGACCCGAGTCTCTCGGAAGGAGAACAGGTGAAGAGCAGAGGAGCAATCCTGCGGGACGTGCCCGGAAAGTTCGAAGTCGTCGACTTGGTCGTCGACGAGCCCCGCCGAAACGAGATCCGGGTGAAAATGGTCGCCGCCGGCTTGTGTCACTCCGACGTTCACATGGCGACCGGCGACACCCCCGTCCTCACGTTCCCCTTCTGCGGTGGTCATGAAGGGGGTGGCGTTGTCGAGTCGGTCGGTCCGGACACGGAAGGCTTCGAACCTGGCGAGAAGGTCATCTTCAACTTCCTGCCGGTGTGCGGGCGGTGCCAGTGGTGCTCCACAGGTCATCAGAATCTGTGCGATCTAGGCGCAGGCGCGATGATTGGGGCTCGGTGGGAGGACCCGACCAGCTTCAGGATGGCCTTACCGGACGGGACCCCGGTCGGGCAGGCGCTGGGTGTTTCGACGTTCGCCGAGTACACAACCGTATCGACGATGTCCGCGGTCAAGGTTCCGGACGACACGCCGCTGGAGAAGGCGTGTCTTGTCGGTTGCGCGGTCGGGACCGGATGGGGGTCGGCCGTGAACACCGGCGGCGTTCACCCGGGCGACACGGTCGTCATCTTCGGCATCGGCGGTATCGGTTCGATGGCTGTCCAGGGCGCCGTCCACGCCGGCGCCTCGCGGGTCATTGTCGTCGATCCCGTCGAGCTCAAGCGGGAGACCGCCCTCGCGTTGGGCGCCGCGTTCGCGGTCGCCACAGCCGATGAGGCCATCGCCATCGCGAAGGCGGGCACGAACGGTCAGGGAGCTGACGTCGCGATCGTCACCGTCGGTTTCACCGAAGGCGAGCACGTCGCCCAGGCCGTCGCCGCCATCCGCAAGCGCGGCACGGTCGTCGTCACCGGCATGGGCGCCATCACCGACATCGGGGTTCCGGTGTCGCTCTTCGAACTGACGACCATGGAGAAGACCATCAGAGGTTCTCTGTTCGGTTCGTCGAATCCGCTTGCCGACATTCCGAAGCTGGTAGAGCTCTACCGCAGGGGCCAGCTCAAACTGGACGAGCTGATCACCGCCGAGTACGCCCTCGACGACATCGCGCAGGGCTTCGAGGACATGCTTGGCGGCAAGAATGTCCGCGGCGTGGTTCGCTTCTGAGGCATGCGGCCCGCTTTATCCGCGGAGCGAGTGGGCGACTATGCCACCGTCGACGGAGATGATCTGGCCGGTGACGAACGAAGACGCCTCGGAAGCGAGGAAGAGCGTTGTCGAGGCGATCTCGTCGGCCGCTCCGGCGCGTTGCATGGGGGTCACCTCGACGAGTGACCTTTGCAAGGCTCCGCGTGGCTCGCCGGTCGGCGTTATCGCGCCGGGCGAAACCCCGTTGACCCGGATATCGGGCGCGAGATCCACCGCCAAGTAGCGGGTGAGGGTGGCGATCGCGCCTTTGACCGTCGAATAGGGCAGCAGGTTCGACATATATGTGCTCATTGCGATCGAGAGGATATTGACGACCGAGCCGCCGCCCCGGGCCTTCATGGTCGGGGCGAGCAACTGGATGTGCCGATAGGAAGCGAGCAGGTTTGCTTGCCACACCATGTTCCAGGTTTCGATCGACGTATCGAGGCCCGCCAGTTGCTCTCGGGTACGTCCGCTGGCGGCCGCGTTGTTGACCAGGACGTCGACACCGCCGAACGCCGCCGTCGCCGCGTCGACCGAGGCGACGATGGCGTCGTCGTCCAAGACGTCCGCGACGACCGTCACCACCTTCCCGCCGCCCAAGGCCTCGAGCTCTGCCTTGGCAGTGGCCAGATCGGCCTCGGTGCGAGCGGTGATGACGAGGTCTGCCCCCGCCAGGGCGAAGGCGCGCGCGGTGGCGAAGCCGATGTTCTGGGTGGCGCCGGTGATGAAGGCGACCTTGCCGTCCAGGCGAGGTCCGTTCGTTGCTGGTCCGTTCACGGTCATGTCCGATCCTCGTCTTCCGCTTGATGTTCGGTCCGAAACGACCTAGCGGCGCGGCGTGAGGAGTGCTGCCGGGTGGTGTGGCTGCGGTCCGCCGCGGGCGCCTCGCAAACTAGGCTTGCCTGCCGATCCCGCCTTAACTAGTGTTAAGATGCACATGGATTTGTGGCGAAGCGAGGTTACCACCGCGCGATCGCCTCGCGTTAGGAGGCTCGGTCGTGATGCCATTGTTCTGGGCCAGCGCCACGTCGCGCAACATGGTCGCCCGTTAGGCGCTTGGGCGAGCACGTCCGCCATCTCGCTGACTTCCGGCATAGCTGCATTCAACATTTGACAAGCCTCACGAAACGACCCACCACACTGGAGGTATTCGATGAGTCTGGCCGCTGATATCTACCCTGCCGATTGGGACTTTGCCGGTGAGCACGAACTGCACCGGACTCACCTTCGGCAGCGCCTCGCCGGCTCCTTCCGGTTGTTCGCCCGCTTCGGCTTCAACGAGGGTGTGGCCGGCCACATCACCGCCCGCGACCCGGAGTTCAGCGACCGGTTCTGGGTCAACCCGCTCGCGGTCCCGTTCGCCCTCATGAAGGCGTCGGACATCATTTGCCTGAATCACGATGGTGACGTGATCGTCGGGGATCGCAACGTCAATCCGGCCGCCTATGCCATTCATTCGCAGGTCCTGCAGGGCAGGCCCGACGTCAACTCCGTCGTGCACGCGCATTCCCCTTACGGGAAGGCCTGGTCGGCGTTTCGCCACCTTCTGGAGCCGCTCAGCCAGAACGCGTGCGCCTTCTACGAAGACCACGCCGTGTACGACTCGTTCGAGGGAATTGTGTTCGACCCCATGGAGGGCGCGCACATCGGTGCGGCACTCGGTGACAAGAAGGCCGTCATCCTGTCCAATCACGGCAACCTGACCGTCGGTGGGACGGTTGACGAAGCCGTTCACTGGTTCGTGGCCCTGGAGCGGACCTGCCGGGAGCAGTTGCTCGTGGACGCGTCTCGCCGTGAGCCGGTCCTGATCGACCCGGCGATGGCTAGGCAAACTGCCGCTGTGATCGGCAGCGCCAAGGTCGCGCGGCTTTCGTTCAGTCCGATGTGGACCTGGATCGTGCACGAGGAGCCCGACCTGCTCGACTGACCGGGCTCGTGTCCGGCAGCTCGCTCCATCACAAAAACGTAGTTCGAGGGGCTGCCCGTGTCGTGGCGCCTTGATTCAGGGAGGTCAGACGATCAGCGCGAATAGCGACACGGGGTTCACGCCCGACGTACGGCAGAAACTGACGGAGCGGCTTGGATTCGATCCGGTGCAGATGCGCCAGAAATACGCGGAGGAGCGGGACAAGCGGCTGCGTCCGGAAGCGGCTCAGCAGTTTGCCCGTATGGAAGAGCGTATCGAGGCCTTCGCCGACGATCCGCACGTGAAGTCGGGTTCCGCGCGGCCCGCGCTGAGCGACGAGGTCGACGTCGTCGTGGTCGGTGGGGGCATGACGGGCCTGCTCGCGGCGGTCCGGCTCCGCGAAGCGGGCGTCGAGCGCATACGCGTCATCGAAGCCGGAGCGGATTTCGGGGGCACCTGGTACTGGAACGACTACCCAGGGATCAGGTGCGATGTCGAGTCCTACATCTACATGCCCCTGCTGGAAGAGCTCGGGTACACACCCAGTGAGCGGTATGCCACGGGGCCGGAGATCCTCCAGCACTGCAAGGCGATAGCTAAGAAGTTCGATCTCTACGAGGACGCGTGTTTTCACACTCACGTAAGCGCGATGCGCTGGGATCAGCAGCTGGCTCGCTGGATTGTGCAGACCAATCGCGACGACGCGATACGCGCCCAGTTCGTGGTCCTCGCGATCGGCGGCCTTCACCGGGGCCGGCTGCCGCAAGTTGAGGGCATCGAGGAGTTCGAGGGTCGTGTGTTCCACACGAGTCGTTGGGATTACGAGTACACCGGCGGCGACGCGTACGGCGCCTTGGAGCGCCTGGCCGACAAGCGAGTCGGGTTGGTCGGCACCGGCGCCACCGGAGTGCAGGTGGTTCCACATCTCGGCGAATGGGCGAAAGAGCTGTACGTGTTCCAGCGCACGCCGGCATCGGTCGACGTCCGCGCCAACCGTCCCACTGACGACGCATGGGCGGCGGCGCTGCCGCCCGGATGGCAGCGGGAGCGCATGGAGAACTTCAATCTCCTCACGAGTGGCTACCCGGTCGAAGGCGACTTGGTCGCCGACGGTTGGACCGAGAACTTCAGCAGAGTCCTGTTCGGCGCTCGCGCGGACAAGTTCGCCGACCTCGACCTCAGCCCCGCTCAGCTGGCCGAAGTCGCCGACTTCGAGAAGATGGCCGAGATCCGCGATCGCGTGAAGACGATCGTCAAGGATCCGGAAACCGCCCAGAGCCTGATGCCGTACTTCCGTCAGTTCTGCAAGCGGCCGTGTTTTCACGACGAATACCTCGAGACGTTCAACCGCCCCAACGTCCACCTCGTGGACACGATGGGACGCGGAGTCGAGCGGCTGACCCGTCACGGCGCCGTAGCCAACGGCCAGGAGTACGAACTCGACTGCCTCGTGTTCGCCACCGGCTTCGAGACCACCGTTCGGGCGCCTCGCTACACCGGCCAAGGAGGATTCGAGGTCTACGGCCGCGAGGGCGTCAAGCTGTCCGACAAATGGGCCGACGGGGCCCGCTCGCTGCACGGACAGCACGTCAACGGCTTCCCGAACCTGCTGATCATGTCGCCGATTCAGTCGACCTACGCGGCGAACTGGCACTATGTCGTCGAGGGTCAGGCAGCTCACGTCGCCTACGTCATCGGCGAAGCGCGAGCGCGTGGCGCCCGCGTGCTCGAAGCCAAGGAGTCCGCTGAACAGGACTGGATCTCCCGGGTCATCGCCAACTCCGCTGTCCAGCGCGAGTTCCTCGAGGCATGCACTCCGGGATACCTCAACGGTGAAGGCAAACTGTCGGACACGGTGATCGTCGACGGCGCCTACGGGGGCAGCAACGTGCTCTATTTCGACGAGCTGGCCCGCTGGCGCGCGGAGGGGCGACTGGAAGGTCTGCAGCTGCAGCGCGATGGTGGATCGTGACGCCCGCAAGACTCTCCCGCACGACAGGGCTCCGGCGGCCTGGATTCGCTTTCGCCGAGGTAGTCCAGACGTGACGGCGTAGGTCAGCCCGTTCAACGAGAAGTGGTGCCGTCGTGACAGTTGTGTGTGTGCCGAGCGTTGAGGTCGCGCGGCGAGTGCAACCGCTGCCTGACGAGATCGCGACTGTCGTCTGGGATGGCACGGGCGCGCCGCCTGGCGGCCGGATCGAGTTCTTCGTGCCGCCCTTCGGCGTCGGGAACGCCAAGGCGACGCCGGCGCTGTCCGGCTTGAAGGTGATCCAGTTGATGAGCGCCGGACTCAACCGCTGGGACGAGTTCGTCCCGGAGGGTGTGACGCTTTGCAACGCAAGCGGGGTCCACGCGAGCACGACCGCCGAGTTGGCGGTCGCCGGCGTGCTCTCGCTGTTGCGCGAGCTTCCCTACTTCGCCGATCAACAGCGGGCCGCCCGGTGGAGTCAGAAGCAGGCGGGCACGCTGCATCAGCGTCGAGTGCTGATCATCGGCGCGGGCGCGATCGGAACGCGGGCGAAGGTGGCGCTCGAAGCGCTAGGAGGCGACGTCACAATGCTGGCGCGCACCCGGCGGCCCGGTGTCTACGTCCTGGCCGACCTGCCGGAGTTGCTGCCGACAATGCGGGTCGTCATCCTGTGCGTCCCGGAGACGCCGAGCACGCTGGGCCTCGTTGACGCGGCCTTTCTGGCCGCGCTGCCCGACGACTCCATCGTCGTCAACATCGCCCGAGGCTCGATCGTCGTCACCGACGACCTGATCAACGAGCTGAACACGGGCCGAATCCGCGCATTGCTCGACGTCTTCGACGACGAACCGTTGCCGGCCGGACATCCGCTCTGGACGACGCCGAACGTCTTGCTCACTCCGCACGTGGCATCGCTGTGCGAAGGGTGGCAGGAGCGGGCCTTCTCCTTCCTGAGGGATCAGGTCGTGCGCTACGTGACCGGCCAGCCACTGGCGAACGTGGTGGCCGGTCCTCGTTGACGGGGCCGGTCTTCAGACGAGGCTGAACGTTGCGCCTTTGGCGATCACGTCCACCATTCCGAGTTCCGAGCCGTCGATCGGCCTGTTCGCCAGCGTCCGCGTGAACGCGGGATGGTCGCAGCTGCGCACTTCGTGCTCTAGTTCGTAGAGCACCTTTGCGGAGCCCGGCTCGACGATCGTGACGAAGCGAAACTGATGCGCGCCCTCGACCGAGGTCACCAGGCCCTCGTCGGTCAATCGTTGACGGACGGCGTCGAAGTCCGCCACGTAAATGGCGATGTGATGCCCGTCGTAGGCGTCAGTGCCCGCGGAGGACTCCTGGAAGACGAGCTGTTGGCCTTCGGCGCACACCACCTCGGCGTGCCCCGCTTCGTCGGAGCGCACCTCAGCAGCCAGGAGGTCCCGATAAAACCTCGCGATTCCCGACGCAGAGCCGGTGGGCACGTCGAAGCGTAGATAGCGAATGGACCGTCCGTCGCCCGCCTGGTCCGACGGCGCTTGCGTCGCTCGGAACCGGTTGCCCCAGGGGCAGCGGATGTCGACACCGTCGGCGTCCGCTGCGAAGGCGAACTTCGTGCCCGCAAGGCGAGGTCCCACCGCCTCCAGACGGGCGACGAGGCGTGGCAATGAGGGCACGCTGATGCCGATCGTCCCGCGCAGCACCTGCGCGCCGATCGTGGGCAGATGGAACTGATGCCGTCCGAAGTTCATCCACGCGTTGCCAGGACCCACGAAGAAGTCAGGGTCGCGAGTGCAGCCCAGGCCCAGGACGTAGAACAGAGTGGCTTCGTCCTGACGGGCGACGCCAAGGTTGACGTGCTCGACGCGCACCACGTTCCGCGCTGGTCGACCCGGGTCGCTCACGGCCTGACACTAACTTGCGGTCCGGGGCGCAGCAATGAGCTCAGCTACCGAAGATGTGTGCCAACGCGGGGGGAACGGCACGGTGATCAGCGATCTGGGCGAGCCGGCCGCGGCCGATCCGGGTCAACTCCCGGGCCAGGTCGACGTCATGCTCACCCGACGTGTCGAGCAAGACGTCCAGTCGTGGCAGGGCGCTAGCCGCCAACCGCGGGTCGGGACCGGCGTTGTGCACGCAGTCCGACAGCAGCAGGACCCGGGCGTCGCGGCTCGCGACCCCACTCAACTGCCGCCTCGCCTGTTCCAACGGGAAGGAGACGTTTGTCAGCCCGCGGGCGGGCAGCCGCAGCAGGCGCTCGAGCACCTGCGACGGTGAGAGCGACGCGCCCATCGGAGCGAGCACGGCCGCGTCCGACCAGAACGCGACGACCGAGACGTCGTC
>Ga0105239_10005078_pt1 | contig 15543 bp, 10 predicted proteins | sample KBSC44metaG_FD_92761 | JGI IMG/M metagenome (GOLD analysis project Ga0105239, IMG submission 92761) | Corn rhizosphere microbial communities from Kellogg Biological Station, Michigan, USA - KBS C4-4 metaG | ecosystem: Host-associated > Plants > Roots > Rhizosphere > Soil | place: Michigan, USA...
GCGCACGGGCGTTCACGGTACCGAGGAGGGCTCGGTCGATGTCTCGGGTGGGCGGGTCGAGACGGCTGTTTGCCTCCAGCATCCCGGCAATCCAGGCCTGCGCTTCCAGGCGTGTGCCGAAGGTGGCGCTGGCGCGGGTGCCGTCGCGCCGCGTGACGCGGGCGCGCCAGCGTTGGCCGCAGAGAGTCGGGTGCGGCGTGGTGCGTTTCCTGGCCGTGGGCCAGGGGCTCTTGTAGCGGGTCGAGGTGTTCACTCGTCATCTCCAACAGGGTTGCGATGACGAGTGAAAGACGCAGAGTTTATTTTTCTGACCGTCCCGCGACGAACGCAGCGCAGCTGCTTCGAAGCCAGGGTTGGCAGAACGCCTGTTCGCCCCCTTGGTCTGCCCTTGTGCGCCGCTCCCCGTCGTGGAGGCGACCGCGACCGAACAGGTGCGAGGCGTCGGGCGACCGCGTGGCGCCAACGAGCGCTATCACTTGCGCTATCAAACCGGTGCCTGAGGCCCGGAAAAACAGAAGGCCTCCCAGGGGAGGCCTTATGAATCAATCACTTCGCTGCGTATGAACCACCTTGGAAGGTGGCTCCCCGACCTGGGCTCGAACCAGGGACCTACGGATTAACAGTCCGGCGCTCTACCGACTGAGCTATCGGGGAGCAGCGAAGCCTCTCAGTATAGCGACTTTTTTTCGTTCGTCAAAACTTTGCTTCGATCGATGCGTGGAAGGTGCGCGGCTCGATGGGAAAAAGATACGCGTGTTCGTACTGGTACGGCGCTTCGCGCCAGGCGCGGCGGTCGAACAGGTTGTCGACGCCGGCGCGCCAGGTGAGGGTGCTGCCGCCCAGCGACTGGACGTAGCGCGCGCCGAGGTCCCAGCGCGTCCAGCCGGGGATGCGGGTCGAGTCGTCGGGGAAGACCTCGCGCGGGCCCTCGTAGGCCATGTTGGCCAGCACGCTCAGGCCGGGCAGGGCGCCGACGGCGTAGTCGGCCAGCAGCTTCACGGAGCGGCCGGGAACATTGGTCGGCGTGCGGCCGACGGCCGGGTCGCTGCCGCCCTCGTTGCGCGCGCGCTGCGCCATCACGCTGGCGCGCAGCGTCAGCGCCGCGATGCGCGTCTGCGCCTCGCCCTCGATGCCGCGCGTGTGCTTGTTGCCGTCGCGCACGTGCAGGTACTCGTTCGTGTCGCTCGGTGCCTGCGACGGGTCGGCCAGCACGTCGGCGTATTGCGGCTGCGTGACGTCGTAGACGGCGACGCCCCACTGGTCCGCGCCGACCGCATGCTTGAAGCCGCCTTCCCACTGGCGGCTGCGCGTCAGCGGTTGCGGCAGGCCCTTGTCCTCGAAGAACGGCGCGTTGGGCGTGACGCTGCTCTCGGCGCCTTCGCCCCAGCTGAGGTAGACCATGTCGTGCTCGCTCACCTGGCGGCTGATGGCCAGCCACGGCGTCGTGAACGACTGGCGGTAGTCGGTGGCGGTGCTCGCGTCGCCGGTGGACGTCGGCGCGGTCTGCCGATGCAGGCGCGTGTGGCGCAGCCCGCCCCAGGCGGACCAGTCGGCGCCGAGCTCGACCGCGTCGCGCAGGTAGAACTCGGTGCTGCGTTCCGTCCGGTCGGTGTTGGGCGTCGTCGGCGTCGGGTCGTCCTGGCTGACCGGGACGATCGTCTGGCCGTCGCTGGTGCCGATGCCCACGAAGTTGTACGCCTCGTCGTTGAAGCGGCCGGTGAACGTCGACTCGAGCACGCCGGCGGTGGCCGCGTGGCGCAGCGGGCCGGTCGCGAAACTGCCGGCGATCGACACGTCGAGGTCGCGCGTCTGGCGGCGCTCGTCGTCGCTGCGGAAGTCGTAGAGCGCGAAGCTGCCGTCGCTGGCGAAGCTGTTGCACGGGACACAATCCGCGTCGCCGCCGAAGGCGAAGGCGAGATGGTCGTTGCTGACCAGGCGTTGCTGCAGGGCCTGCACCTTCAGCGTCCAGTCCGGCGCGAGCGACTGCGTCAAGCGCAGCGACATCGTGTTGCCCTGGAGCACGACCGGCAGCGACCACGGCTGGTCGTTGAGGTTGATGTGCGGGTCGATCCGGTGCGGGTCGGGCACCACGCCGCCCCAGGTGCTGAACGCCGGCACGCTGGGCTGCGACTGCACGCTGTGCTCGAACTCGAGCTCGAGCAGGCTGCCGTCGGCGATGCGCCAGTCGGTCGCGAGCGAGGCGAGGCTGCGGTGGCCCTTGTCGTCGCGGAAGTTGGGGGCGAGCCGCGTGGCCGACAGGTTGACGCGCGCGCCGAACTGGCGCCGCTCGCCGAAGCGCTGGCTCAAGTCGGCCGCGGCGCCGACGGTGCCGGTCTGCGACCACAGCAGCGTGGCGCTGCGCAGGTCGGCGTCGGGCCGCTTGACCACCAGGTTCACGATGCCGCCCGGCGCGCTGGTGCCCGACTGCATGCCGCTCAGGCCCTTGAGCACCTCGAAGTCGGACTTGTTCTCGAGCGGCAGCGAGGTCTCCGCGTTGATCGGCAACCCGTCGCGGCGGAAGTTGCGCTGGTTGTCGACCTGGAAGCCACGCACGGTGAAGGTCGTCCAGTAGCCGACGGCGTTGTACGAGTCGGTGATGCTGGCGTCGATGCGCGTGAGGTCCGACAGCGAGTTGGCGCCGATGTCGGCCAGCAGCTGGCTGTCGATGACGTCGGCCTGGATCGGCGTGCGCGACAGCGGCTGGCCGAAGCCGGTGAGGCCAGCGGTGTCGGACGCGCTGCGCGCGGTGACCTGCACGCTCTGCACGGGCGTGTCGTCCGCGCGCGCCGGGCCGGCGAGCGCGACGACGGCCGCGGCGAGCGGCGCCAGGAGAACGGAATGGGAACGGGCAACGGAAGCCATCGAGCTCTTTCAAAGCGATGGCAGGGGAACGGAGTCGGGAGATCAGGGCGCGAGTGGCCCCGTCGGTGCGACCGCTTCCCTGCGCGAGGATTACCTCGGATCGACCAGAGTCGACCTGGCCTTCTGCTTGCGCGGACGGCCAATCAGGTTCAAAGGGACTTTCTCAGCCAGCCTCTCGGCCAGCACCCCTAGCGAATTGCACGCCGCCGAAAAACGCGGCGCGCGGTCGGATTGTGCCCCAAACCCCGGAAAACGCGGGGCAGCTGTTGCGCACGAGCCGCGTCGGCCGCGCGTGCCGGCAGGCTCAGGCCTGCGTGTACGCCGTCTTCACGACGGTGAAGAACTCCGCCGCGTAGCGGCCCTGCTCGCGCGGGCCGTAGCTCGATCCCTTGCGGCCGCCGAAGGGCACGTGGTAGTCGACGCCCGCGGTGGGCACGTTGACCATCACCATGCCGGCCTGCGCGTGGCGCTTGAAGTGCGTGGCGTGCTTCAGCGAGGTGGTGGCGATGCCGGCGGACAGGCCGAACGGCGTGTCGTTGGCCTGCGCCAGCGCCTCCTCGTAGTCGCGCACGCGGCTGACGCTCACCACCGGTCCGAACACCTCCTCGCGGTTGATGCGCATCTGCGGCGCCGACTCGGTGATCAGCGCGGGGCGCATGTAGAAGCCGGCCTGGCCGTCCGCATTGCGCTCGATGGCCTCGCCGCCGAACGCGAGCCGGGCGCCCTCGGCCTGCGCGATGCCCACGTAGTCGAGATCCTGCTTCAGCTGCGTCGCGTCGACCACCGGGCCGATGTCGGTGCCCTGCTTGCGCGCGTTGTCGACCTTGAGCGTCTTCAGCTTGTCGATCACGCCCGCGACGAAGCGGTCGTGGATGCCTTCGGTGACGATCACGCGCGACGACGCGGTGCAGCGCTGGCCGGTGGAGAAGAAGCCGCTCTGCACCGCGCAGTTGACGGCGACGGCGAGGTCGGCATCGTCGAGCACGACCATCGGGTTCTTGCCGCCCATCTCGAGCTGGAACTTGGCCATGCGCGCGACGCAGGCCTGCGCGACGCGCTGGCCCGTGGCCACCGAGCCGGTGAAGGTGATCGCGTCGATGCCGCGATCCTCCAGCATCGTGGCGCCCACCTGCGCGCCGCGGCCCATGACGAGATTGAGCACGCCGGCCGGCAGGCCGCATCGCGAGAGGATCTCGCACAGCGCCCACACCGAGCCGGGCACCAGGTCGGCCGGCTTGACGACGACGCAATTGCCCCAGGCCAGCGCCGGCGCGATCTTCCACGCCGGGATCGCGATGGGGAAGTTCCAGGGCGTGATGATGCCCACGACGCCGATCGGCTCGCGCGTCAGCTCGACGCCCACGCCGGGCCGCACCGAGGGCAGCGCTTCGCCGCCGGGGCGCAGCGCCTCGCCGGCGAAGAACTTGAAGATGTTGCCGGCGCGCTGGACCTCGCCGATCGCCTCGGGCAGCGTCTTGCCTTCCTCGCGCGCGAGCAGGTCGCCGAGTTCGGCGCGGCGCGCGAGGATCTCGCTGCCGGCGGCGTCGAGGATGTCGAAGCGCTGCTGCGGCGTGCTCAGGCTCCACGCCGGGAACGCGCGGCGCGCGGCGGCGATGGCCTCGCGCGTCTGCGCGGCATCGGCCTGGGCGTACTCGCCGATGACGTCGCTGGTGTCCGACGGGTTGATGTTGCGCGAGGCGCTCGCGCCGTCCATCCATTCGCCCCCGATCAGGTTCTTGAACATGGCTTGCTCTCCAAAGTCTTATCAGTCATCGTACAACAGTGCGGCCACGGGCAGGCGTCCGAGCTACGCCGTCTGCGACCGCCGGCGTCGCTCGCGGCTGTTGGCCAGGTGCGTGCGCATCGCGGCCCGCGCGCCTTCGCCGTCCTGCGCGGCGATCGCATCGTAGATGCTCTCGTGCTCGCCGTTGACGCGCCGCAGGTACTCGCGGCGCTCGTCGGTCATCGCCTGCGCCGGCTCGAGCCGGGCGCGCGGGATGATGCGGCTGCCGAGGGTGGTCATCAGGTCGGCGAAATGGTCGTTCTGGGTGGCGCGCGCGATTTCCTGGTGGAACTGGAAGTCGGCCGCGACCGCGTCGCTGCCTTGCTCCAGCGCGACGCCGAGTGCGTCGAGCGCCTTGCGCATCGCGGCGAGGTTGGCGTCGGTGCGGCGCTGCGCGGCCAGCGCGGCGGCCTCGGTCTCGATGCCGATGCGCAGCTCCAGCACGGCCACCACGTCCTGCAGCGTCTCGTATTGCTCCCGGCTGATGCGAAAGCCCGCGTCCTCGCCCAGCCCGAGCACGAAGGTGCCGATGCCGTGGCGCGTCTCCACCAGGCCCGACGCCTGCAACTTCGACAGTGCCTCGCGCACCACGGTGCGGCTGACGTCGAATTCGGCCATGATGGCGGCCTCGGTGGGCATCTTGTCGCCGACGTTCAGGCGGCCGTCGCGGATGCGCTCGCTGAGCGCGGACACGAGTTCCAGCGCGAGGGAACGGGGGCGGCGGCGGGCGAGGTCGGGCAGGCTCATGGCGAGGGCGGGCAGTCGGTGGCGCCCGGCAGGGGGAGGCCGGGCGGAAGGATTATGTTGTACGACAACTGATGACGGACTACACTCACTCCATGGACTGTACCAAGAACCGCCGGCGTCCGAGTCCCTCGCTTTCATGGGTCTGAAAGCGCCGTCGCCCGGTTCACGAAGGACGAGATGACCGATCCCCAAGCCCGCCGGGCGCCGCTCGCGATCCGCATGCATGCGCAGGACAACGTGGCCATCGTCGCCAACGACGGCGGCCTGCCGGCCGGCACGCGCCTGCCCGAGGACGGCGCCGGCGCGGGCCTGGTGCTGCGCGACAAGGTGCCGCAGGGCCACAAGGTGGCGCTCGTCGACATCGCCGAAGGCGAGGCGGTGCGGCGCTATGGCGTGCCCATCGGCCACGCGCTGAAGGCCATCCCCGCCGGCAGCTGGGTGCACGAGCGCCTGCTCGCGCTGCCCGCGGCGCGCGCGCTCGAAGGCCTGCCGATGGCGACGGTCGCGCCGCCGGCCGCCGGACCGCTCGAGGGCCATACCTTCCAGGGGTATCGCAACGCGGACGGCTCGGTGGGCACGCGCAACATCCTGGCGATCACGACGACGGTGCAGTGCGTGGCCGGCGTCGTCGACGTCGCCGTGCGGCGCATCAAGTCCGAGCTGCTGCCGCTGTATCCGAACGTCGACGACGTCGTCGGCCTGGAACACACGTACGGCTGCGGCGTTGCCATCGACGCGCCCGACGCGCACATCCCGATCCGCACGCTGCGCCACATCTCGCTGAACCCGAACTTCGGCGGCGAGGTGATGGTGGTGAGCCTCGGCTGCGAGAAGCTGCAGCCCGATCGCCTGCTGCCGCCCGGCAGCTTCCCGATCGCCGACGGCCGCGACGCCGCGTCGGGCCCCGAGACCGTGTGCCTGCAGGCCGACGAGCACGTCGGCTTCATGTCGATGATCGAGGACATCGTCGCCCGCGCGCGACCGCATCTCGAACGGCTGGACGCGCGCCGTCGCGAGACGGTGCCGGCCAGCGAGCTCGTCGTCGGCGTCCAGTGCGGCGGCAGCGACGCGTTCTCCGGCGTCACGGCCAACCCCGCGGTCGGCTTCTGCGCCGACCTGCTGGTGCGCGCCGGGGCCACGGTGATGTTCAGCGAGAACACCGAAGTGCGCGATGCGGTCGACCAACTGACGCGGCGCGCGGCCACGCCGGAAGTCGCGCAGGCCATCGTGCGCGAGCTCGCCTGGTACGACCGCTACCTCGACCGCGGCCGGGTCGATCGCGCCGCCAACACCACGCCCGGCAATAAGGCAGGCGGCCTGTCCAACATCGCGGAGAAGGCGATGGGCTCCATCGTCAAGAGCGGCACGTCGGCGATCGCGCACGTGCTGTCGCCCGGCGACAAGCTTCGCGGCGACCAGCGCGGCCTGGTCTACGCCGCCACGCCCGCCAGCGACTTCATCTGCGGCACGCTGCAGCTGGCCGCGGGCATGAACCTGCACGTGTTCACCACCGGCCGCGGCACCCCGTACGGCCTGGCCGAATGCCCGGTGGTCAAGGTGGCCACGCGCACCGAGCTCGCGCGCCGCTGGAACGACCTGATGGACCTGAACGCCGGCCGCATCGCCGACGGCGAGGCCACGATCGAGTCCCTCGGCTGGGAGCTGTTCCACCTGCTGCTGGACGTGGCCAGCGGACGCCGGACGTGGGCCGAGCACTGGCAGCTGCACAACGCGCTGGTGCTGTTCAATCCGGCGCCGGTGACCTGACCGGCGGGGTGGTCGGAGCGCCTCCTTCCCCGTTCGTCCGCCGCCTCAGCGCATGAACGAGCCGTCCTCGCCGATGATCGACAGCTCGACATGGTCGAGTCCGGCGTGGTTCGTCGGCGAATACGACAGCACCAGGCCGCCGACGTCGTAATGGGCCATGCCATCGAGCGCCGCGACGACCTTGGCGCGCGTCGGTTGCGGGCTGGCGCGGCGCAGCGCCTCCAGCAGCACCTTCGCGCCGACGTAGCCCTCCACCATCGACGGCGTGAGCGCGATGCCGCGTGCCGAGGCGAGGTCGTGCGCCTCCTTGATGGCCGGCACGCCCAGCGTCCGTTCCGAGGGGAACACCTGCGAGACGATCACGCCGCGCGCTTCGCTGCCCATCGCCCGGACGAAGGCGCCCGACGCGTTGTTCGACAGCGTCAGCACCTGCGCGTGCGAGCCCGCGGAGCGCAGGGCGCGCGTGCCCGCCACGACGGAGTCGGCGGAACCGATGACCAGCACGGCCTGCGCCTGGCCCTCCGCGATCCGGGGCGCCAGCCGGGAGAAGTCCGGATGGTCGCGATCGAAGGGCTCGATCAGCACCGGCTCCTTTCGAACGCGGGCGAAGCCCTTGCGCGCGCCTTCGACCGCGTCGGCGCCGAAGCTGTCGTTGGCATGCAGGACCGCGATGCGCGCCACGCCGACCGTGTCGAGGTGGACGATCGCGTTCTCGGCTTCGCGCTGGTAGGGCGCCCGGACGTTGAAGACCCAGGGGTCGACGGGCTGGTACATCAGCTTCGCGCCGGTCGACGGCGCCACCATGGCGACGTGGGCGCGCGCCAGCACCGGGAGGATCGCCTGGTTGTGCGGCGTGCCGCGCGCGGCGAACAGGGCCAGCACGCCCTGGTCGACGAGCGCCTGCGCGTTGCGCGCCGCGAGGGCCGGCTCGAAATGGTCGTCGAGCTGCACCAGCCGCACCTTCTGGCCTTCGACGCCGCCACGGCGGTTGATCTCGTCGATCCACAGGTGCGCGCCGACGGACAGCTCGTTGACGCTGCCGGCGGCGGGGCCGGTGAATCCGGCCGTCTGGCCCACCAGGAGATCGGCGCGGGCTGGGCCGGCGACTGCGGCCGCCCATGCCGCCGCCAGGATGAGGAGAGCGCGCTTCATGGACATGGCGGGCCTTTCAGGCATTGAACGCGGACACGGCCTCGAGCAGGCGACGCGACTGTTCCTGCAGCGAGATCGCCGCCGCCGCCGATTCCTCGACGAGCGCCGCGTTGCGCTGCGTGGTGGCGTCGATGGCGGCGACCGCCTGGTTGACGTCCTGCAGCCCCGCGGCCTGCTGCCGGCCGGCGACGCTGATGTCGCCGATGATCCCTTCGACCTTGCGCACCGACTGCAGGATCTGGCGCATCGACGCGCCGGCACGGGTCACGAGCTGCGCGCCCTCGTCGACCGTTCCGGAGGACGACTCGATCAGGGTACGCACCTCGCGCGCTGCCGCCGCGCTGCGCTGCGCCAGCGTGCGCACCTCCGAGGCGACGACCGCGAAGCCGCGTCCCTGTTCGCCGGCGCGCGCCGCCTCCACCGCGGCATTGAGCGCGAGGATGTTGGTCTGGAACGCGATGCCGTCGATGACGCCGACGATGTCGTTGATGCGCGCCGACGAATCGGTGATGCGGTGCATCGTGCGGACCACCTCGCCGACGACCTGGTCGCCGTCGTCCGCGGAGCGCGTCGCGGCGTTGACGAGCTCGAGTGCCTGCGCGCTCGAGTCGGCGTTGTTGCGCACGGCGGCGCTCAGCTCCTCGACGCTGCCCGCCGTGCGCTGCAGGGAGGCCGCCTGTTCCTCCGTGCGCTGGGACAGGTCGGAGTTGCCCTTGGCGATCTCGCCCGACGCGCCCGCGATGATGTCCGCGCTCTCGTGGATGGCCGAGATCATGCGCCGCAGCTGGCCGGACATCCCCGCCATCGAGGCCTGCAACTGCCCGAGCTCGTCGCGGCGGTCGACGGCGATGTCGTGCACGACGTCGCCGGATGCGACGCGGTGCGCCGCGGCGATCACGTCGCGGATCGGCTGCGTGATGCCGCGCGCGATGAAGATGCACAGGCCGGCGCCGAGCGCGACCACGAGCACGCCCAGCGAGCCGAGGATCCAGAGGCTGCGCCCGACCTCGGCGCGGATCGCGCCGGCGCGCCGGTCGATGGCCGAACGTTCGGTGTCGAGCATCGCCTGCAGCGAACCGAGGTAGCCGGCGGTAGCGTGCTTCAGCCGTTCGGCGGCCGCATTCGCCTCGTCGCCCTTGCCGTCGCGGCGCAGCGCGACGATCTCGTTGCGCAGGTTCAGGTACACCTTGCGCGCGGCCAGGATGTCGGCCATGCGTTGGCGCTCCTCGGCCGAGGTCGCGAGGCGCGTGAGCTCGTCCTGGTACTTGCTGGACAGCGCCGTGGACGACTTCATGTCGTCGGCGAAGGTCGCCGGCAGCACCGGATCGGCGCTGACCGCCATGGCCAGCGTGCGCTTGCTGCCGGAGTCGATCACCCGGTACCAGTCGCTGGTGATGCGCTCCTTGGTCAGGGGTTCGTCGAGCAGCTGACGGTTCTGTTCGGCGACCGTGGCCACCTCGAAGAGTCCGGCCGCGATGGCCAGCACCGTAAGCATGAGGACGCTGCCGATGCCGATGGCCAGGCGCGTGCCGATGCGTAGATCCTTGAACATGGATTTGTCTCCTGTCGATTGTCGAGTCGCGATGCGCGGGACACCTCCCTGCGTATCGGCCGCCCGTCCCGCCGCGTTGATCGAGGCGTGCCCGGGCGAGCGTGAAATGGGTCACTCGGACGCGATCTGCAGTCGCTTGAGCTTGTCGTAGAGCGTCGTCTTGGCGATGCCCAGCTGTTCCGCCGCCAGCGCGACGTTGCCGCCAGCGCGCGCGAGCGCCGCGCGCAGCACGTTGCGCTCGAAGGCCTCGAGCTGGCGCGGCAGCGTCTGCGCCGCGTCGACGGCGGCCGCGGCATCGCCGTCGACGACGCCCAGCACCAGGCGTTCGGCGAAGCCCTTGAGCTCGCGCACGTTGCCTGTCCAGCGGCGCGCGCACCACTCGGACATCTGCGCGGGAGACCACTCCGGCAACGGGCGCTTGAAGCGCTCGCAGGCCTGCGCCACGAAGTGCGCGAGCAGCAGCGGCACGTCCGAGGGATGCTCGCGCAGGGGCGGCAGCGTGACGGCCACCGTGGCGATGCGCCAGTACAGGTCCGCGCGGAAGCGGCCTTCCTCCGACAGCTTCAGCAGGTCGGCCTTGCTCGCCGCCACGACGCGGCAGTCGACGCGCACCTGCTCGTTGCCGCCCAGGCGCTCGACCGTGCGCTCCTGCAGCACCCGCAGCAGCTTGGCCTGCAATGCGAGCGGCATGGACTCGATCTCGTCGAGGAAGACGGTGCCGCCGCGCGCGAACTCGAACTTGCCGATGCGCCGCTTCTGCGCGCCGGTGAACGCGCCGGCCTCGTGGCCGAAGACCTCGCTCTCGAACATCGTCTCGGGCATGGCGGCGCAGTTGATCGCGACGAAGGGCGCAGCCGGCGACCCGGCCGCGTGCAACAGGCGGGCGACGACCTCCTTGCCGGTGCCCGTCTCGCCGTTGATCAGCACATCCGCGCCGGTCGGGCCGATCGTCGCGATGAAGCCGCGCAGGCGCTGCATGGCGGTCGAATCGCCGATCAGGCGCGGCAGCGCATCGCGCTCGCTCGCGGCCCGGCGCAGCGCGCGGTTCTCGAGCACCAGGGCGCGGCGGTCGAGCGCGCGGCGGACCACGTCGACCAGGCGCTCCGCGCCGAACGGCTTCTCGACGAAGTCGTAGGCGCCGCGTCGCATGGCCTGCACGGCGAGTTCGACGTCGCCGTGCCCGGTGACGAGGATGACCGGCAGCTCGCTGTCGCGCCGCGCGGCCTCGTCCAGCAGCGCCATGCCCGACATGCCGGGCAGCCGCATGTCGCTGAGCACCACGCCGGAAAGCTCGGCGCCGATTGCCGGCAGTGCGTCCTCGGCATTGGCGAACGACGTCACCGCGATGCCCGCAAGCACCAGCGCCTGCTCGGTCGCGAGCCGCACGCTCGCCTCGTCCTCGATCAACAGTACGGCGGTCATGGCGAGGGGGTCTCCTGCAGCGGGAGCGTGAGGACGAACAAGGCGCCGCCCCCGGGGTTGTCCTCGGCGGCGAGCATGCCGCCCATCGCCTGCACGATGGACGACGAGATCGCGAGCCCCAGGCCCAGCCCGGCGCCCGAGGGCTTGGTGGTGAAGAAGGGCTCGAACAGGTGCGCCCGCGCCTGCGGCGACAGGCCCGGGCCGGTGTCGGCGATGCGCAGCGTCGCGCGATCGCCGGCGTCCAGTGTCACGCTCACGCGTCGCTCGGTGCAGGCCAGCACGGCGTCCAGCGCGTTGCGCAGCAGGTTGATCAGCACCTGCTCGATGCGGATCGCGTCGCCGGTGACGATCGCGGGCCGCGTGACGCAGATCTCCAGCACGGCACCGGCGCGCTCGAAGTCGTTGCGCACGAGGCGCGCAGCATTGTCGATGGCCCGCGCGAGCTCCACCGGGCCTGGCGCGCCGTCGGACTTGCGCGCGAAGGTCTTCAACTGCGACACCAGGACGCCCATGCGGCCGGCGGCGTCGGCGATGTGGCGCAGATTCTGGCGTGCGGCTTCGGCGTTGCCGCGATCGAGGAAGGCGCCGGCGTTGTCCGCGAAGACCTGCAGGGCCGTGAGCGGCTGGTTGAGCTCGTGCGTGACGCCGGCGGCCATCTGGCCCAGCATGCCCAGCTTGCCGGCCTGGATCAGTTCGGCCTGGGTCTGCCGCAACAGGCGCTCGGCGTCGTGGACGTCGGCCAGGCGTTGCGCGAGGTCGGCGTTGGCGCGCGTGAGTTCGCCGGTGCGTTCGGCGATGCGCGCCTCGAGTTGCGCGGAGGCGGTCACCAGCGCCTGTCGGGCCGCGGCGGCAGCTCGCGCGTGGCGCCGACGTTGCGCCAGCGCGAAGGCGGCCAGGCCGGCCACGGCGGTCGCCAGGCCTGCGATGGCGGCCGCGGCCACAGCGATCCGGCGCGCCGGTGCGGCCGAGGGGAAGCGCACGAGCTGCCATCCGAGGACGCCCACCGGCTGCGCCACCCGGTCGTCGAGCCGCCAGCGCCGGTCGGTCGCGACCAGTTGCGCGACGTCTCGCCCGGCGTACTGCTGCGTCGCCTCGATGCGCCGGCGCGCGGCATCGTCCAGCGGTGCCAGGCTGCGGTAGCGCCAGGCCGGCACGTTGGCGAGGAACAGCACGCCATGCACATCGGACAGGGCCACCGCTTCCTCGTCGGGCAGCGGCCACGACCGCTCGACCTCGAGCAGGTCGACCTTGATCACGACCGCTCCCAGCACGCGCCCCGCCGGCTCGCCGGCCGCGCGCACCGGTTGCGCGAGGAAATAGCCGGGCTCGCCGGTGGTCGCGCCGATGCCGTAGAAGCGCCCGGTGCCACCGGCGAGCGCGTCGCTCATGTAAGGCCGGAAGCGGTAGTTGTTGCCGACGAAGCTTTGCGGCGTGCCCCAGTTGCTCGCCGCGATCGTCAGGCCCGAGGGCTCGACGACGTAGACCGCAGCGACGCGGGCGCGGCGCTGCACCTCCTCGAGATAGCGATCGAGCGCCTCGGCACGCGCGCGGTCGTCAGGCATGCGCAGGCTCTGCTCGACGAGCGGATGCAGCGCGACCACGAAGGGCAGCGTCTCGACCTTCTCCAGCGTCGACGCCAGCGCCTGCGCGTCGGCACGGGCCTGGACGGCGGCGTCCTCGCGCAGGCCGGCGCGCGCGCGCCCGAGCGCGAACGCGCCGGCGAGCGTCGACGCCGCGAGCGCGGCGACCAGCCACGCAAGCATGGGCAGCAGCGAGCGGCGGGAGAGCGCGAGGGTGTTCATGCGGCGGAGGCGTCTGGCCGTCACTTTAGCCGCCGGCGCGTCCGCCGCCAGCGCGGCCCCGATCATCACGCCGCGCCGCAGGCGTCGTCGTGGCGGTCGGCGAGCCACCCGTGGCGGCGCGGGTCGGGCATCGACCAGGACGCGAGCAGCGCCACCGCGGCGACCGCGGTCACGTACCAGAAGAACGTCGATTCCAAGCCCGCCGACTTGAACCACAGCGCCACGTACTCGGCCGATCCGCCGAAGGCCGCGTTGCCGATCGCGTACGACAGGCCCACGGCCAGCGCTCGCACGTGGGGCGGGAACATCTCGGCCTTCACGAGGCCGCTGATCGACGTGTAGAAGCTCGTGCCCACCAGGGCGAGGGTCACGAGCGCGAACGCCGCGCCCGGGCTCGCGACCTGGCCGAGCGCCGTCATCAGCGGCACCGTGGCCAGCGTGCCGAACAGGCCGAAGCAGATCATGGATTCGCGCCGGCCGATGCGGTCCGCGAGCCAGCCGAACACGGGCTGCAGCACCATGAAGCAGAACAGGGCCGCAGTCATCACGTTGGTGGCGGTGCGCGCGTTCATGTGGGCCGTGTTGATCAGGTACTTCTGCATGTACGTGGTGTACGTGTAGAACAGCAGCGAGCCTCCCGCGGTGTAGCCGATGACGGTGGCCAGCGCCCGCGGGTGATGCATCATCGCCTTCAGGGTGCCGGCGCCGTCGCGTGAGCGGGTCGCGGCGTCCGAGGTCTCGACCAGCGAGCGCCGCAGCCACAGCGCGACGGCCGCTGCCAGCGCGCCTGCGACGAACGGGATGCGCCAGCCCCACGCGCGCATCTCGTCCGGCGACAGCACTGCCAGCAGCAGCGTGATCACGAGCGACGAGAGCAGCTGGCCGCCGATCAGGGTCACGTACTGGAACGAGCCGTAGAAGCCGCGCCGGCCGGCCACCGCGACCTCGCTCATGTACGTGGCCGCGGTGCCGTATTCGCCGCCGACCGACAGGCCCTGGATCAGTCGCGCGACGAGCAACAGCGCGGGCGCCCAGACGCCGATGGCGGCATAGGTCGGCAGGCAGGCGACCATCAGCGAGCCGAAGCACATCATCAGCACCGACACCACCATCGAGGCCCGGCGCCCGCGCCGGTCGGCGATGCGGCCGAACAGCCAGCTCCCGAGCGGCCGCATGAAGAAGCCGAGCGCGAACACGGCGGCGGTGCTGAGCAACTGCGTCGTCGGATCGCCCTTGGGAAAGAACGCGCCGGCGAAGTAGACGGCAGTGAAGGCGTAGGCATAGAAGTCGAACCACTCGACCAGGTTGCCGGAACAGGCGCTCACGATGGCGCGAATCACCTGGGCGCTGCCGGCCGGTGATGCGGCGTTCGCCGGCGGCGCCTCGGAGCCGGCGCCGAAGCCGCCCGTTGCGTCGCCCGGAATGGCCGACTGGGGCCTGGGAAAGGGTGTCGTCATCGCTTGTCTCCTTGCTTGTTCGTGTCATGGCGCGTTGCGGCCGCATGCCGATTCGCAATGACCATGCCAGGCAGACGGCGCTCGCAAGTCCTTGATCCACAAGGGCGCAGCAGCGCCCCGAGCACGAAGGTCCGGAATGGCGGGGCCGGCGGATTCCGGGCGCCCGGAAAGCCGGGATTCAGCGCAGCCGCGCGCGCGCGCCGTCCACCAGGAAGTGCAGGGCGTCGTCGAAGACGAGGTCGGGATCGCCGCCGACGTTCGCCGCCCAGCCGGCCGCCAGCAGCGGGTAGTGCGTGGCCTCGGGTCCGGCGGCCTTGGCGGACGGCGGGGCGTCCGGCCGTTGCATCGATTGTTCCTCGAGCACCCAGCCGACCACGAAGCGCCCGACCGACATCAGCAGCCGGGTGGCCGCGCCCGGCTCGAAGCCGGCGGCGCACAGCAGGCGCAGGCGGGCCTCGATTGATTCGTGCTGCGCCTCGCCCGGGCGCGTGCCCGCGTGCAGGCGCGCCCCATCGCGGAAGGCGAGCAGCGCGCGGCGAAAGCTGCGGCCGTCGGCCAGCAGCCATTCGCGCCAGTCCTCGTCCGGGCCGGGCACGGACGGGGCGCGGCTGTGCTGCATGATGGCCGCGGACATCGCATCCAGCAACGCGCCCTTGCTGCTGAAGTGCCAGTACAGCGTCGGCGACTGCACGCCCAGTCGCTCGGCCAGCCTGCGCGTGCTGAGCGCGTCGATGCCGACCTCGTTGAGCAGGTCGAGCGCCGCACGCAGGATGTCGTCGCGGTTCAGGCGGGATCGATCGTCGGAATTCTTCACCCTATCAATGATAGAGAAGTTGAGGCACAATGCACTCTATCAATGATAGAGAGAGTGTCGTGAATCGAGCCTTGACCATCATCCTGGCGACGCTGCTGCTGGACGCCGTGGGCATGAGCCTGGTGTTCCCCATCCTGCCCGGGCTCCTGCGCGAGCTGGCCGGCGCCGACGCCACCACCACCCAC
>Ga0105239_10005080_pt1 | contig 15533 bp, 16 predicted proteins | sample KBSC44metaG_FD_92761 | JGI IMG/M metagenome (GOLD analysis project Ga0105239, IMG submission 92761) | Corn rhizosphere microbial communities from Kellogg Biological Station, Michigan, USA - KBS C4-4 metaG | ecosystem: Host-associated > Plants > Roots > Rhizosphere > Soil | place: Michigan, USA...
CCGGCCGCGAACCGCGACCTGCAGCAGGACTACGCGCTCAACGAGGCGCTCAACGCGCTGAAGGCGCTCGCGTTGCGGGCACCGCATGCGCAGGCCGCACCCGCGAAGGGCTGACGATGGCGGACGGCGACACCGGCCCGGCCGCGTTTCCTTACCTGTGGCTCGTGCGCGTGCCGCTCGCGGCGACGGCCGCGGTGCTGCTGCTGTCCTTCTTCGGCGGTGGCAAGGCGGGGCCGCTGTTCGGCATCGCGTTGTTCTCGTTGCTCGTCGTTTTCCTGCTGCTGCAAGTGTTTGCGCTCCCGCTTGCGGTCCGTGCGTGCATGCGGGCGCGCGCGTGGCCGGCGCGCGCACTGCTCGCGATGGGCTGCGGGGTGCTGCAGATCGCGTTCGTCGCGTGGTTCGTGATCCGCGTCGTGTTCTCCGACCTCACCTGATATGAAATCCACGGAGAGAAATGCCATGAAGAACTGGCTGCACGCGAACCGCCGCATCATCGCGTTCCTGCTCCTGCTCGGCGTGTTCCGCAGCGCGGTCGCCGACTGGAACCCGGTGCCGACCGCATCGATGCGCCCGACCATCCTCGAGGGCGACGTCGTGCTCGTGAACCGGCTCGCCTACGACGTGCGCCTGCCGTTCTCCGACACGGTGCTCGCGCGACTCGACGATCCGCGTCGCGGCGACATCGTCACGTTCTCCTCGCCGCAGGACGGCACGCGCCTGATCAAGCGCGTGGTCGCACTGCCGGGCGACACGGTCCAGATGCGCGACAACCGTCTGCTCGTCAACGGCGAGGAAGCGCGCTACGAGCCGCTCGGACGCGAATCGCCCGCGCACGTCGGCCAGCACGGCATTGCCGCCGACCGCGAACGCGAGGCCGTCGCGGGTTCCGAGCGCGTCGTGCAGTGGCTGCCCGGCAGCGCCGCGCGCTCGAGCTTCGGCCCGGTCACCGTGCCGGCCGACCAGTACCTCATGCTCGGCGACAACCGCGACAACAGCGAGGACTCGCGCTACATCGGCTTCGTGCCGCGCGAGAAGCTCATCGCGCGGGCCGAGCGCATCCTCGTCTCGGCCGACATCGTCGACCACTGGCAACCGCGCTTCACGCGCTTCGGCTCGGCATTGCATTGACGCCGCCGGCGGCGGACCATACGCGGCTTCGCGCATCGGGGACCTCGAACGACGTCGAGGTCCGGCGGCACAGGACGTGCCGTCGCCGGCAGGCCGTGCGTTCGATCACGCTGGCGCTCCGGGGCTGTCCGGATGCGCCGACCCGGACGACCGGCAGGACGGTGGTCGCGCGGGATTCGACCACGGAGTCGCGATGAATACCCCGCAGGACATCACCGAAGACCAGTTCTTCGAACTGGTCGACCGCTTCGTCGCGCAGGCCAACGAATTCGGCCAGCGTTTTCCACAGTCGCGCGTGAGCGCGGCGATCCTGTTCGCAGCCGCGCGCTTCAACGCGTTCCAATGGGTCAACCGCAGCCAGCTGTTGCAGCAGACACCCGAGGAGGCGACGGTCGCGTTCCGCGCCGAATACGAGGCGATGTTCCGCGAGAACCTGCGCAGCTTCGGCGTGTTGCGACCGGATGCGTGAGGTGGCGCCGCCCCGGCGGACCGTGCCGGGCTATTTCGCGCGCGGCGGTGCGAGCGGGAACGGCATGATCTTGTCGCCGCTGGCGGCGTCGCGGATCGCGGCGACGCCGCGGCGTGCGACCTCCTCGATGCGCACGATCGCGTGCATCGGCACGTGCAGCACGGTCGTGTCCTTGAACTCCTCGCGCAGGCGCTCCTCGCTCGGGTCGACGACGAGCCCTTCGCCGGGCGCGTCGAACACGAGGTCGCCGATCTCGGTGAAGCCCCACAGGTGGCTCGACGCGACGTGGCGGGCGTAGAGCTCGATGCTCTTGCCCTGCGACAGGAAGCAGACCTTGTAGAGTTTCGTCTTGCGCATGCGGGCGATTGTAGCGTCGCAGCCCCGTCGATCCGCGACGGCGGCATCGACCGGCGATCCAGGATGGAAAGGGCAAGGACGCCCTTTACCCGGCATCGACTAACTTCGCAGGCGCCGCGCGATCGCCGGACGCGACATCAGCGCGAGCAGGATCCCGATCACGAAGCCCGCGATGTGCGTCCACCAGGCCACCGCGCCGAACGCCGGGCCGACGTAGGTGAACAACAGCTGCAGCGCCGCCCAGAAGCCGATCAGCAGCGGCGCGGGGATGCGTACGAATTCGAGGAACACGCCGAGCGGCAGCACGAGGCCGAGGCGCGCGCGCGGGAACAGCGCGAGATAGGCGCCGACCACCGCGGACACCGCGCCGCTCGAACCGATGATCGGCGCGCTCGTGCCGGCCAGCGTGAACGCGCCGACGAGGTTGGCGAGTGCGCCGCCGGTGACGAACATCGCGAGGAAGCGCGGCGAGCCGAGCGCGCGTTCGGCGGACACGCCGAACACGACGAGGAACAGCAGGTTGCCGGTCAGGTGCAACCAGTCGGCATGGATGAAGATCGCCGTGACGAGGCGCGCCGCGCGCAGCTCGAGCAGCTGCTGCAGCCACGGCGCGTGCGGATCGAGCAGGGTCGAGGGCACCGTCCCCCAACGCGACAGCGTCGCGAGGCGCTCCGCCGGCGGCAAGGTCACGAGCCAGAGGAACGTCGCCACGCAGGCGGCGACGATGAGCAGGGTCGCCCATGGCGGGCCGGCGCGGCGCGAACTCGGCAGGTGCACGAACATGCCGGTCGGCCGCCCGCGTCAGCGCCCGTCGCGCGGATACAGGAAGCGCTGGCCCTTGAAGTCGAGCACCATGCCGTCGGGGCTGATCTCGTGCAGCACGACGCCGTTGCCGAGGTCGTCGCCTTCGACATGGCGCGCGCCTTCGATGACGATGAAACGCTCGGCCGGCACACTCGAGTAGACGTGCATCGTGAGCTTGAGGTCGGGCAACTCCTTGCGCGTGCCGTACGGCAACTCCCACACGCTCGGCAGGGCCGGCGCGGCGGGTTTCGGCGGCACCGGCTTGGCATCGGCCTTCGCGTCCGCGACCGGCTTCGTGTCCGCAGGCGCCGGCGCCTTCGTGTCCGGCGTGGCGGTTTTCGCATCGCGTGCCGCGGGATTCGCCTGCGCCGTGCTCGCCTTGTCGTCGCCTCCCGGTTTTGCTGCGGGCGTGGGCTTCGCGTCCGCGCTCGCCTTCGGCGCGGTCGGCTTCCCTGCGGGAGCGGTCGCCGTCGCCGTGGAAGCGGGTGGCGTCGCGGGTTTCGCCGGAGCGGCAGGCGTTCCTACCAGCGCCGCGTTCGGCGGCGGCTTGACCGCGCCGGGACGGTCCGTCGTCGGCATCGGCACGACCACGGGCGCGGTGGCCGCTGGCGGAGCGCCCGTTCGCGCGGCCGGCGGTTTCGTTTCGGCGCGTGCGGTGCGCGGCGGTGCCGCGGGCGGCGTCGCTGCGGTCGGATCGACGGCGGGTGCCGCGGCGGCGGGCTTTGCTTCGTCGGTTGGCGGCGTGTGCGGCGTGCGCATGAACCACCAGCCGGCGCCGAGCGCGACGACGATGAGACCGGCCAACACGGGTAGCACGCTGCGGCGCCGGCGGCTCATCGGCGCCGGCGTGCCGAGCGTCGGCATCTCGCCGAGTCGGCGCTGCTGTTCCGATTTCTTCAGGGCTTCGAGGATCAACGACATGAGGGGTTCCGACTGCGTTCGCGTTGCGGGTTCATTCCACGGTGCGGGCCAGGTGCGGCCCGGCGTCGTCCAGCGCCGACAGCGCGAACAGGGTTTCCGGGCCGATGATTCCGTCGGCCTTGATGCCATAGGCTTGCTGCAGCTTGCGTACGCGTTCCTCGAACGCCGCATCGAACGTCGCCGGCGTGGCCGCCCCGGCGCCGCCGTCGAACGTCTTCATGCGCTCCGTCGCCCACGCGACGCCGCTGCCGCTCGCGCCGCGCTCGAGCGTCGCCGGGATGTCCGCCGGCAGCCGCCAGAGCACGACGAAATCGCCGTTCCAGAACTTTGACAACGAATCGCGCGCGAGTTCGTAACGCGCACCCGCGAGATCGAGGCGAACGCGCCGCTTGCCGACGCCCTGCAGCAACGCGTGCGCGGGATGATCGCCCTTGCCGAGGAGCAGGATCAACGGGCGATCGAAGCGCAGCAGCTGGTCGAGCGCGGCGTGGCCGCGCAGGCAGGCGACGCCGGGTGCGACGATCGGCGCGCAGCGGCTCGCTTCGCGCACGGACACCGAGTCGGCGTCGACCTGCCAGCGCGCGAGCAGCTGCGTGAACGCGGTCAGTTCGGTCTCGGGCTTCTCGGCGAGGCGCGCGTCGAGGCGCGTCGCTTCGGCGTCGACCGGCGTTGGCGCAGCGACCGCCGGTGCGGCGGGTATGAATTTCGGCGGCTCCGGCCGCTGCTGCCACCACCACGCACCCGCGCCCGCGGCGAGCACGAGCAACGCCGCGGCGGCCCAGACGCCGTAGCGCCGGAACCAGTAGCGCGCGTGGCCGGGCAGCGTCTCGTCCGCGGCGCGATCGACGAGGCGTTCGCCGATGCCGTCCTGCTCGCGCGCGTAGCCAGCCATCAGCGCGCGGTCGGCGATGATGTTGACCAGGCGCGGGATGCCGCCCGAGCGCTGGTACAGCGCCTTCATGCCGAGTCGCGAGAACGGGATGCGCATGCAGCCTGCGACGGCCATGCGATGGCGCACGTAGGTTTCGGTTTCGGCGGCGTCGAGCGGCGTGAGGTGGTAGCGCGCGGTGATGCGCTGTGCGAGCTGGCGCAACTCGGGCCGCTCGAGCATCTCGCGCAGTTCCGGCTGGCCGAGCAGGATGATCTGCAGCAGCTTCTGCGTCGGCGTCTCGAGGTTGGTGAGCAGGCGCACCTGCTCGAGCGATTCGGTCGACAGGTTCTGCGCCTCGTCGACGATCAGCACCACGCGCAGGCCCTGCGCGTAGGCGTCGAGCAGGAATGCATTGAGTGTGTCGGTGAGCGCCTTCAGGCTGCCGCGCTTGCCCTCGATCGGCAGCTTGAGCTCCTCGCAGACCGTCTCGACGAGTTCGACCGGCGACAGTTTCGGATTGAGAACGAGCGCGATGCGCGTGTTCTCGGGCAGCTGCTCGAGCAGCAACCGGCACAAGGTCGTCTTGCCGGTGCCGACCTCGCCGGTGAGCTGGACGAAGCCGCCGCTGCCGCCCTTGCCAATGCCGTAGAGCAGGTGCGCGAGCGCGTCCCGGTGCCGTTCGGACAGGAAGACGTAGCGGGGATCCGGGGTGATCGAGAACGGCGGCTCGCGCAGGCCGTAATACTCAAGATACATACGGCTACTTTACCCGACCGGGCCCGGACGACGCCCGAAGGCCTGCCGCAGCGCACCTCCGACCGCGCTCCGACGGCGTGGCGGAGCGCCCGGGGGCGGCGTAAAGTGTGACGTAAATCACACTTTGAAGCGACCAGGGGCGGGGAGCCATGCCAGGAGGAATCGTGCGGACCCTCGTCGCCGGCCTGCTCGGCCTGGTCGTGCTGCCGGCGCTCGGCCAGTCGCTGCCCGCGGGTTTCCGCCGCACCGATCCGATCGCCAACCGGACCTTGCCGGTCGGCGTGTTCTTCGCCCACGACGGTCGCGTGTTCGTGCCCGAGAAAAGCGGCCTGGTCTGGGTCTACCAGAACCTGCTCGACGTGAATCCGCAGGTGTTCGCCGACCTGCGCGACCGCGTGCACGACAACTGGGACCGCGGCCTGCTCGGCTTCGCGCTCGATCCCGGCTTCCCGGAAACCCCCTACGTCTACGTGCAGTACGCCTACAACGGCGGCTTGTTCCCGGGCGGCGATCCGGTGCCGTGGGCGCCGCGCTGGCCCAGTTGCGCGCCCGGCGACCTGTGCGGCGTCAACGGTGGCACCGACTATTGCCCGAGCCCGCCCGGCGACACCACCAACGGCGGCGGTTGCGTGATCGGCGCACGTGTTTCGCGCCTCACGGTGAGCGGCGGCGTCGCCGGCGACGAACAGGTCCTCGTCGAGGACTGGTACCAGCAGTTCCCGAGTCATTCGATCGGCACGATCGCGTTCGGTCCGGACGGCTACCTGTACGCGGGCGGTGGCGACGGGGCGAGCTTCAACGGCCACGATTACGGGCAATGGGGCAATCCCGCCTGGCCCGACCAGCGCTCGCCGCTCAACCCCGGCAATCCGACCGACCCGGCGACCAACCACGGCGGCTCGCTGCGTTCGCAAGGCCTCGAGATCGAGGCGCAGTACAACGCGGCCGGCCACGACGTCTGGCTCGACGGCGCGATCATCCGCATCGATCCGGCGACCGGCGCCGGCGCGCCCGGCAACCCACTCGCCGCCGATCCGCAGGCGAATGCGCGGCGCATCGTCGCCTACGGCTTGCGCAATCCGTTCCGCTTCACGTTCCGCCCCGGCACGGGCGAAGTCTGGGTCGGCGACGTCGGCGAGAACACCTGGGAAGAGATCAACCGCATTCCCGATCCGTCGCTGCCGAACCCCGTGCTGCAGAACTTCGGCTGGCCGTGCTACGAAGGCCGCGGCCACCACGCGGGCTTCAGCGGCCCGATCTGCACCGCGCTGTACGCGGCGGGCGATACCGGCGGACGCACGCGCCAGTCACCGCCCTGGTACACCTACGTGCACTCGGGCAGCTCCGACATCACCGGGCTCGCGTTCTACACCGGCACGAGCTATCCGCCGCAGTACCACGATTCGCTGTTCTTCGCCGACAACAGCCGCACGATCATCTTCAACATCCCGTTCGTCGACGCGAACGCGGACGGCATTCCCGATGCGCCCGCGGACAGCGGCGCGACCGCGTTCTACGGTGGCGGAAATGCGACGGCCGTGCATCTGGGCACGGGTCCCGGCGGCGACGTGTTCTTCGCCAACATCAACACCGGCAAGATCTCGCGCTTGTCCTACTGCAGCGGCGGCTGCACGAACGTCGCGCCGTCGGCCGCCGTCGCGCTCGCCGCGGGTTCGGTCGCGGGCGGCGCGCCACGCACCGTCGCGTTCAGCGCGGCGAACAGCGTCGATGCGAACGCGGGCGACGTGCTCGCCTACGCGTGGGATCTCGACGGCGACGGCGTGTTCGACGACGGCACCGCGGTCGACGCGAGCCGGTTCTACACCGCCGACGGCGCGCACGACGTCGCCGTGCAGGTATCCGACAACCACGGCGGCGTCGACGTCGCGCGCATGCGCATCACGGTCGGCAACACCGCGCCGAGCGTGGCGATCACGAGCCCCGCGTCGAGCCTGGCATGGGCGAGCGGCGACGCGGTCGCGCTCGCGGCGACGAGCAGCGACGCCGAGCAGGGCACGTTGCCGGACGCCGCGCTCGCCTGGCAGGTCTACCGCGAGGATTGCCTGACCCCGGATTTCACCGGCTGCAGCGAATCGTTGCTCGGCGGCTTCAGCGGCGCATCGACCGCGTTCATCGCTCCGGATGCGACGTTCCCTGCGTACTTGCGCATCGTGCTCACCGGCACCGACAGCGGCGGCCTCACCGACACCCGGGAGGTGTCGATCTTCCCGCTGACCGCGCAGGTCACGCTCGCCTCGGATCCGGCCGGGCTCGCGCTCGCGTTCGACGGGGGCGCGCCGTCGGCATCGCCGTCGGCGCACACGGTCATCGTCAATGCGGGTTTCGCGGTCGCAGCGCCGAGTCCGCAGTCGCTCGCGGGGACCCAGTATGCGTTCGCGTCGTGGTCCGATGGCGGCGACGCGGATCATGTCGCGCACGTCGCCGCGGCCGGTGCATCGACCCTCGTCGCGAGCTTCGTCGCGCCGGCGGATCTCTCGCTCGCGCTCGACGACGGAGCGACCGTGGTGCTCACCGGTCGGCGGCACGCATGGACGATCACGCTCGCCGACGCGGGTGTCAACGCGCTCGCCGGCGTCGCGGTGGCTTCGCTCGCAACGGCCGGACTCGACCACGTGGGCTGGAGCTGCAGCGCGACGCCGGGTTCGTCGTGCGGAGCGGGCGGCAGCGGCGACATCGACGATGTCGCGGACCTCGCGAGCGGCGGCGTCGCGACCTACGTCGTCGACGCGTACGTGCGCGCGGATGCGCCGTCGAGCGTCGGCGTTTCGGCGAGCGCGCAGGTCCCGCCCGGCTACGCGAACGCGAGTCCCGGCGACGACAGCGCGAGCGACGTCGACGTGGTGCAGTACGACCTCGTCTTCCGCGACGGCTTCGATCCGCCGGCGTGAGTCGTCAGCGGGCGGCCTTTGCGCGCAGGCTGCGCGCACGGCGCGGCGCCGGCGTCGCGTCGCCCGAGAACAGCGTGATCGCGGTGCGCGCGACCTGGCCGGTGTCGTAGTACGCGTAGGCGCCGACGCCGAGCGCGCCGACCACGGGCAGCCAGCGCGTGATGCCGCGACCGACGAGGCGCTTGGACAGGCTCAGCCCGATCTTCGCGGCGACCTTCTCGATCAGGCGCAGCGGCACGTCCTGGATCAGCAGACGTGCGCCGACCTGCACGCCGACGTCGCGCAGCGCCTGCGCGGCCGCGTGGCGGAACAGGCAGTACAGCATGTGCGAGCGCGTGAGATCGGCGCCGACGCCGTAGACGCCCGCGATGTCGGCGACCATCTGGCGCTGGATGCGCCAGATCGCCACGAGTTCGGGCACGATCGTCAGCCAGCCGAGCGGACCGGGCGGCAATGCGAGCGAGCCGGCGGCGAGCGCGGCCTTGTTCGCCGCGGCGGAGGCGATCGCGCGTGCGCGATCGTCGGGCGTGCGGCTCGCGTGCTCGTCACTGCCGGGCACGTGGCCGGCGATGTCGAGCACGGCGCGCGCGAGGCGTTCGCCGAGGCTTTCGCTCGCCGCATCGACGCGGCGCGCAGGAACGTGGCGGGTCATCGGCGCCCTCCGGCGCGCAAGCACTCGCCGCAGTCTCGCATGCGCCGCCTGTACGCGCGGCGACCGTCAGTCGAAACCGTCGGCGAACAGTGCGTCGCCCGCGCGCAGCGTGCCGACGACGAGCATGCGCGGCGCGTCGGCCGGCGGCGGGTCGAGTGGCGCGATCAGCGCGACCACCCCGCCGGCGAGCGTATCGGCGCCGTTCCATGCGCCGCTCTGTTCGACGAGTGCGCCGGGCACGGCGCCGGCGAAGAACGCGTCGGCGTCGATCGCATTGCCGGCCGGGTCTTCGAACGTCGCGCCGGTCGCGTCGAGCGTGAGCCCGAGCACGGACATCAGCGGACGCGCGACGCTTTCGACCGGACCGCCCGCGCGCGCGTCGGCCGGATCGGGCGCGCCGCGCAGGCGCGCGCGCGTCGCCCAGCGCTGGCCGAGGCGATCGAGATAGCCGCGCAGTTCGACCTGGGCCGGCTGGCCGATGCCGCTCGCGTAGATACCGTCCTCGTCGCGCAACTGCGCCGCGCGGCGCACGGTGTTGCCGAGCAGGGTGACCGTGCCGTCGGCACCGGCCTGCACGTCGGCGGGATCGACCGGGCCTTCGAGGCGGATCATCGGTGCGTCGAACTGGATGCCTTGCGCCGCGAACGCGCCGCCGGCACCGAACACGCCGTCGACTTCTATCGCCGCGCCGGCGACGAGATCCTCCGCGCTGCCGTAGCGGAACTCGGTGCTCGCGTCGTAGCTGACCGTGTACGGCCCGAACGTGAAACTGCTCGCGTCGACCACGCCGACGAGGCCGGTGAGCGCGCCGAGCGCGCCCGGCGTGCCGACCGGCATCGGCGTGACGCAGGCGAGCCGCGTCACGCTGTCGAGCACGCTCGCGGCGTCGAAGCCGGGGATCGCGTCGGCGCGGATCTGGACGTACTGCCCTGCCGCGACGCTACCGCCGCAGTCGATCGGCGTGACGCCGGCGACGCTCACGCGTTGCGGGCCGATCGAGATTTCGTTGCCGTTCGCGGTGTCCACGTAGCCGGACAGCAGCCAGCGCGGCGTCGGCGTCGGCAGGTATTCGACGAACGAGGCGAGCAGGCTCGCGTTGGCGTCGACGTAGCCGCTCACGTCGAGATGGTCGCCGAGCGCGACGTTGCCGATCGCGCCGCCGGGCACGCCGGTGAGGCGCGTGTCGGCGGTGACGGTGACTTCCTGGCCGAGCACGCGCAGCGGCACGACCGACGTGACCGGACCCCGCACCGCGTAGGAGAACACCACGGTCGCCGCCGCCGGCACGCCGAGCGGTGCGGCGGTCGCGGCATAGCGTGCCTCGACGCGCAGGCCGGGCTTGTCGGGCAACGCACTGCCGGACGGCAACACCACGTCGTCGACGATGACCTGCGTCTGCGCATCGACGCGCACGGCATGTCCGTTGACGTCGATGGTCTCGACCGCGCCGGCCAGGGCGCAGCCGCCGGTCATGGCCGCGCCGAGCAGCCGAGGGAGGGTCCGGGAAGATTTCGCTCGCATGCGCGCATTGTCGCCGCGCGGGGGCGCCGGCGCATGGGTGCTTTCACCCAGGCGCACGAGCGCGATCGCGGCTCACCGCGCGCCGTACTTCCAGTTGCGCGGTTTGCCCTGGGCGAGCCATTCGAGCGTGGTGGCGAGGCGTTGCGCGCGCGTCGCCTCGCGCTTCGCCTCGGTGATCCACTCGATGTACTCGCGCCGATCGCTGTTGCTGAAGCGCTCGAAGGTCTCGCGCGCCTTGCGGTTCTTCGCGAGCGCCGCGGCGAGGTCGTCGGGTACGTCCGCGGGTGGTCGCGGCGGGGTCCCGCGCGCGGCCGCGCGCGTCGCGCCGGCGTCGCCGAGCGCCATCGCCTTCTTCACGAGCGCCGCGAGCGCGCGTTTCGACGGCAGGTCCGCGAGCCGCTCGATGCGCCCGAACTGGCCCATCGCGTCGGTCGCCTTGGCGTTGTCGGCGACGCGGTCGCCGAGCCAGAAGCCGAACGCGACGTGCTGCTTGAACGCAGCCATGTTGCACAGCAGGCGACCGCCGTAGGTGAAGTGCGGCGAGCTCCACTTGATCGTTTCCTGCGCGGCCGGGCAGGCCGCGTGCACGCATTCGCGCAGGTGCTCGAGGATCGGCCGCGCGAACGGAGCGGCCGCACCGATGTAGGCGTCGACGCGCGGATCGCGCGGGCTCATGGCGTCGTCGCGTGCGGCGTCAGTGCGTGCCGACGACGACGATCGTCTTGCCCGACACCTCGATCATGCCCTGTTCCTCGAGCTGCTTGAGCACGCGTCCGACCATTTCGCGCGAGCAGCCGACGATGCGGCTGATCTCCTGGCGCGAGATGCGGATCTGCTTGCCCTTCGGGTGGGTCATCGCGTCGGGTTCGTCGATGAGGTCGAGCAGGGTCTTGGCGACGCGACCGGTCACGTCCATGAAGGCGAGCCGGCTGACCTTGCGCGAGGTGTGCAGCAACCGGTTGGTCAGCTGCGAGCCGATCGCGAACAGGATCTTCGGGCACTCGTCGCGCAGCGGCCCCTCGAACAGGTTGAACATGCGCTCGTAGCCGATCTCGGCCAGCTCGCACGGCGTGCGCGTGCGCACCATGACCTCGCGCCTTGGGGTTTCGACGAACAGCCCCATTTCACCGATGAACTCGCCGCGGTTGAGGTAGGCGAGGATCAGCTCGCGGCCTTCCTCGTCCTCGGACGAGACGGTGAGCGAGCCGTCGATGACGTAGTAGAGGATGTTGGCCGAGTCGCCCGGGCGGATGATCGCGGTCTTGCTCGCGTAGCGGCGGCGATGGCAGGCGCCGAGGAACCGCTCCATCGCGGCGCGGTCGGGCGTGAGCATCGCGGGCGCCTGGACGCGGTTGACTTCGCGCTGCAGGTTGTAACGGAAATCGGCGATCTTGCCTTGCGCTTCCATTGGGTCCCCTCCGCACGGGGGCAGGCCCGTGGCGGTCGTGCTGGGCCATGGCGGAACGCACGGGGTTACATGCGTTTGCGAGCCCGCCGGGGGCCGGATGATTCATCTTATTGCAAATTGTGTCGCGCGTGGGCGACACGGGAAGGATGGACGGGTGCGAAACGCCGTGGCGGCGGCGTGGAATCCGGTTTCATCACGCTGGCGCTTGGCCCATAATCCGCCCCCTTGGCGGGGCGCCGCGGACTCCGCGGCGGCCCCTTCGTTCGTTTTCGACGTTTCGAGGTAGTACGCCGTGGTCAAACCGATCCCGCGCCTGCAGCTGCAGGGTTTCAACAACCTGACCAAGGCGCTCAGCTTCAATATCTACGACATCTGCTATGCGGTGTCGGAAGACCAGCGCCGGCGCTACATCGAGTACATCGACGAACAGTACGACTCCGATCGCCTCACGCAGATCCTCACGGACGTCGCGGAGATCATCGGCGCGAACATCCTCAACATCGCGCGCCAGGACTACGACCCGCAGGGCGCGTCGGTGACGATCCTGATCTCCGAGCACCCGGTGGTCGACAAGCTCGGCAAGGACGTCATCTCCGACGCCGTGGTCGCGCACCTGGACAAGAGCCACATCACGGTGCACACCTACCCGGAGACGCACCCGCACAACGGCATCGCGACCTTCCGCGCCGACATCGACGTGGCCACCTGCGGCGTCATCTCGCCGCTGCGCGCGTTGAACTACCTCATCGACAGCTTCGAGTCGGACATCGTCACGATGGACTACCGCGTGCGCGGTTTCACGCGCGACGTGAAGGGTCGCAAGCACTACATCGACCACAAGATCAACTCGATCCAGGACTACCTGGCCAAGCACATCCGCCAGAAGTACGAGATGTTCGACGTCAACGTGTACCAGGAAAACATCTTCCACACGAAGATGCACGTGAAGGACTTCGACCTCGACACCTACCTGTTCGAGGCGAACGCCGACGATCTCTCGTTCAAGGAACGCCAGCGCATCGAGCAGCTGCTCAAGCGCGAGATCGAGGAACTGTTCCACGGCCGCAACCTGATGTGAGCGTGGCGGCGCCGGCGCGGCCGGCGTCGTGCGTCACACGCGGTACGCGACCGCCTTCATCACGTTCGAGGCGAAGCGCATCAGCGCCGGGATCGGCGCGGGCAGGGTGATCGCGCCCGCGGCGAGCGCGTGCTCGGCGTGGCGCGCCTCGTCGTCCTTCATGCGCCGCACGATCGCGCGGCTGCGCGCGTCGCCTTCGGGCAGCGTCTCGAGGTGCTCGCCGAGGTGGGCTTCGACTTGGCGCTCGGTCTCGACGACGAAGCCGAGGCTGACGCGATCGCCGACCAGGCCCGCCCCCGCGCCGATCGCCCACGCACCCGCGTACCAGACCGGATTGAGCAGGCTCGGCCGGCTCGCGAGTTCCTCGAGCCGTTCGCCGCACCAGGCGAGGTGGTCGGTTTCCTCGGCCGCGGCGGCGAGCATCTGCCGGCGCAGCGGCGCTTCGCGCGCGACCGCGGCCTGGCCGAAGTAGAGCGCCTGCGCACAGACTTCGCCGACGTGGTTCACGCGCATGAGCCCGGCCGCATGGCGGCGCGCGCGCTCGTCGAACGCGGGGTCGGCGAGGTCGCCCGCGGGCGAGGGCTGCGCGGCGGCCGGTTTCGGCACGCTCACGGTCTCGAGCGCACGCCCGATCTCGACGAGCAGGCGATCCAGCGGCGACAGCGATCGTTCGATCATGGCGCCATTGTCGGGCGAAACGGCCATTGCAGCCAACGCCGGCGCGTCACGCCGGTGCTCCGGTATCGAGTTGCGCGGCGAGCAGCGCGAGCGGGTGCACTGCCGACGGTGCGCCGTCGCGTTCGCGCAGCCCATTGCCGAGGTGGATGCGGCAGCCGATGTTGGTCGTCAGCAGCAGGTCGGGCTCGAGCGTGGCGGCCTGGTCGAGCTTCTCCGCCCGCAGCCGGTCGGCGAACGACGGATGTTCGATGAAGTAGCTGCCGGCGGCACCACAGCAGCGCGGCTGCTCGGGCAGCTCGAGCACGACGAGCTGCGGCACGCGCGCGAGCAGCGCGCGGATCGGGGCGAGCGCGCCGGCGACGTTGACCTGGGTGCACGGCAGGTGCAACGCAGCGCGGCGCTGCAGCGGCCGGAAGCGCAGCGCGGCAAACGCCGCGTCGGCGTCGAGGAATGCGTGGATGTCGGGCGCCGAGAGCGCCGTGCCCGCGGCGACTTCGTCGCGCAGGTCGCCGTGGCAGCCGCTGCTGCAGCCGAGCACGACCTCGGCCTGCGTACCCAGCAAGGCCTCGCGCGTCGCCGCGGCTTCGCGTGCGGCGTCGTCGACAAACCCGCCGTGCCGCGACAGCGCGCCGCAGCAGTGGTGGTCGACCTCGATCACGCGATGGCCGGCCGCTTCGAGCAGGGTGCGCGCGGCGGCGAGCGTGTCGGCCTCGTAGACGCTGCCGACGCAGCCGCGGAACAGCGCGATCGCGCGCCCGGTCGCCGGCGCGGGCGGCGGTGCGATCCCGGGCTGCGCTGGTGCCGCGGGAACGGTCTCGCCGATGCGGCGCCAGCGAGAGCCGCGCGGCAGCAGGCGTGCGAGGCGCGGCAGCCAGCGCGCCGCGTGTACCGCGGCGCCGAACCGCGCGAGCGCGCGCAGCCGGCGCGGCGCATGCAGCCAGCGGCGCAGGCGGCTCGGCGGCACCGTGGCGACGAGCGCGGCCCGGGTCTGCACGAGCAGGTCGTCGTAGCGGACCTGCGAGGGACAGACCTTCTGGCACGACAGGCAGCCGAGGCAGTGGTCGAGATGGGCGACCGCGGCCGCGTCCGGCGCGAGCCGCCCCTCCGCCAGCGCCCGCGCGAGCGCGATCCGCCCGCGCGGGGACTCCGCTTCGGTCCGCTCCAGGCGGTAGGTCGGGCAGTGCGGCAGGCACAGGCCGCACATCACGCACTGGTCGGCGAGGGCCGCCACGCCCGGTTTGGCGCGGGGGGCGCCCGATGCAGGTACGGACATGCGGTTCATGCTACCATTCACGGCTTGCACTGGATCGCGCCCCCTGCTTGCTAGCCGGAGGCACTTCCGCTATCCTCCCGCGCCCTCATTTACGACGGCCCGGTTTCTTGGGCCCAGCCAGAGTCTTACCGATATGAAAACGATCAGCGCCAAGGCTGAAACCGTCAAACGCGACTGGTACGTGGTCGACGCCGCCGGCAAGACCCTCGGCCGCCTGTGCACGGAGCTCGCGCATCGCCTGCGCGGCAAGCACAAGACCATCTACACCCCGCACGTGGATACCGGCGACTACCTCGTCGTGATCAATGCGGAGAAGATCGCCGTCACCGGCAACAAGATGGAAGACAAGAACTACCATCGCTTCACCGGTCACATCGGCAACCTCAAGACGACGTCGCTGAAGGACATGCTCGCGCGTCATCCGGAGCGCGTCATCGAGATCGGCGTGAAGGGCATGCTGCCGAAGAATCCGCTCGGCCGCGCGATGTACCGCAAGCTGAAGGTGTATGCCGGCCCGAACCATCCGCACACGGCGCAGCAGCCGCAGGTGCTCGAGGTCAAGGCGTAAGAAATTCCGAGCCCGTGCCGGCTGGTACGGACTAATCCACGAAGCTGAAGAAACGACACATGGCGATCCAGCAGAACTACGGCACCGGCCGTCGCAAGTCCTCCGCAGCGCGCGTGTTCCTGCGCAAGGGCAGCGGCGCG
>Ga0105239_10005081_pt1 | contig 15528 bp, 11 predicted proteins | sample KBSC44metaG_FD_92761 | JGI IMG/M metagenome (GOLD analysis project Ga0105239, IMG submission 92761) | Corn rhizosphere microbial communities from Kellogg Biological Station, Michigan, USA - KBS C4-4 metaG | ecosystem: Host-associated > Plants > Roots > Rhizosphere > Soil | place: Michigan, USA...
GCGGCGATCGACGCCACGATGGCCGAGGGCGCCGAGCTGGCCGTCCTCAGCGGCGACGCCACCGACCACGCGCTCGACGTGCATTCGCCGTCCTTCGTGGCGCTGGCGCGGCAGGTGCGGCGGCTCGCGGACCACTGCCCGGTGCTGATTTTGCAGGGCACGTACTCGCACGAGCCGCCCGGCACGCTGGAGGTGTTCCGGCTGCTCGGCGGGTGCTACCCGGTGCACGTGGCCGATCGCATCCACCAGGTGGCCTGGTGCGGCGCGCGCGGCTGGGTCGAGAGCGCCGCCTGGCGCTTCGACGAACTCCCCGCCGGTGCCCAGGTGCTGCTCTCGTGCGTGCCCACCGTCAACAAGGCCACCGTGGCTGCGGCGGTCGGCGCCGCGGCGGCGGCCGAGGCCGTCGGGCAGCAGCTGGCGGCCCTGCTCGCCGGCTTCGGCGAGATCAACCGCCGCGCCGCGGCGGCCGGCGTGCCGACCGTCGGCGTGTCGCACGGCACGGTGAGCGGGTGCCTCACCGAGCACGGCGTGCCGATGGCGGGGCTGGACCACGAATTTACCGTGGGCAGCCTGTTCGCCGCGCAGGCGTCGGCCTTCCTGCTGGGGCACATCCACAAGCACCAAGCGTGGGAGCGGGACGGACGGGTGATCGCCTATCCCGGCTCGATCGGCCGACTGCACTACGGCGAGGAGGGCGGCAAGGGGTGCCTGCTGTGGGACGTGGCGCCTGAGCGCGCCAGCTACCGATTCATCGAAACGCCGGCGCGGCGCATGCTGCACCTGACGTTCAGCGGCCGGCCGGACCGGGACGCGCTGCGTGCCGCGGCGGCCGATGCGGCCGGAGCCTTCGTGCGTGTGCGCTGGCAGATCGCCGAGGAAGACCGCAACGCCGTGGATCGCGACGAGATCGAGCGGCTGTTTGCCAACGCGGCGGAGCTGAAGCTCGAAGGGCGCTTCGTGCCGCTGCTGCGGGCGCGCTCGGCGGGCATCAGCGCGGTGCCGACGCTGGCCGACAAGCTGCGGCGCTGGGCCGAACTGGCGGGCGTCGACGCCGAGCCGCTGGTCGAGCGCCTTGCGTGGCTGCAGGCCATGCCGGCCGAAGACATCGCAAGGCGCATTGTCGATGACGCGGCCGCACCGGCTGGAGGGGCTGGGACGCAGCCGTGGGTCGCGTCGCCCGAGTGCGAGCAAGTGCGGGCCGATCTCTGCGGCGAATAGGCTCGTTCGGGCCACAAAGTTGGTCGGCGCGATGAAGTCGATCACGCATAGCATCTGCGCGCTCCCGCAATCGCCGGTGCCGTAACAACCGTGGAACTTCGAGCATGAAACCCATGCGACCAACCTCAGCGGCTTCACCGCCACCCGCGACGAGCTCGGCTGCCGTCATTGGGCTTTGCGTCGCGAATGGCTGTTCCGCAGCGTGTCCGGTCGGTCGCTGGCGGACGCCCAGTTCACGGTCTCAGTCCCGTTGCGGTCATTGAGCCACCCGGCAAGCACCGATGCCAACGACTGGTATATGAGGTTCTGCTGACATAGCCATGGACGACGCTCCGCCAGCGTTGCCCAGGCCCCGCCCCAGGACTGCTGTTCACGGTGCCGAACTCGCGCATCCGACCCTCAAGAGACACGCGCTGCTCCGATCTCGTGCTGAAAAGCTGACGTCGAACTCGAACACTGGCATCCCGGGGATGCCCCGCAGGGCAGGGCACACATGGCCGGCCCTTGAGGCGATTGCTTCAGCCCACCCCGCAAGGTTGCTACTGCCTCCGCGTACGCCGGTCGCTCATCGCGCTCGTTCGACCTGCGCAAGTAACGCCTCGACCGCGTCCCGGTTCTCGTCGTCGGCCGACAGCGCGGCGAGGGCTCCGCGCAGCATTGTGGTCGCCTCCGTCAGATCGCGGCCATCGGGGCGCACGCGCGCTCGAGCGATCAGCAACTCGGCGCGGGCGGCCTGCAACGCGGCCCAGCGAGCAGGCCCGGCCTCGCGCGTGAAGACCTCGGCCGCGCAGGCGAAGGCATCAAGCGCCACTTGGACGATCTCGATTTCGTCGCCATCGTTCATGTCCGCACTGATAAGAGTGCGGGCCAGGTCGCCGATCCTCAGGTTGAGTTGGGCCCAGGCGTGCGGATCCGATTCACGGTCGACGGCATCGAGCGCCGCGAAGTACGCATCGAAGGCATCCGATCGATGCTGGGGGCCGCCTTCGCGCACGGCCAGCAGATCAAGCGCATCGCCGAGCTGGCGCTGCGTCTGCGCCCAATCTCGCGGCCGCCTTTGCAGCGTCAGGCCGCCCAGCGCCAGGCGCAGACGCTCGATCGATTCGCGAAGCAGATCGAGTCCGCCGGCTGAATCGTCGGCCTGCGCCATGTCGAATAGGACACCCGCCAGATTCGCTTGGGTGTGCGCCCATTCTGTCCGGTCGTCCTGTTGGGCGAACACATCGAGCGCCGCCCGATAGGCCTGCGCTGCCTGTTGGAGATGCTGCTCAATTTCGGCGTCGGCGTTCGCAAGCGACACACCGAGATTGAGCATCGCGCGCGCCCAGTCGATCGGATCGGCCGAACGGTCGATCGATGCGATCGATTCGCGATGCAGGGCGATCGCTTGCGCCGACCTGCCGAGCGCGTCGCACGCCAAGGCCAGCTCGGCGACGGCTGACAGGATCAGCTGCTTCGAAATCGATTCGCGGCGTGCCATCACCGCCAGGCAGATGCGCTCGACCTCGGTCGCCGTCGCCTCACCCGGCGTACGATCGCCGAGCTTGCGCAACGCGACCGCCAACTGGACCTGGCCGAATGCCCAGTCGTCGGGTGCGTTCTCGAACTCGAACAGTTGCGCGCCGAGTCGGCGGATCCGCACCGCCTGCAACAGCGCAACGCGATCACCCTCCGCATCGGCGAACGCCTGCAGCGCCGCGGCGAGCTGGTGGAATAGCTGTGCGTCGAGCTCTTCGATCACCCGCTTCGGCCAGACACGCTCGATCTGGTCCATGACCTCGCGCACGTGGGGAAGGCTGGCGCGCAGCAGCGCCCATTGCAACGGGTCGTCGCCATCGACGGTGCCGATCGAGAGCGCGAGCATGCGAATCGCCAGCAGCGGATGCTGGTCACCGAAGCGGCTACGAGTCCGCAGGAACGCCGCCAGCACCCGGTGCATCTGGCCGACCATGGTCACCGACGCGTCGGCATCCGCACCATGGGTGTCGAGGATCGCGCGCGCGGCAAGCCTGGCGATCGCGAGCCGGTTCGGTGTCGGCCCTTCGAGCACGTCGCAGAACGCCTGCGGAATCGGCGCCGGCGCCAGCAAGGCGCAAACCTCGGCGAGAGCCTTGCAATCGTCGTCGAGCAGGTCGAACGACACCTGAAAGGCTTCGCTGACGGCGCGCACCGGAACGTCGCCGACGAATTCCTTCAACACCTGTGCCTGCTCGTCGAGCACGATCAGCACGCCGGCGTTAGCGAGGCGGCAAGCAACGTCTCCGACGTCGGCGATGCCGGCCTTGAAGGCCTCGTTGAGCAGTGTCAGCGCAAGCGGAAGACCGCCGACCGCCTCGGCGATCCCGTGCCATGCGGCCGCGCCGACAATGTGACGATCGAAACCGCGCCGCAGCAGATCGACCGCCAGTTGCGCCGGCAGCACGCCGACGTGGAGCACGTCGACGCGCGGTGCGCCGATGTCCAGGCGGCGCCTCGAAGTCGCCAGCACGGCTACGTCACCTGGCTGCGCCGGACACCAGGTGCGCAGCGGCTGCGGTGCCTGGCCCGGCATGGACTCGGGCACGTTGTCTACGACGACCAGCGCCGGCCCGGCGGCCGCCCGATGGTGCAGCGCCGTGGCGAGGAGGCGCGCGACGTCTTCGCAGCGCGCGCGCAGTTCGGCGAGCGGCGCGACGTGATGCGCGGGATCGAGCGCCTGCCAAATCCCATGGTGCTGCTCTTCGATGCCGATGGCTCCCGAGGCGTCGACCCAGAAGATGCCTCCGGGAAATCGATCGCGCCCGAACCTCAGCACGTATTCGCGCACGAGCTGCGTCTTGCCGGCTCCGCCGCCGCCATGCAGGGCGACGGTCGGCGCGGCTTGGCGTGTCGCATCGCCACGCCCGGTCGACAACAGCAGATCGAGACGCCAGAGTTCGTCGTGGCGGCCGATGAAGCCCGCGCCGAGCGAAGCGCCGATCTGCGCCGGATAGATCGATAGGCCCGCCAACGAGGTCGGCGGCGGCAGCCGGCTTTCGTCAACGATCGCGGCCTGCACATCGGCAGGCACTCCGGCTGCGAGCTGCCGCTCGGCCAACGTCCACCCCTGCAGCCGACGGCGCACCAGGTCGGCCAGCGTCGCAGTCTCCGTCGCCAAGGGCCAGTTGGTCGCTCTCAACGCCGGCGGCATGCGGCCGAGGTCAGACTCGGACAGGTTCTCCGGATGCCTGGCAATGACCAAAGGCACCAACGCTTCGCGCCGAGCGTCGTCGCTGGCGCCGGCGACCACCCGGGCCTCGAATTCGGCCAGTGCGAGCCGCATTTCGCGCAGGCAGTACCAGCTCCTGAAATAGTCGGTATCGCCGAACAGAACGAACACGCGCGCCTGCAGGATCGCATCGCGCAGCAAGGGCGTAAACGCAGCCCCCGCCTCGATATCGGCGGTGTCGAGAAACGCCGCCACGCCGTCCTCGGCCAGCGCGTCACGCAGCGCCTGCGCGTAGCGTCCGCTCGACCGGCGGGCGTATGAGATAAAGACCTGGGCGTGCACGACGAAGAAGCTTACTCCGACGCAGTCGCGCAGCGCGTTTGAGCGCCACCGGCTGGCCGCCACCGCGGATCGCGGCCGGCGGGTGCGATTCGCGAACGACTCCTTGAGCCAGACGCGATCGGCCGTACCCGACCCTGAGAAGACGTCCGCTGCCTCGATCTCGTTGCCGCACAGCCGCCGCGCCTGCGGGCGCCGCATCCGGGCAAGGTCTCATTGCCCGAGGTAGCGTACCGTCACCTTTGAATCGCCGAACTCGAACGGCCCCCAACGAAACTGCACCGCGCCCAGCGTCGTCCACGCGGCGGCCGGCGCCGATTACTATCCCGACGAGCAACCTTGTCGGGGGAGTAACGATCGTGATTCAGCCAAGCCACCTTCGCCCGGCTGTGGATCAGGGGAGCCTGTTCACAAATCGAGTCCGGGCCAAGGGGCAATTCGTTGCGGCACTCACGAATCCACAGGGTGCCGACACCTACCGTGTCCTCAACTGGTTCGGCGTCGGTGGCCAGGGCAAGACCGCGTTGTTGGAAGAGTTCGAGCGCATTATGCGGCAGCGTAACGAGGACGCGCGGACAAACGGCACGCCTGTGGTGGGCTTCGCGCTGATCGACTTCGAGAACCCGAACAGCAGGGCCATCGAAAACGCGATGCTGTCCATTTGCGACAAGCTGCGGCAAACCGCCGGCGTTCACTGTCCAACGCTTGAGGCGGCGCTGCTTCGCTATCTCGCGCTGGCCCGGCCCGGAGTCAGCATCAAGGACCTCAAGGCCCAGTTCTTTCATACCGGCTCCGAGGTGCTTGACAACATCATGCAGGCGCTTGAAGTGGCCGCCCAAGTCGGTGGGAGCATCACCCCAATTCCCGGATTTGGCCTGCTGTCGAAGTGGGGCTCGAAAGCCGTGAGCAGGGCCGGGCATGCGTTTCACACGTGGTGGACAAGGCGAGGCGTACGTGCGTTCGCCGAAATCGACGCTCTTTCGCAAGATGCCTTGCTGCGCAAGCTGCCGAGCTACCTCGGCGCGGATCTAATGGACGCAATGGCAAATGCGAATGCGCCACGCATCGTCATTTTGCTCGACACCTACGAGGCATTGTGGCGCGGCCAGGCGCTCCGTGACGGCCCCGGCGCGCTTCGAATCGACGACTGGGTGCGTCTCCTCGTGCAGGACGCGCGCGGCGCGATGTTCGTCGTCGCCGGCCGGGACGCGTTGCGCTGGGGCGAGGTCGATGGTGGCTGGAGGGAGATCATCGAGAGGCGCGTGCTGGGCGGGCTGACCCGGCTGGATGCCGCCGCGCTGCTGGAAAAGCATCAGGTAAACGGGCCGGCGATCGTCGACCGGATGATCGCCGGCGCCCGCAGCCAGGAATTCGCCGAAACCGACGCCGTTGATCCCGCCGCCGAGGCCTACCTGCCCTACTACCTGGTGTTGCAGGCAGAGACATACCACGACATCAGGAGCGCCGGGCGGAGCCCGCTGCCGGATGACTTCGGCGGTGAGCACCCAAAGATTCTCGCGCGTTTCCTGGAACACCTGGACCCTGAAACCGACCGCTTGCTGCGGGTCGCGAGCTATCCCTGGGCCATCGAGGATCCGATTCTCGATCTGCTGGCAGACGAATTCCTTTTCGGCCGGGCCAATGTCGTGTGGTCGGGTCTTCTCGCACGCAGTGTCGTTTCCGAGGAGCGCCAGGGCATTCGCCTCCTCCATGATCTCCTGCGCCACGCCTTGCAGGAGCGCGAGCGCGTGGAGCGGCCTGAACTCTATGCAGCAATCCACGGCGCGTTGTTCCGTTGGTTTTCGGCCCAGTGCGATGAGGTTGATCCAAGGGCGCTCAATACGGCGCACGAGCGTTCGTTCCTTGCCGCCTTGCGCCACCTCGGCAAGGTCGACGAGCGGGAGGCTGTTCGGTGGTCCAACGGCCACATGGAGCGGTTCGACGATGCCGCGCGCTGGCGAGCGCTGGAAGAGGCCTGTCTGATGGTGCTGCCGACCGCGAGCAGAGCCTTCGGCGACGAAGACCCGTGGACGACAGCGAATCTCTTGTGGCTGGCCTCAGCTTACCGAAGGACCGGCCGCTACGCCGAGGCCGAGAAGTTGTACGAGCAGGTGCTGGCGATCGACGAAAAGACGCTCGGAACCGAGCACCCCTCGTTCGCCGAGACGCTTCACGCACTGGCCGGCGTCTACAGCGACACCGGCCGGTACGCTGAGGCCGAGAGGCTGTACGAGCAGGTGCGGGCGATCGAGGAAAAGACGTTCGGCATCGAGCACCCCTCGTTCGCAGCGACGCTTCGCGAACTGGCCGGCGTCTACGGCGACACCGGCCGGTACGCCGAGGCCGAGAAGCTGTACGAGCAGGTGCGGGCGATCGAGGAAAAGTCGCTCGGCACCGAGCACCCCTCGTTCGTCGTGACGCTTCACGCACTGGCCGGCGTCTACCGCAACACCGGCCGGTACGCTGAGGCCGAGAGGCTGTACGAGCAGGTGCGGGCGATCGAGGAAAAGACGCTCGGCACCGAGCACCCCTCGTTCGCCGCGACGCTTCGCGCACTGGCCGGCGTCTACAGCGACACCGGCCGGTACGCTGAGGCCGAGAAGCTGTATGAGCAGGTGCGAGCGATCGAGGAAAAGACGCTCGGCACCGAGCACCCCTGGTTCGCCACACGCTTCACGCACTGGCCGGCGTCTACAGCGACACCGGCCGCTACGCCGAGGCCGAGAAGCTGCACGGGCAGGTGCGGGCGATCTACGAAAAGACGCTCGGCATCGAGCACCCCTGGTTCGCCACGACGCTTCACGCACTGGCCAGCGTGTACAGCGACACCGGCCACTACGCCGAGGCCGAGAAGCTGTACGAGCAGGTGCGGGCGATCTACGAAAAGACGCTCGGGACCGAGCACCCCGCGCTCGCCACGACGCTCAAGAACTTGGCTTTCGTCTGCTGCGACACCGGCCGGTTCGCCAGAGCCCGAGACCTGGTTGAACAAGCACATCGCATTTACGCAGCAACCCTCTCCCCACGACATCCGCGAATGGCGCGACTGCTCATCGCGCGCGCTACCGTGCGCGAAGGGTTTGCGTGTCTCGACGAAGCGCGCGCTGACCTGCGGGAGGCGATTGCGATGCTCGACGAAGCGGGCGTGTTGGCGGGCGAGCGCTGGGCGCGTGAAGCCCGCAAGCGGTTGAGCCGGCTGCCGTAGCGCCGACAACGTTCCGACCACGGCGACTACCATGTGCCGCACAGCGGTCAGGCGCAGCCGGAAGCGCAATTGCCGCGTCGCAACGGCGTGGCGGAGTGCCGACCACGTCAGCCGTGCCCAGCCCCACAACGCCCCATCGCCGCTGCGAATCACCTGGCCTGGCTTATCGCGTTTCGCGGCTACGCACCGCCCCCTGCTGACGTGCCGCCCCGTGCACGGCCACCGCCAGCGGGCTCAGGGCGCGCGCCACGCACTGGCCAAGTTTAAGCCACCGCAGTTCTTCGCACCAGTGCGGCCGACCTAGCTGTCGGAATCGATGGGTCAACGGCGCCGCGCCGTGTGCGAGCCAGCGCGTTTGAACCGACAGGCCCTCGCCCAGTTTGCCTCTGAGCTCTGGCGCAGCACCACGCCGGCGGCGTTAGGAGCACGGGCCGCGCAGCTGTTCACAAAGCCGACCTTGCCCGATGACAACAACTGGCCGCCAGTGGGAGTACGAGGCGGCTCCAGGAAGCTGACCTTCGGCGCGATGGCCCTGCCGGCCAGAGTCTGCTTGCGGCGACTCCCGGGGAAACCCGGTCCCGGCCCACAAGCTGCCGATCAGGGGCGCCCGCTTTCGGGTTGCCCCCGAGCAAGTTGCAGACCGGTCACAAGCGTCTAAGGTGTTCCCCCATAGAATCGTCCTACGACAAGACAGCTCGGGTGGAGATGCGGCCATGGCGATCCCGGACTTCCAGTCATTGATGCTTCCTGTGCTCGAGGAGTCTGCTGCCGGCGAGGTGCGTGTCTCTGATGTCGTCGCCCTGCTCGGAACCAAGCTGGCTTTGACGGGGGCTGAATTGTTGGAGCTCCTGCCCTCGGGGAAGCAGACGACGTTCGCCAACCGCGTGAACTGGGCCAAGAGCTACCTGGGCAAGGCCGGCCTGATTAGGCTCACGAAGTGCGCATACTTTGAGGTCAGAGAACGAGGCCGGGCTTTACTTGCCAACCCGCCGCAGAAGATCAGTATCAAGTTCCTCGACATCCGCATCAGCTTTGTGGCACCGGATTCGAGTAGCCGATTGATGCCTCCGGGTTGCCCACTGCCGGCCTACACCGAGCGGCGGTTGCTTGGTCGACAGCCGACATCGCGGCTGAGCAACGACTTAGTACAGCTTACCGGCCGCCCGATGGCCGGCGGGATGCTTGCATCAGACCTCCGGAGCTTCCGTCAGGGTCCTTGGCCCGGGAGGATTGGAATGGTTAGCCGCGTCCACAAATCTCTTTCCCATGTCGAGCCCCAACTCCGAATCCGCCTGCACTGAGGGCCGCTTTCGCGCCATCGTGGAGGCGCAGGCGGAGCTCGTCTCTCTGGCCTTGCCCGACGGCACCCTGGTGTACGTGAACCCGGCGTACGCGCGGCACTTCGGACTTGTGCCCGAACACATGGTCGGTCAGAGCCTCTTCGATCAAATGCCCGACTCTGAGCGCCCCAGCGTGCGACGAGTCATCGCCGATGTGGTTTCGAGCGGCGAGACCCTTTCGACGGAGAACCGCCTCCTCAGCAAGAGCGAGGGGGAACGATGGATCGCGTGGACGCACGCTGTTCAGCGAGATGACGGCAAGGTGCTGCTGCACTCCGTCGGGCATGACGTGACCGAGCGCAAGGCCCTGGAGCACGAAGCCCTGGACCGCGAGGCGTTTGTCCGCAACATCGCCGACAGCCTGCCGCTGCGCATCGCGTATGTCGATCGGCACCTGCGGTATCGGTTCGTCAACCTTGCTCACTGCCGGCGTTTCGAACGAAAGCGTGAGGACATTATCGGTCGCACCCGCGAGGAACTCCTGGGGCGTCCGACGCAGCTGCCGATCAGCGCTCGCATCGATGCTGTGCTTGCAGGCGAGGCGCAGCGCTTCGAATACGAAGAGGCGTTCGCTGACGGGATGCACTGCTTCGAGATCCAGCTCGTTCCGGACGTTGCGGACGATGGCAACGTCCGAGGCTACTTCTATACGGGGCTCGACGTCACCGACCGGGCTCGCGCGGAGCAGGCTTTGCGCGAGCTGACGCTCGAGGCGCAACGGCAGTCCGACATTCTTCGCCTGGTGACCGAAGCGATCCCGGCGACCGTCGTTGTCGTGGGAGCTGACGGCCGCTATCGCTTCGTGAACGGCGCATTCGAGTCGTACTGCGGTCTGCGACGCGAACAGATCATCGGGCGCACCACGGAAGAAGTCCTGGGCGCGGATGAAGTGGCACGCCGGCGGCCGTTCATGGTGCGCGCACTTGGCGGCGAAAGTGTGACCTTCGCTCTCGACTACGGCGGTACGGATGGCACGACGTGGCGCGAGCTGACCTGCATTCCACTTCGTCTGAGTGGCGGCGAGGTCGGTGGGTTCGTCGGCATTTCGCAGGACATCACCCAGCAGCGACGGGAACAGGATCGACTGACCGAACTGACCCAACGGGACCCGCTGACGGGCCTGCTCAATCGCACGGGCTTTGAACTCTTCCTCGAAGGAAGGATCCAGGAAGGCCGTGGCGCCGGCCTGGGACTTCTGTACATCGACCTCGATCGATTCAAGCCTGTCAATGACCGTTACGGACATCCGGTCGGCGACCGGTTGTTGCAGATGGTCGCGCAGCGCCTGAGCGGCCTCGTGCGTCCCAGTGACGCCGTGGCACGCCTCGGCGGTGACGAGTTCGCAATTCTGCTCGTGGACGCAGGCATGCGTGCCAATGCCGAGTTCGTCGCGGACAAGGTGGTCGCGGCGATAGGCGAGCCCTTCGACGCCGACGGGCTCAATCTGGCGATCGGCACCAGCGTAGGTGTGGCTTTTGGTGCCCACGCGCCGGGGGGCTGGCGCGAGTTGATCCAGCGTGCTGACGCGATGCTCTATCGCGCGAAGGAGTCCGGGCGGGGACGGCACGCCAGCTGACCAACCCCAACCCGAGTGGGCCAATGCAACAGCCGGCTCGCACTGGCAACGCGGCGAGCGCGCAGCAACCGGCACGGAGGAATTTGTCCCGAGATCCCCGGTTGCCTGCAACCTCACTCGATGGCTCCCGTTCCTTGGCTGCCGGCCTTGTCGGCGGTCTACACATCGACTTGTCATCGCGACGACAGCTCTACGGAACCCGATCCCGTGCAGTAGAGGTCAGCAACGGGTCGGGAGCAGCCGGTCAACAAGGACGCAGGCTGCCGTTCGTGAACCAGCACAATGCTGGCTACCGTCGAGTGACCGGTAACAAAGGTGAAGCGATCGATCGAGGTCGCATCCCGCGAACGGCCGGTTGGTGCCATAGCGGTCGTTCGCCCGCTGGATTCCAATGACCGAGACCAGTCTTCAACAGCCGTTGGCGCCACCTCAATGACAAACCGAGCGAGCGTTTCGTTCTCCATTCAGTTCCGCCCACCACCATACGACGGACCCCAGTCGTGATCGCGGTTTCCCCCCTCCCGGCGATCCCACCGGCGGTGCTCCCACTCACGACGCTCCCAGTCGCGCCGTTGCCACTCTCCACGCCGCCAGTCCCGTTCGCGCTCGAAGTCGTGCCGGTACGACGGCCTCCAGGGACGCTCGTAGTCGACCGGCGACAGCGCATAGGCCGGACGGGGTTGAGCGAACACAGGCTGCGTCCGCACGTAGATGGGCGGCTGGGCGAAGACAGGCTGTCCTGGCAAGCCGATCGACACCTGGACATCGGAGTGCGCCTGCGCGGCCGATGCGGCGCCGAGCGCGGCCGCGGCAAGCACGGCGACAGCGATGAATCTCGAAGAGAGGGGGCGCTTCATGACGAAGGCTCCTGGAGTTGCGATGGAGCCATCCTGCACGCCCGGCCATGAACGCCACCTGAACGGATTCGAGATCGTTCAGGCCGGCCGCAGCCAGCATCCTCCACGCGCCGGGTAGCATGGCGGTTGAGCAGCGATCCCCATTCCCCTTCATGCCCCTGCACTCCTTCGCGCCGGCAAGCCGCTGGCTGCTGGTTTTCACGCTGACCCTTCCCGCTGCTTGTGCCACCCACCAGACGGTCCCGTCAGGCGCAGCCGGACGTGAGCGTATCGAGGTGGCCTTCGCACCCGACGCTGGCGCTGAGGCGTTGGTCATCAAAGTCATCGAGGAGGCGACGCGGTTCCTGCGCCTGGCCGGCTACAGCTTCACGTCGCCACCCGTCGTGCGGGCCCTGCTCGACGCGAAGAAGCGCGGCATCGACGTCAAGGTGCTGATCGACGACCAGGGCAACCGCGGCGCCTCCAGCGTCGCCGCAATCAATCTCGTCGTCGGCGCCGGCATCCCGACGAAGACGATTTCGGCCTACGCCATCCATCACGACAAGTACATCGTGGCCGACGGCCGCAACATCGAGACCGGCAGCTTCAACTACACCCAGTCGGCGGCGCGCCGGAACAGCGAAAACGTCCTGGTGGTGTGGGACGACCCGGTGACCGCGGCGAAGTACCTGACGCATTGGAACGCGCGCTGGGTGCAAGGGGTGGCGGTCTCACAGAGCTACTGATGCGATGCGGCGTGGCGACGCGGCACGATCAGAACAACTCGCCGGTCTCCGGATCGACGTTCGGCGGTGCCGGCGGCTGGATCACCTGGCCGCTGATCGCGCGAGGTGCTCGAACCAGCGGAGCCGCCTCGATGACCAGCGGACCCAGCCACTGCCTGAAATACCGCGGCGCCTCGGCGACGCTGCAGTTCAGCCAGTCGTCATAGTCGCTCGGCGCCAGGATGATCACCATGCGCTTTTCCTCGCCGGGCTTGTGCATGAGCCCGAAGACAGGGTGACCGTCAGCATCGCGAAGCTGTGGCGCTCGGCGCCCTCAGGATCGCGCCAAGACGTGTAAATCCCGGCGATGCCCAGCGGCACATCACCGTCTTGCCCGATGCGCCAGCGCTCCGATCTCCCCGGATGATCCACCGTCCCGAAGTAGCGAGGCTCGAAGATCGCCTCGGCGGGCACGATGCAGCGCTGGCCGCGGCGCCACGCGTCGCGAAAGCTCGGCAGCTGGTGGACCGTCTCGCTGCGCGCGTTGTAGGTCTTGCGGCCGTAGGCGAGCTCGCGTTGCTTGAAGTGCGGGATCAACCCGAAGAGCCCGTCGACGGCGATGCGCTTGTTCCCGGACCCCTCCTGCGCCAGCCGGATGAACGGCGCGAGGCTCAGCGGGAAGACATCAGTCGGCTCCTCGTCGCGGTCGCGCTCGACGCCGAAGAACGTCAGCAAGCGATCTTGCCGGGTGACCGGTCGGTAGTTGCTGCACATCAGCGCTTCTTCCCTTGCCGCTGCACGACAACCCAGCCGCGCGGCCGCGGGCCGATCGGGACTACTTCACTGCCGGGGTGCTGCGCCTGTAATTCGCGAGCCAGGCGCTGCGACTGCGCTTCACCGATGTAGCCAGCGTGCTGCCGGGCGGCGATGCCGGTTTCGAAGTAGTCCGGGAGATGCTCGAGCCGCGGCGCGTCAACCGGCGGCGCGGTGCAGTCGACCAACTCGCTCTCTTTGCCGCTGACGACATCCCAGACGCCGATCGCGCCGTTGGCGGCGGGCGCCAGCGTCACGCCGTGCTTGCGACAGAGGGCGTGCAGATCGCGCACGAAGGCGTCGAAGCTGGGCATGGCGTCACCCTCAGTCGTCGTTCGGGGGCCAGCTGTCCCACTCGGCCTGAGCGACATCGCCAGGCGGCAGGTGACCCTGCGTTGGATACAGCTCACGCGCCATGTCCGCGATGTAGGTCGGCTCGACGCGCACGCCGAGCGCGCTCATGCGCGAGCAGAAGGCGTCGATCCATTGAGCTTCGGTCACGCGCCATCGTAGCGCCGCGACCGCTGCCCGGGGGGTGGGGCCCTGATCGCCGCAGTCTCCGCGCGCCCGCAGGGATTCCCGACCATCGCCCGGCGATCCCGCCCCCGGTCTATGTGCGGACACACGACAGAAGAAGCTTGGCGGATGAAGGCCGTCGCGGATGCTGAAAATAGGCAGTTGAGCCACGAAGAATGGACCGATCACGCCAGCGCGCCCGACGAGGAACTTCATGCAATTCATCGACGGTTCTCATGGGCGTTTCATGGGCGTTATCAGATCTACGCGGGAGCGCTCTCTCGTCGGATGGCAAGACCGGTTTCGTAGCGACGCTGGTGATCAAGATTCGCTCCGAAGGCGGGCATCAATGAGATGGCGGCCTTCCCGGATCTGTGCCTCGACGGCACGGCGTGGGCCGATGAGCGAGATGCACTGCACTACGCCGTTAGATGGGGGCAGTACTTGATCGACGCGCGGGCCACCATGTTGGCGGCGTCACGAAAGCTCTGCAGTGCTCCTTGCCGCTCATGACATCCGACACCGCCGATCTCACCCTCTTCAGTCGGCGCCAGCGCCACACCTTGCTTTCGGCGAAGGCGGCGAAATCCGGCATGCGAAGAATCGTCGCCAGCACCGAGTGAAAGCCTGGGCGAGCCTCGCCCGCGTTCGCGCAGGTCGCCCCTAGACTGGCCAGATGCACACCGCAGACCCGTGGTACTACCTGTGCATCACTGAGCCTCGCCAGGCCCGGGTCGTGGCTCGCCAACTGCGCCTGGAGACCAACTTCATGAATTCGTTCGGGAAGCTCCCAGAGGCGCACGTCTACGCCTCCTGTCGAGGTTGGCCGGTCTGCACAGACTTCTTCTTCTCGCCTGGCGCCGCCACCTTGGCCGTAGCGCACGGCGCCATGCCCTGCGATACCCCGAACGACGGCGAAGCAGGCAGGGACTTGCACGACCCGGAGGCGCCGGCGCTGTTGCGTTGATCGGTGCGTCTACCGCCCGCCCTCGCTCTTCTGGCGTCGCTGCAAGCCGATGAGTGTGAACGGCCCACAGAAAGGCAGGCGTTTTTGTCCCCGCCCGATCACCGATGACACCCCAAGCTCACCTCTCGCGTCTCGACGCCCAGCGCGCGGCGGCCATGCGCGCCGCCGTCCGCCTGTCTTGCCTCGCCATCGCTGCAGCCTTTTGGGCGGGCGTCGTCGCGGCGACGTTGGACCCGTTCTGACGGAAAGTCGTCGCCGGGCCAGAAGCGGCTGCCGCCAGTGATGTGCGGGCCGGCCCCCGGTGAGACTCATCCAGCCGGCCGCGGCATCTCATCTTCCGCTCCTGGCTCGCGCTCGAACGAGCAGCACAGGCCGCCGCGTGAGGCCTGCCCGTCGTGCGTTATCGGCTACAGGCAGCCCAACGCGATCACCGGCGCCCGCTTCGGCCGCGGGTGCACATCGACCCATCGGCAGAATTCGCAGCGTTGCATCGGATCGCGCACGTGGCGCGGGTACTGGGCCCCTCAACCTACTCCGCCAGCACGCCCCTGCGCAGCCACTCGAGGGCAGCCGCCTCGGGCTCCAGGGCTCGAAGCTTCTCATCCCGGAAGAGGTCCAGCGCGCAATCATCGAGCCTGGTGGGATCGATCGAGGGCCATTGCTGCTGAAGACGGGCGGAGCATGCGGCGATCCAGCCGCGGTAGGGGGTGGGTTCCATCGTGCGAGCCTCGAAGTTCGGGCCTTTCATCGTAGCACTGGATGGATTTACAGTGTCAATATGGATGACCCTGAAGCCCGTGAATGCC
>Ga0105239_10005082_pt1 | contig 15528 bp, 9 predicted proteins | sample KBSC44metaG_FD_92761 | JGI IMG/M metagenome (GOLD analysis project Ga0105239, IMG submission 92761) | Corn rhizosphere microbial communities from Kellogg Biological Station, Michigan, USA - KBS C4-4 metaG | ecosystem: Host-associated > Plants > Roots > Rhizosphere > Soil | place: Michigan, USA...
CCCCTGTATACGCTCCCACTGATCTTCCCGTAATGCATACCGACGCACTGTCATCCACATTTACCTCGCTTAACTCTCGGTAAACCATTAGATCACAAATGCTAACTAGTGACACACCCTAAAAAAGAGCTCCTCCCAAACAAGAGAAGAGCTCTTTTCAGCATTAATTATGTACTTCTCATTAATTAAAACATTTTAAGCGGCGTGCCATGCACCGTTAACTATCGCCATTAAATTCGTATTGTTTTCAACGTCACTCAAGCTGGTAAAGCTGATACCATTACTGGTTGCATAGCTGCCCATTGCCTGGATAACGCTATTGACGTCAGCATTGGTCAGGAAAGTACCATCGTTGGCTTGAAAGCGCTCAATAGAACCCGATGCAAGTTGTTGGTTAACAACCGTTATCTGATCCGTAGCGTTATTTTTATAGCCGATTTGCAAATCATTACCGGACATAAAGATGGCAATATTGGCCTTAATGACGCTGGCATCGAAACTGAGCGTATCCGAGTTACCGGCAGTATTATCGGCTTCCTGAACGGAATCCACACCATCACCCAAGCTGAAAAGGTAAGTATCATTGCCGGTTCCGCCTTTAAGCGTATCCGCTCCGGTACCCCCATCCAAACTGTCATTACCGGCTTGGCCACTGAGCGTATTAGCACCGCTGTTACCCAGCACTATATTATCGGATGCATTACCACTGCCACTAATCGCAGAACTCCCTGTCAAGGTGAGATTTTCAACGTTAGAGCTGAGTGTATAAGTGGCAGAAGATTGGACGGTATCATTGCCTTCAATGGCGTTTTCCACAACGATGTCCACAGTTGCATCCACGATATACAGATCGTTACCTGTTCCTCCGACCAAGCTATCATTGCCAGCTCCGCCATCGAGCGTGTCGTTACCAGCACCGGCATTAATTGTGTCGTTGCCGCCACCACCGCTGAGATTATTATTAACAGAAGTCCCTGTTAATACATCATCCCCTACACCTTTCAGTATATTTTGGAAAATACCTCCGGACCAAAATAGATCGCTGGATGCACTGTTTGTGTGATCATCTGTGGTCGCAGTTAAATTGATTTGTAAACTGCTGTTGTAATTACTAAAGTCCAAGGTGTTATTACCCCCGGCATCTGAAATCGTATCCGAGCCCCAGCCAGCCGTGTACAAGTAGCTGTCATCCCCAGTACCACCAATAAGGGAATCATTGCCTGATGCGCCAAATAGCGTATCATTGCCACTATTACCCGTGATGATATTGGCACCGCTATTACCGGACGCTGACAAATCATCCGATCCCGTTAAGGTGAGATTTTCAACATTCGCACTCAAGGTGAAGCTTGCCGTTGATTGAACCGTATCAGTCCCTTCGCTGGTATTTTCAGTGACAGTATCTGTAGTTGAATCCACAATATAAAGGTCGTCACCTGTTCCGCCAATTAATGTGTCATTTCCAGCATCGCCATCCAAGGTGTCGTTACCAGCAGCAGACGTTATGGTGTCGTTACCCGCTCCACCATTTATATAATTATCTGCACTTGTTCCTGTGATAGAGTCATTTCCGATTCCTTTATACACATTCTGGATAATTTCGCCTGTCCAGAATATATCGCTGGATGCGCTATTTGTATGATCGCTTGACGTTGCGGTTAAATTAATTTGCAAACTACTACTATTGGCGCTCAAATCCAAAGTGTTGTTGCCACTCGCATCCGAGATTGTATCCGAACCCCAACCGGAACTGTATACATACGTATCATCTCCTGTCCCACCGATCAAAGAATCGTTACCAGCATTCCCAATTAAGGTATCATCACCGGCGCCAGCATCAATTGTATCAGCACCCGCCAAGCCATCCAAAATATTATCACCAGAGTTTCCATTCATGGTGTTACTCAGAGTATTTCCGGTGCCATTAATATCATCAGAGCCTGTTAAGGTTAAATTCTCTATATTATCATCCAGCCAATAGGAAACGGAGGATTGAACACTGTCATTTCCACCGAATTGCTGTTCAGTAATTTGATCGTTAGAATTATTGATGATGTAGGTATCGCTGCCAGTCCCACCAATAAGGGTATCTATACCCGTGTTACTGCTAATTGTATCCCCGTTATTATTGGCGACACCTGCCAAGTTTTTTGTACCTGTTAAAATCAAATTATTGACCGTATCCGGCAATGTGTAATTAACCGAAGACGTAATGGACGTTGTTCCATTGAATGTAACGCCATTATTGGAGCCAATCACATTGGGGTCACTATTACCCGTTGTATTCAAGGGAACATGATTATTAGGTACGAACGAATCACTTGTAGGAATTTTAGTACTAGGATCACCGGCCAGTCCATTAGAGAAAATAAAGTCGGATGCACTAAGTTGAGTAATATCCAAGGAATCTAAATATAAAAAATTAGCATTTAAGCTATAGCTTCCAATATAAATTCCATTGCCTAACGTTAGTGTACCTCCAATGTCGGTCGTTACATGAGCGGTTCCAACCGATGCAGCAATTAAATCATTGATATTGGCAATACCGATACTACTCAAATCGATTTTATCGATGCCGGGTTTAAACCCTTGTATCGCATCTATAGCGCCACTAGCAATGGATGAAGATGTCACAACAAACCGATCCGAAGTAGCCGCATCATGTTGATTGATGGGACTATTAACAGTAGAAAACGTTACTTTTCCTGTGCTCTGATTAGTGCTTATACCGGCAAAACCACCTTGAAGATTCACTGTATTTGTAGCGCCAAAAAATGTGTTATCTGTACTGGAGCTATCCGTATAAATGGCAGGTGCAACAAAAGCATTCTGGAAGAGTATAGAGCTACTAGCGACTGAGCCAGCAGTGGTATTTTTCAATACAATTTTTTGGCCATTTAAGCTAATCCAAGTGTCAGCTCCCTGCTGCGTAATGGATAAATTGCTATAACTTTTTCCAATAAATCCAACTAAATCAATCTTATCGTTAGAAGCATTGAAATTATAAATCGTATCAAGACCATTTGTGCGCTCCTGAACAACAAATAAATTTTGACCCGTGCCACCAGTGAGTGTATTTGTCCCACGGCCGCCATCTAAAATACCGAGATTATTATTGGCTGTAAGCGTATCATCACCATCGCCCGTGAAAACATTATTGAAACTAGTGGGGTTTGAAATCGTTAAACCTGTACCACCAATACTCGCTGTTCCGGTTAATAAATTAATACTCGTATTCCCTGTTACTGCAGCCGCATTGATTGTATTTTTACCACCGGCTGTTCCGTTGATTGCATCATTCAAAGTAGCAGCAGAAGCAACCCTGGTTACCTGAGCCGAATATTCATTTGTATAGTAATAAGTATCATCCGCTGTATCGGTACTGCCATATAAACGTAAATTCCAGGCATTTAACGTAACAGGTTGATTGGTAGAAGTGTCTTGAACCTGTAATGTCCACGCTCCTATTGAAGTCTCTCCCCATTCCTGGGTACTCATAAAAGTGTAGCGAAGCAGATTATTAACGACTACCCCTGGATCATTATTGTTCAATAGGATGCTTTGAGTACCCGTGGGAGAAGTCAAGGTAATAGTTAATTTACTGAGGTCAATTGTGCTTGATAAAGAAATATCAATTTCTACATGTTCCACTGAAACCCCAGCTGCCATCGTAATGGTCTGAGAGGCACTGCTGCCAGCACTCACAGTAACCGGTACACTTTTACTACCTGAGCGAACGTCTTCGTTCGAGGTCGTATTATGAAGAGTCCAGGTTTCTGCTAAACGGACTGCGGCCAATGCATCCACTTCACCAAAGCCATAATCATAGCTTTCGTGCATACCAGAACCATTCCAGTTAGTGCTGTGATTGTAATTCCAACTTGTTGCAGGATCTGCAATCTTTTTTGCGGACAAAGCCAGAATCGATTGGACATCCCGATACCCTAAATTAGGATTGGCCTGAAGCATAAGCGCCGCAATACCAGAGACAATGGGTGCTGCGAAACTGGTGCCCTCTGCTGTCGTATAATTACTGCCGTAAATTGATCCTTGGTCTGTTACTACCAATTGACTACTATTAACAATATTACTGCCTGGTGCAGAAACCAGAATACTTGCCCCGGGATTTGAGAAGGGGGTTTTAGCAGATGCTAATGTTGACAAGTCCGCTTGTTGGTTGATAGCACCAACCTCAATGGCATAGCGACTATTATTTGTATAAGTGCCCTGAGCGCTGCCACCAGTTTGTCGGTCATTCCCGGCAATACCCACAATAACGGTACCTTTTCCGCCACGTCCATAAGAAATGGCATACTGTTGTTCGGCCAATACAACATCGCTTACGCTTGTACTCGTTTGAGGATCGAGATTAGTGACTGTAAAATCGTTATTTGGAGAATACCAACTATTATTGGCGACATCGTAAGCAGCTGTATGCAGGTACTCGCCTTGTAAATCCGTACCAATGTTAAAACCTCCCAGCTGAGCATCGTAAGCCACTCCAACAGCGCCAGTTCCATTTTTAGCGGCCACCATAACACCGGCAACAAACGTTGCATGCTCAGAAAAACTGGTTGGAAGAGTCGCCAAAAGTTTTTGGCTATCTAACCAAGCGGGATCAATATTCGAAGTCAAATCAGGGTGGTTATAGTTGAAAATTTCCGGCTCAAGCTCAAAAGTTCCGCCAGCCTCAAATTCACCAATCCGAACACCTGCACCCGTGTAATCATCCCACACAGGGATAATATTCGCATCATTCAAATACCATTCCTGAGCCACAAGTGGATCAGTGGGAAGATCCGGTGTTGCAAGGGTTACCCGTGCATACATCGGGGCGGTTTGCCCAGAATTATAATCGACAACAGTGCCCGCTGGATGGCCTTGGGCATCACTAACCGTGTATTTAAAGCTCATCATACCGTCATAGCCAGCGGTTGGTGTGAAAACAACATCGCCACTGGAGTTGATCGTTGCTGTCCCACCAACAACATCTTTAAGAGCCGTAATACTTAATTGACCCGTACTGCTCAGCAACTGATCGTTTGATACTAACGCAGCAGCTGAGATGGTATGAGATTGAGTATGATCAAAGAGAATTCCATTCTTATCTTTCGTTAAAATATCGGCAACTGGCATGGGAGATGTAGCACTCAGAGAAACACCCTGAAAATCAGAAAAACTGAGCTGCTGTATATTTTTAGCAAAAACCGTTCCATCCCGATTAGGAATTCTATCCGAAATCACATAGCCATCGGCCGTTTTTACAATTTTGTAATCCCCATAACTGCCATGGAATTGAAGGGTGTTGGTTCCCGCACGTCCATCAATTTGAGCATTACCCATACCCACTTTAATCAGATCGTTTCCAGCTCCACCAATAATAGTGTCTTCACCACCACCCGCGTTAATAATGCTGCTTTGTGCCGCACCATAAATTAAATCGCCATTCGGGCCTGCATAAATAATCGCTTTCGCCGTACCACCAACAATGGTGTTATGCCCTGTACCACCGACAATAACATCATCTCCAGCGCCACCAATCAGTAAATCCTCTCCCGTGCCGCCTTTAATGTACACACCATCACGTCCACCACTCATAATGACATCGTCGCCAGCACCGCCCTCAGCAATAGTGAGTTGGCTCTGAGCCATATTGATAGTCATACCGTCAGTACCAGTAATGACAAGTTCATCCTGTCCACCATTTCCATTAATATTGGCAGGATCATCCGAAGCTGAAACAATAAATACATCGTTTCCCGCACCACCCATATAGGTGTTACTGCCACCATTACCCTGCAACCAACTGCCGGTAGAGGTTCCCAATAAATAATCGTTACCGCTGCCACCCGTCACGTTGTTCACATGAAGAGCCGATGCATTGTAGGTTGTACCCGTACTGCTCGAATCAATAAATGTTTTGGTTGTAGTTGTCGTACCATCACTGTTTTTATTAACGGCAGTATCAATTTGACCCGTACCTGAAGTTGTCAGCGTATGGGATGCATCGTTATGAATAAGGTTAATATCCGCCATGGTACGGCTTTGACTGTTCATTACAAAGCTGGATACTGCAGTAACAGGGTTACCATTCAGTGTGGCATTAAAATTACTACTCGTAAGGCTAAACTGAGTAATAGCTAACTGCGCCAGCGTTTTTAGTTCTCCAAAATCCACCTTCGCATTATGGTTTGTATCCTGCCAAACTCGTAAAGTACTCCACTGGGTATCAGCAGACGTCACTTTTCCATCATTATTACTATCGAAGGAACCTAACGCATCCATGCCATTGACATAGGGCTTAGAGCCTTCCGAACCACCTGTACCTGCGGTACCGCCATAGTACTCACTGATAACCTGACTCATGTTGGCCACTTGTCCCGTTGAGTCAGGAACAACCAAAAGTCCGGTATTGCCATCAGGTGTCCAGGCACTTTGCTTTAAAGTGCCGCTATGGTCAACATCAAAGAAAACAGGATTTGAATTTACCGAAGACGCTTGAACGCCTTGACCATTTAAATCCAAAAGAAGCGGATCCAAAAAAGAATAATCAAACCCGTTGGCTGCCAAATTGGATGTAATCATTCCGCCAGTTTGAACATTACCTGAAGGAAATGTTATTTTAACCATCGTTTCAGCAATAGCAATATTAGGATTAATTTGAATTGCTCCAGGACGAATTCCACCGGTCGCCAAGCCTGCTTCCGTTGCAGAAATAAAGTCTGTTAGATTCAAAAAGCCGGTGGGGAAAGAAACCGAGACAAGGGAACTACTTTCAATGATGCCTGCATTAACATTATTTGTGGCATCGTTTTCATTTTTAGTATCTTTCTGAGGAGCTACAGTTCCCGTTACTCCCGTCCAAGTTGGCATACGGGTATTATCAGGTGCAGGTAAATTCACCGTTGTACCGGGCGGCAACGTTTGTACCGTTGTTAAAGTCGGATTTTTTGCCTGAAGCTCGCTGAGTAAAACACCGCTTACTTTAGCAATTTTTTGAAGGGTATTGTTATCAGCGTCCGTCTTAAATTGATCGTTTCCGACAGTACCTCCAGCAGACGACTGGTTGCCATCCAAAATAGTTGTGTTTGTACTTGTTTGATCGGTATCTAAGTTGGATTTTGTAATACCCACTTTGATCAATTTTCCGGAACTGGGATCAAAATCGAGGGCACGAGTATACAAAGTAGTGCCGGATGTCGAAAAAGACGTGTTGTTAATTAATTTTCCGCTACTATTGTGCATTTCAACGGATGGATTGGTATTCTTCCCTTCTACCGCATCCGCATGGGCCTTGAATGTGTTTCCAGATGCGTTGGCGAGTGCGGATAATTGTGAAGCCAATGCAGCTGAAACTGCTGCAGCCACTTTTGGAACATTGTTAATGACAGCTGCCCTTGCTGCCGCCGCAGCGGCATTAGGGGTACCAGCAGCCGCAGCAACAGATTGGAAAGCTCGTGCGCCAAGAGATACCGCCGCTAAGCCTGCGAGTACCGCTGTTGCCGTTTCGTCTACCGTACCCTCTGTCGCAGGACCTGCTTTGGATTGCGTCGCAGACTTGATAGGAAGTGGATCTTCTTGTTGTTGTGGATTGCTTGCTGGAGCCGATGCCGTGGATTTAACATCGCTGGGGTCACACGATTTTGATAGTGTCGATAGCTGATCCAAAAGCTTTGGAGTGGCTTCACCATTTGGTCCAGCATTGATCATGTACTCTATTTTGGGCATTCCATTGATACTTAAAATATCAAGGCGTGTGCTGATGATAGGCCATTCTGCTTTTGCAAATACTCTATCTACACCAGCATTGTTTGCATATACAATTATATTTCCCGGTGTTGCCGCTGATGCATACATTCGGGAGCCTTCTAGCCACAGATCATCCCATTGCTCTTTTGTAATTAAACCTTTCGCGAATGCAGAGTTGGCCTTGTCATTCAGATATTGGCCTGCTTGAGTATCATCAATGCGATAATAAGCATTAGGATTGGCTTCTCTACACTCTGTAGCTTGGTCGCGAGTGCTTACTTGCTCATTAACCTTGCCTGAATAAAAAATAGCCGTTTTAGCTGGATTGGGGTAATCTGCTGAAACTGGAGCTGCAGCTGACTGGGTAGCTAATCCTAATTCTATCTGTTTGAACAGTTGTGTTTGAGCATCAGTCGGAAGAGTTGACATAAATTAGACCTCAACCTCCATAAATTGAGGTGACAAACGAGTTCCGTTATTCAGCAAAACCTCCGTAGTTTTTTCTTTTTTGTAAGTTTGAAAAGATAAACTAGGTGGGAAGTTCAACAAAGCATCTTTTAGATCCCTGGCATAATCTTGGATAATACTTGGGTATTGAGAATGCTCCCCAGGCCATTCGCTCTTAGTTTGATTAACCTCAATAATATAAGTAGATGGAGGGAACTTACTTACTAAACAGCCTCCCTTATGGGCCACAATACGAATTTCTCCAAATTTCCATCTGACTCTAAAAGTCTCAACACCTTCACGACCTGCGATTTCTTCACGAAGTATTTCCAAACCATCTGAACGTCTCATACCTTCTAAGGTATTTGTGGTTATCTGTCCATCGGACCAAGTACGTGTACGCTCTTCGGTAAAAGGCTCCCATGTTTTTGAAGGTGTTGGAGCTTCGGATATTTCGGTCACGATGAGTATCCTTTAATTTTTCAAAATAAGACTTAAAGATGTATTCAAGCTAAAGCCAAGGGCAAGAGCCAGTTTAATTAAACAGCATACTATTTAAGCATCCAGCAAGAATGCAAATTATTGAATTGGTAAATATTAAATCCACAACTTGAGAAGTCGAAAGTGTGCAAATATAAAATTATTTTTCCGCTAAGAACCCCTTAGGCCTCTCAATATACTACCCAAGTAACCGTATCATTTTTTGTTCTTTGAAGTCAAGAGCTCATCTGCTTTCATCGTGTAATAATCAGTCAGCTTCAACAGGCTAAACGAATCTCTCCAAGGTAGTTTTCAGGCATTTACGATTGCTGCAAAAGCAGCCATTTTACTGATACTGAAATTCCTACTAGCCAGTTGGGTAATTTTAAGCTATAAACACAGCTATACAGTGTTTTGTTTGGTCATAATGAGGTTTTTTAGGATGAGTCTGATTTCTGCGGCAAATCGTTTATTTTCTAAAAAACCTGTTGTAGTGGAGGGGGGCAATACTAAAAAGCTCCCAAGGCGCTGTCCTCAGTGCAATAAAACCGACCAGGAGTTCCATTGGTTAAGCTCAATTTGTAAAAGCTGTAAGTTTTGGAATGGAGCCTGGTAAATTATCAAGACTGTTTTTCATTATCTTCCGGCTTATTTAACTCTTTAATCAAGCTGAACATAATAGGTGCTACTGCCACCACAATACCAATTCCACCAATCATAATAGATTCTTGACTCATATCTGCGCTCATGAAATCCCCTTAAAATTTTCACATATACTCGGTCACTACTCATTATATACCAGAAAGCTCAGCAATTGGCTAGACCTCTACTGCAGTTAGGAGTATCCGATGCACGGAAATCCTGATGCAGAGCCAAGTTTGAATATGATTACTCAGAATTTCATTTTTAAAAATGATTCATAAAATAAATCAAAAGCATCCAGTCCTGAGTATAGGCACTGGATGCTTAATTTTAAAAGAGGAATTACGGTATTAGCATTACAATTTAATGTGATACAGTTTAACATTCATTAAATTTGTACCGCTTAAATAAGCCTGTGCGGCATTCAGCGAAGTTCTCGGTAAATAATGATGAATATCTTGTGCCTGAGCGGGCTTTGCACCCACTTTACCGACAAGGTGATCATGGAAGCTTGACTGTATAGGCGCCGCAATCCAAAGGTGTGATTTATTCATCTGTTTTGCATGGTCCACAAAATTATCAACAACCGCCGCTGCTATATCCGCTTGATTCGATAATTGAGCAGGCAATCCAACACTTGCCAGAACATGAGATTGCAGCGATTTTGAGATTGTTTTATTTAAAGGATCATGACTTGTATTAACAAGTGGAACGATACCCAAATTCGTCATCAATAAAGATCCGGCGATATCCTGGCCCTTATTCTTAATCAACCAAACTTTATGCGATTTTTCTTGTTCCTGAAGGACTTTTGCAAGCTCAGGGTTCCTTTGTTCAAACTGCTTCAACTGATGACTTTGAAACTTTTGCATCGCTTTAATATAGGAATTTGGCAATTTAATTAAATTGCGAACAGCCCGACCCAACTCAGCATCCGACGCATGCCCCATCGGAGTTTCTTTAAGTTTTTGAGCCATTTTGTAGAATTGTTCTTCGGAATCAATTTTATGGAGCACTTCAGGAGACAGCTGTGCTAAGCGTCGAATAACTTGCCCGGATTTTTCTTCAGGCATCGTCGTCAATGGGGTCGTTATTTTTTGAACAGAGGCAAATACCTTATCTCCGGATGCAGCAAATTTTTCAATGGCTTGATGTTGCTCTGCTTGCGGCAATTGTCTGAACTGCTTCACACTTTCGTATAATTGTTTCGTCATCCGTTCCAAATGTTCCAATGCTTTGCCGGTAAAGGCATTGGGAAGCGGTTCTCGCTGGTATCGCTCAAAAGCTTCCGTGAGACTTTTGGGATAATCAGCCCCTTTATAATGCAGCGATTTCCCAGCGTCTCTCACCTGACGCATGCTCGTTGCTTCAACTGAGAGTCCATGCGCACTAAACACCTCCGGTTTTAAAAATGGTGCATATGCCGGCTTCGTATTAAAAACAACGGAATCGGCTGGACAAGCACAAGGCAATGCCGCATGCGGATGACCATGATCCTTCTCGCCAATCCTAACATCTGCAGAACTACTCGTTGTACGCGCTAAACTTGAACCGGGTACTAAGGTAATGGTAGCCATAAATATCTCATTGCATTACAAAAGGAGGGGTGATAACTGGATTCAAAAAAACTACTACTGCTAAAAGCTTTAGCTTAATAAAAGCCAAACAGAGTAAAAATGTGCTATTTGTCCCCTTAAAAACCTGATTTAAAATATCGTGATTCAATCTGTTTTCTAAACAACAACCTCAATAACTAAAATCCACTAAACCAAGAGGCATCCTGTGTGGTTGGAGCTTGTGTCGCTGTTGAAAAAATATAGCCACAAGTCACCGTAGCAGGTAAGTTTTTTACCGTATAGACATAGCCCGGGTAAGTTAACCAAAATTGTAATGACTGTGCTGGGCCAGCAGCGTCAGGATCAAAATCGAACCAGATTGCATTGGTACTGTTATTACCACCAAAATAAAATACATTGTTGAACCAGATAAGACCGCCATTGTGTAGTTTATAACAATAATTCGTACCGATAAAATCCGCTCCACAGGTATGATTGCCTCCAAGCCATGAACCTGTCGGAGGATCGGTGTATGTTGTCGAACCTCCGGTATCAAGTTTCACATAGTTCATATAGGGGGCTAAATCAGAAAACATTGCCAATGTAGTAGATGTATTGGCTACTTTATAACGCTCATATGCAGTACTTACCATTAAAGCAACATCATGCGCCATGCTGGTATATTTTGCAGTATTTTGTGTCGAAGCGGTCATAAAAAGCTGAGGAACAGTAAACGCTGCAAGAAGACCCATTAATGCCACTGTAATTAACACTTCCATCAAGGAAAAGCCCGGATTTTTCTTTGTTAAATAGCAGACAGTGCGAGTCATCATTATTATTCCCAACACCTCAACACTCAAAGAATGCAGCTATGGAAAAACTGAAAGCTTCAGCCTATCCAAACAGTTTTTCTTATTTGTTAATTAATAAAGTATATCATTGTCAATAAGATTCAAAACTCAGCACGAATAACACTAAAAACGTTTACTAAAACTGTGGCATTGCCACATCAGCTCTATTAAATTAATACTATAGTTTAAGATTCTAAGGAGGAGAATATAAGGAACCGGCTAAAAAGACCAAAGCCTTCTGAAGTAAGGAGAAGGCAAAAAACAGAGCCATTGCAGATAAATCCAACATCCCGATGGGGGGAATAATCCGCCGGAAAGGTTCTAACAAGGGATCGGTCACATCCGCCAAAAAACGGAAAGGCTGCTTGTACCAATTAATAGTCGGTAACCACGTCAACAGAATTCGAATAATCAAAATCCATTGATAGACCTGAATAGTCTGAATCAGAAGAACAATGATTTCAGCAATCATACCCATCTCTATCCGTGCCGAGAAGAATCAAGAATTTTTGAAAATTCTGCAGGCGTATCTGCACCTGGCATCAGCTCAATGAGCTTGAATAAAAGTTCACGAAGTTTCACGTTATTTTTGTTGAATACGTCAATCACTTCCACATGGCTAACAGGAGGAACATCATCCACGCCCGTGTCATAATCCGTGATCAAAGAAATATTCAATGGATCCATTTCCAGTTCTTTAACCAAATGAGCTTCCGGGTATTGAGTCATGTTGATGACTTCCCAGCCTTGGCTTTTGAACCAGCGAGATTCCGAACGCGTACTGAAGCGGGGTCCTTGGATTACGACAATCGTTCCACCATCGTGGTAAGGAATGCCACACTCTTTGGCGGCTTGAACAGCAAGCTTTCTTAAGCCCGCAGAGTATGGATCAGCAGCACTTACATGAGTGGTGACAGGTCCATCGAAAAACGTATCTAAACGGCCGCTTGTTCTATCGACATATTGATCGCAGAAAACAAACTCACCGGGTTTGATTTCTTTCTGAAGGCTGCCTGCCGCACAAGGACAGATAACCCGTTGAATACCCAGTGCTTTAAAAGCCCACACGTTAGCACGGTAGTTAATTTTATGAGGAGGAAGGGAGTGATCACGACCATGGCGAGGCAAAAATGCAACGCGCTTGCCGGAAATGGTACCAATCGTGATAACAGCGCTCGGAGAACCGTAGGGGGTTTCCACCTTAATTTCTTCAGCATTCTCAATTAAGTTATAGAAACCGGAGCCACCAAAGACACCAATCTCAGCTTTGTGAGAAAGTTCCGTATTGTAGGTAAAAGCACGCATGAAAGGTTCAACTCCCGCATCTCAATTAGGCAAATCGATTGCCCTGAACTTCAATGCTGATATCGTAGGCAAAAAGTTCAGCCTCTGCAAATAGAGAAACTCTAATTTAAAGTAAGTCTTTCTTCCCAGGCATCTTTGATTTCACACATCTGAAAAGACCAGGGAAATGGCGCATAACGACTTTTGATTTTAGCGTACAGGGTGAGTTGCGTGAGCCAGTCAAATTTTTCAGGGACGGGGGGACAACACGCTCCTGAAGAAGCACCCAGTGCAACAAGAGCCTCTTTATAAGACTGCCCCAGGACTGCACGACCCAGGTGCCACTGCCATTTACGGGGCAGGGTCACCATTATATTTTTACTGGTAACACGGCAGGCCTCTGAGAGTGCCATTTTCCAATCCTTTGGATAGGCATGAAAGTGATGCGCAATCGTCAAGTCAAAGTGATTGCGATCGTAAGGGAGTTGCTCCAGAGGCGCAGAAACGAATTTAAAACGACAGCAAATGGCTTCTTTCGTTGCGGCAACAATGGCTTCATCAGAATCTACCAAAGTGATTTCCACTGCGGGAAGCAGCAAGGCAATATGCTGAGCCAGTGATATTTGTCGACACCCGCCAATCATCAAAATGCGTTTAGGTTCTTCGTACACGTGGTCGAAACAGAGATCCATCGCATTGACTAAACCGTTTTTAAGCGAGTTATAAATCGCCGTCGTCGGTTCATCAACCGGTTTATCCTTGCGTTCATCTTCACTACAAGGAGATTCACACGGCGAGCCACAAGGCCCCATCTGTAAGGTGGGAAGCGGATTTGGCATGGTATTGCTAGAGGATGTTGGCATGATACCTATCATTAAAATCCAAATAAAAAGATTCCGCAAATCTAAACCAAAGACCATCGGAATAAATTCCGATGGTCTTTGTAGAAACGTTTTGAATCTTAGATTTTGCCGTTCCAGTATCCGCCTTTACGGTTCATTAAACCGTCGTAACCGGACCAGAAACGGTATGGAGGAAATAAACCGATTATTGCATGGGTAGCAACTTTAGGTCCTTTGTCAGCGTTAACAGCTTGACCAATACCCGGCCAAACGATTAACGATAATAAACCCGCAACTACGGAACGTCCGGTGATATGACCGTTGTGTGGCGGATCGGTATTTTCAGCAAAAGCGGAAGTGGATGTGCTGATAACGCTTCCGACTAACAGCAAGCTTAAGAGGCCAGCTTTAACAACTTTATTCAAGGATTAATCCCCCTTTATTTTGTACTAAGTACGTCTCAAAATTCGATATACAGGCTCATAGCATAACAGACCCTCCTCATAAAATGAATAGAGGATAGCCGCGATAGTTTTTTTAGTTAATAATAGATAGCCTTTGGATCCTTTGTTTGGACGTGATGATTGTATGAAAGTTGCATTTTGCGCAGCAGAAGTTGCTCCATTTTCTCAAGCCGGTGGCCTGGGAGATGTTGCCGGCAGCTTACCTGCGGCCATTTCTCGATTTAAATCGGACAACCCCGTTGAGATTATTATCTTAACCCCCCTTTATGGCCTCATTGATAGACAAAAATATGGTTTAGTCCAAACCGAGTTGTCCTTTAACATCCAGTTAGCGGGTAAAGGATATCCCATTGGCATTTGGCAATCTCAGCTTCCAAACAGTAGCGTTCCTGTTTACTTTATGGAAAATCAGGAACTCTTTGGGGATCGGGAGCAAGTTTATCCTTATGGTCGCCCGGAGTGGGAGCTGGAAGGCTTTCTTGTTTTCAACCAAGCCGTATTTGAACTCTTACGGCGCTTAAATTTTCGTCCCGATATTCTCCATGTGCACGATTGGCATACCGGCTCAATCGCAGCCACTTTATCGGATATTCGCCCCTTTGATCAATATTTTTCAAGAACCTACTCGGTTCTCACGATTCACAATCTCAGTTATCAAGGGATTTTTGGTGAAACCAACTGCCTGCGTGAAGGGATTTTAAAGTCCAATGCCGTGACAACCGTTTCACCGACCTACGCTCAAGAAATTCTGACTCCGCGCTTCGGTGCAGGTTTGGATGAGGTATTACGGGGTTGTGAGCGAAAGGTCTCCGGAATTCTCAACGGTATTGATACAGCGCATTATAACCCGGCAACGGATTCCAGTATTCCACGCCATTATGATGTAAATACCGTATTTGAAGGAAAAAAAGCCTGTAAAGCTGCGCTGCAAAAAACAATGAATCTACCCATAGATCCCTCAATTCCTTTGGTTGGCTTTGTGGGACGTCTCGTGGATCAAAAAGGGTTAGATATTCTTCTTCCTGCCATGAGAAAGCTGGACGAGCAAGGAATCGCTTTTCAGTGGGCTTTTCTAGGTTCGGGAGATCCTTTACTGGAGGCAGCCGTTTCGGAATGGGTTGCCCGATCGGAATCAACAGGCCTAAAAATCGGTTTCGATAGCGAGCTTGCCCATCAAATTTATGCAGGCTCCGATATTTTTGCCATGCCAAGC
>Ga0105239_10005083_pt1 | contig 15528 bp, 9 predicted proteins | sample KBSC44metaG_FD_92761 | JGI IMG/M metagenome (GOLD analysis project Ga0105239, IMG submission 92761) | Corn rhizosphere microbial communities from Kellogg Biological Station, Michigan, USA - KBS C4-4 metaG | ecosystem: Host-associated > Plants > Roots > Rhizosphere > Soil | place: Michigan, USA...
CGAACTCCATTGAAGAGATTAATATCAATGTGAGTAAATACACAGAAAGCATCCGATACAAGGATAATTCAACTCTTCAAGATCATACACGACCTTCTTAAATAGTGTGATCATTTTCTAAAACTTTTGAGAAATTCAACTTCCCCTAATGGCGATGACAGTAGCTTTTCAACGTTAAAGTATTTTTATAAATTATTTGAAACGTTCTTAAAAGAAAGTTATACTGTTTGAATTAATGTCCTGGTCATGAAAGGGCATGCTTATACCTGATTATTATTAATATTCAATTCTATTAACTGCCTTTTGCTGATCAATAGGGCTGACACGTATTCTTAACTTAGGTTGAGTGCTCCGGTTATTAAGTAGCACATACTTATCCCTTGTTGCATAACAAAAAACTTTCTTATGCGCCTCAAAGAAGCTTCACGCTTTACTCGTCATGAGCTTGCTTGCCTTGAAAATGCACTAAATTTTATAGACAAAAATTATGGGGATCGGATCTCTGCCGATCAACTTTCCCTGGAAGTAGGGCTCAGCAAGAAGAAGCTGCAGGCAGGTATCCAGCAAAAGACAGGCCAGACCATTCACGGCTATATTCTGCAGATCCGAATTGAAAAATCCAAGCCGCTGTTAGCAGATACAGGCCTGCCACTCAAAGCGATTGCAAGGACTCATGGATTTAAAACCTGTAGTCATTTTTGTAAAATCTTTAAAACCATTACTTCCAATACTCCTATGGAGTACCGGCTTCAACAGGCGTATTGATACTTTGGGAAAAGGGCATCGATTCGGATATAAACGGAATTGATTTGGATATGCTTCCGGCATAATTTGCATGCGCAATAATTTTTGCCAGGCCCGATGAATGAGAGTCAAAGAATATATAATAGCATGTCTTTTTCTATGTGCATCTCTGAACACAGGAGCGCAGTCGATCCATACCATCCAGGGGGTTGTCTCGGATTCGGCGGGAATACCATTAGAGGGTGCCAGCATTCGAATATTTTCTGAAAAAGACACACTGGCAGTGCTGAGCAAAGCTAATGGAAGTTTTATCCTCGAAAGGGTCGATGGTAAGCATCTTAAATTAGCTGTTAGCTTAACCGGATTCGATTTGTTCTTTAAAATGATTGTAGCGGACGAAAAAGAAATTATAAATATGGATACTTTATTTCTTTCAAGAAAGTATCAACAATTAGATTCATTCACCGTGAAAGCCATTGTACCTGTTACCTTAAAAGGTGATACCATTGAATATAGGGCTAGCGCCTTTAAAGGGCAACCTGGAGATATGGTGGAAGACCTGATCAAAAAGTTTCCTGGGATAACTTTCGATCCAGATGGAAAAATTATTGCTCAGGGTAAGAAAATAGCTCGGATCACCGTAAATGGAAAGGATTTTTTTGGAGACGATATGCAAGTAGCGCTTAAAAACTTGCCATCGGAAATTGTTAAAAATGTACAGGTCATCCAGGATTATGGTGAAACTTCAAAATTCACAGGTATAAAATCCGGGATATCAATTCAGGTACTTAATATTAATACCCGGGATGATAAGAAAAAGGGTCACATTGGAGAAGTCTCAGGGGCAATGGGCTTTGACGGACATTACCAGTTGCTCGGCTTTGCCACCCAATTTAATAAGGAGGATAGAGTGGGGATCAACTCAAGCTCCGACAATATAGCTCCAGGGGGGAGTTCCGCCAGTATCAACCGCCAGCACTCTGTCGCCATCAATTATGTCGACAAATGGTCTGACCTGCTATCCGGTAGCGGTAGTTTCAGCTACAGCCAAAATGCCCATAATATAAGCAGTTACAGCGAACAGCGAAGCATTTTTCAAAATGGGTCAATACTCAATAAAACAAGTGGAGAGGTCGCCAGCAACGGGTCATCCGAACTTTTGAATTATACTTTGCAATATAGCCCCGATTCATCAAATAACTTGTCTGTAAAGACAGTTCTGGCCAATTCGCCCTCCAATAGTAACAGCATCAATAATTTTACTATTGATCAAACTGATAGTCTGAGTAAAGCAACTACTAAAGGTCATTCCCAGGTTACTACAGACAGCAAAAATTATTCAATAGGAGCCGAACTTATTTTTGTTCACAGATTTTTAAAACCCTGGAGGGTGTTGAGTTTAAATGCATACATTGACCATGGTGACAGTCTGCTGGACAATCAAAATATGACCCATAGTACTTTTTCAACCAATGGGAGTGTTGCTGTCGATTCTTTCCTAATCCTTAAGACGCTTACAGATCATCGGACAAATAAAAGGCAAATTAAGGTAGGTTACATAGAACCAATCGGCAAAACTATCAGGCTGCTGTTCAATTACGAGCTAGGCAATGAACGGCAGGTAGTCAATAGGAATATTTTTATTCCCGATCTTACAGGTGCAATAAAGGTTCCTGTGGACAGTCTAAGCGATCTTTATCATCAGACGGTAGTGACACAAATGGCAGGATGTGGAATCAGTGGAAGTAACGCACACTTAGAATATACGATCAATGTTTCCGGGCTATCTACGGTGTTGAATGGAAATTCAATCTCCAAAAGTGTAGGCGCCAGGTATTCTTCTTTTCATATCATTCCCGCTGTCCTAGCGAATTACAAGCTAACTAAGTCTATGAGTTTAATGATAAACTATAGCGTGATTAATAGCCTGCCGGATTACAAGCAACTTCTTCCAGTGACGGATCTTAGTAATCCTCAATATCCTGTTACCGGTAACCCTGCTCTCAAGGCTTCCTTCCAGCACAACCTGAGCCTACAGTTCAACAAAACCAATATGACTACCGGAGATTTATTTACGGTTGTCTTTGGAGGTATTATCACCCGGAACAGCGTTGTCCCGAACCTGACAAACCGATTCAATTCTCCCGGAGATGCCGGGACAGTTGTACAGCAAACAACCTATCTCAATACTAATGGGATTTTTTCTCTCAACAGTTCTTATAATTATTCCAAATCCTTTTTTGCTGGAAAATTGCGTGCTGGTTTAATTGGTGGAATAGCGTTTATGAACGATATTTCTTATGTCAATAATATTAGATCTATTAATGAAAACTGGCTTTGGAACCAGGGAGGGCAGTTAGGGATTGCAATACCTAAACATATGGAAGTATCTGTGTATATGAATTATTTATCGAAAAAAACAAATTTTGGAGCACGCTCCCTTATCAATAGCAGGGTCAGTAGTTTGCGATTTGAGGTACAAGGGCGAGTCTTCTTTTCTCCTGAGTTCATTTTCGGATATGATGGTAATAAAAATTTCAATAAGGGATTTAGCAATGAGGTCAACAGTAACCCTATTTTAGTTAATACTTATTTGGAAAGATGGTTTCAGAAAAGAATGTTTTCCATTAGGCTGCAATGTCTCAACCTGTTGAATCAGCAAACGGCTATTTCAAGAACCATTTCAGGGAATATTATTGTCGATAGCCGGGTTAACCAAGTCGGCAGATACTTGATGCTACTAGGAAGTATAAGGTTAAGCAAATTTTCAGGTAGTAAAAAAGGAGGTTTAAAGTAGGCCCGATTTTGACATGAAACGACTTGATTTGGACATAGGGAGAGCATAACTTGCATATACTTTCATAATAAACAAAGAAATTATCTAAATATACCAGTATGAAACGAGCCACTATTACCGAATTTATCGCCTTATTTTTTGTAATACTTTTCTTATATACGGGTATCAGTAAATTAATGGATTATTTGGTTTTTAAAGAACAAATCGCTTTATCCCCTTTATTAGCTCCTGTTGCAAATTGGATTGCCATTCTATTACCTGCAGTGGAGATATTGGTTGCTATTGTTTTATTTATTCCTTTGACGCGTTTAAAAGGATTGTATGCTTCAGGGATATTAATGGTTCTTTTTACCGGATACATCATTTATATCTTAAATTTTAACCCTCAACTGCCTTGCACTTGCGGTGGAGTATTGGAAGCGCTGACATGGCCGCAACACCTGGTATTTAATGTTGTTTGCATTGCTCTCGCAATAACAGGAATTGTCCTGAGTAGGCGAGTACATATTGAGATTCGGCGAAGGAAAGCTTCATTGGTACAGAGCTAGTTTTCGATTTAAATTCATATTATTTTACTATTAAACCAGGCAACATGAGAATTTGTGCCGTTCTATTACTAGTTATCCTATTTAGCTGCAATGAAAGAAAACCCTTACAAACAGGCTATGAAGGAAAACCATTGCCTTCTTTTGATCTGCTCTTAAACGACAGTATTACACATTTCAATACAAGCAATGTTCCGGCGGGAAGGCCAGTTGTGTTGTTTTATTTCAGCCCTGCATGCCCTTACTGCCGAGCGGAAATGGCTGATATCATTAAGGGTATTTCCTCCATGAAACAAATACAATTTTATGTTTTTACCAGTTGGCCCTTTGCAGCAATGAAATATTTTTATCAGCATTATCAATTGGAAAAATACCCCAATATAGCAGTAGGTGTCGATTACAAACTTTCTTTTCAAAAGCATTTTAAGGCTTATGGAGTTCCTTATACTGCAATTTACGATGCAGATAGAAAACTAAAACATGCTTATATGGGAGCAATATTCAGCAAACAAATTAGAGAAGTCGCTGAGAAATAAGAATTATTGCGCGCAATATAGCCGACTTTGAAACTTGCAAGCAAGGTTGGCAAAAATGGGGTAGCCGAAAACCATAAAAATAGAGTAGGCATATTATTTAAAATAAGTTTAGCTTTTTGAATACTAAAAAGCACCTTGATTATGAAAAATATGAGATTAGTTCTTTCCGCCTTTGCCGTTGTAGCAATAGTTAGCAGTGCATTAGCATTGAAAGCAAACTCTGCATACAATGCAGGAACTGTATTTTGCGGTAGTACTTGCGCTGTTGCTGACCGTATTGACTTTAAACAAGACGATGCGGGGACCCATACTAAAGTTTGTGGTACTACAGGTCAACCCCCTGTTGAAATTACAGAATATCAACTAGTTAATGGTGTATGTACTGCAATCGCAGCTGGTAAAAACTATTCAACAACTGGCCACTAAGAATAATTGATATCCCCTGGAATACAGAAATGTCAAGTATTTTTAAGCATTATCGCGAACTTATTGATTCTTCAATAAGTTCGCTTTTTATTTCACGGATACTTTCCTATCTAAGCCAGGTCCGGGAGATTGAATCTCTTCGTCCAGATCAAAGCCATCATCCACACCTTTTAACTTCGCCGGAATACCTCTTGTCATCCATTTCGGCGCGCGTTTACCCTTTAAATAATGATCAAAGAATTGAGACATTCGTATAGTAAAATCTTTCGAGGCATTTTCTCCTATTGAATGCCCTTGTCCATCATATTGCAACATCCACACTTTTTTGCCGAGACGTCGTAACGCTGTAAAAAACTCGAGCCCCTGTGAAAAAGGAACGACATTATCTCCTTTATTATTCATCATTAATAAAGGCGTGGTTACTCTATCGGCTTTAAAAATAGGAGAATTGCTGATATATAAACTGGGTATTTTCCAGGGGGTAGCTCCCATCCGGATCTGATCTTTTTCAGCGGAATAGATCTCATACCCTCCTCTCGCACCTGACCCATACATACCCATTAGATCACAAAATCCGGAGGCGGAACATGCGGCAGCAAATATATTGGAATGAGATATAATATAATTGATTTCATATCCTCCCCAACTATGTCCCTGGATACCTATTCGCTTCGCATCCACCCAGGGCTTCTTCGACAAGTAGATCGCTGCGGAGACCACTACATCGTAGGCACTCGGTCCGGGTTTTCCTTTTTTATAGACGATATCTGGTGCGAATATCAAAAAGCCATTGCTCACATACCAAGGGATATTGATAGGACCTTCTGATGTGCCAGGTCGGATATACACATTCAAATCATCGGAGCGTCTTTCATAACAATCAAAAATAACAGGGTATTTTTTCGCTGGATCAAAATTTTCCGGCTTATATAAAATTCCAGCGGAAGACCGGCCATTAAAAGTCTTCCATTGAACAAGTGCGGTTCTCATCCAATTATAGCTTTCCTGTGGTTGGAAATTGGTTAATGCAAAAAAATGTATGAAATCATGGGTAACAAAATAATTAGGAGCTTCGGCGGCACTCATGCGTTGCACTAAATAGGTGTTAGCACTTTTTGCTTTCAAAGGCAGTGGATTATTAGAGTAGCGACCGCCATCCCATCCGCCAAATGCAAAAGTTCCCATGGTTTGCAATTCAGGGTCACCTGGGACACTTAGATGTTTGGAATAAAACCCCTGGTTCTTATTCCGTTTATTAAATGCTGTTAGCCAAATTATGGATTTTTGTTCTAAAGATAATTTTTGAAGAGCTGGACCTTCATCTACCAGCCTAAATTTAATATGATGAACACGGCCATATCCATTGGTGAGGTTTACTGGCCGCTTAACACCTGCTGGATCGATGAGCCATATATCGTAGCTATCGTAAATCAGTAAAGCCTCATCATTCTGTAACCATGTTTTTCGCCAAGGAACCCAAGGTAGATGTTCTTCGGGGTTATCAGCCTCTTCATCCGTCCAAATATTTACGATTCCTTTAGTAAGATTCCTAGTAATTCTGGTGGCTACTTCATAGCTAAAATAATTGTGTGTTTGAAAATCGAAATAGATTATCCATTTCTTTTCCGGGGATAAGGCTAAACTTCCATGGGGATTGGAAATTGAGCCTTTTATCAGTGCTCTAGTCCCGTCCGGAATTGATATCAAATAATAAGCTTGTTGCCCCGCCAGATTCCATCCGGATTCATAAAGTGAATTAGAATTAGCAGATGGGCACTCAACAAGCATGAAATTGCCATGGCATGCTATCATTGTTTCGCTCTCCCTTTCGAGCCGGCTAACTTTCCTTTCGGCAACGTTATAAACCGCAGTATAGACAATTTCCTGATTTTTCTCAGCCAATTGGATGGATTGTAGAGATTTATCAGTATAGCTCCAGACGTCTAAAGGTACAGCGTCAGGTTTAGGTTTTCGATTTTCAATAGGCCTCAATCCCAAGAGTATTCCCTCTCCATTCCCACTAAATACAGGAATCTGGCCTGTGATCTCCATATCAGCTTCAATACCTGGGGTTTGATTGTCCACTAGCCTTTCTGCGGAATCCCTGCCCCGCTTATAAAGCCATAGCTGATAGGTCAAGTGGTCGTCCTTTTTATGCTCGGTAATAAATGCCAGTTGGTTACCGTCTGGGCTAATACCATAGCTGCCAATATCTCTTCCATTTGATGGACTTCGCCAGATACTGTTGGTCTCGCCTGTCTTTAAATTCACCCATTGTAAACGGGACTCCACAGTGCCATTCAGTTCTACCTGTGTCCCCAACAGCAAATAATTGCCATTACCAGTAAATTTATAGTGGACTACCGAAAAAAACCTTTTCTCCACACCGCTGGATAAGTTGCATAAAACAAGATTTTGCCCTGGCGTGCTTTTCCGATAAATCAACCAATTGCTGGAATCTTCTTTAGATAGATCGAATGATGCTACCTCTGGAATAGAGCTAAGATCACCATTTCCCAGCCTTAACAGGCAAAGACTGTCATTATCTGTCTTAAAGATCACCAGCCTGCTGTCTGTAGTGAACTGGGCGTTGGAAGACCTGGAAAATTCCTTTTTCCAATCAGCATTTATGGATTGGATCACCAACTTTCGACTTCCGGGAGGCTGACCATAAACGTAGTAACTCACATATTTGCCGTCGTCACTGATGGAGGCTCCTCCAACGTCTCCCCATCTTTTAAGGGCGCTTGTATCCAGCGCTGGTTTTTGAGCAAATCCAATACAAGTATAAAACGATAGGATTGGCCATATAATATATCTCATGCTTAAATTTACTAATTCATCATTTGAGTAAGAATTAGAATGAAATCCAGTACAGAAATACCCTTAAAACTATTGAGAATTCCAGGTTGGTGCTCCTTTTTTCATTTTTTCCAAAGCCAATTGAATATTCCTATCATCCGGATCAAGCTTCGCAGCTACCCTTTCCCAGCGCAGGGCCAATTCTCTTTGTTTTAGCTTGTATAAAATATTAGCATAGGTGTCCATCCAGTTTGCGGTAGGATCCAACTTAACGGCACGGTCACTCCAGGAAAGCGCCTTTTTTAATTCTGCTGTATCTGTACTGCGAAGAAATATATTCCATGCTGAATTATTCAAATCAAATGCATCAGAAATGTCAGCTCCATATTTGTCATAATACAGTACCAGGTTTTTAAAGCTTTGTTTATCGTCTTTTTTTGACATGTACCATTCATATTTAGCGAGGCTGATGCAACGGCCAGCATATTGTGTATTGTACTTTAGTTGGATCTTTTTAAATAACTTTTCCCAATCAGGTACGATCTTGTTGGAATGCCTTGAAAGGGTAACCGCTGGGTCGATTATTTCCTGTGTGATTGTATGGCAGATAAAACCTTCCGCATAACCGGCTACAGGTATTACCTGATCTATTGTTTTGGAATTAGAATAAAACACTGAGAAGCCAATATCTGAGGAACTTTGGATAAATGGGATAATAAATTGGATATTATTCCGGTCACGAAGTTCATTTTCTGTTAACCTGGCAATGTATTGATCAGCTAGTTTTTTAGCACCAGGCAAAAATCTAAAATCAGTAACAAAATCCTGGTTTGCTTTGTTTTTAAGATCATATATTTTTAATTGATCAATAAACTTTTTAGCTATTTCCTGTACTAAAGGAATTCCAGTAAATTCCCTTAGGAAGAGAAGATTGTCACGATTATATAGATCATTAGGACTCACCTTGTTCAAATAATCAACAGCAATTTTTTCTGCCAGTTCAGGTCCGATGTATCGGAGTGAATCTGCTTTTCTTCGCATTTCCTGCAGGTTCATATTTTCAGGATGGTAATTGGCTAACAGGGTATAGTATTGTCGAGCCGGATTCATGGCATCTTTGGCCAGCGCCATAAACCCCTTAGCGGATATTCCTCCTGCTCCACGGTGTACGACCATACCAGCAGGTGAAAAAAATAAATAGGTTGGATATGCTTGAACATTATAGTCCTTGGCTATTTTAATTGCGTCGGCATACCAACTTTGTGTATATTCATTATCATCTTTTGTTGAATCCATTTGAACTTTGATAGACAGAAAATAAGAATTAAGAAAAGTGCCTACTTCTTCTAACGGATAAATATATTTTTCCATCTGTCTACAAGGTCCGCACCAGGTGGTATAGCAATCCACAAAGATGTATTTACCTTCTGCTTTAGCTTTTTCAAGAAGCGCTTTCCACCTGAGCCCTTGTTCAAAGTGGATGCCTTGTCTGGTCGAATCTACCGTAAGCTCATTTGGAGTCTGGGCAGACGATAGCAAAGGCAGAAGTGCCAGAAGGATATTCCATAATTTTTTCATCCTATTTATTTATTTTAAGACCGTTTATACATGATAGTCTTTTAGTCTTTGACGCATCGAATGGCCTCTGCGTAGCCATTCCCATCATAAAACCTACCGACGGGTCCGGGATCTCCACTCACATCGTTAAACCACCTATCCCAAAGGCTTGGGGCGCCACTCCCTGGTCCAGGGGTAGAAGACCAATACGGACCGTATACACCAAAGCCATCGTAGGAGCCATTATATAAATAGCCGGTATTTTGAATATTTAAACCGGACGAGCCTCCAATGAGCAATTTAGCTCCTATTGTACCTCTATCACCATTGCCAGTAGCATCGGCTACCGACATCCCCTCGTATATTTCCAACGCTTGCCATTCAGTATCTGAAGGAATATGCCATCCTGCAGGAGCAATATTGCGACTATCTAATACGGCTCCTACACTATATAGTTTGCCATAATTTGCATTATTAGCAGAATCCCCATTAGGAAAAGAATAAGCCCCGGTGGTGTCACTACTCCAATTAAAACCGGTTAAGCCATTTGTGATAGGATCGCCATTACGGTAGTGTGAAACCCGTAAGTTGGAAGCCATCCAGGTTTGCGTACCGATTGTAATATACGCATAAACATTGCCGTCAATGTCAGTTAGCGTGTTGGCCGAACTTGCCGTAAAGCTGATCTCATTGCCATATGCTGTTCCAAAACTGCTGGTCGCATAAGCCCTTACATAATAAAGAGTTTGTGAAGCCAAAGGTTGCAAAGTATCCGTAAATGTCCCGGTACCCACCCCGTTTGAGATCTTAAAGTTAGCTATAGTCGGTTGCGGTGTTGTAGAATAGCAAACACCTTTGTCGGTGACTGAATAACCTCCATCGGTGACAACATTTCCGCCGCTGATTGCTATTAATGGAGCTATACCACTGATAGCCGTCGTTGTAACGGTAGCCAAACCTTTATTGGTGGTAAAGCTGAGTTCATTGCCGTATGACGTGCCAACAGCATTGATAGCATAAGCCCGGACGTAATAAGTGCTATTGGCATTTAATCCGGCGATGGAACTTGTAAATGAACCGATTCCAGTACCATCTGATGTAATACTGTCCCCAACGGTAGGGCCGGTATGCACAGCCCAACAAACGCCCCGCTTGGTGATTGCTGAACCTCCATCACTGGTAATTGTAGAATTTATTTGCGCACTATTTCCGGTGATATTACTGGTAGTAGAAGTGCCGAAAACAGCCATCGTTGCCGGATGGTTTTTTTTGCAGGCTGAGAGCAAGATTACAAACCCTACCGGGAGCCAAAGTAAATTTTTCATAAACAGCATGTTTTTATTTAGAGTTTTTAGATTTCAATAGCCGGGATTTTGAGTCAAGTTTGGGTCCTGGACTATGTCGTATGCCGGAATTGGATACCATTGCCAATTTGAATTCCAGGTACTTCCTTTTGATGTTGAAATATTGTCCATTATGATTTCCAGATTGTCGGTTCTTTTTAGATCAAGCCATCTATGCCCCCATTCGGTAAATAACTCAACCTGTCTCTCATGCATAATGGCCGCTAATAAGGAAGCTTTATCTCCTGCGGTAACACCCTGCAAGCCTGCTCTTGCCCGAATGGTGTTCAGGTCGCTTAGTGCACCGTTGAAATTATTCACATCGGCTCTAGCTTCTGCCCTAATGAGATATTGTTCTCCTATTCGTAAAACCATCAGGTATTCGGTGACAGGGTTGTTGAATGTAGCGCTCTTGTATTTAAATGGGTAATAATAAATTCTGCTATTAACAATCACGCTATCAACCCAATCTCTTCTTCGTTGATCCCCCGGCTCAAAACTATTGAGTAAATGAGGACTGAGATATACAGGAAATCCTGAACCTGAAGTGTTACCAGTAGGTCCTGTTGATGGAAGGATAAATACCCTGGCATCTTCTGTATTCCAGCCGGCATTCACCGGTTGCAACTGCCAGATTGCCTCTCTGCTGTTTTTTAGGAATACGTTTTCCAGCGAGATAGTATCATACAAGGCGGTATTGTTAATCACAGCTGTTGCCTGTATTTCTGCACTGTCATATGCGCCAGAGTACAGGTAAGCTCTTGCCAGAAGTGCAGTTGCAGCCCATTTATTTGGCCGGACTCTTTCCAGTGTATTGCTCATGGCATCTGATGCAACATAACCGTTGCTCAGCAACCCTTGTGATTCTTTTAGATCTGCAATGACCTGTTGATATACCACCGTCTTCGGCGCCCTCGTTAGCATTGAATTGAAGCGATAATCACTAGTAGTGGTTAAAGGAACATCTCCGTACAGATTAACCAGATAAAAGTAAAAGAAAGCACGAAGGAATTTTGCCTCTCCTGTAAGTTGCTGTTTGACAATTGGTGTTAGACTATTTGAAGCCAGTAGCCGTTCTAAAGCTACATTAATGACGTATATACTGGAATAAATTGATTTCCATATAGTCTGACCGGAACTTGTTGATAATCCAGGGGTCAATTGGTTTAAGTAAAATTGAACTAAGGTACTATTGGCATTTGCTGCGCCTCCATAAACGATCAACTCATCTGCGGATAACCCCGACGCCAAGGAAATACTATTAATGCTTGAAAAAGTTTGCGGAGTGTTTGTATTTAATGACATATATACCCCTGTTAAAACGGATGCTGCGGTAGCGTTATCACTGTAAACATTTTCACTTGTCAAAGCATTGACAGGGGAACTCACTACTACTAATTTTTTACAACTGATAACAAAGAAAAAAAATGCGTTGAGTAAAGCGATAGTTAATATTTTATTAAATTTTGTCATACTAATCGGTTATAATTCCTATAACTCTACCCGAATACCCAATGTAATAACGCGTAACAAAGGAAGGGTAGTTGTAGTTGATGTCTCAGGGTCCAAGCCTTTATAATTGGTAATCATTGCGAGATTCTGTCCTTGAATATAAAAGCTCGCATTTTGCAGGTGAAGATCTTTTCGCCAGGATTCAGGCATTTGCCAGGAAAGTGATACGTTTTTAAGCCTTATGTATGAGGCATCGGAATAAACCCGATCACTATTCTGAGTATTACTCCATGCATTGAGAACGCTGGCGTTCTGACTAAATCGTTGAATGTTACTCACATCGCCTGGCTGCCGCCATCGTTTCAACACCGTGATCGGCTGATTGGAGCCACTGTAAGCTTGGCCACTGCCAAAGAAACCAGGTGTATAGTTATCCAGGTAATTACTTGTAAATGGTTTTTTCACGAACTGCAATAGGAAGTCGAGCTGAATGCCTTTATAATTGATGCTGTTGTGAAGTCCTCCATAATAGGTAGGCGTAAGATCCATTAGCACGCTTGCATCCTTGATAGGATCGGGAGATCCGGTAGGATTGCCATGTATGTCAGCTACCTGGTATAAACCGGTAATAGGATCCACACCCAAAAAATGATAAACATAGAAAGATGCAAGAGGATGCCCTACTTTAGCCTCATAATAGGCACTTAGCCCCGGCGCGCCTCTAAGTAATTTGTTTCTGTTAATAGTCAAATTGATTGAACTTGACCACTTCCATTGCTTTGTCCTTATGTTTTCTGTTCTACATTCGAATTCCCACCCTTTATTTTGGACTAATGCATTCAAATTCTTTTGGATGGAAGTGAATCCGGTGATGGAGGGCAGGGAATAGCTTACCAATTGATTAGATGAACGGTTGCGATAAAAGCTTGCTGCCAGGATGATCCTGTCTTTTAAGAAACCAAGTTCACCGCCAGCTTCTAGTTTTCTTGTTTCCTCCCAGGCCAGGTCTGGAGTGAATATTCTATTTGGCCCAGATCCATTAGCACCCTGATACGGAACGCCTGGGTTTGAAAGGCTATACAAATCCATGAAAGTATAGTCTCCAACCTGGTCGCTTCCAGTTGTTCCGAAACTGGCGCGGAGTTTACCAAAGCTGAGAAAGGGCATAATCCGTTGAATAAATGCCTCCTTAGAAAATATCCAACCTAGACCAACCGCGCCAAAATTGTGGAACTGGTTCGCTGGGCCAAACCGGCTCGTGCCATCCCTACGGACAGTCAGATTGATTAGGTACTTGTCCTGGTAGTTATAGTTCAAACGGCCAAATAAGGCATTGTATTTATAGGTTGAGCTTGAATTATAAGGTATGATGGTAGTAGCAGCTTGGACGTCCTCGAGTACCAGGTCGCTACTGAATCCGCTGGCATTTAATCTTATTTGGTTAGTCGCGTTTTGTTGGATCGTTGTCCCAATCAAGGCTGATAAGACACCAGCCGATATATTCTTTGTAAAAGTGATTTGAGGCTCAACGATCCAGGAATGAATATTATCGTAAGCAATATCAGAGTAACGTTGCACATACGGCCAGGTGGAGGGGTCATGGACGACGAGGGGCACTGTTATTAGTTCATTTGTTTGCATATCTGTGTATCCAAAGCTGCTCTTTATAAAGAGTCCATCCAGCACTTGGTAGCTCAATACCGCATTACTCACTAAATTATTTGTATTATCCTTATATTTTTCTGACAAAAGAGCAATAGGATTAGCACCGGGCCAGCTACTTGACCCGGATAAACCAGGCGCCCAATTTATACTGCCATCAGCTTTATATAAGGGGGGGGCATCTGGCGGTAACTGGAGCGCTAGAGTAGTGAGGTCTCTGCCACTCAACAGATTATGATTTACTAGGTAATTTCCTGAAAATTGGAACTTGAACCTTTGATTGGATGATGAACTATTTATATTGAAATGGATTGAAACTTTTTGATCATTCTCGTTCCCGGGGAAAACAGTAGTTTCTTTATGGTAACCTGCACCGATCAGGTAGCGCATATTTATATTTCCTCCGGAAACGGACGCTTGTATATCCCGATATTGGGCTGTCCCTCCGAGCAATTCCTTTTGCCAATCAGTATACCGTGTTGTATCCCACAAAGTCAAATCGAAATCAGCGTTGGGATTCGGCGTAGCACCATCATTTTTAAACGCTTCATAACGCATATCCAAGTACTGACGGGTATTGAACAATTTCATTTTACGTGGCACTTTGCCCCATCCGTTTTGCATATTGATGTCTACTTTTGGTTGACCAGCTTTTCCTTTTTTTGTTGTGACCAGAACCACGCCGTTTGCACCCCGCGAACCGTAAATGGCGGTGGCATCAGCATCTTTTAAAATGTCAACAGATTCAATATCAGCAGGGTTAATGTAGTTAAACGGGTTGCCCTCGTTTGGAGGACCACCTCCACCCGTAAATGATGATCCAAGAAAGGTTGAGTTGACTAATAGCAATTGAGAAGTGTAAGGAACTCCATCAATAATGTAAAGGGGGTAATTACCATTTGAAATACTATTTTGTCCTCTGATCTGTACTTTAACAGCACTTCCCGGCATACCCGTCCCTTGGATAATGAACATTCCGGGTACACGCCCCTGTAAAGCCAGTAGTGGGTTGCTTACGGGTTGCTTTTCTATTTCGGCAGCGTTCACCGTGCTAACATTGCCCGTATTTAATCTTTTAGAAACTGTACCATAAGCAATCACCTGGATTGCGTCCAGGGGATTTGCAGATATTGCAAGTGTAATGGAAATAAAGTCCTTCGAGTTAACCCTAATTTCTTTGTCAGCATAACCTGTGAAAGAAATTATCAAAATGGCATTAGGGGGAACTTGATATATTTCAAAACTGCCATCCTTTCCAGTTGCAGTCCCTCTGTTTGTACCCTTTATTTGAACAGAAGCTCCTGCAAGAGCTTCTCCCTTTTCGTTTGTTACCTGCCCATGAATTTCATCATAATTAAAGGAAGTTGAAACAATTGTGGTCTTTGTCGTCTTAACTTCCTTTTGTTTTACGATGATGATCTTCTTAACGATCGTAAAAGTAAAAGGCTGGTCTTTAAAACAAATGGCTAGGACTTCCTCCAATGTTGCATTACTCACGGAAATATCAACCCGATTCGCCATCTGTCTAAATTGCTCGGGGAAAATACACTGGTAGCTTGTTTGTTTTGTGATCTCTTTCAATATGATTTCCAGTGGCGCATTTTTGACCGTCAGGGTAATCCTCTCCTGCGGGCGAACTTCTGCATTTGCCTGGATGATAAAGA
>Ga0105239_10005085_pt1 | contig 15526 bp, 12 predicted proteins | sample KBSC44metaG_FD_92761 | JGI IMG/M metagenome (GOLD analysis project Ga0105239, IMG submission 92761) | Corn rhizosphere microbial communities from Kellogg Biological Station, Michigan, USA - KBS C4-4 metaG | ecosystem: Host-associated > Plants > Roots > Rhizosphere > Soil | place: Michigan, USA...
GTTTCCTTGTACTTGTCCTGCATGTCGCGGCCGGTGTCGCGCATCGTCTTGATCACCTTGTCGAGCGACACGCGATGTTTGCCGTCGCCGCGCATCGCCATTCGCTGTGCATTGATCGCCTTGACCGCGCCCATCGCATTGCGCTCGATGCACGGAATCTGCACGAGACCGCCGATCGGATCGCAGGTCAGTCCGAGATTGTGCTCCATGCCGATCTCGGCCGCATTCTCGACTTGATAGATGCTGCCGCCGAGCGCCGCGGTGAGTCCGCCCGCGGCCATCGAGCAGGCGACGCCGACTTCGCCCTGGCAACCGACTTCGGCGCCGGAGATCGAAGCGTTTTCCTTGTACAGGATGCCGATCGCACCGGCGGTGAGCAGGGAGTCGAGCACGCCTTGCTCGTTCGCTCCCGGCACGAAGCGAGAGTAGTAGTGCAGCACCGCCGGAATGATGCCGGCGGCGCCATTCGTCGGCGCGGTGACGACGCGGCCACCCGCAGCGTTTTCCTCGTTGACCGCGAGCGCGTAGAGATTCACCCAGTCGAGGATCGTCAGTGGATCGCGCAGCGACTGCTCGGGGCGATTGCGCAGTTCCGCGACCATCGCCGGCGCGCGCCGCTGCACCTTGAGTCCACCCGGCAGCACACCGGTCTCGCGCATGCCGCGCGCGACGCAGTCCTGCATCGCCTGCCAGATCGTCTGCAATCCGGCGCGGATTTCCGCTTCGCTGCGCCAGACTTTTTCATTTTCGAACATCACCTGCGCGATGGTCTTGCCCGCTTGCGCGCAGAGCGCAAGCAGCTCGTCGCCGGTCTTGAACGGATAAGGCAGCGGCGTCGTGTCGGCGACGATCTTGTTGTCGGCCGCTTCGTCGTGGTTGACGACGAAACCGCCGCCGACCGAATAGTAGTCGCGCGTCGCGACAATCGTTTCACCATCCGCGTCGAACGCGGTGAAGCGCATGCCATTGCTGTGGTACGGCAATTTCTGGCGCTTGTTGAAGACCAGATCGGTTTTCTCGTCGAACGCGATCTCGTGCTTGCCGAGCAGGCGGATTTTCTTGTCGGCGCGAATGCGCTTGAGAATCGCCGGAATCGCATCGGGATCGATCTTGTCCGGCCACTCGCCCTCGAAACCGCACAGCACGGCTTTGTCGGTGCCGTGGCCGCGACCCGTGTGCGCAAGCGAGCCGAACAGTTCGCCGCGGATGCGCGCGACGCGAGGAAGCACGCCTTTTTCGTCGAGCCAGCGCGAGACGAAACGCGCGGCGGCGCGCATCGGCCCGACCGTGTGCGACGACGACGGACCGATGCCGATCTTGAACAGGTCAAATACGCTGACAGCCATGGGGTTCAGATGAGGGCGGGAGGCCGGTTATTCTACGCCGATGCAGCTGACACTCTATCAACGCGACGACTGCCACCTCTGCGACCTCGCGCTCGACGTGCTCGCGCAGGCGTGTGTGCCGGACTTCGACAGCGTATTTATCGACGGCGACGCCGAACTCGAAGTGCGCTACGGCGAGCGCGTGCCGGTATTGCGCGCGGACGAGGGCCGCGAGCTCGGCTGGCCGTTCGATACGGCGGCCGTGCGCGCCTTTTTGGCTGAATCATGACGAACACGCGGCCCGTTTCGTTTGTCGCAACGCTGATCGCCGCCACGTTCCTGATGGGCTCGAGCTTCGTGGCTGGCAAGATCCTCGTTGCCGACGGTTATCCGCCGATGATTCTCGTGGGCTGGCGTTTCGTCGTGGCGGCGATCGCGACATTGCCGCTCGCTGCCTGGCAGGAAGGCGGACTTCGGCAAGCGCTGCTGCCAAGCGGCGTGCAGCTGCGCGACATGCTGCTCGCTCTCGCGATCGGCCTGTTCCAGACCGCCGGCGTCATGACGCTGCTGTTCTACGCGATGCGCTCGATCTCGGCATCGAGCGCCGCGATTCTGCTGTTCACGAATCCGATCTGGGTGGCGCTCGCAGGCCGCATGTTTCTCGGAGATCACCTGCAAGCCGCGCGCGTCGTCGGACTCGTGATCGGAATCGTCGGCGTCGCGCTGGCCTTGGGCGGGAAATTTTCCGGCATCGGTTTCGGCGAAATCGTCGGCCTCGGTTCCGCGCTGTGCTGGACCATATCGACGATCATCAACAAGCGCAGCCGCACCCGATTCGGTGTGTGGGCGCTGACATTCTGGCAGATGCTGATCGGCGCGGTCGTCGTTCTCGCAGTGGCCTATGCGTCGGGCCAGCGCTGGCCCGAACACACGACGTTCGCGAATTGGTGCTGGTTTCTGTATCTGTCGATACCGGCATCGACCGGTTCATTCGGGCTATGGTTCGTGGCGTTGGCGCAGGGCGGCGCCACGAAAACGAGCAGCTATCTGTTCCTCGCGCCGCTGTTTGCCGTGATCAGTTCCTATTTCGTGCTGCATGCCGGATTGACCGGGACGCAACTCGTCGGTGGTGCGTTGATCGGGCTCGCGATCTGGCTCGTCAACCGTGAGCCGCCCGGGCCTGCTCTGCCACGCCGCTAAAACTTCCATGACAGCAGCAATTGTTGCCCGTCCGTGCTGATTGTCGGGGCGAATGCGGAGTGCTCTTCGCGCCATTGTTCGTTGAAATGCACGAGATGATGGCCGATAACGCCGCCGATCAGTCCGCCGGCGACGACGTCCGACGCCCAGTGCGCATTGAGCTGAATTCGCGCAAGACCGACGAGGCCGGCCACGCCGTACGCAGTCGCATCGACCCACGGCGAGTCGTAATGCGTGGCGATGACCGAGGCAAAGGCGAATGCGCCGGTCGCATGACCGGAAGGGAATGAGTAATCGCCCTGGAATGGACTGAAAGAATGCGGCCCCATGCCGGTGTTCGGCCGCCGGCGTCCGACCACGCCTTTGATTGCCGATGTGGCAAGTGAACTGATGATGCTGGCGGAGAAGCCGTCGAGCGCCACGGCTTTCGCTTCGTTGTCGTCGGCGAGTGCGCCGTACCCATAGAAGCCGGCGAGCAGCGGCAGACCATATTGCTTGGTGCCGAATTTCTCGATGTCGCGGAAAAAACGATCCGAAGAATTCGAACGGTTGCGCTGCGCGAGATCCTTGATTGGCTTGTCGAGCACGGCTGCCGTGACGACTAGGCCGCCACCGATCAGCGCCAGGTCGCGCCATTCATCATGATCCCAGTGCAGCGGGCCGGTGGCTGTCTCGACCGTGTCGGCCCACAACAGCTTGAGATAGTCGATGGAAATCGGGTTTTCGACCGGCGGCGGCGTTGCAGGTCGCGCTTCCGCAGGGTCGCTGTCGGTTTTCGCGATCAGTTCCGGTGCGTACCAGTCATCCGCGGTGGCGGCGCGGCCTTCCGCGCACGCCAGTGCGAAGACAACCAGCGATAAGACACGCCACATACCGCACCGCCGCATCGAACGCAGCGATTACAACATCGCGGCCGTTATCGGCAGCTAAAACGCTATGTGCGCCAAACAACAAAGGCCGCAGGTGCGGCCTCTGTGCAGGATCCAAGGCGGTGTTCCTCAGGTCTTTGGCGATGCCACTTCCACGTCCGGCGTGCGCCAGCCGCAACGCAGTCCCCAGAAGTAAAAGACCAATGCGATTGCGGCGACGACGGCGAGATCCCAGCCGTAAGCGATGTAATCGCGTCCGCCGAAGCGGCTGCTGCCGATGTACGAGATGAATGCAATCGTCGGCAGGTACACGACGATCCACCACGCACCAGCGAGCTGGCGCCCGAAATCGCGCCACCGGTTCTGCGCCTGGTAGTAAAAGTACACGGGCAACGCAACCACGATCAGCAGGATGATCTCGCCGGTCAACGGCCAGCGCGCCCAGTACAGCAGTTCGGTCGAGAACACGAACGCGAGGCTGGCGAACACCGGCAGCGCCGGCATGTGCAGCGGACGATGCAATTCGGGTGCGGTGCGGCGCAGTGTCATCGCGCTGACCGGGCCGGTCAGGTACGAGATGATCGTCGCCACCGAGATCACGGCGGCGAGCGTGCCCCAGCCGCGGAAGAAGAACAGGAATACGAACGACACGGCGAGGTTGAACCACATCGCCGCGCGCGGCACGCCCCAGACCGGATGCACCTTGCCGAACACCGCCGGCATCGTGCCGTTCTTCTGCATCCCAAAGATCATGCGCGCGGTCGTCGCGGTATAGGTGATGCCGGTGCCGCTCGGGCTGACGAAGGCATCGAAGAACAGCAGGTTGGCGAGCCAGGCGATGCCGAGCAGCTTGGCGAGGTCGGCGAATGGCGAACTGAAGTCGATGCCGTGCCAGCCGGCCTTGGCAAGCAGGGCGGGCGGCACCGCGCCGAGATAGGCGACCTGCAGCAGGATGTAGACGACCGTCGCCAACCCGATCGCGCCGAAGATCGCGAACGGAATGCTGCGATCCGGATTGCGCGCTTCGCCGGCGAGATTGATCGGACTCTGGAAGCCGTTGAAGCTGAACACGATGCCGGCGGTGGCGACGGCGGTCAGCACCGCGGCGAAGTCCATCACATGCGCTTCGCCGTGGATGCCGACGCTGAAGTTTTCCGCATGGAAGCCGCTGGCGATCAGGGTGACGGCCGCGAGCGCCGGCACGACGAGCTTGAACAGCGTGATTGCCGTGTTCGAGCGCGCGAACAGTTTCACGCTCCAGAAGTTGAGCAAAAAGTATACAATTACCAGAACCGCGGCGATCGCCAGGCCCGGCGGCGTGAGTTCGCCGCGGCCGCCCGGCGCGTGCACGTACAGATCCTTCGCCCACTGCCAGTCCCAGCCGGCCATGTATTGCACCGAGGCTTCGGCTTCCACCGGAATCACCGAGACGATCGCGATCCAGTTCGCCCAAGCGCCGATGAAGCCGACCAGCGAGCCGTGCGAATACTGGCTCATGCGCACCATGCCGCCGGATTCGGGCAGCATCGCGCCGAGTTCGGCGTAGGTCAGCGCGATCGTCGTGATCACGACCGCGCCGATCACCCAGGCCCACACCGCATCGGGACCGGCGAGGCCCGCGGCGCGCCAGGCGCCGAACAGCCAGCCGGAGCCGATGATCGAGCCCAGACCGGTGAGCATCAGTGCAAAAGGACCCACCTCGCGGCGGATGGCGTGGTTTTGCGACATGGAATTTTCCCGCACGCCCGCCGCATGCGGGCCCCGGCATGATCGCAGCTTTGCGGACAAATTTCAGGGCTGCAGCGTGTAATCCCGGTGCGGCAATCCTGAAGTCGTAGGCAATCAGGTTACAGCCGGTGTGGCGTCATGCATCAAGCCAGAATGATCAGCACGCTCTCCAGCACGCTCCGATTGTTCGTCGTCAGCCTGTGTGTTGCCATCTTTCCGGCCGTGCACGGTGCCCAGACCGACATTGCGGGTCCGCCCGGCAGCGCCAGCTTCGGAGCGGTGGTCAAGGTCCTGCCGAATGGCAATTTCGTCGTCGTGGATACGTATGGCCCGGTGTCCGGCGTCGGCTCGGTATATCTGTATTCGGCGAAGGGGACCCTGATCAGCACGCTGACCGGCAGCAGTGCGAATGACGGCGTCGGCAACGGCGGTGTCTATCCGGTGGCTGGCGGCAACTTCGTGGTCGCAAGCCCCAGCTGGAACAATGGTGCTGCGATGCGCGCCGGCGCCGTGACCTGGGTGAACGGCAGCACCGGGTTGAACGGCGTCGTTTCCACCGCGAACTCGCTGGTGGGAACTGCGACCGATGACAAGGTGGGGAGCATCGGTATCACCGTGCTGAAAAACGGCAACTATGTCGTGCTCAGCCCGGACTGGCACGGCGGTATCGGCGCGGTGACCTGGGTCAGCGGCGCCAGCGCAACCATCGGCACGGTATCGGCGGGCAATTCGCTGGTCGGATCCGCGGCCGGAGACATGAATCTCAATACCAGGATCATCGCCCTCAACAATGGCAACTACGTTGTTTCCAACTACAGCTGGCACAGTGGCGGCTCGCCAGTGGGCGCAGTAACCTGGGGCGACGGAGCCACGGGCATCTCGGGTCCGATCTCCGCGACCAATTCGCTGGTCGGCTCGGCTGCCAACGATTGCGTGGGATGTGAGTTGATCGCGCTGAGCAACGGTAATTACGTCGTCGACAGCTGGCATTGGCACAACGGTCTTGGCGCTGAGGTCGGAGCCGTCACTTGGGCAGATGGCCAGACTGGAATCAACGGCACGGTGTCGACTGGCAATTCGCTGGTCGGCACAAGTGATGGGGATACCGTGGGACTTGGCGGACTCGCAGCTCTGAGCGACGGCAACTACGCAGTCGGCAGCCGCGCTTGGAACGGCGTCGGCGCGGCAACGTGGGGCGATGGCGTACACGGAACCAGCGGGATCGTCTCGGCGGCCAATTCCCTGATCGGGACCACGACCGGGGATTTCGTGGGCGGCGGTGTAACGGCGCTCAAAAACGGAAACTACGTTGTAGACAGCTCCTTCTGGCATAACGGTGGTACTGCCAATGCAGGTGCCGCGACCTGGGTGCACGGCGGCGGACCATTCAGTGGCACGGTCTCGGCGAGCAACTCGTTGGTCGGCACCACCAACGGCGACTACGTCGGCGGCAACTTGAACGGATTCAACTTCGTTACCGCGCTGAGCGACGGCAACTATGTGGTGGTGAGCTCGAGCTGGAACAACGGCGCGCCGGGGAGCCACTTCGGCGCGGTGACCTGGGGCGACGGCACGCACGGGACCAGCGGCGTGGTTTCAGTCGCCAATTCACTGATCGGTGCAGTGGCCAACGACTACGCCGGAGCCAACGTCACGGCCGTGGGCAATGGTAGCTATGTCGTCGCCAGTGCCTACAATGACCTAGATCCAGCCGGGTACTACGGTGCGCTTACCTGGTGTCGACCCGGCGGCATCACGCGCGGCACGGTTTCTGCTCTGAACTCCCTGGTCGGTGGGGTCAAGGGCGACCAGATCGGCATCTTCCTCGCGCAGTCGGCGCTGTTCAGCGACGGCAACTATGTGTTCTCCAGCCCGTACTGGGGCAACGGCCAGTCCTACGCCCAGTATGGCGCGGTCACGCTGGCGAGCAGCCGCTTCCGGCTCAAAGGGACGATCGCGTCGTGGAACAGCGTGATCGGCGGCGTGACCGACGGTGGCGACAGGATGAACTTCGATTATGACGCTGCGCGCCATCGGCTCATCGTCGGGCGACCGTCCGAAAACATCGTCAGCCTGTTCACGATGGACCAGCTGTTCGCCGATGACTTCGAGCCCTGACTGACGCGGGTGATCAGGATTTCGGGGTCAGCAACAGGTGCCCGTGCACGCCGACATCCTTGCTGATATCCGCCCAGTCGCTGCTCGAACCGAGACCGAAATCCAGGCGATTGAGCGTGGTGTCCACATCGAGCGTGGTGCCTTGCGCGGACGCAGCGAACTTCACTTTCAGCGTGACCGGCTTGCTCTGATCGCGGATCGTCAGCGTACCCTTGGCGAGCACGCCGCCATCGGCGCCGCGTTCGAAACTGGTCGTCACGAAATGCGCTTGCGGAAACTTTGCGGTATTGAAGAAGTCGGCGGTGCGCAAGGTATCGTCGCGCTCGCCGCTTTGCGTGTCGAGGCTGCCGACGTCGACTTTCACGTCGAACTTCGCCTTGGCCAGGTCCGCTTCGTCGTAGCTGATGGCCGCTTCGAACTTGCCGAACTTGCCCGTGAACGGTCCGCTCTGGTACGTGCCGTTGAACGTCAGCGAACTCTTGCTGGAGTCCACCTGCCAGTCGCGGGCGAAGCCGGCCAGGGGCAGCAAAGCGAGCAAAAGTATAAATTTGCGCATATCAGTCTCCTTGACTCGGCAACGGTCGCCTCGACCAGCGCGACGGCAGCATGCGGCGCAGCACGTCGTCGCGATCGTGGAAATGATGGAACAACGCCATTGCCGCATGGCCGGCGGCGACCGCGATCAGCGTCCAGAACAACAATTGGTGACGCGCCGCGGCAATGTGTTTCAGGTCCGGGATCGATGGATCCGGGCCGCCGAGCGGCGGGATCTGGATCAATCCGAACCAGTACAGTGGCCGGAGCGCGGTGACCGAATCGAACCACCATCCCGACAGCGGCACGAGAAAGATGAGCGCATACAGCAGCGCATGGCCCGCGCGCGCGGCGAGCGCCTGCCAGCGCGGCACGCTCGGCGGTTCGACCGGACGCGGATCGAACGCGCGCCAGAGCAGGCGCAGCGTGGCAAACGCAAGTATGGTCAGGCCCAGCGACTTGTGGAAATTGTATACCGGTATCACGCCCGGCCGTTTCGGCAACTCGACCATGACCAGGCCGATCGTGCCCTGCACGAGAATCAGGATCACCGTCGTCCAGTGAAAGAACTTGGCAAGGCTGCCCCAGTGGTCAGTTCCGCTCTTGAGCATGCTCCGGCTCCGGTTGCGCATCGGGCGCACTTTGCCCGTTCGTGTCGGCGCCGCGCAAGCCCTCGGCTTCGATATGGATCGTCACTTCGTCGCCGATATCGGGCAGATATTTTCTGATGCCGAAGTCGGAACGCTTGAACTTCGCATCCGCGGAAAATCCGGCGACGTATTGCAGCGAGTAGGGTTCCAGGCCCGCGCGGTTGAACTTCACGTGCAGGTCGAGCGGCCGCGTCACGCCGAGCAAGGTGAGCTTGCCGTGTGCAATGCCTTCTTGTTCCGCGGTCTTCTCGACGCGCTCGGACACGAAGCGTGCGCTCGGAAACTTGTCGGTGTCGAGAAATTCGCCGGAACGCAGCCGCCGGTTCCAAGCGGCATCGCCCAGGTCCAGCGAAGCAGTGTCGATCGTCGCGTCGACATGCGCCTGGCTCCAGTCGCCGGCATCGAATCGGATGAAGCCGGTTTTGACGCGCAGGCGTCCGCGCGGATTCGACATGCCCAGGTGACTGGCGGAAAAGAACACCTGCGTGTGGATCGTGTCGAATCGGTAATCAGTCGCATGGGCCGGCAGGCTCGCAGCCAGCGGCAAGGCAGCAACGACAGCGTACCGGCACACGATGTTCATGCTCAGCATTGTAAGGGCCGGCAGAACGCGGCGACACAGGACAAACGGCAGCGATCGAAAGTCAGTCCGCGCCACGCGCCGTTTTCTCTGGCATCATTTTGTCGGGAATCAGGGGGCCGATCGTGCTGGGGAGCATGTTGATCGTGGTCGCGATGGCGGCAGCCGACGTGCCGTCCGAAAGTGCGCTCGCCAGCGCGCCATATTTCCGTAGCCTTGGCGTCGGCGACGGCTTGCCGTCGAGTACGGTATGGAAACTCGCCCAGGATCGCGACGGCTACCTCTGGATCGGCACGGCCGACGGACTCGCACGCTATGACGGCGTCGGGTTTCGCGTCTTTCGCCACGCCGCAAACGACGCCGCTTCGCTGGCCGGCGATGACGTGACCGCGCTGTACATCGACCATCGCAATCGCCTGTGGTGCGGCGGCGAGAACGCCGGCCTGAATCTGCTCGGCAAGGATGGCACGTTCACGCATTTTCGCCACGCCGAGAACGACCAGCGCAGCCTTGGCGGCGACGACGTCTGGGCGATCGGCGAAGATGGCCGCGGCGCAATCTGGGTCGGCGCCTATGCGGGGGGACTCGACCGCTTCGATGATTCCACAAAGCAATTTGTACACTTTCGCCACGATCCGGCGAATGCCGACAGCATTGCTTCCGACAACGTGCTGGCGCTGCGCGGCGATCGCATGGGAAATCTGTGGATCGGCAGCGACGTCGGCGTCGACCTGCGCACGGCCGACGGACATTTCCAGCACGTCGATTTTTCCGCCGTTCCGGGCAACGGCGGCGTCAATGCCGCGGCATTTCTGGAAACGTCTGCAGGCATGCTCGTCGGCACGCGCCGCGGTCTGCTGCGCATCGGCAACGACAAGGTCGCACAGGTAGTGGAAGCCGAGCGCCTGCGTGATCGGGTCGTCTATGGCGTGGCGCAGGCCGATGACGACAGCCTGTGGATCGGCACGCGCGACGGCCTCGTGCATCGCGAACGCGACGAACGTCTCGACTTCCACGCCGAAAACGCTGCCGTTCCCGGCAGTCTGCCTGGGCGGAAAGTGTTCGACGTGTTGCGCGATCGCGAAGGTGGCGTATGGTTCGCCACGACCGACGGCGGCCTTGGCTACCTCGCGCCGGCGTGGCGCAATTTCGCGCTGTTCCGGCACGACGCGGCAAATCCGGCGAGCCTGAGCGACAACCGCGTCACCGGCATCGCCGCCGACGGACAAGGCCAGGTCTGGTCCGTGAATCTCGCCGGCGGCATCGATCGCTTCGATCCGCGCAGCAGCGTCGTCGAGCGTCGCGCCGCGCAACTCGCCGCGCCGGAAAAGGCGCTGTGGTCGGTGCTGGCCGCTCGCGCCGGCCGGCTGTGGGTAGGACATGGGCGCGGACTGCGAGTATACGAATTGCAAAGCGGACAATTTCGTGACGTGCCGGTCGCCGCCGGCAATCCGGCTGCCTTGGCGCCCGGCACGGTCGATCTGCTGGTCGAAGCCGACGACGGCGCGATCTGGGCCAGTGCAAACGGTGGCGCCGTGCACCGGATCGACGCGGCCAGTCTGGCGGTGCAGCGCTTCGATGCCAGTGCGGGCCTGCGCAGCACCGACGTCGGACAGATTGCGTTCGCGCCGGATCACGCGCTGCTGGTGGCGAGCGCGGCGGGTCTCGATCGCTTCGATGCCGGTGGGCAACGCTTCACGCCTCTGACCGGTGCGCCGAACCAGCGTGTACTGGCGTTTGCATTCGCCGCCGACGGCTCGCTATGGCTGCACACGATCGGCGCGCTCGCGCATTTCCGTTACGCGGGCGGGATGCTGTCCGCGCTCGAGCAGGTCGGCGCGGATGCCGGCTGGCCGAGTTTGACCGCCGGTGGCATGCAGATCGACGAACGCGGCCGAATCTGGGTGAGCAGCGCGCGTGGATTGTGGCGCGTGGATCCGGCGACACGTGCGATCCGCCGGTTCGGTGGCGGCGACGGCCTGGCCAGCGCGGAATTCAATCGTCTGCCGCTGCTGCGTGCCTATGGTGCGATTTTCGGCGCTACGCTCGGCGGTATCGCCGCCTTCGAGCCGACGCACATTGTGGAAAATGCGGCGTTGTCGCCACCGCGGCTCGACGCGATCAGCGTGCGCCGCGGGCTGGAGAACATCGCGCTTGATGCGAGCGCACGCGCGCTCGATCTGCGCTGGGACGATCGCGATCTGCGCCTGGCGGCGCGCGCGCTGAGCTACACGAACCCCGTCGCGATCCGCTACCAGTCGCAGCTCAAGGGCTTCGATCGCGCCTGGATCGATGCCGGCGCGCGCGGCGAACGCGAGTTCTCGCAATTGCCGCCGGGCAATTATCGGCTCGAATTGCGCGTGGCTGGCGCCGACGGCGTCTGGAGCGCGGCGAATTCGCCGCTGCGTCTGCACGTTGCCGCGCCGCCGTGGGCGACGCCATGGGCTTATGCCACCTATGTGGTGGCAGCCATGCTCGCGCTGCTGCTCGCATCTCGGGCATATCGCGCGCGCCTGCGCCGGCGCCATGCGCTCGAGCTCGCCGAGCAGCAGCGCCGCTTCGCCGAAGGTGCGAATGCGGCGAAGACGGAGTTCCTCGCCACGATGGGTCACGAGATACGCACGCCGATGACCGGCGTGCTCGGCATGACCGAACTGCTGCTGCGCACGCCGCTGGATTCGGCGCAACGCAGCTATGCCGACGCCATCCAGACCTCCGGGCAAATGATGTTGCGCCTGATCAACGATTCGCTGGACCTGGCACGCGTCGAGGCCGGCAAGCTGGAACTGCAAACCGCGCCGTTCGATCTGCACGCGCTCGTGCGCGAGATCGCGCTGTTGGCCGAACCGCTCGCGCGCGGCAAAGGGTTGCGCTGGACGGCGACGCTCGCAGCCGATGCCACGCGGCATGTCGTCGGCGATTCGCTGCGCGTCAAGCAGATCGTGCTCAATCTCGTCAACAACGCAATCAAGTTCACGGTTGCCGGCGACGTTGCGCTCGAACTTGCACGCACCGCGGATGGCGCGACGCAGTTCAATGTGAGCGACAGCGGGCCGGGCATCGCGCCGGCGGACCAGGCGCGCTTGTTCCGTCGCTTCGAGCAGATCGACGGACCGCAGCGGCGCGCAGGCAGCGGACTCGGCCTGGCGATCTGCCGGGAGCTGCTCATGCGCATGGGCGGCGCGATCACGCTCGACAGCGTGCCGGGACACGGCAGCACATTCCGCGTCTGCCTGCCGCTGGCACCGGCCGCCGTGCCGGTTGCGCAAGCCGGGGTCGCCGGCCCGCCGGCGCCGACGTCGGCCTGCCACATCCTGCTTGTCGAAGACGACGCCACCGTCGCTGCAGTCATCGGCGGCCTGCTTGGCGCGAATGGCCATCGCGTCCGTCACGTCGACAATGCGCTGGCCGCGCTGAGCGAGCTGGCGGCGTCAGGTTACGACGTCGCCTTCATCGATCTGGATCTGCCCGGCATCGACGGGTTTGGGCTCGCGCGGATGATCCGCATGCGCGAAGCCGCGGGGTCGCGCCTGCATCTGGTCGGCATCAGCGCGCGTTCACGCGGCGACGAAGCAGCGCTGTGCCGCGATGCCGGCATGGATGCGTTCGTGCGCAAGCCGGTTACCGGCGAAATGCTCGCGCGTTGTCTGCGCGGGTCGGCCGCACAGGCCGAGGTGGATTGATCAGAGCGCGCGCCCGGCGACGTCGCTGAGCAGACGCGCGGCCGGATCGAGCGCGAGCGCCTCACCTTCGGCGACGGATTCGGCGCTATCCGGCCGTTTCCAGTCGCACTTGCCCTGAGTGCGCAGCGTTGTCAAATTGGTCAATCGGTAACAGAGCGGCGTTATCGCAAAGCCATTGCGCGTGTACCCGCCGACGCGTTCCGGTTGAAAGGTCCATGACTGCGCGGCTCTGACGGCGGATTGCACGAGCACGTTCGATGCCTTCGGCGCGCCGGGTTCCGGCTCGACCGAGGTGACTTTGCCGCTGGCATCGTAGCCGATGCGCAGGACGACCAGGCCGGTGATGTGATCCGCCACGGCGTAGGGCGGATAACGCGGCGGGACTATGTGCGCGATGCTGGCGCCGGTCGTCGCCTTGTCGACATGAATGATCACCGTGTCGTCGTGTTGCGGCTCCAGGGTGATCCAGGCGTGCAGGCCCGTTTCGGTCGTCGCCGGGCGACCGTCGAGTTTGCCGGAAGTGAATTGCCAGCCGCGAATTTCCTTTTCCAGTCGCGCGCGGATCTGTGGGACCTTGTCGACAGGCTGTTTGCCGGCCGCGTCAATTTGTGTGACATGGCCTTGCTCATCCAGCGTTATACGCCAGGATAGTTCGGCCTTGACGGGCTTGGGCTCATCGGCGCCAGCAACGCCGGTGGCCGACGTGAGCACCAGCAGCGCCAGGGAAAATTTACGCATGTCGGACTCTCTTGCTGTGAATGCGCGAGGCTAGCAGAACGCGCGAGCGCCGGGCAATCACGTGCAAGCCATACCTGAAGCCGACCTGACTTTTTCCCGCGAGGTTTTCGTGACATTCATCGAGCAGGGGCTAGCTTCGGTTTCAGGAGCGTGTGGATGCGCACGTTCCACTATGGACTTTCCTTTTTCGAACGCAGGAGAACACTATGACCATCCATCGCAACCATCTCGCCGCTGCGATCGCCTCATTGGTACTGTGCGCTGCTCTGCCGGCCCTCGCCGACGAGACGATGCCGCAGGATCAGGCGACCACGACGACGACGACAACCGTGACCAAACATCACTATGTCTACTATCCGGAACACGACATCTATTTCGCGCCGGATACCAAGACGTACTACTACCAGGTCAATGGCAACTGGACGGCTGGCACAACGCTGCCGGCGGAGGACATGCCGTACATCCGCAGTCGCGGCGTCAGTATCGAACTGGACACCGATCGCCCCTATGAGCGTCATGATTATGTGATCGCGCATTACAAGAACAAGCTCGAGCACAAGTTGAATCACGACGACGATCACGACCACGACTGACGGATTCGCTTGACGACAGCCGACCCCGGGCGCTCGCGCTCGGGGTCATTTTTTTGCGCTCAGGTCATGCACCGCGTCGATGAGCACACCGAGCTGTTCTGGATCCACATCCGGCGTGATGCCGTGACCGAGATTGAAGACGTGTCCGGGGTACGGGCCGAAACTGTGCAGCGCTTTGCGCACCTCGTTGCGAATAGCCTGCGGGCTCGCGTGCAGCACGGCCGGGTCGAGATTGCCCTGCAGCGCCACGCTGTCGCCGACGCGCATGCGCGCGTTGCCGAGGCCGATCGTCCAGTCCAGGCCGAGCGCAGCGCAGCCGGTATCGGCCAGTTCCTCCAGATGCGAATTGGCGCCCTTGCTGAACAGGATCACGGGCACGTCCTTGGTTGCACTGTCCGCTTTCAGACTCTGCACGATCTGCGCGAGGTAGCGCAGCGAGAACTCGGCGAACAGGTCCGGCGCGAGCAGGCCGCCCCAGGTGTCGAAAATCATCAGCGCCTGCGCGCCGGCCGCGGCCTGTGCGGCGAGATAGCGCGCGACGCTGCGGGCGACGACATCGAGCAGCATATGCATCGTGGCGGGTTCGTCCCAGGCCAGCGCCTTGGCGCGCGCAAAGTTGTCAGAACCCTGGCCTTCGATCATGTAGCAGGCCAGCGTCCACGGGCTGCCGGCGAAACCGATCAGCGGCACTTTGCCGGCGAGTTCCTTGCGGATCAGGCGCACCGCGTCCGTGACGTAGCGCAGGTCGGTGTCCGGGTCCGGCACGGCGAGATTGGCAATGTCTTCGCGTGTGCGCAGCGGGCGCGCGAGGCGCGGGCCGACGCCTTCGTCCACCGACAAGCCAAGCCCCATGGCATCCGGAATTGTGAGGATGTCGGAAAACAGGATCGCCGCGTCGAGCGGGTAACGCGCGAGGGGCTGCAACGTGACTTCGCACGCCAGCTCCGGCGTCTTGCACAGCTTGACGAAGCTGCCCGCGCGCGCGCGCGTGGCGCGGTATTCCGGCAGGTAGCGCCCGGCCTGACGCATGATCCATACCGGCGTGCAGTCGACGGGCTCGCGCCTGAGCGCGCGCAGAAAGCGGTCATTGCTCATCTCACTCCCCGCTGTTTCGCGCTTCGGCTTGCAGTGGCGCCACCCGGCGCGGCCAGCCCGGCGTCGCGCCCTGCGCGGCGATTTCATCGCGTGCGGCGCGTGCCGACTCGACGCTGTCGAAAGGGCCCCACAGCAGCAGCCAGCGTTCGACACCATTCTGGCGCAGATGCAATTTGTATACTTTCCCATGCGCTACCGCGGGCGCATTGATATCGGCGCTGTCGGCGTGCGCGAGTTCGAGCACATATTGCTCGCCCGGCAGGTTGGCGAATTCGCTGTCCGCGCGTGGCGCCGGCATCTGCGTGCGCGCAGGCGGTGGCGGTTTCGCGACTGGTTCCGCCACTGCCGTCGGCGGCTGCGCCGGAGCAGGCGTTGACACAGGCGCGCTGGGCGGGGGCGCCGGCGCCGGTGCA
>Ga0105239_10005089_pt1 | contig 15521 bp, 15 predicted proteins | sample KBSC44metaG_FD_92761 | JGI IMG/M metagenome (GOLD analysis project Ga0105239, IMG submission 92761) | Corn rhizosphere microbial communities from Kellogg Biological Station, Michigan, USA - KBS C4-4 metaG | ecosystem: Host-associated > Plants > Roots > Rhizosphere > Soil | place: Michigan, USA...
GGTGGACGAAGACATGCCGGTGATCGCGGTGGCGCCGAACGGCCCGCTGCTGGACAAGCTCAAGTCCAACCTGCAGGAAGTGCGCGCCCGCGGCGGCGAGCTGCTGGTGTTCGCCGATGGCGCGGCCAGCATGGACGGCAATGCGGCGCGCGGTTCGATCCTGCGCATCGATGGCGGCGGCGATTTCATCGCGCCGGCGGTGTTTACGGTGCCGATGCAGCTGCTGGCGTATCACGTGGCGGTGTTGCGTGGTACGGATGTGGATCAGCCGCGTAATCTGGCGAAGTCCGTAACGGTGGAATGAAAGCCGGCTGCTGTTGCGACGCAGATGTAGAAAGGGAATAAAGATGTTTCCCAGGGAATAAAGTTGTTTCCTGGGTAATAAAGTTCTTTCCTGGGAGAGAGTCACCGCCCAGGGACATGCGTCGGTGCCGCGGGCCTTCCTCGATTCGTTTACGCGCGAGCCGACGGACTCGATCGGGCGGACCGATCTCTTCCTCACCAGCTTAACGGTGGTGATGGCCATTAGCGACTGATCATTCGTACGTTGCAGTTGTGATCAGCGAGTGAGCGCTGTTGGGCCTCGCAATGGCGATGCTGATTCGGCTTGCTTACAAGCCCTCGCTCGTTTCAGGTGGGGGTGTGCTGACAGGCCTTGTCGGCGATGGCCTACAGACATGATCTTCTGGGCGGCAAATACTTCGATCTGCCTTAGGCGGGAAGGCATCATTGGGCCGCTGATAGGGCTAACTAACTATCGGGGGATAGGCTCATGTCTGACGATCTACACAAGCGCAGGCCACAGGACGCTTCCAAGGTGAACGTCCATGAAGATTGGGAGGTCCGCTACTGGTGCAAGGAGTTTGGTTGTACCGAGGCCCAGCTTAAAGCTGCAGTAAAAGTAGTTGGTGTTTCAGCAGCGGCTGTACGTCGCCATTTCGGCAAGTGAGCAAAGACAGTAGGAGGCTGGTATGCCGGCCTCTTACTGCCATGCCTGGTGATGCGGTTTCAATTTCCTGGCAATGACTTGTGTCATGACAAGCTTTGGCTGCGGTACGCACCCACAATCGTCGGTTAGCGCCGGCTTCTATCGATCTGCCAGGCGCCCGCTAGCGCGAGCAAGAATGCGAAAACGCCGAACATCCACCGACCATTGTCGCGGGGAAGAAAGAAGGCGGTCAGCAGAAGAACGAAGATGGCGAAGATGAGTAGGCTGACGCCATGGCGATAGCGCCTGACATCGCCCGTTCCACTTGTCGGTGGTCGAGACAAGATGCGTCCTATAGGCCTGACTATTCGTTGGATAGGGCCGTCGTTCTTGTACAGCTCCCGACGAACATCCTGACGAAGCTGCACGAGGGGATCGCGCGAACGCTTTTTCATCCTGCAATCCTGAAAGTGGCTTGCACTTCCTGTGGCTTGATGGTGCCGGTTGCGCAGAACTGGTTATAGAGGCTGCGCACCAGGTTGTCCTTCTGCTCCTGAGTAGGAGACTTGCGCTGCCCCTCCGCCCACTCCTCCACCAAGTTCCGGATCTCAAAAAGCATTTCCCATTTCACCTCGCTCGGAGCGCTCCGCCCGGTCAATATCCAGGTCGCATCAGCACCTGCTTCGGCAAGGCGCGCGAGATAGCTCGCTTGGGGCTCGGTCTCATTCGCTTCGTAGGACACCTGAGTGGTTTTGCTCACACGTCCGATGGCGGCGAACTCAGCCTGGGTCATTTTGAGGCGCTGGCGCTCGCTGCGGATAAAATCACCGAAATTACGGAATTCTTGAATTTTGGTACTCATACGAGGATATTGCACGAAGTCGTATAAGGACTTCAAGCATATGGCCTACAACGCCGCTGCTCTGCCTCGTATCCGCCAAGCCTTTGATGAAGCTGGTGTTTCCATTTCCGAATGGGCGATCGAACACGGCTTTCGCCGTGAAAGCGTCTATGCGGTCTTGAGCGGGCGGAGCAAGGCGCGGCGTGGAGAGGCACACCGTATCGCGGTGGCCTTAGGTCTGAAGTCGGTCTCCAAGATGTCTCTCTTCGTCGGAACAGATCGCGCTGGCGACGCATTGCCGCGTCTGCCGCCGGGAGTTAGGCCGGCACCCGAAGAGGAGGATGCCCCTATGAGCTGATTGTCCGGGGGGCTAGAAATGACAAACCCCAGCTTCGTGGGCTGGGGCAGTCAAGGGAACAAAGCGTTGGTGGCGCTGGCCCCTATTCTAAACCCCTACTCGCACCGAAGCACAAGTCCCGATTTGCGGCGGGAGAGGTGCGTCTTTCCCATTTCCTTTCCGTTTCGGGTGGATCGGTCTTTGGCCCGCGGTCGCCCCATGGCTGGCGACTGCGGCCGGAGGGTTGGGGCGTGGCCAAACGAAAATACGGATTTGACGAACAAAAGATAGCCCGCTTCCAGCGGGAAGGGCGTGGTCAAGGCCACGGGGCGTCCTACCGGCCGTGGCTGACGATTCAGGACGTGCCCTCGCAGGGGCGCTCGACACGCGTCCATAGCTTTAAAACCGGTCGAGAGCACCACTTCCTGTCGGACCTGGAGACCGGCCTTTTCTTTCTCCTGGACTGGGCTGATGTTGTCGTCGACATCCGAGAGCAGTTCCCGCTGGACCGTGACGAAACGCGGCGTTTGGCGAAGGGTATGGGAATCGCCCATCCCAAGGATCCCGCCACCCAGGTCGACATCGTGATGACCACGGACCTCCTGGTGGATATGAGGGGATCGAAAGAGACCTTTCTTACTGCGCACGCCGTCAAACCCGCTGACGAACTCGACAAGCCTCGTGTCATCGAGAAGTTAGAGCTCGAGCGTCGGTACTGGCACGCACGCGGTGTGGCTTGGCACTTGGTGACCGATCGAGAACTGCCGAAGCAGCGGATCATGACGCTGAAGTGGCTGCATGAAATGCGCTCGCTCGAGCACCAGTCGACGCCATACCCTGGCTACTGGGAGGACCGTTGTGACCGGTTTGTCGAACAGTTGCGGCGTACTCGTGGTGGATCGATTCGTCAGTTCCTGACATACCTGGAGGATGGTGCCGGCTTTGCGTCGGGGGACGGGATAACGGTGCTTCGTCACCTGGCGGCGAATCGCGCACTCATCATCGATTTGGATCGCTCCTTCTCGACGACGGACTCGATCGACAGCCTGGTGCTGTCTGCCGAGGCGAACGGCGCCATGCGGAGGGCCTCGTCATGCTAAGCGAGGGCGATCTGATCGATTACGACGGCGATGCCCTGCGGCGCGTCCGTCTTGTCTGGATCTCAGACTGCGGAACGCAAGGTGCAGTCATCCTGGTGGAGAACCCCAGAGCGCTTCCTGAGTTGGTGAACGTGGATGTTCTCACCGACGACCTACAGTCAGGTCGAGCGAGGCTGATGCTGGAGGATCCCTACGCGGTGTTCGTGGCCGACGACGATCTGAAGGATTCCTACAAGGCGATTCGTGATAAGGCGTGGCGCCTCATCGAGCAACTGGTGACATGCGTGCCGGATATCTTCGTGGCGCATCGGCGATCGCGCTTGATCAAGGCCATGGTTGTGGAGATCAAACGAAAGATCGAGGCATCGCAGGAAGAAAATCAAGATGCAGAGCAGAGTATCGATCACGCAAGCCATGTCTCGATCTACCGGTATATACGTCGTTATTTTCAACGCGGAATGACCCCCAATGCTTTGCTTCCCGACTACAAGCGATCGGGTGGCAAGGGGAAGGAGCGCGCAAGCTCCGACGCCAAGCGAGGGCGGCCGCGCAAATATGGGACTGAAACGGGTATCAATATCAGCGAGTCCATTCGCCAAGCGTTCCGCGTCGGCATCCAGCGATGCTACGCCAGTGACAAGGAGCGCAAGTGGACGCTACGAGATGCCTACGACAAGGTCATCGAGTGGTTCTTCTCGCGCAAGTGCGTCAATGACGAAACAGGGAAGGTGACAGTCCAGCAGCGAACGGGTCAGGACAAGACGGACGACCCTACTTATGACCAGTTTCTTTACTGGGTCAACAAAGATCATTCGCGCTTAGATATCAAGAAAAGCCGGATGGGCGCCAAGTTGTACGACAAGGACTTCCGGGGGGTGATCGGAACCTCCAATGCCGAGGTGATGGGGCCGGGGGATCGGTACCAGATTGATGCCACCCTGGCGGACGTCTATTTGGTATCGCGCTTCAACCGGGAATGGATTATTGGTCGCCCGGTGATCTATGTCGTGATTGACGTGTTCAGCCGGATGATCGTGGGGCTCTACATCGGCCTGGAAGGCCCTTCATGGATCGGCGCGATGATGGCACTGGCCAACACGGCGGCCGATAAAGTGAAGTTCTGCAAGCAGTTCGGTATCCATATCAATGCGGCGGACTGGCCTTGCCACTTTCTTCCCGGGGCGATCCTGGGCGACCGCGGTGAGATCGAAAGCCGCCAGATCGATGCGTTGAGCAACAACTTCAACGTCCGGATCGAAAATGCCGCTTCCTATCGAGCGGATTGGAAAGGCATCGTCGAAAGCCGGTTTCGTCTGCTTCCCGCCAAGTTCAAGAAATTCATGCCGGGCTATGTGGAGCCTGACTTTCGAGCTCGTGGCGGCCGAGATTATCGACTCGATGCGGTACTAGACCTCTACGAGTTCACCGCCATCGTTATCGAATGCCTTCTGTTCTACAACAATCATCATGAGATCAAGACCTACGATAAGGACCGCGACGTAGCGGGTGATGGCGTGCCGGCGATTCCCAGTGAGTTGTGGGATTGGGGTATCCAGAATCGATCCGGGACGCTTCGCTCGTTCCCCCAGGAATTCGTCCAGTTCAGTCTGCTTCCCATCGAGAATGCCGGCGTCACTGCCCAGGGCATCCGGTTTCGAGGCTGTTATTACACCTGTGCGAGGGCGATGGAGGAGCGATGGTTTGACCGTGCCAGACAGTCCAAGCGTTGGACAGTTCGCGTCTCCTACGACCCCCGCGATCTGGACGTCATCTACCTCCACGATGGGGGCAAGAAGTTCGGCTTCCAGGTGTGCGCGCTCACGGATCGCAGTCGTGCGTATCGACACCTGTCTTTGTGCGAGATCGAACAGCAGGTGTACCTGGAGCGAAGTGATCAGGCCGACCGCCGACCCGCCAAGGTCCGTGCGTCCGCGACCACTGACGCCGCGGTAGAGAAGATCATTCATGACGCGGAGGCCAAGCATCCCAGGTTGACTGGCATCAGCGACGCTAGCCGCGTCCGCAACATTCGGGGCAATCGCGCGGCGGAGAAGTCACTCAATCGCCAAGCCGAAGTCTTCCGGCCAGGCGGCGCGGCGGATCCGATCCGTTCACCGCCTGCGACCGTCTTGCCTTTCCGCAGCGCGCCCCCTGCGGCGGAAGACGACTACAGCTCACCTTCTATCGCCGAGATCCTCGGCGAGGGGGCGGACGATGAATGACCTCCCGATCATCACCCTTCAGGAGTATGCCAACAACCCCTTCATTGCGCGGCTTCCGCCCTTGATCCCGCAGAAGGATCTCTATCGACAGTTGAAGGATCCTCCGCTATGGGAAGGGCGGGAATGCCGCTTGCCGTCGTTCCTCCGAAAGCACTGTATTGTGCGTTTGGCCAACTGTTTTCTTCCACAGGCCAGGCAGGTGGGTTTGGCGGAGCGCTTCGGTCTCCTGCTTAGGCAAGGGTATGTCGGCCGCAATCCGATGACCCGTGACTTTGTTCATCACCTGCACAACGGCCGAGATCGCATTCAAGCCCGCTCGCTGGACGCGGAGGTTCGTCATGCCGTTCGCAATACGGCGAGCAGCTTTGCGCTGCTGGGCTGCCCGGGCGTGGGAAAGACCGTTGCGATGAATCGCGTGCTGGTCCAGTACCCGCAGGTGATTCGCCACGAGGAGCCCTTCAGCATCGTCCAAATCGTATGGCTACGATTGGAGGCCCCGGCATTGGGATCTCTTAGGCAGCTGTGCATCGATTTCTTCGACGCTATCGATCAGCTCATCGGAACTGACTACGTCAAGCGTTATGCCACGTGCGTCACGGTGGAGCAGATGCTTCCTCATATGGCGCAGGTGGCTCACCTGCACGCCTTGGGCGTACTCATCATCGATGAGATTCAGCACTTGAAGGATGTCAGGGTCGGTGTGGATGCGCTGATGAAGTTTCTGGTCCGGCTGGTCAACACCATTGGGGTGCCGGTCATTCCGATCGGAACTCTGTCGGCACTGCCGATTCTGCAGGGCACGTTCAGTCAGGCACGGCGATCCACGGGCATGGGTTCCCCGCTATGGGACCGCATGGCGTCCGGCGACGAGTGGAATGTTTTCCTCAAGGAGCTGTGGGCGTATCAATGGACATATCCAGCGACAGCGATGACGCCCGAATTGAGTGCGGCGATCTACGATGAGACGCAAGGCGTGGCCGATCTCGCGGTCAAGCTCTTCATGTTGGCCCAGTTGCGTGTGGTGAGCGCGAGCACCGTGCGTCGACATCAGTCGGAGGAACTGACGATCCGTCTCTTTCGGCAAGTTGCGAAAGAGGAATTCGCCCTCGTGAGGCCGATGATCGACGCGCTCCGGAGCAATGATCCGAAGCGGCTACGGACCTTCGAGGACCTCAAGCCCCTTGGCGATCATATTCAGTCGATTCTCGAGTCGTCACGTTTGGGGGGCGGCGCTATAGCTGTTGCTCCGGTCGCTGCCTCCGAACCGGTTTCAGTGGCTGACCAGAGCGATCTGACACAGACCTTGATCGACGTACTTGGACGCATGGGTTTGGCACCGGACGTCGCCACCATGTCGTTGCAGGCGGCCATCGCAGAGAACACCGGGGGCGATCCGCTGGACCTGCTCCACTACCTTGGCAAGGCTCTGTCCAGGCATCGTCCGTCGAAGCGTCGATCGTCCAAGCCCACGCCACCTGCGGTGGAGGAGATGCCGGCGGATGATCTGCGGCGATTGGTGGCGGATGCTAAAGAATCGTCGCAGCGCGGGTACGACGTCCTGCGACATGCCGGCGTGGTTCGCGCGCCAATGTTCGATGTGGGAGCAGACCCATGTTGAGCTACTTCCCTGCCATCTATCCGGATGAACTGCTCTATAGCGTGATCGCCCGGCTCCATGTTCATCTTGGGGCGCCCCCATGGTTAAGCCTCCTGGAGGAACTGTTTGGGCGACGTATGACCGTGGCAGATCCGGATCTGCCTGGCGCGCTGAGTCGACTGGCGGAGCAGATATCGCCACAACGGGGCCTCACCGTCGCGCGCCTTGTGGATGAGCTGACCCCGTTCCCATATTACACGGCCTTCCAGTCCCCAAGGATCTGGGCCTGGGCGCATCGCCGCCTGTGTCAGGGGAGGGTCGCGGATTTGCACCTTCGGCTGGGCTTGGTGGCTTTTCGGTCCTGTTGCGTCAAGCGACTCCGGTTCTGCCCGTGTTGCTTGAAGGACATGGAGGCCATGCATGGGGAGTACTACTGGCGCCGAGACCATCAGTTGCCTGGCGTGTTGGTGTGCCCACGGCATGGCGTGCCGCTATTCCGTAGCCGATGATCTGTTCTTCGGTAAAACGCTTCTTCACGTCCAATCTCCGTCGATGGTGGGATTGGACTCCAAATCGCCGTGCTACTCAAAATCGGGGGTACGTCGATCTTCAAAACGCCATCAAGGACGACATTGAAAATGCTTGGTTGAAGGCCGACAGCGTTAGTGGTACGCCCTCGTCCTAAGCTTTCGCTCTCTCTGGGAATCCATCGACGGCGCGCGCGAACCGAAGCGAACTCGGAGTCGCCACTCCAATGACAAGCACAGTGATCGTTCTCTGCCAGAACCTGCGGCTATTCACTGGGAAGCCAATCCTTTGGTGTGGGTGGTGGAATTCCGCCGGATCGAGTAGGACCTGCCGGCGGCATAGTGATTTGCCGACTGGCCAGCCCGCTGAGCGCCGTGCTACGCCTAGGACGTCGTGGGATAGCTGATGGATGAGGATTTCGTGCATCCGTTCAGCATCGAAGTGTAAAGCGGTCCTCTAGTGGTCCAGCTCTCTTGCGACATTGGGATTAATGATGCCACTGATGCCTTCTATGTCAGCAATGCGATCGCGCATCCATTGGTTGTCGGAAACGCTTGCGCATGCAAGGGCTTGACGAGCCAGAGGCGCATACCTGCACCAAAAGTCGAGCTCGTCCAGGCTCTCGCTACGCAATTTGGAAACAGAGCGTTCCAGCTGTTCTAGAGTCCGCTGAAGCTCTGCTCGATGGCCGTTCATGTTCGTCTCCTGATATGCGGAGACCCCTCATAGGGTCGCGCCGGCACACGAGCTGTACCTTCCACATCACGGAAATGTGTGCCAGAAAGGGATTATGACTTGTCGTCAGCAGGTTGCGTGGTTGTGGCTCCGTTCCCGTGCCTGCTGAAGGTGAGCAACGTAATGCACAAGGCCAAGGAACCGAAGAAGATGAATTCGGCGACGCCGGTGGCGACTCCGGCGATACCCGTAAAGCCAAGCGCGCCGAACATCAACGCTATGACAAGAAAAGTGAGTGCGTAACAAAGCATGATGAGCTTTTGTGGCAGGCAAGGGTGTCCGCCACGCTGTAAGCGTCGTGCTGATCTGTACAAGCACTGGCGCCGTGGTATGTCATCTTCGGAAAGCGCCTGGATAACTTCAGTGATCGCCGGCCGGAAGGAACGTCCGTTTTCCTTCCGGCGCGGCTTTCAACGGAAACTGTACGCATGCCGAGGTTTGTCGTCGGTGCGCCACCGTACTGACGCGGTCGTCAGAGCGACGCAAGATGCGAATGCGGAAGGCCATATGCGATGACACTAAGCCGGATCACTGATTGCATCCATCGGAATACTTATGACGATATCCCGCGATACCCAAGTCACCGGTCTGGAAGGGCGTTTTGACACCCTTCTCGATCAGAATCAACGCATCATGAAAGAGAACGAGCTGTTGAGGCGGGCATTGTTACGGCATCCGTCCGGAGCTCTGCAGATTCGATCCATGGAACGCTCTTTGGGCCTGGCATACCGGCAGGCCGGTTCCACCGAATCCGATGGATTGTCATCCAATAGTGAGGCTCTCGGAAAGGATTGACGTGGGTAGATAACGCTTCCCACTCATATCTCAGGCATCAATCCATGCTCGCCGCTAGAGGTTTCGATAATGACGGGCATTCAGGGCTCTTACCGTGGCTTGGTTTACATCGCCATCTACCGCCGTGAAAGGGGGGGCGTGAGATGGTCGGCGAGTCTTGAGGACGATGATGGGGAAGTGACGTTTGTTGCGAATCACTTCCTCTGCAGCCTTGGGGTGGTCGACTGCGAAAGTGCGATTCGTCAGCGGATTATGACAAGCATCGACGACTATCATCGACGCCACGAAACTCAGAGTCTCAATTGACGCCATATTCATAGAGGCAGAAGTCCATGAGTCGGACGATCGTGACAAAGTGCAGATGGAGATCGGCAAGTTAATGGAGAATGCCGAATTCGCCGCTTTGGTCGCCGAACGAAACTCACTGCATGCCGCCTAGGATTTTGCATGCCAAGAGCTTGCAGCGCTGATGCAGCGAGCCGACATACGAGGAGAGTGCACACGTCGACAGCTGGTTGGTTTGAGTACAGAGGTCGCGTTGCGGCAGGGGCTAAGGCTCTTGCATAAGTGATTCAATGAATCACTGTTTTTTCTGGTTCGTCCATCGAGATTCGCGGATCCGGTGTTCGTCGGCGACGCCAGCTTTCCTTGGGCTTTTCCTTCGGTCACCGCCGGTCAGATGCGAATTGGTCGCGCCTGCTTACGAAGCTGGGTCGCCTGTTCTGTGCCCCGGATTGAGGTCATTCTTCGAGTGCTAATGTGGAGGTGTTCCGTTGGGGCGCCCAGTAGACATGGTGGGGCATACAATCATCCCATGGACTATCAGCTCGTCATTAAATTCTGGCGCAAGTCTCTGGCCAATGAAGCCTTTCTTACGCTGATCGAGGACCGGCTGAAGGAGGTGCTGGACGACGCGATCGAACTGGAAGGCTACGACGTGAGCCCAAAAGAGATTAATCTTTTCATGATCGCATCTGATCCGCGGCATTCCTTTCGGCGCGTAAAGGAGGTTTTAGAAGGCTTGGGTGTTATCAATGGCGTTTCGGCCGCCTTCCGCTTGGTGGGAGGCACTCGCTTCACGTCCATCTGGCCCCTACGAACCACTCGCAAGTTCAAACTACCGTAGTGCTTTGGGCGCAAGACGCGATTTCGTAAACTATGACAATGATCGAGGAAGTGGCATGAGCAAGGGTATGGATTCGAAGAAGAACGAGAAGAAAAAGCCGGCCAAGACGATGAAGGAGAAGAAGGCAGCCAAGCAGGAAAAGAAGCGGAGCATGATGTAGGCGACGGCTGGCCTACTATACGAGAAGCCAACGAGGGTGCGTCTCCAAGGCCTTTTATGAAGCACTACATGAAAAGACCGGCTTCGAGGCAGGGGGGGGCGAGCAGGCCTGGTGCGGCGGATCGCCCCCCGGGGCATCGACTACAAACAGGCGATGCTGGCGCATCCCTTAAGTCGCCATCGGGGGAAGGAGTCGGTCGTATTCCTTCTTGACCACGGCATAGCATTCACATGTTCGCCGCTCAAGCTGCTCGCGATCGAGCACCGTGATATGGCCGCGTTGATACCGGATCAGCCCAGCTTGCTGCAGGTTTCCAGCGGCCTCCGTGCCCCCTTCACGACGAACGCCCAGCATGTTCGCGATCAGTTCCTGCGTCATCACCAATTCCTTGGAGTGCAGGCGATCCAGACTCAAAAGTAGCCATCGGCACAGCTGTTGATCCAGGGAGTGATGACGATTACATACCGCTGTCTGCGCCATCTGCGTTATAAGAGCCTGGGTGTAGCGAAGCAGAAGATGCATGACGGCACCGGCTCGACCGAATTCCTGCAGCATGAGGTCAGCCTTGAGCCGATATCCCTGGCCAGCGCTTTGCACTAAGGCGCGACTCGGCGTCGACTCCCCTCCCATGAAGAGCGAAATGCCGACAATGCCTTCGTTACCGACGACGGCAATCTCCGCCGAGGCTCCGTCTTCCATCACGTATAACAATGACGCAATCGAGGTAGTGGGAAAGTACACATGAGTCAATCGGCTACCAGATTCACAGAGCACTTTGCCGAGTGGTATTTCCACTGCTTCGAGGTGCGGTCGCTAGCGCGCCAATTCTGCTTCAGGTAATGCGGCGAGCAGGCGATTCTGTCGCGGACCATATGCCTGGGGCATAGGCTTCTCCTCTACGGCTCGATACATCTTAGGTCCCGGATCGGGTTCCAGAAAACTGCACAAACGGGTTAACCCATCCACAGCGATCCTGCTGTGAATATTTTGTTGAACTCAGTGGAGCGCGGGTCGCGACTTGATAAGCTGGCGCGCCTGCACGGATCAGGGGGAGGGCTCGCGCAGAAGACTGAGCAACGACCCCGCAAGCAGGGGTATGCCCACCCTCAGCTCAGATGCTTCCTCAAGGACCCATCTGGCGTCGGGAGCTTCATCGAGCGCCGCATCCTGCGCACCCATTCGACCACGCTTCGTCACGCGGTCAGGGGCCGCCAGATTCAAAAAGCAACTGCGCGCCTCATCGCCATGGTCCCAGAGCGTCGCCAATTGCCGAAGATCGACGGCAGGTTCAGCCTTAAGGCCAAGGATCGTGAAACCTTCGTCGGCCACCTGCACCATGGCCCACTTCATGGCTTGATGGAGCATCCTTGCGAAATGGCCCGCTCCCTCCCGGCCGATCCAGCCCCAGCTTTGTGCGCCCGAAGCTCCGAGCGCATCGAAGATCCCGCTAAGCCGCTCAACCGTCGACCGGTCTCCGCCAATGGCCAGGCAGCAGCCGTCTGTCAGCGGCCATGCTCCGCATATGCCTACATCGATGAGCCAGTACTGAAATCGGGAGAACACAAGCGCCCGACGAAGCGTGTCCTTGTAATAGGAGCGACCTGCATCGATAACCGTGTCGCCCCTGCCGAGCAGAGGCAGCAAAGTATTGTAGACGCACTCGGTCTCCGCGCGGCTCTGCATCGCCATCCACAGAGTGCGAGGCGATGAAAGAACGATAGCCAGATCGTCGAAACGATCGACCAGCGTCGTGCCCGTAGGCCAGGCCACTTTGCCCGGTTCGTGATGTGGATCGAAGCCGACGACCTGGTATCCGGCCTGCAGCCATCGTTTGGCGACGGGGGCATTGGCCGACTCGCGCCCGATCATACCTATCTGCATGGCATACCCCTATTGCTGCGCGACCGGATCAAAGACCAACCGCTTCCTGTACGGAATGCCTGCCGGGGCAAGATCAGTCGGGCGCCTGGTGGCAGGCGGCGCCGTGCCACCTCTCATCCCCTTCACGTCACTGCCTCACGGATTGGCGTAGAACCATATGGCGAAAAGCCCAGCGTGATCGGGCCCTGGGTCTGGCAGGCACAGCCTACACCACAACCGAAAGGTCACGCTTTTGAACATACAAAGACGCTTGGCTTTGCGGAGCTTACATCTCCTGAGGGCGGCCCTTCGCAAGCGGGTCATGTCGCGCCGCGCCAGCCACGTGCTTGAGCCCACGTTGCGTTCGGAGCTATATGGCGCGGAGCAGATGGAACTGTACGGGGCGGATCTGGCAAGTCGACATCACGCGAGCCGGCACGTCAAAGCCAATACCCTGCTGGCGCGTCTGGCGGACAATGAAGCCATCCTTTCGCGCGCTTATGAAATGCTCACGCGCTCCCTGAAAGACGGATTGCGCATCACGCCGGCGGGCGAATGGCTCCTCGATAATTTCTATCTGGTCGAAGAGCAGATCCGCATCGCGCAGAAGCACTTTCCGAAGGGCTACAGCCACGAACTAACGCATCTTCGCGGAGGGCCTTCCGCAGGACTTCCGCGGGTCTATGACATTGCCCTGGAAACGATTTGTCATTCCGACGGCAGGGTGGATAGCGAAGGCTTGCGACGCTTCGTGGCCTCTTATCAAACGGTGTCCCCCCTCACGCTTGGCGAGCTATGGGCCATCCCAATCATGCTCCGGCTCGCCCTGATCGACAATCTTCGTCGCATAGCAATGCGCGTCATGACTCACTGGCGCGATCGCAAGTTGGCAGATGAGTGGGCCAACATAATGGCGGATATCGCCGAACGCGACCCCAAGAATGTGGTGCTCGCGGTAGCAGACATGGCGCGATCCGATCCGCCGATGGCCAGCTCCTTCGTCGCAGAACTGACGCGGCGACTGCAAGGGCAGGGCGCGGCCTTGGCGCTGCCGCTGACATGGATCGAGCAACGGCTCTCGGAGTCTGGGCTGAGTGTCGAACATCTGGTGCAACTGGAGGCGCAGCAGCAAGCAGCGGACCAAGTATCCATCGGCAACAGTATCGGCAGTCTTCGCACACTGTCAGCCATGAATTGGCGCGATTTCGTCGAGAGCACCAGTTCGGTCGAGAACACGCTTCGCGAGGATCCAGCGGGTGTTTACTCCGCTATGGATTTCGATACGCGCGACCGCTATCGCCATGTGGTCGAAGCCCTTTCCAAGCACAGCGGTCACTCCGAAACAGAGGTCGCTCGCGCAGCGATCGAGTTGGCCCGTGGCGGAGTTGGGCAAGGAGGTGCGCAGTCGCACGTCGGCTTCTATCTGGTGGGAAACGGGGCTGTGAACCTGGGGCGCAACATCGTCGCCCGAGCACCCTTTGCGCAAGGGCTTCGGCGGCTCATCTCGGCGGCCCCGCTGGAGATCTATCTCGGCCTGATCGTGCTGCTGACTCTCCTGCTTGCTCGTCCGTTGATGCTGGACATCGGGCGCAATGGCCTGCACGGCTGGGTGGCCGCACTGATCGCCGTGCCCATAGTGCTGATGGCCAGTCAGCTGGCAACCAGCCTAGTGAACTGGCTGGCGACCATGGCCCTGCCACCCGAGATGTTGCCGCGCATGGATTTCAGCAAGGGCGTGCCTGCGGAAGCCCGCACGCTGGTGCTCGTTCCTTCATTGTTCTCAAGCTTTCATGACATTGACGAACTGGTCGAAAGTCTCGAAGTACGTTTCCTCGCCAATCGCGACGAGCATATTCACTTCTGCCTTCTGACAGATTTCACGGATGCGCCAACCGAGACGCTGGAACGGGACGCCGCATTGCTGCTGTTTGCCAAGCAACGTATCAATACCCTCAATGCCGCCTATCCCAATGCAACCGCGGACTGGTTTTTTCTGCTTCATCGGCCACGCCGCTGGAATGGGGCCGATAAGATCTGGATGGGTTTCGAACGAAAGCGAGGCAAACTGACCGAGCTCAACGCATTGCTGCGTGGCATCGGTCGGGAGCGATTCATGCTTGTGGTGGGGCGCACGGAAATCCTGAAGGAGATCAAGTACGTCATCACGCTGGACGCCGATACGCAGCTTCCGAGAGATTCCGCCCGGTTATTCATCGGGGCGATGGCGCACCCGCTCAATCGCGCTGTCTATGATACACGCAAGCGGCGCATCGTCTCCGGCTACGCCATTTTGCAGCCGCGCGTCGGCATCAGTCTGCCCAGCGCGGCGCGGTCTTCTTATGCGCGAATCTTTGGCAGCGAAGCCGGTGTCGATCCTTACACTCGAACAGTATCGGACGTCTATCAGGATCTTTTTCACGAAGGTTCATTCATCGGTAAAGGTATCTACGATGTCGACGCCTTCGAGCAGGCGATCGCCGGGCGCTTTCCCGATAACAGTATCCTGAGCCACGACCTGCTCGAAGGTTGCTATGCCCGTTCCGGGCTTATCAGCGATATCCAGCTCTATGAGGAATATCCCTCTCGCTACGACGCTGATGTAAAACGTCGCCGTCGCTGGATACGCGGCGACTGGCAGTTGCTGCCGTGGCTTCTGCCGTGGGTTCCTTTGCGGGGCAAGCGTCGCGAACGCAACCCACTCTCTGCACTGTCGCACTGGAAGATCATCGACAACCTCCGTCGAAGCCTGGTTCCACCGTCACTGATTGCGCTTCTTCTGATCGGCTGGATGAACGTGTCGCGGGTGACATCGTGGACGGTCGCAGTCTTGGCTGTCGTGCTCGTACCGCCGCTTCTCGCGTCACTGCTGGATCTGCTCCGGAAGCCATCCGAGATCATGCTTGGCCAGCATCTGCACGGTGCCACGTACTCCATAGGACAACACTTCGTTCGCGCTCTGTTGGCTTTGATATGGCTGCCGCACGAGGCGCTCTATAGCCTGGACGCGATATTGCGAACGCTTTGGCGCGTCATCATCAGCAGGCGGCGGCTCTTGCAATGGAACCCATCAAGAGAAGCGGATCGCGCCGTCGCCAATGGCGTAGTGGCGATGCTGAGATCGATGTGGATCGGACCGCTCCTCGCCATCACGACCCTGGTAATTCTCGGGTGGCGGCGACCGGATGCATTGGCGATTGCTGGTCCGCTCTTGCTGCTTTGGCTCGCCTCGCCCGTCGTCGCATGGTGGATAAGCAAACCGCCTCTTTTCAACGTGTTCACCCCTTCGCCGGAC
>Ga0105239_10005090_pt1 | contig 15521 bp, 12 predicted proteins | sample KBSC44metaG_FD_92761 | JGI IMG/M metagenome (GOLD analysis project Ga0105239, IMG submission 92761) | Corn rhizosphere microbial communities from Kellogg Biological Station, Michigan, USA - KBS C4-4 metaG | ecosystem: Host-associated > Plants > Roots > Rhizosphere > Soil | place: Michigan, USA...
AGCAAAAATGTTCGAGGGCTTATCTGAACTAATCCTGTTCTGGTCGTTGGGTTAATAACGGACTTGTTTCTAGCCATTCGCAAACGGGCTCCAAGTGATCTGTGAGTGGAATCAGATCCCCCATCGCCGGGCGGGGTAAAGCGGGCCATGGACCGCAGCTCGGCTTTTTAAAGAAATCAACTGACGCAGTAACGAGTAAATGAAAACTTCAATCCATTCTGAAGTGGACGGCGACTTCCATAGCGCCCGCATTGTCGTTCCAGACCTGATCGATGCTTTCATCCTCCGGTAATTCAAGTGTGATGACGGGGATGTTACGAATTTTACCGGCATAAGTTCCAAACGATCCCGGAGTCGGATAGCCGATATCCGCTACAACTTTATACCCGCAGGCTTTCCCGATGGCATTGGCCAGATCTTCCGCAGGGCCGTCAAAGTTTACAACTTTGTAGGGAGAGTGTACAGTCACAATTTTTCTGGGATTGTATCGCGCCAGTAAATCAATCACGAGGCGAGTTTCCGGTTCACTGGCCGGTGTTTTGCCCGAGTAATAAATACTGTCTTTGTTGAGCTCTTCCCAGGGAGCAATTTCATCGGTAGGATAATTCCGATTCAGGTCGACCTGGTTGGCATTCACGCGGGTTTCTGTCTTGAGTCCATCCGGGTTCAGAACAGGCACAATCAAAACCGGGTATTGATTGAAATCGATGGCTTTATGAGTCCATTGCTCTTCTTTCCACGCTCGAATCAAGCGGTTCAGGAGTTCTGTACTGATGCCTTCATCCCCATGAAAAGCGCCAAAAAAGAGGGTATCCAGTTGTGTTGCATCAGGAGAGCCGAAGTAATAGCCGTGAATATCCCTACCTTGTACAGACTGGCCCAATACATCCTCTCTCAAACTACGCTCTCCTCTGAATCATCATTGAATCGTTCTTTTTTAATAGTAACAAATAATTTCGCCTGGGCTTGCTTCATCTCTACTTTCTCTCGTGCTATAGTGTTGGGGTCGCACCATCAGACGCGATTGCTGAGGCGTCAGGCAAATGAACCTTGTCAGGACGGGAACGTAGCAGCAATAAGTTTTCTTTGGCGGGTTTGGCTCTCACGACTGAACTGGGCAACCAGGGTGCGGCACTTCTTTATTCTGGCTGGGGTGGTTTGTTATCGGTACAAGGGGTGAAGAAGCGGAGTTATAACCTATGAATCCGTCCTTGAGTGACGCCCACAGTATCTCCCGGCAGGTTGCAGAATTAGAAGCCGGATGGCCCACTGACAAAAGTCCTTCAGCAAGTACTCTCCGACTCGCCCAAGCAATCTCAACACAATTAGGCTCTCGTGGACAAGGTTTATGTGGCGTTGCTCAAATCAACACAAGTCCCGGGGATCTCGAAGGGAATGCGCGACGCATTATGCGCGCCATGGCCATGGCGGAATCGATAGGGATGGATTGGCTTATTACGCCGGAACTCTCATTGATGGGGTATCCGCCACGTGATATTATCAGGCGTCATCCGTTTTTAGTCCGGGAAAATGAACGCTGGTTAGCGGCTTTAGCGCAAAAAAGTGGAAAAACACGGGTTACCGTCGGCTATGTAGAAGATCGGCATTTTTGGGACAATCCGGGGCGTATAGGTCGCCCGTATTTCAACAGCGTGGCTATTTTAGCGGAAGGTCAACTACAAGCACGAATTCGGAAGCTATTTTTACCGGAATACAATGAATTTGAAGATCAGCGTCAATTTCAACCCGCACCGTATTTAGGGTTTTCCCCCGAGAATCCCTGTATTCAGTTGCATGGAAAGCGGTATGCATTCAGCATTTGCGAAGATTTATGGAACGATCCTGACTTTTTTGAGCATCCTCTTTATACCCGAGAGGGGAGTTCGCAGCATCCCCGCGATTTAATCCGGGAATGGCGCCAAGCGGGTGCTCAGGCTCTGATTAATCTTTCCGCGTCTCCCAGCCGCTTACGAAAAGCTGAAATGAAGCATGCGCTTTTAAGTCATACGGCTAAAAAGGCCGAATTGCCGCTTTTGTATGTAAACCAGGTGGGCAGTGTGGACGAGGTTTCCTTCGACGGTGGAAGTTCGCTTTATCATGCCGATGGGAGCTTAGTGGTTAAGGCCCGGACTTTTGAAGAACAGTTTTGGATAGCGGATTTGTTTGGTGTGTTGCCGGAAACAGGGCAAAAGTCTTCGGTTTCAATCCCGGTTTCAAATAACACCCTTGTTTCGAGCTTTGCTGTTTCAAACTCGGCAACTTCGACCTCGCATAAAGCATTTGATGCTTTTGATGACGATGATTTACCCCGCCTTTATGCCTTGTTAAAGCAGGGTATACGGGATTATTTTGAAAAAAGCAGTTTTAAGCGCGCTGTATTGGGTCTTTCGGGCGGTCTGGATTCGAGTGTGACTGTCGTGCTATTGGCGGACGCTCTTGGAGCAGAGAATGTGCTGGGTGTCAGTATGCCGTCTTCCCTTACTCCGGATGATAGTCGGGATGATGCGGAATGGATCGCGAAAACGTTAGGGATTCACTTTATTGAAATTCCGATTACTGATGTGACGGACTCCTTTCAAAGTGCCCTTGAAAAGCCAAATTGGACCGCATGGGGTTCCGTGGATGCTGTTTCTAATGCCGCAGAAAATATTCAGGCCATTAGTCGCGCCACTGTCTTAAGGCAGCTTGGAAATCGGTACAGAGCTTTCCCGGTTGCAACCAGCGATAAATCCGAACTTTATATGGGTTATGCGACCGTTAACGGAGATATGTCTGGCGCGCTGGCACCCCTTGGCGATGTGACAAAATCTAAGGTTAGACAGCTTGCGGTCTGGTTGAATACACATCGCGTTGATTCTCAAGGGAATACTTTGCCTCCCTGTTTACCGGAGGCAGTAATGCAGAAGCCTTCCGGAGCCGATTTAAAGCGTGATCCGATCACCGGGAAACTCGTGACGGCTGAATCGGAATTAATGCCGTATGCATTTGCGGATGAAATTATCTGGCGCTTGGAAAACTTCAAACAAAGTCAGGCAGAGATGCTGAAAGAAAGCTTCCAGTACGAGACCTCTCACTCGCTTTCTGCTGAACAAAAGGCTGCCTGGATTGCACACTTCTTTAAGAAAATGACGACAGCGGTTTTCAAGTGGTTTGTGGTGCCGCCCATTTTAATCTCCGATGGAAAGGGCTCCATTGCGAAAACGGATTATCATCATCCGATCGTTGCTAGCAGAATCGCTTGGATGGGGCACAGTGACGATGCTATGAATGCAGTGCTATCTGAACAATTACCCATTCAGTAATTGCACTGCTTGCAAGGTGAATCCTTTTTTACACTTAAAGAATTGAGGACACTTGAAAGTTTGGACTTCAATATTAAGCATTCTTTTGGAGAAAATCTCCTTATACAAAATTAAATTATCGTGCAGGAAGAGCTCTAAAAAAACGCCGGACTTAAAGGACATTTTCATTCTGTGACCGCCGTCCTCCTACACCATAAAACTCTGGAGTAGCCACGAAGCAGGCTGGTTGTATATGAAAATGTCAAGAAAGTCAGCCGTTCTTTTTAGAGCTCTTCCTGCCCTTATCTCCAACCTATGATAATTTTTTCCCTAAATAATGCGCGCTAAGAGTACGGACTTTTCTGTGTCCTCAGCTTTGAAGCAATTAATTTAAGATTGCCTTACATGCCATAGTTCTTCGGTCACCTTTGCGTATAATGGTGGGAAGAAAAAAGAGATAGACTGACGATCGCGGATACTTTAGTGAGTATCTGAGGAAAGTCCGGGCACCACAGAGCAAGTTGCCGGGTAATTCCCGGTGCGGGCGACCGTGAGGATAGTGCCACAGAAATGATGACCGCCGATGGATTGGAATCCGATACGCAAGTGGATGGTAACAATCACAGGTAAGGGTGCAACGGTGGGGTAAGAGCCCACCGGCAGGGTCGAGAGGCCCTGGCCAGGTAAACCCCGTCTGGTGCAAGGTGTTGGAAGCTGCATTTTCGGATGCAAGGCTGCTCGTCTGCTTCCCGTATCCCGCTAGAGTTCGTCGGAAACGGCGAATCGAGATAGATGATCGTTTAAAACAGAACCCGGCTTATGGATGTCTCTTTTTTCTTGATTCTTAAGCTGGTCCTTGAGCCTCATTAGACTTTTTGATAGGCTGGTCGGCAATATTAAGCAGCAGAGTAACCGATTGTATTTGATGATTCTTTTATTGTGAGTTAATAAAAGAATGAACCGTACCTCAATTTGAATCGATTGTTTTAGAGTGAATACCGCTTTGTATAAAGCGAGAGGATTTGTTCATGCCCCCATCTATTAGCCCATTTCGTTTCGGGCAAAATTATTATCCCGGTAGACCCTATGCACCGGTAGTTCCCCTGGCTAACACGTCTGATGTAACTAATACGATGACAGCATCCAATAATAGTAACCCTAACCCTAAAGAGAATGCTGTTCTTGGGAATCCTGGCAAGCCATTACATGCTCATGATTACGCGTTAGCACCGATTAAAGCGTTTAAGGATGAGCATGAGCATCGTGATTTTGCTCAGGGGCAGGGAGCAAGTATGATCTCAGAAATGAATAGGCATCAACTCGGGGAACAGTTGACGAGTGGTTCACTGCCTAATAAGGCTCAGGGTGGGCAAAATGGGTTTTCCCGCAATTCTTCACCAATAGATGTCGCTCGTCCATGTCCGGAGACAACTACGGTGGCTTCATCCAAAACGTAGAGTTGTTGCCGGATTGAGGTCATGAGCTGACTGGTGTTGCCACCCCAAAGGTCGGTTCGGCCAATACTGCGCCGAAACAGGGTATCACCCGCTAAAACCAGTTTCAGTTGTGGAAAGTGAAAGCTCATAGAGCCCGGGGTATGCCCTGGTGTCCAGAGTGCCTCGCCCGTTAAGTCTCCTGCGGAAACGGTTTCTTGATGGGAGAGCCATTGGTGAGGTTCGGGAACAGGTTGATAGGGGATATTAAACATGGCACACTGGCGTTCTAAAATATCCCACAAAGGCTTATCCTCTTTGTGTAAACAGAGAGGGGCTCCTGTTTTTTCGTGCAACTCACCGGAAGCCAGAAAATGATCAAAGTGCGCATGGGTATGCAGAATACAAACAACTTTATTGAAACCGGCATTCTGCAGGATTTGAAGAATCTTATCAACATCCCCACCGGGATCCACGACAATTGCTTCCCCCGTTGCTGTATTGCCTAAAATCGTGCAATTACAACCCAGCGGACCAACCGGGAAACTCTTTTGGAAATACCGGGTTTCAGTTGAGACAGGCTCAGTCATAAATAATTATTTGTCTTGGGAGTCGAGCATGGAGAAGTATGCATCCGGTTCCATTAGCTCGGTGGTATCTTTTTTGCGAAGTACCAAAATTTCTATCATCCAGCCGCTGTCATAGGGAGCATCATTCACTGATTCAGGCTCTTCATTCAATTGAGCATTCACGGCAACCACTTCACCGGAAACGGGTAAATACAGATCGGATTGCGCTTTAACGGATTCAATAGAGCCGAAGGCTTCGCCTTTCTCAAAAGTTTGTCCGATTTCCGGAAGTTCGACAAAAACAATGTCACCCAATTGACCGGCTGCATATTCAGTAATGCCGACAAGAGCCCGGTCGTCATCGAGCAACCGTAAATATTCATGGGTTTCGGCGACTAAAACATCTTCAGGCACCGTGTATTCATCGCGACTCGACATTTTCTAAAGCTCCTTAGGCAATTCTGAAGGTTGATAAAAAGGACGTTCGACCAGCTGGGCATGAATAACCTTGCCGCGAACAAGAATTTCTATGGTATCACCCGGTCCGAAGACTGCGTCAGCTTGAATGTAGCCCATACCGATAGGCTCGTTAAAAAGGGGAGAAATCGAACCACTGGTAACTACGCCAACGTCGGTTCCATTTTTCAGGATTCGATCCCCTTGCCGGGCAATACTGCGATGATTGACCGTAAAACAATAAAAGTGACGCGTCAAGCCATTTTTAACTTGCTCTTCCAGAATCGATTTCCCGATAAATTCGGTGGGTTTCAGAGGCGTAGAGCGATTAAAGCGGACGGACCAATCGAGTCCTGCCTCTAGCGGGGTGTCATTTTCCGTAATATCATGCCCGTGAAGCGGGTAAGCTGCTTCCAGGCGTAAGGTGTCTCTGGCAGCCAAGCCAATCGGTTTGATTCCGTTGGGGCGTCCCACCTCTAGTAATAAGTCCCAGAGAGCATTGGCCTGACTACTGGGGACAATAATTTCAACGCCGTCTTCTCCCGTGTAGCCGGTGCGGGAAATCCAAACGGGTGTGCCTTGAATCATGGCTTCCTGAATATGGAAGCGTTCAGGCAAGGTGTCTGTTTCGTACCCTGTTCTGGCGAGGACATCTTCAAAAAGAGGACCTTGCAGAGCAAAAAAACTGTAGCGCGTTGTGGGTTGATTAGAACTGCTTCGCCCGTTTTGTAAGCTGCTCAAAGAGGACTCAATGCGAAGACCTTTAAAATTGAGCTCTTGAGCCTGTTTTTGAAGCCAAGTTGTATCGGTTTCTGTATTAGCGGCATTGGCGATAATTAAAAACTCTTGAAACTCTGAGAGATGCTCGGAGTCAGGCATTTCGTAGATAATAATGTCATCAATAATCCCGCCCTGCTCATTGAGAAGCTGGGTGTAAGCAGCTTTACCCGGGTAAAGTTTTGCAAGGCTTCTGGGGACCATACGTTCCAAAAAGGCATGACTCATCGTGCGATCGCCACTGTGAATTCGGATCAACCCCATATGAGAAATATCAAAAAGACCAACAGTCTGACGCACGGCATGATGTTCATCCAATATGCGTTCATATTGCAGGGGCATATTCCAGCCTGCAAAAGGGACCATTTTGGCACCCCTGGCTACGTGATTTGCCTCTAGAGCTGTTGTTCGCAGAGGTGTCGAGGAGGAGGTCTCTGCATGGCTGGTAGTCATATTAGACTCGGAAGAATACTGCATCATCATAGTTTAGATTTTTCACTACGATGGCTCGCTTGTCAATCCAGGATATTTTCCGAGTCCGGATGTGAAAAAACTCCTTGCTTTAAATAGCAACAAGCTTCAAAGAGCCTTGAATCGTCGAAAACCCCTTCCGCTTATGTAATTTCATGCTGCCTGTTATGAATTGTACGGTTTTTTCTATGCAAACGGGAGGCCGGACTCCAGATAGCCGAACCGCCATCCGCCTCGTTCAAACACCATGACAATTTTTACCCGGTCCACATTTCCATTTTCGTAATCTAAACGAACTTCAACGGTGCATTTTTTTCCGTCATTCTCCAGGACTTCAAAATAGCCATACCGATGGAAGTAAACGGCGTTGCTTTTTTGGACGAAACGTCTCCAAAAGCGAATAATAAGATCGAGCGTATTACTTTCAAACATGAGTTTAATTTCAGGTGCACCAAGCTGTGCGGCTGTTGCAGCGGCATTATTAACCTTATATAGATCTTGCAATGTCCAATTGATAAATTCTTTCTGGGTTTTGTCTGAAAACAGCTGCCAACAGGCTTGCAGCTGGTTTTGCATTAAACACTGAAAGAAAAACCGGGCAACATCATTCGGTTCTTGCTTTTTTTTGGACATAATAGGTTTCTAACAACTCCTTGGCTCAAAAGGGATGGAATGAGTTTCATTCCAAGCATATGGACTTTCCGCTAAAAGTAAGATTTATTGAGTTTTGAAGATAATGGTATAGTTTTGAGTCCCTACACTACTATTGGAGGTTTGTAAGAACTTGGCATCGATTTTAATGGCGTTATAGTTGTTTGTTGACTGGATTTGATCCGCGGGTGTTACAGGGGGCAGTAAAATCAATTGACTACCGTCTGGAAGGATTGGAATCATGGTGTTACCCAGATAGGCAGTTCCCTGGTTGCCTGTGGCATCGGTGCCCTGCATGACTCGCACTCGGCAATTTGCCGCCGTTGCCTGCACACCGCAGTCGGTTAAATTGGTATCATACGTTGGGGAGATGGAGCGGTAGTCGAAAGCTTCATTAAAATAGAGCCTTAGAACAGCTTTGGCTGGAATTGTACCGATGTTCATCGAGGTACCGGTAATGTCGGTATTAACATAGATCGTATTATCGATGAAATTGTAGACCAGTAAGTGGTTAGGCTTAACCGTTCCACTGGTCCAGACTGTATCAAAGTTAATGGTGCTTCCAAGGGGTTGCCAAGCTGCATAACCTGGTACTTGAGCCCCTGCGGGAAGGATAATCGCGTTTCTATTTTTAAAGATGCGCAATTGTTGTGCTCTGTCCATGATCACGGTGCCATTTGAGGGTTGTTCCCGGTTTAAACGAACTTGAGCAACAAGTGTGATATCGTCCAGGTAATAACCCGGCTTACATGTGGGATTAAGGCCTGCAATGAGCGCATCAGGTTGAATAACAGACACATTCGTTGATGATTTACAAACACTGGCATTGCTCATGACGATGAAGGGACTGGTATCAGGGATGCTGTCAGTAACGATAAGTCGAGGAACTTGTAAAGGATTTACATCCCCGGGCGCATAATAGGCACCAGTACCTGGAATACGAGTTCCTTGTCCCCCCACAACAACATAACGATATTGACCTAAAAGGCCGGTAGGGTTAATCGGATCAGGATTTTGATAAACAAGTCCGGAACCTGCGTACATCGGTTTTTGAGCACCGATTGGGGTCTTAAAATTGAGGTAGTTACTACGAGGAAGGATACGTGTTGCCATGGCTTCCTGTATGCCGGACTGCCCGACATAAAAGGCTTGTAATGTTTGCTTTGTAACAACAGTTCGAGTGGCGTTCATGTTCGACATACTGGACAAAGAGCCGGCCATAATAACCAAAGCCACCAAAACGGTGACAGCAATCGCAATGAGGCCGCCTTGCCCTGCCTGAGCTGGTAGGGACTTTGAAATCAGGATTGGGGAGACTTCTTGGAATGCTCTTTTTTGAGAAGGTATCTGGAGATTCTCGAAGTATTTTAACGCCTCGAAGTGTTTCAATGGGTTATTCCTTCGATAATGTCAGTATTGTTGTTAAATTATATAATGATAGGGTTTGTTGAGCTCAAAATAATCTCAAGCTTTTCCCACATCTATCGTCGATTCAAAAATGAAGTTGAATCCTTTGTAAGCAATTTTTCATATTAAAGTTCAGCCTTTTAAAATTGTTCCGATAAAGCCAATAACCTGAGCTATTGATGGAGAGACGCATTTCGATGAGGCACATACCGTTAGTCAAAAAAATCGCTCAAAAAAGCAAAGTAAAGCATTCCGGTATTTCTCTCCTGGAAATGGCAATGGTGATGATTGTGGTTTCAGTCGCGCTTTTGCCGGTTATGCAAACCTTAAACGGTGCTCGGGTTAAGGGTAGCGGCGGTGCAAATGATATGACGGGTCCCGCGGATCGAATGACCGGCTATAAGTCCAAAGAAGCGCTTATGGCGAACTCATTGATTGAGCAGGCCCTGGCTGGGGATTATTCCCATTTTAATTGCAACAGTTCCGGTGCTGCGATGGCCTTTAATCCGGATACCGACTTTCCGGCAGCGGGTACAACTAAGGTATTTAACCGCTGTACGAACACCAGCTACAATCAGTCCATGTATTTTCAATGGACCATGTACAGTGTTCCCAATTTACCTTTGCAAAATCAATATTACCGTGCCAGTTTAAATGTTTATAATCAGGCCTCCGGTGGAGCACCCCTATTAACCTTGCAGACTAACTTTTTCCGTAATTCCGGAGCGTATAGTACAGGAAATAATAGTACCGGCATTATGCTTGCGCTCGATAATTCAGGTTCCATGGCGTCAGCGAAGGTAGAGAATGCTGGGATGATAACCTATAACAGCATTGCAGCTCCTTTTATGTTTTATCGCTACGACAAAAACCTTTTTGAGGGGACTACCTATACCAACTATTACAATGGAACGAATTATGTGGTCCATTTCCCGGCAGGTAAAGTACCCGGATATGCACCTGGAGGCTATTATCAGGCTATTAGCGCAGGAGGCCCGGGTAAAAGCATATTGGATATGTGGGATAATACTCAGCTGGATATGGGCTTGGCTCAGGCCATTAATACAACAACGCCTCCGTTTACTCCTGATTTTTCAGATCCCAATCCTGCAACCTTAGCGAACGATAAATTTCCATACTCTCGCGCTAATAATCCCCCGTTTCAACCCGCCGATCCGGTTTGGGGACAAGGCATACTGGGTATTGGAAACTGTGGGGCCCCATATTCGCAGTTTTCGGCTGGAGTGTTTGATGTCAACAATGATTCAACTCCATGGGCAGCAGATAAGAATATTAAATATGCGTTTCTCCCTGAAGCAAGGGATGATGATCGGTTAGGAAACCCGATTGGCGGGCGTTACGCGATTACTCGACTGTGTCAACCAAAGACTTCGCTTAATGGTGCCGAATCCACGAGCTGGTCCAATACTTTGAGTACCTATATGTCTCGTATTGAAGCGGCACGGTCCGGGGCATTAACTATGCTTCTGACCCTGGAACAAAGCCCTTCCGTGGCTTCAACCATGCAGTTCGGTTTTTTCCCCTGGAACGCCGGTGTTGATACTCGGCATTTAATTTCACCTGAATCGCCGGTTGCCGTTCAGGGTATTCAGGGGCTTCACTTTGTGAATATGCGGAAAAAACTCCTGTGGGTTAATCGTGCCGATCCGTCTGATTCGGATTCTCCAAACCCGGTCAGAGTGGGTGGTGGTACGGGAATCTCCTGTGCTATCGATTATGGGCGTGAGCAATTGTTGGCACAAAACTATGGGCATCGGATTCTGGTATTAATGACGGATGGATTCCCTCAAAACTCAGGCTGTGCTCATAATACGACAGCGCAACTACCCGGCTATGTACGGGATACCATTGGAGATAATGTGCCTACGGATCAACAAATTACCCTATTTACGGTTAAGTTTATTTCAGGCGATGCGAACAGTTTGCAGCAAATGGCTGCTAATACCCCCGGTGGCCAAAGCTTTAATGTAACGGATTTGTCTCAATTAAATGCTGTTTTTGAGTCGATTTCGTATTCGATTCAAAAAATATCCCTGCTTAATTCGGTAAAGCGTTACGGAATCACTTTATAAAATCTCCTATTCCCTTCCTCGCGTAAGTGAGGAAGGGAATTTAAGTTCCAATTGGAATAATCATCCTTTTTCTTTTAGATTAGTTTGAGCGCAAGTAGTGTATGAAGGGTTTCGTTTACATTGCCTTGTTATGTGCGTTATTGACACATGGCAGCATCTCCTTACCGGCCATGGCGGCGCAAAATTATGCTCCCAATTCCCCGGAGGCTATTTTTGTTGCGGGGCTCACATATGCACGTCAAAAGCAGTTTGCCTTAGCCAAAACGGCCTTTGAAAAAGTGATTATGATGGTGCCCCCGCAAAGTGAGATTGCGGTTCGTGCGCGAAATAACCTGACTTATGTTGGGGAGCAAAGTATGCTCCAAAGCGATGGGATGGCCCGAACGCAACAAATGGTCCAGTCCTCCAAGAAGGCTCAAATTGCTGGCAAGGATAACTACTTGGCGAACATCCTCTCCGATGGTCGTGTTGTCCATTTTAGCCGCCAAAAAATGCCTTTAAAAGTCTTTATTGCTGAGGGGCAAACGATTCCGGGCTGGGTAGCAAGCGATAATAACGCCGTCAAAGAAGCGATGCTTTCCTGGCAGCAGGCAACGCACGGTATGGTTCGCTTTGTGACGACTCCTCGCCAAACCGATGCGGATATTGTGATTCGCTGGACAAAGGTTTTTAGCGATAATATTTTAGGCGCGACCCCTCACGTGAGTGTGGGTAGCCACTTGGTTCGATCGGATATCTGGCTTGCTGTTTCAATGCCGGACTCCCCATCGGTACTGATTCCTCAACCTTTAATCGCGAGTATTGTAACCCATGAGTTGGGCCATGCGCTCGGGTTAAAAGGGCATAGCCCCTTTCCCAACGATGTGATGTTTCCCAGTACCCAGGGTATATTGAACCAACAGCCCAGCAACCGAGATATCACGACACTCTCACTGCTTTATGGCTTGGATGCGGATGTTTCTAATCAGGCAAATGCTAGCCCAGCGATGCTGCGACAGTATTTTATCCTCTGTATGAAGGGGGATGCTGCAATCAAGCAACAGCAAAATGCTCAAGCCATTGGCTTTTATCGCCAGGCTTTGCATTTGAATACGGGATTGCCGGATGCTCGAGTTAATCTGGGGGCTTTGCTGATTAACCAGGGTGTTGATGCCGTTCGGGGACAAGATCTGGAGAACGCCAAAGAACGTTTTCAGGAAGCAGTGGATGTTTTGAGCCTGGTTCCGCAAAATACGGATTCATCGGTGACTCAAAATAACCTTGCCATTGCACAGCGTAATTTAGCCCTGGTTAATTCTGTCCTGAACCATTAAACCGCTTGAGAGAGCAGCTTTTTCTCTGTAATAGGGTTTTTAATAATGATGGTTTGTTCGCGATCGGGGCCAACACTCACAATACTGATGGGGCAAGCCGTTAACTCTTCAATGCGGGTTAAATAGTTACGAGCCGCTTGGGGAAGGTCTTCGTAGCGTTCAGCAGTGCTTGTTGAGTTTTCCGGCCAACCGGGCCAGCTTTCATAAATGGGTTCAGCTTCTTTCAAAACGGCAATTTGAGACGGGAAGTTTTTAATCACATCCCCCGTTTCCGGGATACGGTAGCCTGTGCAGATTTTAATCTCGTTTAAACCATCTAAAACATCCAGCTTGGTCATGGCAATGCTATTTAAACCATTCACACGAACACTGTAGCGGGCAATAATGGCATCAAACCAACCACAACGGCGTTGGCGGCCTGTGGTGGTTCCAAACTCCTGTCCTACTTCCAGTAAGTGCTTCCCATTGGCATCGTTTAACTCCGTGGGGAAGGGGCCTTCTCCAACACGGGTAGTATAGGCTTTCATGACACCGAGCACATGATCCAATTGGGTGGGACCAATACCAGAGCCCGTGCAAATTCCGCCTGCTGTCGCATTGGAACTGGTGACATAGGGATAGGTTCCGTAATCGATATCCAGCAAGGTGCCCTGGGCACCTTCAAAAAGGATGCTTTTTCCTTCTTCAAGTTTTTCATGAAGCAGGTTTACTGTATCGCTGACATAAGGGGCGAGCCTTTCAGCATACTGTTGACACCAGGTCATCAGGCTTTCAAGACAGTGGGTTGATTCATTTGGACATAAAGCCAGCATCGGGGCTTTTGCATCAAGAATTTGTTGAAGACGCTCTTTTAGAACCGCTTCACTGGTAAATAAGTCACCGACTCTGAGGCCGATACGTCCCACTTTATCAATATAGGTTGGGCCGATACCGCGACCGGTGGTTCCGATTTTCTGAGAGCCTTTTGCAGCCGCTTCCAGCGCTTTATCAATTTCAATATGGAAGGGTAGGGTCAAATGAGCACGATCACTGAGTTTAAGGTTTTTGGCACTATAGCCGCGAGCTTGTAGAGACTCGATTTCGTTCAGGAGAACTTCGGGATGAATAACAGTCCCATTACCAATCATACAGAGCTTATGCGGATATAAAATCCCTGATGGAACCAGGTGAAATTTAAAGACCTCACCTTTATACTGAACCGTGTGACCCGCATTGCAGCCGCCTTGACAGCGAACAACGCAATCGGCGCTTTCCGCAAGGAGGTCAATAATTTTTGCTTTACCTTCATCGCCCCACTGGGCGCCTAATACTACAACGTTGCCCATAAATTTGTTAGCAAGTCCTTCGGTTAAAGAAGAGTCCATCGATTCATTAAATGCATTAAAAAGAGGTCAACTAACTCTTCATATTGATGGTGAAGAAAAGAGCAAATGGAGAAATACAGCCGACGATACACAGCAGCATGAATCGAAATGGCATTTAACCCCATTTTAGTGCAACTGTACTTTATCGAAGCTGTAGGGGTTTGGCAAGTCTTTCCAAACAAATAAAAAGAGCCGCCAATCATGGCAGCTCGGAGAATCACAGTATGAAGTCTATTGAAATAAATGGAAATCAACCAGATGAAATAGAGATAGGTGGGGGATAGAAATTTAGCTTGTTTTCAGACCTAAAGTCTTCGCAATTTGAACGATTTGGGCTGCACTAAGCGCTTTTTGATTTTGATCAATCAGGCTGACCGTGTTACTGCTGAAGTCTGCCGAATTGAGATTTTTTCCGGTTAAAGCTTTGAGATCGGCTAATAGAGTTGCATTGCCGGGAGTAGATGCCGCCGTGCTGCTGCCTGGGCTGTCGGAACCAGAGGTTTGAAAGGCTGCTGCAAAATAAGGGAGGGAGGCTTTACCACCGGGATAAACATTTCCTTGAGCAGAGTTAATCGTTAAGTTGCCTTTCGCATCCCGGCTATTAATGCGAGCCATTACCTTGGTATTGAGACGACGTGAAAGCTCCGTGCCGCTGGTAGCTAACTGAGGATCCGAGAGGAGCATTTGACCGTAAACCGTGCTGTCGATGACGTTCGCAGTGAGTTCTTCGTTCGGGCTGTTGCTGGAGTCTTTGTGTAGGGTTTCGTGGGATAAAACGTTACCGAGCAGGCGGAAGTCTTCATATTGATATTTGGAATCAATTACAATCGAGGGTTTAGCTTGAGTGCCTGTAGGAGGGTTAACTTGAGCGATGGCGCCGGTTGCGGTAGGGGTTCCGAAGTTGACGCTGCTGAAATCCCCGTTTTTAATGGCATCAATGGAAGCACTGCCAATGGTTCCGTTTAAGGAAAGTAAGCCCGCGCGGATTCTGGGATCGGGGATGATTGCTGTTAGTTTTGGGTCATCCAGTTGAGCCACTATTTTTGAGGCGCTTTTCGAGTCATAGTTTCTTTTTAAAAGGGTTGACGTTAAACCGTTCTTGAGTTCATTAGTAGTAATGGTTCTTGCTGCAGCGGGCGCTGTTGCCGCGCTACCATAGGTTTGTGTTGAGAATAGAGCCGGATTGGTGGGTGCAAAGGGAGCTTGTTTTAAAATATCCTGAGCATTGGTAATGGGTGTTGTTCCTGTGCAACGGCCGCTTTGGTCAGCTGCAACGGTTTGTCCTGAATCTGAAGGGCAGCAATTGCTGGATAAAAACTTGTAAAGCAAGGAGGATTGGAGGGTGCGGGTTTGGGTTTGCATTTAAAAATATCTCCTGATTAAATTCCACAATGCTCAAATCCGTCGTAACAAGGGCTGTTCGACTTCAATGGCGGATAACGGGTCTCTCTAAAGCTTGACTAAGCCTGATACTGTGATTTTAGGAATGAATGATTGAGATTGGATAGGAATTGTATATCTTATTTAAATAAAAACGATTAGTTCTGGAGAATTGCCTCATCAATTTTCTTTCTAATAGGTTGAATTCTTTTTCGAGATCGGCAACAATAGACTTCTGACCTTTTGGAAGGGGTCCGGATGGTGAGGAAGCCGCCTTGAAAGCGGTCGCCCGCAAGGGTTGCAGGTTCGAATCCTGTCCCTTCCGA
>Ga0105239_10005100_pt1 | contig 15503 bp, 15 predicted proteins | sample KBSC44metaG_FD_92761 | JGI IMG/M metagenome (GOLD analysis project Ga0105239, IMG submission 92761) | Corn rhizosphere microbial communities from Kellogg Biological Station, Michigan, USA - KBS C4-4 metaG | ecosystem: Host-associated > Plants > Roots > Rhizosphere > Soil | place: Michigan, USA...
ACTTCTTCAGTATAGAAAAAGGAAAAAGCAAAAAGCAATGGCTTGTTTTTGAAAAGGGCTTAAAAGCATTCACAGATAGGACTTACGCAAACCAATGAAAATAGATATCAGAAAAAGCATTCAATTCATATCAGGTTGTCTTGATATCGTATTAACATCTGCTTTCATTGGTTTGCGTAAGTCCTAAAGCAAGTTCAGGGGATTGCATTATGGTATGATGAGGGGTGAGAGACTATTTTGAGGCTGGTGAAGCATACATCCGTCGGATTATTTTAGGTAAACAAAGATAATTCCGCATAAATACGGGTGTTGCAAAAGCCGGATGCAGGGAATCGATGAGTTCAAAAAACTTACCCGTTTCTATTAATCTCTTTCCGACGCTGGACTATATTGAGCTTGTCCAATTCAATGAGAAGGCTGGCGAGATCGATAAAACAGCAGCTTTGCCATGCGCATTCGATCAGGCAACCCGTCAAATTCTCGATATCGATCATCTCACTCAAACCATTCGGGATCTTTATTCAGTTACCGGCATTCCAACCAATACACCCACTGTCTTAACCTTACCCGGCTTTTTCACTCGAGAAATTGACTTACCTGCTGAGTTCAGCCGTGATGAGCTCCGTTTTGCACTTGTGTCCGAAGCGGAACGGTTTTATGCCTTTAAAAAAATAGAACCCCAGGTTGACTGGATCAAATTATCAGCCGATCGTATTTTATATTCGGCCTTTATTAAATCCGAAATCGAAAAATACGCCAAAGTCTTCCAGGAGCTGAAAATTCCGCTGCTTGGTGTGGATCTCAGTTACTTCAGCCTTCTGAGAGGGTTGTTAACTACCGGCATACTCAGCAACGATATTATTTCCAAACCTGAACCCTGGTGCTTGATTACCCTCAGTAACAGCAGCATGTTTATCGCCAGCATGGAAGCACTGAAAATTTCAAAAACCCTGGAAGTACGCCTTTCCCTGGACTCCGAAGACGGTGGCGTTATTCAGGAAATCCAGCAAGATTTTGCAGATTTTAGTGAAGATTTGACTTTCAGTAAAGTATTTATCATTAATAATTCCAACGTTGAAAGTCAGCAAATTCTCATCGCTTTAAGCATTAGCGCCGAGTTGGTACTCGTTGAACAAAATGCCACAACCCTGAGCTCAAGGGGAGCTTCATCGCCTCTCTATCCATGTACACTGGAAGCCATTGGCGGTGTTTTCTACAGTCGTTTTGCTGAGCTGCCCAATATGAATTTCCTTCCGCAGTCGAATGCGGATATTGCTGCCATTGGGAAGTACCAAGCCGATGCAATGAAGTGGTTACTAATCGGCAATTGTGCCATTTTCATACTATTAATGATGATTTGGGGAGTCCTCAGCGTCGTTTTATGGCAAAAAACAGAAGAGGTTAAACAACTTGGACAGCAAGCAGGTAGTTTAAGCATTAATGCAACTCCGGAAACACTGGATACGATGGAGCGAAAAAAATTCATAAAAAAAACTGTGGATACAAACGTTAAAATCAATAACCTGTTGGTTTCAATTGGGAAAGTACTGCCTAAAGAAACCTGGCTGGATCGGATTGAAATCACATCCGAAAATCTTCAAACCCCCATTGCTGTTAATCTTGAAGGCAAAACACTACAGTTGGAAACCGTCAATCAAATCGTTCCCGAGCTTAATGCTCAGCTAAATGCCGCTGATACACCTCTGGAGGTGAGCTCTGCCTCCCAGGGGAATTCTGCCGATGGGCAATCCTTTTTTACATGGTCAATCCAGAATAAAAAAACGGGTGCTGATGCGGCTACTCCAGGAGGTAAGCCTCCACAATGATCTCATTTGACACTTTGAAAAATGCCAATTTCATACGTCATCGCGGCACCATTCTAAAAGTTTTGATGAATCCTCGCATCCTTGTTCTCATTGGTGCACTCTTTTTCACGATTTTTTCAATTGGCGGAGACACTGTACTGGGCCCCAATTTGACAAAAATAAAAGCCCAAGACGACATGATCAAAAACTCGCGTCAGCAAGTCGATCAAAAGCAGCTCGAGCGTAAAAGAGTCGTTGATTTAGAAAATGAATTAAAAAACTTAACTACGCAATTCATTCCCGTTGCCTCTGGGAACTCTCCGACAGTTGTTGCCGTTTCAGAATCTTCTGAGATTCTGAAACTCGCCAAGGGCAGCTCTGGAACGCAAGAGAAAAAAATAAACGAGGACGGACAAGAAGAGCAGACGTTACCTAAGCCTCACGCTACACGTGAGAATGTTAGCTTAACTGCCACCAGTTCGGAGACCATTGATATCACAAAAGCGCTTGAATCCTCAAATTCCGGCACTCCAACTCTGAACCAAAGCCTCCCCAGTCCGGGACCGGGAGCCTCAAGCAGCTCCACTCCCGGAACAGTAGCCAGTACTCATAGTGCCTACCAGTTTAACTATGAGTTAAAAGCTACCGGAACGTATGTAGCACTCATTGACTTAATCAATGAACTCACCCTGAGACGACACTTGGTGAAATTCAATAAAATCAGTATTGTTCCTTCCGCAAGCGCACACCAAACGCTTCCTGATGCCAAGGACGATCCCGACTTCCCTGTAAAACTGGATCTGAATGCCGTCATTTCAATCTACCTTTACGACGCTCCAAATCCCTCAGCCCCTCAATGATAACCCCGTGAAAATTATCCTGTGTGGTTATGGCCCTCTGGGTCTGGCACTGTTAAAAGGCCTATTAAAAGCACAAGATCAAGGATTATGTCAGATTGTCGGTGTTTTTCGCTGGTCCGATGCCCTTCGTCAAAACTCCTATAAACTCCCCGAATTTTTTCTAGAGAGCGCTGAAGCCGAGATTGCTAAACTTTGCTCTGAACACCAACTGCACAAACTGCAGGGAAAAGGGCTAAACAGTTATGCCTTCATGACGGAACTACTCCATTTAAAACCCGATATGGTTCTGATCGGCTCTTGGGGAGAAAAGCTGAAAGCCCACTTATTAAACGATACCAAAGCGCTCTTTATTAACTGTCACCCCTCTCTCTTGCCGGCACATCGCGGGCCCAACCCTTACGCCTCCGTTATTCTTAACAATGAAACAGAAACGGGTGTTACTTTTCACAGAATGAGCGAGATTATTGATGCCGGTCCCATTATTTTACAAAGTCGCCTTCCTGTTTATCCCGATGATGACGGTGGTAGCATCCGAGAACGATGTTCAGAAGTCGCTCAATCCTTAATTCCGGAATTACTCTCACTCGTTACGCCTACCCGTATGGTAGGAACAGCCTTAAAAGAAAAAATTCAGGATAAGGCTATTGCAAGCTATTTCTCCGCACTTTCAGCCGATGATGCCCGTATTAACTGGACGGTTTCACCTCATGAGCTTTCAAGGATTTTAAGAGCCCGGTTTCCCTGGGCCATGGCCTATACACCTATACTAATGAGTCAACTCCGTCTCTATCTAGGCCCTGCCAAAGCCATTGAAAACAACCCTGGACGCGAACCCGATAAGCCTGGTCGCGTTATATCGATTGATAAAACAGGCTTATATCTATCAACGCAAGTTCCCAAACAACAACTTCGGGTTCAAAACTATGCTGTATCCATTGGCTCCCTAAAACTCTCTCAAAGGTTAAGTACCCTTTTACTAAAACTCTTGAAACCCTTCCTATAGCAGGCAACTCTATTCCTCCAAACACTCTTTACTCTTCCAATGACTGTTGTAGGAGAGCCTCTGTGGACTCCAAGCAAAATAACGGGAGGACACAAAACCTCCCCTTACAATGCCTTTTTAACGATGCCTCGCAGGAAGAACGAATTTTATACGGTAAGTGGAGGATCTTCATAGCAACCATGCTCTTAAATACCTTATAATGTAAAAATCCAACAGATGGGGAATTTGGTTTGAGAAAGCGTGAAAGAGGCAGGGAGTGAAGGAAGTATCATCAACCCATGCAAGAACTCAAACACCGATTTCTTTAAGAGAGTATTCGACTCAGGATATGAAGGGATCATCTAGCCAACGCTCAGGTCGCAGACGTCTTCATAAAAGACGTTTAGCCTTAGTCGTTCTCGTATTTGGACTTATCTTCTGCGCTATTGTGAGCGCAAGCTGGCTTGCCATTTCCAACCTGATTAAAATCCTGAATATTCCCCCTGCAGCAAATGCTCAGCTCGCTACATTCCCGACTCAACAGGCGAATGAATCATCCTCTCTCATCGGAAACACATGGGGAACCTGGCATCCGGAGACCGTGGATACCGATCCCTTTGTCTCCATGATTCAAAAAGATTTTGGACTGGAAAGTCGTCCCAGCTTGCTCTATAGCAACTTACTTACGTCATGGTCCTTGCTCTTGTTATCAAGAGAAGCCACTCAGAACTTCTTACACAGTTCTCTGTCTGCAACCCCTCGATTATTGCCTATTATCAGCGCGACAGAAGACATTAAGCTTCGCGATGAGCTTCAGGCGATGCTCGCTCAGTACCCGAGCAATCGTTTCATTTCGCACCTCTTTTTATACGACCCTCAAAACAACAGTTACGTTAATATTAATGGTTATAGCCCAGCACCTGCGGCCAGCGTGATTAAACTGCCGCTTCTACTGGAATATTTAATCAAGCTGGATCATCAAGATTTAAGCCGCGACAAGCCTATCTTCTACGCTGACTTGTACCGTGCAGCGGGCGCGGGAGAACTTCAATACAAACCGTCCGGCATTGAAATGCCTCTTAACGATATCGCCAGCCAGATGATTCGAATTAGTGATAATACTTGCACCAATTTGGTGATTGGCGCATTACACGGAAGTGATGCCGTTAATCGGCAACTGGAATACTTAGGCTTACGCCAAACACGGCTCCGAAATTGGCTTCCGGACCTGGAAGGAACCAACACCATTTCTCCCTACGAAATGGTAACCCTACTCTACAACCTGGATAGTCAAGGGCTAGTTTCCGATCCAGTGCGAGAAACCGGTTTAGATATTCTCATTAGTACGCATAATCGTCGTCTCCTGGTTTCCCCTCTACCCAAAGAGGCTCTTGTTGCCCATAAAACAGGAGATATCGGAACCAGCCTCGGAGATTCAGGCGTTATTTATCTTCCTGATGGTCGTCGGTTCTATATGTCCATGCAAGTCGAAAGACCCTATAACGATTACACGGCACGAGACATAGTACAGCGTGCTTCCCGCATCAGTTATGATCATATTGCCAATAGTCTGACCCAAAACAGCGTTCTGCAAGATGATAACGAAACGGCGGGAACTTTGATGCCAGACACCCACTCTAAAAAATAGAATTATGTGTTATTGGCTTCGATGAAGTCGTAAAGCATATTAAAGTTGTCAAACAGACGAATGCTATGCGTGTAATCGCCCAGATGCCAAACACCCTTGGCATCCCGGTGATTTTTATAGGCATCGTAACCTAGAACATCGGTTTCATTCAAGGTTTGCCGGGAACGCAAGATGTATTCCAAATCGGTTTGGCCTTCATAACGCTCGTTCCAAGTATCTTCCAAATACAGATCAAAAGTTGGATAATGCGCATTCACCCAGTCCCGCATTGCATTCATTTGACTATATAGATCCATTTGCCCATCTGCAAAAATAGCCTCCAGCTTTTGGCAAAAATCTTTTCGACCTGGACAATGAGAAATAGACATTTTTTTAAATACCGCAATTTTTATCTATATTTGAGTTTAGTATAAAGCAGGATTGGAGCAGCATCCAATGTGTGCAAGCTAATCAAGAGAATATGATCTCTATCGATCATCAGAATCTAAGAATCACTTCAAAGGCCTTTGCAACGTGTTTATCCCTCCCTATCAAAACTCCTCATATTCTCCCTATTTTAGAGGTGGAACAAGCTGGACGGCTGCTCAAGCAGAGCTTGAACGGGCCTTGAACTACAGATCTCCATCGACATCAAGATCTGGTAGTCCAGTATCAGAGCCTCCGCTTGTTTTTTTACCAGAACCTGATCGAGTAACTATCCCCTCGCAGCAACAAGCACACCTCAAATCTATAAGAGCTAACTATGACTCCCCAAGAGCTTCAGGCTGCTGAAAATCAGTTTGAAAGAAGCAAACGAATAACTCGCGCTCCATTACAAATTCCAGATTCAATCCGTCAAACTGATCTTTACACTCCTTCTGAAGAAATACTACAGCTTACTAAAAACTTCTTCACCGCCCATAAAAACTGTTTTGAGAAAGCGACAAAAAGCAATAGAGCTGCTTACAAGAATACTAGCAGGCAATTAGAAGAGGCTATGATCAAATCTGGAAAGGCTTCAGAGAGTATGACGCATATTGCTGATCCTGATACGAGGCTCGTAGTGCCACTTTATCAATCCAGAGAATCTTCCCCCGCTGCATCTAAAACCAGAAAGCGCTCCAAAAGTCCTGTTAAATAAACTATGCATTCCAGGCGTTAATAAACTTTTCTGTCAGTGCTTTAAAAGCCAAGCCACGATGGCTTAAATGGTTCTTTTCTTCCATAGACATTTCCGCCATAGTGGATTGAGCAATCATGCCTGTGGCCGGATCGTACAAGTGCATAATGGGATCGTAGCCAAAGCCATTTTGTCCTTTAAGGCTATTGCTCTCAGTAACCCATAGCTCTATACTTTTTTCCACAATACCTTTTAAACCGTCCTCCGGATCCCAAAGCGCCATGGCACAGCAATAGCGTGCCCGTCGAAGTTTTTGTCCCTGCATCAAAGCCAAAACGCCTAAACAAAGCTCCGTGTTGGTCATACCGTTTTCAGTGACACGATCCATAGGCATTACAAAGGATCGTGCTTCACTCGGTAATTCTGCCCAGTAACTCATAAGCATATCGAAGCGCTCACGCGTTAGCCAACGATTCGTATAAATCCCGGGGAAATCTTGCAAGTCATATTGGCCAGATAAGGCCTCAATAATCAGGCCTGAATCTTCCGCTAAAACCCAATGCCCTTTTTCTAAGGGAGGGCTTAAACGCGCTTTGAGAATGGCATTTTCCTGGAAGGTTTTTCCAGTTTCATCCACATCGGGTGCATTCGGGTTAATGAAAAACTCGACGGGCCGCTGGCTATGCTTAGCTAATTCTGACAGTTCCCGCCGTTTACCTTCATTTTGGGTCGCAAGCGTAATCTGCAATTTTTGAGACATGGACTGTGATTTACTCCATAGAAGGAATTCCACAGCAGTATAGCGCTTCCAGAAAATCAATGTTTTGGCAGACCTAACCTTTCTTATGGGTTGAGGCGCTGACATAGCCATCCATACCGCGCATACCGATAATTCATGAAAGGAGAATCCAACATGCCGACCTGATACCAGGCTATGGAAATGCGCTGCGAAATAACCTGAAAGAGCTTTTCCTGTTCTTCAGCTTCCTGCTCCCCTTGATTCACGACGATTAAAATACCGGTTTGGGGAATGAGCAGACAAAGTAAATGCTCTAAAAATTCAACCGGTTGAAAATACTTTTTCGGCAGGCCCCAGGCACGATGGGGTTCTTCAAAAACGAAGGGTAAAAATGAGCTGATGATTTGTGCCGGTTGAGTCCAATCCTGAATACTGCCGGAATGATAGGTTGCATTGGGTATACTTTGCGCATGAGCACGGGCTACTTGTCCGCGTGTGTGCCCGCTAAGATAACGACGCCCAACATCCAATTCGACACCATCCAAATGGTAGTCATCAATGCCTATTGTTTCTAAAAAAGCGACCAGTCCCGTTACATAGGACCAGTTTTTGGCTCCGGCATCCAACCAGAAAAGTGGATGTGGATGATCTTTAAAAGTTTGCAAGAGTCCGTCAAAGAGAGCAGGGAATTTTAAATAGAACTGCAACAACCAGTTGAAATAGGTAAGGCTCTCTACAATCGTATTGGTACTGCTTTCCATCCAGACTTGCTGTAATATCTTCGACCGATCAAGAAGTCGGCTTGCTTGCAAGCGCAAAGCTGGGTTATCCCGAAACAGGGTACTCTTATCTTCGGTCTTATCGCTGTAATAGCCCCAATCAAAAGACAAGGCTTGACGTAAGCCAAATGAAAGTTCGCTGGCGTCTAAAATCCAGCCCAAATGACAAACCTCCTCATTCATTACATCACTTTATATTCTATCCATTTTACCTCTTCCTTAAGAGTTACGTTGCTTTATACCGGATACATCATCATTCCTTTATAAGCCCTTATACGCTAATGGCATGCCCCTTGTCCCTCTTTCGCCGTATAAAGCCTTTACGCTAAAGCCCTATTCCTTCAAGAGAACTGCCTATGATACTATCGCAGCTAATACCAATCGTCGGAATTAAGGGCGAATAAAACTCTTCAGTGCCAACTATTATATTACCGGTGTTAATTGGTATGCTTTATATAAGGTTAAAAACAGGAGTATAGCTTTCACCATGACGGGCTCAGAAACTCATTATAAGGTTATCATCATAGGTTCAGGCCCGGCAGGCTGGACAGCCGCTATTTATACTGCCCGTGCAAATCTTTCGCCATTGCTGTTACAGGGCATTCAGCCTGGCGGTCAACTCACCATGACGACTGAAGTAGAAAACTATCCAGGTTTTCCGGAAGGTATTATGGGACCTGACTTGATGGAGAATTTCCAAAATCAGGCAAAACGTTTCGGAACCAAAGTAGTTTACGATACGGTCACCGACGTAGACTTCACCAGTAAGCCCTTCAAAATCACCGCTGACGAAGGCTCTTATACCGCTGATACCATCATCATTGCCACGGGTGCTTCCGCACAATGGCTTGGCTTAGAGGCTGAACAAAAGCTAATGGGCCGTGGTGTTTCTTCTTGCGCAACCTGTGATGGTGCCTTCTTCCGTGAAAAACCGGTGCTCGTTGTGGGCGGCGGCGATACAGCGTTAGAAGAAGCCAACTTCCTGACTCGCTTCTGCAGCAAAGTCACGATCATACACCGTCGTGATGCGCTACGGGGCAGTAAAATTATGCAAGATCGCGCCATGAAAAACCCTAAAATTGACTTCTTATGGGATACCACCATTGAAGATATCAAGGGAGAAACCAGTGTTACTTCCGTAACAGCCAAAAACGTCAAAACCGGCGAAGTCACAGAAATTCCAACAAGTGCTGTTTTTGTTGCGATTGGCCATAAACCCAATACTGACTTGTTTAAAGATAAGCTCGACTTGCTGCCAAACGGATACTTAAAGGTAAAGGCGGGCAGCACCCATACCAATATTCCAGGGGTGTACGCATGCGGCGATGTTATCGATCATCATTACCGCCAAGCGATTACCGCTGCCGGAACCGGTTGCATGGCTGCGATTGACGCGGAACGCTACTTAGAAGCTTTGGAACAGGAAGGTTAACAAATAAACCTAGAAGTCTGTCTCAAACAAAGTCTCCAAAACAAACTATAATTTTTATATCAATAGCATTTTTGGAGACTCGATTCCTGGCTCAACAGTCAGAAATTACAGATAAAACTTATTGGCCACAGCTGGATGGTTTAAGAGCTGTGGCCTTTTTACTGGTATTTTGCCATCATCTTCTGCCACTTGAGGTATCAAAAAACAGCTTTTGGGAACAGCCTGCAGAGGTATGGACAGCACTGGCCGCTTGGGGATGGATAGGTGTTGAGCTATTTTTTGTACTGAGTGCATTTTTAATCACCTCCCTGCTTCTAAAAGAGCGTGAAGCCACTGCAACAATTAAGTACAAGGCTTTTTTAAGCCGTAGAGCACTGAGGGTGTGGCCTCTCTATTTTGTGTACCTGGGATTGCATTTTATTATTGCCCCAAGCATTGCTCCCGAACTCATTAAGGCTTTACCCTATTGCTTCACGTTTACCCTGAACTTCCTTTTCACCACTAAAACCCTCATCTTACCTGCTGATTGCTGGATTCTGTGGAGCATTAGCGTTGAAGAGCAGTTTTACATTGTTTGGGGATTGCTTTTAAAAACGCTTCGCCCCTCCCCACGTTGGATTTTCCCCGGAATATCAATTCTATTTGCGGGCACGTTTCTGTATCGGTTTTGGCTCTTTCAGCAGTCCCCGTCTCATACTATTTTTTATTACAACACGTTTGCCCATCTAGACTCTTTGCTTATCGGAATTGGAATTGCTCTGATTGCTTCAAAGAAAGAACCTCCGTTCAAACCCAAACACGCTTCTTTGAATAAATTGCTCTTCATATTAGCCATAGCTTTATACCTGCTTTGTGCGTTATCCTTTCCCAGCATTTACGCCCATGATGTCAGTATAGTCAGCCTTATGAGCCTGGCTTCAGTAGTAAGCGGCTGCCTCTTTTGGGCTGTTTTAAAAGATGAAACTATCGGCAAGTTCTTCACATGCAAACCGCTCGTTTCCCTTGGAAAAATCAGTTACGGACTCTATATCTGGCATTTTATGGCTTTATATCTGGCCTCTTTCCTGGTTAGCACAACCATAGAAGCTTTCTGGCATGGCAAGATGCCGGATGAAACGACACGACTTATTAGCTGGTTTATCTTTACCGTCCTTGCACTCCTGTTCAGTATTCTTTTTGCAACCCTGTCATGGCAGTTACTGGAAAAGCCTTTTAACGCGCTAAGGCAACGTTTTCGAGCTTAAAAACTTCAAGCTAAATTCCCTCATTTTAAGTAATAAACAATCTTTTAAACATCCTTAGCATTCTGCCGCAACAATTTTGTATGTCCGGTTTTTGCGCATATAGGTACCCAGAGTATAATCTCACCTCGTTTCCTTTTTACCTTTAAGTAAGATTTTTTTCCCTTTTTACTGATACTCGTTCAACCTTTGAGGTTCACCACTCATGATTTCCAAAATTCGTTTCGGCGAAGCTGTCGCCACACCAGCTGCATCAACAACACAAACTAAACAACCTGAAATCAAGCCGCAACCTGCTTCTAAGACGACAACACCAGCAGATAGTATCACTATCTCAGATGCTGCTAAAGACACTAAAGCTAAAAAAGAGGCAGCAGATGCATTAAAAAGACAATTATTAGCAAAAGAAGAAGTAGCTACTTCGGCTCTCGCTACCGCATTACGCTCTTAAACAATTAACTCTCTAAAATAGACCTTGTCCAATAAGTATCGCAAAGATGCTCAGGGCAGGGTCTATCTTTTTGGAGTCAAGGTATCCCCTATACGTTTTGCGGATGGAGGGATCGCTTAAAAACGTTTCGGAGAACTTTTTGCCCTTCTCTTTCTTGTGCCATGTTGGCGTTGCATCCAGTAAAGAAGAGTCAACATAGCCAAATTTCGGTGCATTACTACCGGACTTAACATCCAAAATTTCCGATTTTAAAGCGGCTTGAAGCCGATCTGAAGGGGTTAAAGGGGTGGAATCCATTTGCTCTGGAATCCCGGCCTGCACGGCCAATGGTGCCGTATCAGCAACCTTCTGCTGTAGATTACTAGCGTCACTGGACCCCGGGGAAGCCTCAGATTGAGGGAGTGGCGGAAACAGAATCGCAACGTATTTATCGGCTGCCTTTTGAAGGTTGAGCACCGTTCGGGACAAGCCTTGGACTTCTTTCAGTGTAGAGGCATCATCAGGTTGCTTCGCTGATTTTTCAAATAAGCGAGGGATTTGTTTGTCGCACAGACTGAGCAATAAAAGCGTCCGATGGTATGCGTTCTGAACCATGGGTATGACTTCGGAAGCCGGACGATGCGGTATTTTAACCCGGCGAGATGCTTTGCTCATGTGAAAAGTCCCCTACAATTAAAATGAGTTTAAAATCCTGGAAAGTTAAAACACCTTGAGAGATGAGAAAATGTAGTACTCCACCGAATATGACTGTGTAAAGAATGACCCTATTGAACTGAAGCCCCGTTACTTAAACTGCTTGGTATGCGCGAATCAATTGCTGATAACTCATGAATAGCATATTTTTCAAAATTTGAGAGTGACCATCTTTACAATTTGTAACCCAGTTAATTGCTTTTTCCCAAAAACTTGAAATTAGCTTAGTGGGAAAAATCCGTATCTACCAACATCAGGAGATTTAGTAAAATGAATATAGTTTATATTATCAATAATTCCTGTAGGTGGTTCTTCATTTTCAAAAACTACTACCTGCATTGTTGAATCAATAGTTGCAAGATTATTATAAAATGCAACCTTCATATCTTCACTTATTGCCTCACCCGTCGGAACATCAGGTTTACGATAAGTTACTAATGGAGAATCTAATGCTATAAAGCCAGAATATGGGAGTGTTTTCTCTCTACAGAATTTAAGAAGAGCCACAGTAAAAGCTGCATGTGTAATGGCCCTATATCCTTTACCTTGACTCCCTCGATTCTTGCCAGAAATCACAAAGTCTTGTAATTTTTCGCTAAATGTAACAGTACTAATTTCTGGGTAATTCCAATCCGTTAGAACCTCTTTGTACATTAAACAAAATTGTTTTATCTCATCTATATCTACAGCTTTACTAACATCTACAGATGTATTTTTTTTCTGCCTTACATTGGATTCCAAGTACTTCTTTTGCTCTTTAAGTTCTTTCAATTGTTCTAATAAAGACTTACTTTTTTCCCATATAGTCCTTTGGTTAATTAACTTATTAAGCTCACCAGCTTCCAAAGTGACATTAGGTTCTAATATATCCTTGATATTGTCGATTACATTTTTGAAAATACTTCTACGACTTAAAATAGCCTCATCTAATTGCTGCTTTTCAATTTCTAATTCTTTAACTGTCTGGAAAAGCTCAGATAGTAGGCGCTCTATTTTTTTCTTTTCCACAAGACTGGCATCTGTAATGGCTGCAATTTCTGCATTATCAAGAACCATGTGCTCATGATCCAGACGAGATGATGAACCACATAAAGGACAATTTTCTTGCTCAGGAATATTTATAATAAGGTGACTAGCCTCTATAGTAGCTTCTAAGCGACTCATGTCCGATTTATACTGCTTTTCCAATAAATCGAATCTTTTCAATAAGCCTATAACCACTATTAACCTTGATTCTAATTTTCGTACTTCATTCCATGCTTGGTTTCGTTCTTTCTCTTTTTCTATTAGCAGGGATTGGCTCACACTGAGAAGTTTTGTTTTTTGATTTATCTCTTCATCAATATGACTTATTTGCCCTTCTAATGATTGTGAATCAATTGAGTTAGTTGCTAAAAAGGTTTCATGCTTTAAAATCATATCGCTTAGCAAGCCAAGCTTACCTTCGCGCTCTGCTTTTATTACTACTGGTTTTTTGTTAGCGATGAGACCACTAAAATCAACGCCGGTAATTAGGGTACGAAATAGAGAAGACTCCATTGTTCTTTCTGTTCTTTGACCACTAGACCAAATGGGAGATTCTTTTTTTATAATTTGGTCTTCTTCAATCAGAAGAAGCCTTACCATATCTCTAAAACTGGTTTCTCTCGTCTCATTCCTTACATTCAATAAAAGCCGTTTTCCTTCTAACTGACAAAGAGTTAGCAGAAACACAGATAAACAATTTGGATTTCCTGGCGAGTGTTTCTCAGCAAGAATACGACTAGGAATGTAAGCAGTGATGTCATTCTGAGGCACATTATATAATTTAATGTCACCCCCTATTTTACTGCGCTCAAGAGTATAGATGCGGCCATCAAAAGTTTCAATTTCTAAGAAGGCTTGAGAATATCCAGCTCCCTGTGAAATCTCACGAAGCTCTTTAGAACTACCTAAAACGAAATTTATACACTCGGCTATAAAGGACTTACCAGTATCTGAAGGTCCTGTAATAACATTTAACCCAGGTTTCAGATCAATAGAAGCAGGAGCTGCATCTTTTTTTGTCATAAGCAGCTTATTTAGTCGAAATCCTGATATCACAGTTGATATGCCTCATTTAAATCTATATCTTGCTCAAACTCGCTCGCGGCTTGATCAAGATTCATCTTGAAGTAATCTTCAAGCTCTCTATCAGTAAAGTTAGAAAAATTCGATAGAATCCAAACAGCTCGGTTGCGTAATCCTTGTAAGTAATTAGCTGCTATAGCATCAAGGAAAGAACCTGCTTCATCATTGGCTTTATAAGTGATCCCAGTTTTCAAAAATTCTTTTTGTATAAGGCCTCGATTTAGAAGAGCTAAAAGGCCTTTTTCAATTATGCCTCTTCGGATTAGTAACTCTCCAAATCTTTCAGGAACAGCTGGGTGTAGACTTGGAGGAGCCTGAGGTATATCACCCGAATGAACCAATAAGTAATCAAAGTATAATAATCGCTGTATATCAAACCCTAAGGGATAACCTTCGACCAATAATGTCAAAAGCCTGATTCCAGCTTCCAAGGAGTTATTGAAAGCTAAATATTCAACATTAGCTACCATCAACCCATTTAAACCTTTCTTCATTTACCAACTGGTGGCAAACTCCTCCACGATCAATAGTTGTCATACGTTTTTGTAATGGGTGTGTAATTGTCAGATTCATCGCTTGCTTAACGGTTTTTAGAATACGTTCATATCCATGTGGATAAGTTAACATTACCGTATCGATAATGCCGTGAAAGAACTCATGTTGTAAATTATCATATTCTGCTGGTGGTAAAGCATCTCTGGAAAATACCCTTAATGCCTCAGCAGAGTAGAATTGTTCTCTAGCTCTAAAAAAATGCTGTTGCAAATCTTGACTCTTATTCAAATCTTCAACTGAGGTTATTTGATATTTTTCTCTTTCAGAGTAGGCATGAAAAAGTTGGCTTATATAATTATTTTCTAAAACTTGTATTTCTGTCGGTACTGGCCCTGATGATGGTCTGCTAGGAAGTCCACCTCCAAAGCGGGTAGCATGCCAGTTAGTATTTTCGTGTTGTTTTATAACATTTAGAATATTTAAGCCTTCAATAATCTTAAAATCAAATGTTTCCACATATTCCAAAAACGCCCCATCAAGACTTATTGAGGAGCCTTTACTTATATTAGCCCTACACTTTCCATTCCAATTTTTTAACAGCTGGTTTTTAAGTTCTTGCGGTTTTTTCAAGAGCTGAGAAACACTCGTCCCAATACCTCTCGGAGCAACGAAATAATACTTCCTAGGAACACTGTAGGCCTTTATAAACGAATAGTAGCAAAGTTTCCCTAATTCTAACCAGATATCGCCAGGGTGTAGGGGATGATCATAGTGTTTACACTGAAAATTATCGTATATTGCTTCTTCACTTTGCTCGGAAATATATGCTACTACATCTCTTCCTTTGTCTCCTGCACCAGAACATTTTTCAACAGCAACATATTTTTCTGGTATGAGGCTTGTTGACCATTCCCATATAAAATCTTCCCACTGCTGAAAAGAGAACAGTTTGATTATATCGCTCTTTGGAAATTTTGGACCAAATTCTATTAAATCAGAGTTGATACTGTGGTTAACTTCTCTGATAGAGAATGGTACCGTAGAAAGTTTATTCAGCATCTGTATACGTAAACATCCCATCAACTATCCCTATAGTACTACAAACAAAGGATGAGTTGCTCATATAGTTTTTCATTTATCTATCCGCAAGCGTATGAAGATTTAAGAAGG